>Ga0335078_10000019_pt1 | contig 314181 bp, 280 predicted proteins | sample Lox_Sample_32_FD_206711 | JGI IMG/M metagenome (GOLD analysis project Ga0335078, IMG submission 206711) | Soil microbial communities from Loxahatchee National Wildlife Refuge, Florida, United States - Lox_Sample_3.2 | ecosystem: Environmental > Terrestrial > Soil > Wetlands | place: USA...
GCGAAATCCTGAGCAAACCGAAGGACCTCTGATACTTGGTGGCGGCGGTTGGACTCGAACCAACGACCTACGGATTATGAGACCGTCGCTCTAACCACCTGAGCTACACCGCCACTTGCCTGCAAACTCGGGAAGGATGTGCGAATGGAACCTTCGCGCCGGCTTGGGCGCCAGCGCTTTTGCGGCATGGAAACAACGCGGCCACTCGTTGCGTCCAGTGTTCAATTCTAAGAGGGCCAGCCAAATAGGTCAAACCCGGATTCCTCGGTCCAGATATACTCAGCGGCATCATCGCCGACGCGAAATAATCAGCACGATGAAAGCAATCGCCGTCATTCCCGCCCGCCTGGCTTCCACCCGGCTGCCGCGCAAAATGCTGCGCGAGATTGCCGGCAAGCCGCTTATCGGTTTCGTTTATGAAGCCGTCCGCTCTTCGCCGCTCTTGACCAACGTAATTGTTGCCACTGATTCCGATGAAATCATGGACGTTTGCCGCAAGCATGGCTGGAATTCGCAAATGACAGCGTCCTCCCATCGCAGTGGAACTGAGCGTGTCCATGAGATCTCTAGTCGCGAGGCGGCCGACGTCTACGTCAACGTGCAGGGAGACGAGCCGCTGGTCCGCGCCGAACACATCGCCGCTCTGCTTCAGGTGATGAAGAACCCACAGGCCCAGGTTGGAACTTTGATGACGCCGGCCGCGGCAGAAAATATTCCGAACCCAAACGCGGTGAAGGTTGTGGTTGACGTCGAGGGCCGCGCACTTTACTTCTCACGCGCTACCATCCCGTTCGACCGTGACCGCACTCACCCGCGTTATTACAAGCACCTAGGGCTCTACGCCTATCGGAAAGACGCGCTGGATAGATTTGTTTCACTGCCGGAGTCCGCGCTGGAAAAAAGCGAACGTCTCGAACAACTGCGTTTCCTGGAAAATGGAATCCCGATCTATGCGGGTGAGACCGCGTACGACAGCGTAGGAGTAGATACGGAAGAAGATCTGCAGCGAGCAATCAAGCTGCTTGGTAAGTAACACAGGGATCCGAGAGTGCGCCTGCGTCTCGCCCGCACCCAGCCGTCTAGTTTTGGGGATCAGGATGCGCCGCTTGCGTCCGCTCCCACTGCTCGGCCGCAGCCAGGCGCCGCGAGATCGACGGATGGGAATGGAAGAACCACTCCACCCACTTCGAAGGAGTACGCTCGGCCAGATTCTGCTCCGCCAGCTTGTTCATCGAGGAAATGAACGGTTCCACGCTGGCCGTCGATTCGAACGCATACCGATCCGCCTGCCGCTCATTGAAACGCGAATAGGCATTCAGCGCCGGCATCAACACAAACGACAAGACGACTGAAACTAGCGCCAGCAGCGGCAAGTTGGCGAAATCGGGCAACTCTAGAAAGAAATGTCGATCAACGGCGTATTGCAGCACCCAATTTGCCGCCCAGAATCCGAACAGCGTGATTGCGGCCTGCACGAAAATACTTTTCAAAATATGCTTGTGCACGTGATGACCGAGTTCGTGAGCGAGCACTGCCTCGATCTCTTCCGGAGTGTAGTTGTCGAGCAAGGTATCAGCCAGAATGATTCGTCGCGTACTACCCAGACCCGTCAGGGCTGCATTGGCCTTCTTGCTCTTTTCCGATAGCTTCCAACGATAGACGCCGCGCACATGGGTCCCGGCGCGCTCGCCCAGCATAACTAACCGGCGGCGCAGGTCTTCATCTTCCAGCGGCTCGAACTTGTAAAATATCGGGAACAGCACCACCGGCGCCAATTGCGCCAGCAGAATAAACAATCCCATGAACAGTGCCCATGCCAGCAGCCACCAGTGCTGCGGCCACTGCCGGATGATCAGATACAACAGCTCCACCACAATGCTTCCCAGCACCAAGCCAAGCAGAAACCCTTTGACCTCGTCCCACACCCACGCACCAAACTTTTGATTCGAGAGTTTGAATCTGTGCTCGAGGCTGAAGGCGTAGTAATCGAGCCCGCCGCTGAGCACTTTACTGATCACCAACAGCAGGACAAGATAAAAGAAGAGCGATAGGGAATAGTTCTGCGATCCCCAGCGGTACGCCAGATCGCGCAATCCGTCCGACCAGCGGGTCACCAACAGCACGACCAGGAACACCAGGCCGACGGCAAAATCAGCGACGCTCAGCCAGCGCCGGATGCGGTTATAGCGCCGCGCTTCCGCCGAATCCTCGAGATTAGGATCTACTGCCATGTCTCCAGAGCATCCCGCTTAAAAGTATCGCACCAATCGCGGCTCAGCCGCCTCTTACAAAGCTCTCTCCGGTAGCCAGCAGTTCGCTCACCAGTTCTGGCGAAGAGGCTTCGGTGTACAGACGGAGAAGCGGCTCAGTTCCGGAAGCGCGAAATAGGGCCCATGCCTCCGCGCCATTGCCGTTCGTCGGCGCGTCGAGGAAGAACTTCACGCCGTCGAGGTGCTCTTTCTTCTGTACGCGGTAGCGTCCCAGCGATTGGGTGCCGTCAGCACGCGCACGCTGAATCGCGCTTTGCTTCATTTCGTCCGGAATGTGCAGGTCCCGCCGGCCGTAATAATGAGGCCCAAACTCTTTTTGCAAATCGCTGACCAACTGCCCCAGCGGCTTTCCTTCTTCGGCCATCACATTGGCCAGCAACAGGCAATTCAGCACGCCATCACGCTCCGGAAGGAAACGCGAGTAGCCGATGCCGCCAGACTCTTCGCCACCCATCAGGATCTCGCGCTCCATCATCAGATCGGCCACATACTTGAAGCCGATGGAGGTCTCGTGCAACTTGCGTCCGTATTTTGTCGAGATGCGATCGATCATGCGAGTCGTGTTGAAGGCGCGCACGACTTCGCCCGGCCATTGCTTGCGCTCCAGCAGCCAGCGTAAGAGCACGCAGAAGATTTTGTGCGAGTCCACAAACGTACCGTCCTCGGCTACCGCCCCGATGCGATCCGCGTCTCCGTCTGTCGCCAACCCGGCATCGCACTTCTCGCGGGCCACCGTTTCTTGCAACATTCGCGTGTGCGGCTCAATCGGCTCCGGGTTGATTCCCGGAAACAGCGGATTCAATTCCTGCCGAATTGCCACACAGTGCACTCCGCGCTCGGCGAAGATGCCCGTCAGCACGCCCCGGCCTGAGCCGTACATCGAGTCGACGGCAAACTTGAACTTGGTCTTGGCGATTAGATCCATATCGGCGAATGCGCATACCGCGACGACGTACGCTTTCTTGAGATCGACTTCTTCGACCTTAGCCTTATTCGCCTTGGGCGCGGCGCCAGCCGCCATTTCCTCCTCGATCTTCTTCATGATCGCGGGCGTCGCCGATCCGCCGAACTTCCCTTTGAACTTGACCCCATTCCAGTTCCACGGATTGTGGCTGGAGGTGACCATGACTCCGCCGGCTGCGCCCTGCTGCTTGACGGCATACGAAACCGCGGGCGTCGGCGTGTAATCGTTGGCCAGCTTGACCGGAATGCCGGCCGCGGCGACGACCTCGCCCACGATCTGCGCCGCTCGCGGCGAGGCGAAGCGTGCGTCGTATCCCACGATCACTCCGCGCGATGCGTCTTCATACTTCAGCACATAAGACGCAATCGCTCCCGCCACCCGCCGCACATTCTCAAACGTGAAGTCATCGGCGATGATGCCACGCCATCCGTCGGTACCGAATTTGATATCTTGCGCCATAGAAACAGTGGTCAGTGATTAGTGGTCGGTAACTTGGGCGGTGTATTGATCACTGATCACTTGCCACTGATCCTTTCATGTCAGTTTGCTCATCTTCCGCTCGTCCAGATACTTCACCACCTTGCCTACATCCTGCGCGGCCTGCCGGGTCGTAATCAGCAGCGCATCGTCGGTCTCCACCACCACCAGATCACTCACGCCGACCGCCGCGACAAACTTCTCCGGAGCATGGATGTAATTGCCGCGCGCATTCAGCACAAAGACTTCAGCGGCTGCGACCATATTTCCTTCGGGAGGATTGCTTTTGGACGTGTGATGCTCGTGCAGCGCTGTCCACGAGCCCAGATCGTTCCAGCCAAAATCGGCGGGCAGGCAGTAGATGTTGCCCGCTTGCTCTCCTTTGGCCGAGCGCGGCTCCAGCACGGCGTAGTCCACGCTGATGTTCTCGCACTGGGGATAGAGTTTCTTGAAAGTCGACGCGAACCTGCGTGCGCCATACGAGTCAGCGATTTTTTCGAGCAATCTCGCTGTCTTCGGCAGATGTTCCTTCAAAGCGTCGGCGAGAGTCTGCGCGCTCCACAGAAACATGCCGCTATTCCAGAAATAATTCCCCGCAGCGACGAACTCGGCTGCCCGCTCGGCATTGGGCTTTTCGGTGAAACGCCGCACGTGCAGCGCATCGCCCTGGAACAATCCTCCTGCCTCGATATAGCCGTATCCGGTCTCCGCACGATTGGGACGGATGCCGAGGACGACAATATTGGGACCGGCAGCGGCGACTTCGATCCCTCGCTCGATCGTCTCACGATAGCGCTTCTCGTCGGCAATCACGTGATCGGAAGGAAACATTCCAATCACTGCCTTGGGGTCTTCGCGCAACAGCAAGAACGCCGCCAGCCCGATCGCAGGCGCGGTATTTCGCCCGACTGGTTCAGGCAAAACGTGTGCGGCAGGCAATTTCGGAAGCTGCTTCACGATCGCCGGCCGCAGGTCCTCATTGGTGATGATCCAGAATTTTTTCGCTTGAGCCAGCGGCCGCAGGCGAGCCACCGTCTGCTGAATCATGGTCTGCTTGCCGTCGAGCGCCAGCAGTTGCTTGGCGCGCTTCTTCCGGCTGAGCGGCCAAAACCGCGTTCCGCGCCCACCCGCCAAAATAACTGGATAGAAATTGGAATTTTTAGCCATGCTCTCGCGGATTTCAGATTGCGGGATTTCAGATTGAAGATTTCAGATGCGTCCGGACTGCGAGACAACCCCACCCGTTCGAAATCTGAAATCAAAAAATCTAAAATCCGCGCATATTCTCACAGTCTTGTTTCCGGCTCAGGCAGCGTCCTTCCCGGCACGTACGCCCGCAAAAACTCTAAATTCCACTGCGGACGCACTCCAAACTCCCCGACAGCAGCCGGAACCACCAGGGCATCCCCTTTAGCCAGCGTGACCGCATCCATGCCGGCGACCTCAATTACACCGCAGCCGTCGACCGCAACGAGGATCTGCACTGAGCTGTTTCCCGAATCGTCTCGCGTAAACAGTTCCAGCCCGTCTTTCGCCTCGAAGCGATCCACCACAAAATACGGGGCGGCCACCAGCGCCTCGCGCCGGTTCTGGCTGCCGCGAATTTGCTGCGGCGCCGGGCGCACCACCTTGCCCGAGCCCACTTTCTCCTTCACCGCCGCCATCCCGTCTTTCAGATGTAGTTCCCGCGGACGCCCGTAATCATACAGGCGATACGTGGTGTCCGACTGCTGCTGCGTTTCTACGATAACGGAACCCGGCCCGAGCGTGTGCACCGTGCCGCCGGCTACGTAGATCATGTCGCCTGCATAAACATTGATCCAGTTGAGCATTTCTTCGGCTCGATTCTGATGAATCGCTGCTTCCAACTGCACGGCGGTCACCCCCGGCTTGAGCCCCAACCCAATCTGTGCTCCTGGCTTAGCGTGCGCCACGTACCAGCACTCTGTCTTGCCCCAGGGCTGCCCGACGCGCAAGGCCTGCGAATCATCGGGATGCACCTGCACGGAGAGTTTTTCCGCGGGAAAAAGAAATTTGGCCAGCAAGGGAAACCGCTTGGCATCGCGCGCGGCCTCTCCCACCAGCTCGCGCTGATATTGCTCGCTTAACTGCGCTAGCGTTTTCCCGGCAAGCGGCCCGTTGGCTATCTTGCAGTCATCTCCGGTCAGCCATGACTCGCCGATCTTTTCGCTGAATTTGTGATTGGGATAAATGGGAGACAGATCCAGCGTGCCCCAGGGGCGGGGATCAAATCCCGGCGTCATCAATAGCGGATACAGAGTTCCCATTTTGTATTTTCGTCCGCACAATCCTGCGCCGACAAAAAAGACCGCTCGCATGCGGAACGGCCTTTGCCGAACCTGAATTCGTTCCCTCTGTGGCCTCTGCGGTGACCGTTCCAGCGTGCCAGCTACAGCGCCTCAAAGAATTTCCGCATGCGCTCCAGTCCGCGGTCCAACTCTGCTTTTGAAGTCGCATACGAAACGCGAATATGGTCGCTGGTTCCGAAGCCCTCGCCCGGAACCGTGGCCAGGTGGGCCTCGCGCAGCAGGCGGCCAGCCACAGCAGATGCCGATTTCAGGCCGCGACCGAGAAAAGATGAAATGTTCGGATACGCATAAAACGCTCCCTCCGGCATAGTACAGGTCACGCCCGGAATCGACCGCAAGCCCTTCACCACGTGATCGCGAAGCTCGATATACTCGCGCCTCATCTGCTCCACGCACTCCTGCGGGCCCTTCAGCGCGGCCACGGCCGCCTTCTGCACAATCGACGTCGGATTCGAGGTGGACTGGCTCTGCAGCTTCGCCATCGCGCTGGTCACCGCCGCCGGAGCCAGCGCATATCCCAGCCGCCATCCGGTCATCGCATAAGTTTTCGAGAGCGAGCCCAGCAGAACGAATTTTTCTTTGTACTCGCGCAGCGCGCCCACGGAAAAATTCTTGCCCGTGTAATTCAGATACACGTAGCATTCGTCCGACAGTACCCAGATGCCGCGCGCATGCGCCAGTCGAATCACTTCGGTCATGTCCTCCGGGGTCATCACCGCTCCCGATGGATTCGACGGCGAATTGAGAATGATCGCCTTCGTGCGCGGCGTGATCAGGTTTGCCACCATGTTCGCAGTGACTCGGAATCCCTGCGCTTCGTCGGCTTCCAGCATCACGCAGTTGCCGCCGGCATAACGCACGATGTCTTTGAACGACACCCAGTAGGGAACCGGCAGAATCACCTCATCGCCATGATCCACGAGCACCTGGATCGCGTTAAACAGCGCATGCTTGCCGCCGACCGAAGCGATCACTTCTTCGCGGCGATAATCCGAATCGAAGTCCACGTTGTGCCGGTGCGCAATCGCGTCGCGCAGTTCGGTCGTGCCCGCCACGGCGGTGTACTTGGTGAAATTCCCCTGGATCGCCGCAATGGCCGCGTCCTTGATATGTTGCGGCGTCGAAAAATGCGGCTCGCCCGCGCCGAAATCCACCACATCGATTCCCTGCGAACGCAGCTTATCCGCCTCCGCCACCACTGCCATGGTGGCCGAAGGTTCAATGCGGTTGATCCGGTCCGTGAGTCTCAGCGCTTCCGTCATTGCCGTGGTCATGCTTTTTTCTTCCTTCTCCTGGGGACTTCCACCAGATTGTCTTCCCGAAGTTTGTACGCGGGATCGAGCTTCTCGCGGAGTTTTTGCTCGACCGCCTCCGGCACCAGTCCCTTCACCGGCCCGCCCACCTGGGCCACTTCGCGCACCAGCCGCGAACTGACATACGAATACTTGTCCGCGGGCATCATGAACACCGTTTCCAGCGTGGGCTCGATCTTGCGATTCATCAGCGCCATCTGGAGCTCGTACTCGTAGTCGCTGATAGCACGAATTCCGCGCAAGACGCACATCGCATCGATGGACTTGGCGTACTCGACCATCAGCCCATCGAAAGTATCGATCCGCACATTGCTGAGGTCCGCGGTGAGCTCCTGCAACATCTCCCGGCGCTCGGCCACGCTGAACATCGGTACCTTCTCCGAGTTCCGCAGGATCGCCACCACCAGCTCTTCAAAAATCTTGCTGCCCCGCTGAATCAAATCGAGGTGCCCATTGGTGGGCGGATCAAACGACCCGGGATAGATAGCCCTGCCCTTGTTCACTCGTCCTCGCTAGACAGGCCTTGGCCTGGCAAGACGACCGCATCGAAGCAATAAGAGATTCTATGCGGGCAAGAGGAACAATGGCAATTGTGGATAGAGTAGCGCGCCCGGGGCTATGCCGATTAAAGTGGCGCCGGTGTCTCGCCGACTGTGGCGGCGCGCGTGCTCGCCCACTGCTGGGGCTATCGTTGTGACGGCTGGCGATTTAAAGGGAGACCCGGGCGCGGCTCCGTGAGAGAGTAACCACGCCCGGAAGCAACGAACTCTAGCGCCTGGCTGCGACGATTGGGGCTTTCACGCTCTCCGTCCCCGTCGGCATAGTGGTGACACGGCCCGCAGAGCCATTGGTGGGCGCAGGCACCGCTGCGGGCGCAGCAATCAATCCCAGCGCCTTCCGCACCTCGGTATCCAGCTTGGCCATCACGTCCTTATTGTCTTTGAGGAACTGCCGGGCATTCTCGCGCCCCTGGCCGATGCGCTCGCCCTTGTAGCTGAACCACGACCCAGACTTCTCCAGAATATTGTTATTCACGGCCAGATCGAGCAAATCACCTTCGCGCGAGATTCCTTCGCCATAGAGAATGTCGAACTCGGCCTCACGGAACGGCGCCGCGACTTTGTTCTTGACGACTTTCACCTTCGTTCGCGACCCGGTGACCACATCGCCTTCCTTGATCGCCGCAATGCGCCGGATATCCACGCGGACCGACGAATAGAACTTCAGTGCGCGTCCGCCGGTCGTCGTCTCCGGATTCCCAAACATCACGCCAATCTTCTCGCGAATCTGGTTGATGAAGATCAGACATGTCCGCGACTTGGAGACTGTGCCGGTCAATTTGCGCAGCGCCTGCGACATCAGCCGCGCCTGCAGCCCCATGTGGCTGTCTCCCATCTCGCCGTCGAGTTCGGCCTTCGGAACCAGCGCGGCGACCGAATCTACCACCAGCACATCAATCGCGTTGGAGCGAACCAGCGCTTCCGTGATCTCGAGCGCCTGCTCGCCGTAATCGGGCTGCGAGACCAGCAGGTTGTCGACGTCGACGCCCAGTTTCTTCGCATAACCCGGATCAAGCGCGTGCTCGGCATCGACGAACGCGGCCATTCCGCCGACCTTCTGCGCCTCGGCAATCACCTGCAACGTAATCGTCGTCTTGCCCGAAGACTCCGGCCCGAACACTTCCACCACGCGTCCCCGCGGGAATCCGCCCACGCCCAGGGCGGCATCGAACGAGATCGATCCGGTCGAGATCACCGCGATCGGGACGATCGCCTCCTTCGACCCCAGCCGCATGATCGAGCCTTTGCCAAACTGCTTTTCAATCTGAGAAACCGCCAGCTCGATCGCCTTGCCCCGTTCATCCGCCATGTTGGCTCCTTGTAAGACTGGCTCCGTTAAGAGTGCGTTATGAGTGCTTTCTAATTCTGGCCGGATTATACATAGAAAATGAAGCGAAGAAAAGGCGAATCAAAAGAATTATCTGTGGAAGGGTTCCAAAATGGGCTTCCACGATGACAGCGCGGCTGTTCGGCACGCGAGACGCTAGCCGGAAGCAGCTACCGAGGCGCCTTCGCTTCTAGGCTTGACAGCCGGCCCTCTAGCGCGCCGATCATCTTCGTGAGCAAGTCCGTCGCGGGGGTCAGTTCGATAGGCCCAAACGTCTGACCGTTCGAGAACTCCATGGTGATCGTCCTTTTATCTTGATCGATGTAACGTTGAGTAGCGGGCATGGGAGATATTCCTGCGTGAAACGCTAAGACATGGTTCTGATGCACAAAAAAGGTTAGCCTCTTGGGCCATTCATTTCTTTTCCTGTCTGCTTGGTAGATATAAGTCGCTGACAGCCGCCAACACCCCAACGGTCGCCTCCTCCGCCCAGATCGCGGGGTGCAGATGAATGTACTGACATACCGCATCCACGAGGACTCTCTTCGTCTTGGGCCACGTCGCCTGTTTTTCCAGACTGCCCTTCGAGACGTAATTCGCCATGAACGCCACGCCCGAGATAAATCCCATTGCGTACGCCCGTTTGACTTCATTGCTACTCTGACAGTCGGTGTGTAGCTCGGCTATCGTTTCTTGGTTCTGAGCGGACGCCGAAACGCATAGGGGCAGCCCAAGCAGGAAAATCGCCATCGCTCGCTTCATTCCAGCCCCTTCTCCGTAGGAATTGGAGCGAGTTTGAGATCGAAAACCTCATGACCTTTCTGTTGGGTATGTTGGCGCGCCTCCACACCCCTGAATTCCTTGCCGCACTCCCTGCAGATTACAGGCAGGTTGCTTTCTGTCAATCTCGTGAGTTGCTCCGTCATGTGTGTTTCTCCTTTCTACTGTTGCATAGAAAGCACGACCAAAAGCGGGTTACTTTTCCACAACTACCTCTGCAGCAAGTCCACGGGCGCGGTCACATCGTGCACTCTGAAGTACTTCGCCAGAGCCGGATATTTGCGCGCCACGGCCTCATACATCGCATAGGCCACATTGCGATACGAAACATGGCCTGCAGGTGTTGTGCGCAGCTCTGAAATGTAGACTGCCTCGGCGAAGTCCATCTTGAATAGAGCCCTCTTGCGGAACGCCAGCGGAATCGCGTATTGCGAATTCTCTTCCGCCTCCGGCGACCCCGACGCGGTCAGTTTCTCGACCGTACCTTGCACCCGCCGCATCGCCGCCTCAAAGCGGCCGCGCATGCCCGCATCTTCGATGTCGAGCAGCATCTCGTAGCCGTGCTGCGTGGTGAATCCCTGCATGACTTGAATGCAGCGGCGGTGCCGGTGCATGTCGCGGAAGCCGCCGATATCCATCAGAATGTCAAAGCGGAACTGCTGTCCGGCGCGGAAGCCGCGCAGCATTTCGTCGTGCTTGCCGCGATGCCGCAGGCCCAGGTCGATGATCTCCCTTCGCCGCCGCTCACCCGCGACCTGCAGCGCCTGGCGAACCTGCCGGTAGGAATGATGGCAATGCTCATACAGCAGCGTGGTCGCAATCTCCACTTCCAGCGGCTCTTCATCGAGCAAGTCCACAATCGCCTTGGACGGAGCCAGAGGCTCGCCTGCCATCAACTCCCGCGCCGCCTGCCGCAACTCGCGCCGCGTCTCCATCTCATACTCATTCGGATCCGCGTATTTCACCAGCGTCGGCGCTACCCGCACCTCGCGCAGCAATTCCTGCTCCGCCTGCGCGCCCAACTCCGCATCGACAGCTCGAATCCGCGCAACCAGATCCCGCAACGAATCAGTATTCACGTTGTAGGCCGCGCCAGTCGCCGCTCTCTTCAGCGACTCCCCCAGCGTCCGCACCTCCTTGTGAGTATGCGCGAGCAGATGCGCCACCTGCATTTCGAGGGTACGCGCATTGACGATCTCGCCCAGCGAGGTGTTCGTCGCCAGCGGCAGCAGATAGCGCGTGATATCAAACGCCCGCGCCTTCAGCGTGCGCTCGTAAGCCTCCTGCTTCATCTCCGCCGGCTTGGGCGTGATGTTGATCAGGTGCTGCGCCATGTGCGCCGAGAGCGCTTCGTACTCGGCGAACAGAAAATCGAGCGTCTCGCGATACAGTTGGCGCGCGTCACCATCGCCCCCAAAATCCGGCGTGAAGTAGCCGCTCTTCTTGAAATCCTGATAGCGGGTCGACCGCTCCTGACCGTCCCAGCGCTGCTCGTCGGCCAACTCGATCGCCGCCAGGATCGATAGCCGCTCGACTGCGAGTGCGATATGCGCCAGGTCGGCAATCGACCGGTGCCCGTATTGAAAATAAAAAGTGTTGAGGAACTTCTCCGCCTTCTGGGTGCTGATCTCCCGCAGCGACTCCTTCATCGACAGCGCCGAGCGCGAGTACTTCGCCATGGCATAAGCCTGGATCTCGGGCTCGACGCCGAAGACCGCGTATACCTCGGTGGAAGGCTCGGATTGTGTGGCGCTCGCGCCCTCGCGTGCGCGTTCCGGAGACGCTTCAGCCGAAGCTCGCAACGTTGAGCGGTGAGCAGTGTCCGCAGAAGTCCTGTCCGGAGGAGAAGATGTGTTTTTTGACCGCTCGGGCATCGTGATTACATTCGTGAAAGTCTGGGCCATGGGAGTGTCTGCATGTTAATTGGCAACTCGACATCGCGCAATCGTTAGAGAGACGACACTAACAGGCTCCGCCTTATCCGAGTTTTCTTGCCCAACACGGAGGCCTTGCCCTATGCTGCCTGCAGATTCCACAAGACCGTGATCAAGCGCTTCCCACTTTTGTTCCGCCATGTCATGTACAACCTGCGTGGCGGCTTTCTCGTGCGGCCACTCACCATCACCCTCATTCTGGGTTTTGCCGGTGCGTTGCTGTCAGAAACCGAGGAAACATTCCCCAAGGTTAGCGCCTGGGTTCCCAAAGCGTTGTTTCCGTCCCACGCCGACCCCCAGGTGGCGCAGGTGATTCTCGCGGGCATCGCCGCCTCAACCATGACGGTTGTGTCGATTGTCTTCGCCATTCTGCTGATGACGCTCACGCTCGCCTCCATGCAATTCTCTCCCCGCATTCTTACCGGGTTTGTGCGGGATCGCGTGACCCAGTGGACGCTCGGCGTATTCCTCGGGACATTCTCCTACTGCATGGCCGCTCTCCCCGCGGCGCGATCCCTTCCTTATCCGTTCTCGCCCGTGGCGACAGTCCTCGGCGCGATGATTTTGGCCTTCGCCTGCGTCTGCTGGCTGCTATTTTTCATCCACCATATATCCCAGGCGATCAGCGTCAACCACATCGTCGACCGGATCGCCTCGGAAACCGAAGCCGTCATCGATGACCTCATGCCTTGGCCCTATAGCCATCCCCGGGCTGGAGGCGGTCAGCAACTGAACCCCAGTGCCTGGAAGCCAGCGGTAATCAACGAGACCTCCGGCTATATCCGCTTTGCGGATCGAGGCCGGCTCATGACTCTGGCAAAAAGCTATCACGTGCAAGTGCACGCACCTCGGCGCGTTGGCCATTTCGTCCCGGCAGGGGTTCCGCTGCTGCTTGCGTCGAAGCCGGAACGGGTTTCCGCCGATGTCAGCCAAGCATTCCGCGCTGCTTTTGACATCGGCCCGGCCAGGACTCTGCAGCAGGATGTCGAATTCGGGGTTTTGCAAATCGTCGATATCGCCCTGAGGGCAATCTCCCCCGCCGTCAATGACCCCACCAGCGCCATCAGCTGCATCGATCAGTTGAGCCGCATCATGATCCGTTTTGCCTCTCGCGAGCCCGCCGAGGCGCTGCTCTTCGACCCTCCCGGAGTAGTCCGCGTCAGCCTTCCGTGGATTGATTTCGCGCGCCTGCTCAATTCAGCATTCGACCAAATCCGGCTCTACGCAAAAGGGGACGTGGCTGTAAGCTTGCGGCTGCTCCGCGCTCTCCGTGACATCGCTTCCACCACTCAGAATCCTGACTATCAAAGAGTCCTCGTCGAGATGGGAAGGTCTGTAGTCACAGGATGCGCGGAACGGCTAACGGAGCGGGAACTGCGAGAAGTGCGCCTCAGGGCGGACGATCTGGAGTCATGCACGGCGATTTTGACTTGAAGGGGGCGCAGCAAGGTCGCGAGGCTGATTCCCGCGGCGCTAGTCAAAGCTGAATTACCTGCAACTTCCGTTGAATTGTCAGTCGACAAATGCTGCAGCCATACGTCGCCATTTCACCGCAAACAGTTATAATGCCCGCTTCCAAGGAAGGGAGAATGCAATGAGCCCCTCTGGCCGAGTGGCCTTCGTCACCGGCGCTTCCCAAGGCATTGGACGCGCCTGCGCCCTTCGCCTCGCCAAAGACGGCGTTGCCGTGGCCGTGGGCGCGCGCAATCAGGAAAGGCTGAACCAGTTGGTCAGCGAAATCACCGCTGCGGGAGGCAAGGCCGCCGCCTTCGCCCTCGACGTCGCCAGCGAAGATCGAGTCAAAGAGACCATCAAGGCCGCGGTCGCCCAGTTCGGAAAGATCGATATCCTTGTCAACAACGCCGGCATCACGCGCGACCAGCTCGTCATGCGCATGAAGCGCGCCGACTGGGACGCGGTCCTCGAAACCAATCTCACCTCCGCCTACCTGTGCATTCAGCAGGTAATCTCGTCGATGCTGCGGCAAAAGTGGGGACGCATCATCAATATCACGAGCGTCTTTGGACAGATGGGCCAGGCCGGACAGGCGAACTACGCGGCCTCGAAGGCCGGATTGATCGGCCTAACCATGGCGATCGCCCGCGAAGTTGGCTCCCGCAACATTACGTGCAACGCGGTCGCCCCCGGCTTTATCGAGACCGCCATGACCGCGGCGCTCAGCGAAGAATTCAAGCAGAACGCGGTGAAGCAGATTCCTCTGGGCCGAGTGGGAACTCCGGAAGATGTTGCGGCCGCCGTTGCTTTCCTCGCCTCGGACGATGCGTCCTATATCACGGGCCAGATCCTGAGCGTTAACGGTGGGATGTTGATGGGATAGCGGACAGTGGAGAGTGGAAAAGGAAAGGCAATGCGCCCAGTAGGAGCGCGCAGCCGGGAATCGCAACCCAGTTGGTCATGCCGACAACGAAGTAAACGAGAGCCAGCGGCGAGAAACCTTGATGAGCTAGTTCCACGGGCAATATCGGGACGCTCAGAAGGAAAAGCCACAACACAGGCAATGCAGCCGCAGCCAGGCGTGTCCGCATGTCGCCTCCGGCGCGCTGCGACAGGTAAGCGCCAAGAGCCCCAAAGACAGGGAGCGTGGCGAGCCAAGGCCAATAGAGCGTCATATACGCATCCCCGATCCAGAGCAGGCGAGGGCGCACCCCAATCCATTGCAGCAAGGCCATGAGCAGGCTCGCGCTCAAAAGACTGGCAAGACCTGGTATCCAGAAAGTCTTTGTTCGACGATTCATGGGATCCTCCTGAGCTTTCGCGTGGCGGATGTTCTTTGCCAGAACGCGCCAGTTATCAACTTCTTGCAGGGACTGCTCAAGCGCAGCGGATGGGGCCTGCCCGCGGGAGCAGGCACCGGCGTAGGTTTCTTCCAGGTGGGCGGCCAGTTCGGTCACGACATCCTCGCACTCGGCCGGCGGCAATCCGTGCATCTCCAAGTGCTCCCGAATGATTTGTTTCCAATCAAGCATGGCTGACTCCGGCCAGGCTATTGAGAGCCCGGAAGAATGAGCGCCACTCTTCGCGCAGCGGAGCAAGGTGCCGGCGGCCTGCAGCGGTAAGGCGGTAGTAGCGGCGGTCGCGTCCGGACTGGTTGGCTTGCCAGCGGGCTTCGACCCAGCCGCGCTTTTCCATTTCGTAGAGCAACGGGTAGAGCGAGGCCAGCGTGAATTGCAGCGCGCCGTTGGTGCGCTCGGCGATCTGCTTGGCGATTTCGAATCCGTAAAGAGGCTGCTCGATGAGTAGTGAAAGAATGGCTAGCTCTCCGCTGCCGCGCGTGATTTGGGAGCGAATGCGTTTGGCCATGGTGTATAGGAATCTTACGTTGTGAGTATAGGAATCCTATATTCGCGGGAGCAAGTTACGGAAGTACAGTTTGCAGTCGTCAGTCGTTGGTCGTCAGTCGTTAGTCGCGACAACGTTGCGGCCCGATGAACCCCGGCCGCTGGACAGCCCCGGGACGGCTGCCCGCACAGGGCATTACGTGGACCTTCTACCGTTACTTCTGCAGTTACCTATGCACCAATATTGATGCAACTTTCATCACTCCGTAACAATTGGTTGGTAGAACTGGAGTATGGATCCGCATACCTATAACACGCTGATCCTGTCGGATCTCCATCTGGGCGCGGAGACCAGCCGGGCGCGCGAGGCGACGCGCGTGCTGAAGCAGAATCGCTTCGAGCGGCTAATCCTGCTCGGCGATATTTTTGCCGACCTCAATTTCGCGCGGCTTACCAAAGAGCACTGGAAGTTTCTCGGATATATCCGCAAGCTGTCGAATCCCAAGCGCAAGATCGAGGTCGTGTGGGTGGAAGGAAATCACGATCACGGCCTGGCCAATATCATGTCGCATTTGGTTGGGGTGCGCGTGTATCAGAGCTACCCTTGGGAGTATCGCGGGCTGCGGCATGTGGCGATTCATGGGCATCAGTTTGACGGGTTCCAGGTGAATCGCGTGCGCTTGAGCCGGTGGGGGACTTCGCTTTATCTGCAGCTGCAGAAACTGGATTTCAAGAGCAAGCCGATTGCGCGGCTGATCGACCGGCTCAACACGCGCTGGCTGCGGATGTCGGAGAAAGTCGCCGCCGGAGCGCTGGGGTATGCCCGGCATCACGCGGCGGACCGGATTTTCTGTGGACACACACACGAAGCCATCAGTATGAAGCGGGATGGCATCGAATATTACAATTCGGGCGGTTGGGTCGATTCGCGGCTGACTTATTTGACGATCGACGAAACGGGGGTACGAATCCATGAATACGACGAGCGGATATATGGCGAACGAACTGACGATCGTGATTCCGGCGAAGAACGAAGCGAAGCTGATTCCGCGCTTGCTGACTTCGCTGACGAATCAGGACTACTCGATGTCGAGTACGAGAGTGTTGGTCGCTGACGCCGCCTCGACCGATGGGACCCCGGAGATTGTGCTCAGCTTTCGCGATCGCTTGAATATAAGCGTGATTCCCGGAGGGATGCCATCAGTAGCACGGAATCACGGCGCTACGCTGGCGGATACTCCCTACGTCTTGTTTCTGGATGCGGATATTGAATTGGCGGACCGGACGCTGGTGCGGCGTTGCGTGGAGCGGGCGCAGGGCAAGCAGATGCACTGCCTGACCACGAACATCATCTGCCGGGACGGAAGCTGGATCGACAAAGTGTTCTACGCGGTTAGCGATGGCTTTCAATACTTGTCGTACCTGCATCGTCCCTATGCGACCGGGATGTTCATGATGTTTGAGCGGAAGAAATTCTGGGAACTGGGCGGGTTTCATGAGCAGATCTTGTTCGCCGAGGATTACCGGCTGAGCCAGCAGGTACAGCGCAAACGGTTTGCCATCGTGCGGGGTGGGGTTTATACGACGAACCGGCGATTCCAGCGGATGGGGCATTTGCGGGTGGGATGGTTGTTCCTAAGAACGGCGCTGAATTATTGGAACGAAAAGCATTTCTTGCGGGATCATAAGTATTGGGCGGACCCGGAAAGCGCGCCGCGCGGAGCCAGGGGATAAGGCCCAATTTGCCTGCGGCAGTTATGCGGCGCCTTCGACTCGCTGTTCTCGCTCAGGGCAGGCCCCCGTGGGGCCGCTCTTCCACCTCGAGTTTGCAAAGTAACTATCTTCCAGAGTTTGTGTGTGGCCACGGAAAGCAGGATTCAGCTAACCGGCTGAATCCTGATTTTTTTTGAGTTAGAAACGCACCACAATGCCGGTCGATACCCGAACATTGTTCTGCGCGATGTTGAAGAGATGACTGTGCAGGTAGTCTCCCTGAAAACGCCAGGCGACGAGCGGAATCAAATGGTAATCGAGGCCGCCTCCGACCCCGCTGGACACAGAGTTGTCGTTTCCGAAGCCATTGGTACTGGCGTGAACAACGCCCAGCAGGCCTTCAGCGAAAGGCCGAAACTTTCCGACCGAAACGGAGACTCGCGGGCCGAAGAGGAAATTATCGACATGAACATTAAAATTTTCTATGGCTGGACCGCAGGGGCCGATGCCGACGGGACAAGCAATCGGAACGGAAAATTGCTGGGTGCCGTAGTTGGCGCTGAAGTCGGCGACAATGCCCACCCAGGGAATAATCTTCCCCTCCACCGTGCCCTCAAAGCCGTTCAGGCCGCCGCGACTCGAAGAAAGATTGGTGTTGTAGTACGAGTATCCGACGAACACATTGCCCGCGGTCGGGATCTGGGCGGCGGCCAGACCGGCGAACGTCGCGAGCGTGATGCCGATTAGAACGATCTTGCGCATGAAATGCTCTCCCTCTGCATTGGAAACCCACGGAAACGCAGAAAGTTCTTGGATGCGCAAGCAGGGAAGGTGGATGGGAGAAATCAAACCAAAACCATCCATCACAGAGGTGCACAGAAACATCTGTGGGTAGCGCTAGGTCAGAATCGCCAGGTCAGAATCGCCAGACAATGCCGGTCGAAGTGCGATAGTCGTTTTGCGTGGCGCTCAGATAATGGGTGTGCATGTAATCGCCTTGAAAGCGCCAGGAAAAATTCTTGAACCAAAGTTTGTAATCGACACCGCCGCCGACATCGATTTCGAGAGGGTTGTAAACGAAGCCGCCGGAGTTGAGATGGCGGATACCGACCATGGCCTGGACGAAGGGACGCCACTTCCCATAATTGACCGAGACGCGCGGGCCGCCGACTAGGTTGTATTGCACCAAACCATTGTTGCGATAGAAACCGCTGACATCGGCGACCAGGCCAACGCGGGGATAGCGGCTGAAAGGAAGAGCCTCGTAAGAACCAGTCCATCCCCGATAGCTCTGCTTGATGACGACATTGCTGAGTTGCGCGTAGGAAACTCCGGCATAGGCGTTTCCGTTGGGAAGAAGGCCGTTGAATTGTGCCGACATTGGAATGGAACACAAGAACCAGCCCGCAAAAGCGAGCAGTGCGGCAGCAGTTTTCGACACGAAATATCCCTCCCCGGCCATCGGGCCGGAAAAAATAGCTATTTGATCAACGAAATCCGTTAGATGCAGTGTACCGGATGGCCAAGATGTCCCGGATACCAAAATTTGTGAAGATCGGAGCCTGGGCGACCGAGCCACAACGACCAAAATTTATCAGATTTTCATGATGCCAAAAGCCATCGAGTCTCGTCTATCTATTAGCATGCAACCAACAGAGATGAATTGGCAAACGTGGGAGCCGGCGCCTATCGCGGCGGCCTTTGGGGCACACAAGGAGTCGAAGTTGAAATTGAGCCTGGAAACTCGGAATCATGGCGGTGTGATCATCGTGCACTGCCAGGGCCGCATCGTGTATCGCGATGAGGCGGCGGCGTTGTCTCGCATTGTGGGCGAGGCACTGCAGGATGGGAGCAAGTTGGTGCTCGATCTGAGCGGGGTAAGCACGATCGACAGCGCGGGCATTGGGGAGTTGGCCTTGCTGCAAACGTGGGCGCAGGAACGAAATGCAAGCCTGAAATGCGCGGGAGCGAATGAACTCGTGCGCACCCTGCTGGATCTGACCAATCTGGATTCGGTGGTGGAGATGCATCCCTCGCTGGAATCGGCGCTGGAGTCATTCCGCGACGAACGGGTTTGCGCGGATTGCTGAGTGGTTCGATAGATTGGGCGCGGAGCAAAGGGAACTTTGCTCCGTTTTGTTTTTGGCGGCGATTGCCTGGCAGGCTCGCGTTATGTCGCTGCGGGGGATTCGCCCCCTCCTTCACACGGTGCGCCCAGCGCTGGGAACACTGGATTAAGAATATCTCTCCGCTTAGCAGCTGGAAGGCCGGCGGCGAAAGTTTCCGCGCGGTTCGCTGATTACTCTCAATTCTCGCGGTGGAAACGGTAGCGGCCTTTTCGCTCCAGAGCGAAGGCTTCGGCGACTTTCAAGAAGGCGCGGGCGGCGTGCGAAAGATTGGCGTCTTTGCGGTAGATTAAACGCAGCTTGCGCTTCAACTGAAGTTCGCGGACGGCGATGCGTACCAGTTCTCCGCGGGCAATTTCGGTTTCAACGCTGATCTCCGGGACCAGTGCGACTCCGTTTCCCAGCGCGACATATTGCTTGATTGCCTGCAGGGTCGGCAATTCGAGATCCATGTGGAGCGGCGTTTTGTGACTTTTGAAGAGCTGGATGACTTTTTCCCGATAGGGTGAGTTGACGATGTGGGCGACAAAGGATTCGGCCCCGAGCTGGCGGATGCTGACTTCTCCAGCGGAGGCGAGGGGATGTTTGGGAGGAACGACGAAAACGAGTTCGTCAAGAAAGATGACGATCGATTGCAAGGTGGCGTCCTGGGGCTCGTAGGAGAGCACACCAAATTCGGCGCTGTAGCGGAGGACGTCGTCGGGAATGTGGCTGCCGAGCGCGCGTTCGACGGTGATGCGGATCATGGGATGCAGGCGGCGAAATTCGGCCAGAACCGGCAGCAGGTAAAGAACCGTGAATTCGTTGGCCGCGATGATCAGCTTGCCTTTTTGCAATTCGCGAAGTTCGGAGAGCGACTCTGTGGCCTCGGAGCGGAGATTGATCAGCTTCTCGGCATACTCGTAGAGGACCTTGCCGGCATCAGTGAGAACTCCTTCGCGCGAGGAGCGGTCGAACAAGGCTTCGCCGAGCTCGTCTTCGAGCTTGCGGATGGTCTGGCTGACGGCCGATTGGGTGCGGAAGAGTTTGTCGGCGGCGCGGGAGAACCGGCGCTCGCGGGCTACTGCGAGGAAGACTTCAAGTTGGGACAGTTCCATGGGACTCCTTTAAGCGAGCGGCCATAAACTATTAGTTATTCTACTATTATAATCAACACTAATCATTGCTAAAGAAATATAAGTTTTGCTTCTAGATCAGTTCTCCGTACCATAGAACAATTAACCTTGCGGTCCCGTCGAAAGGCGTTGGAGTCCAACCTACTTTACGGGTGCGACGGCGAGACGCCCTTTCGGCTTCGCTCCAGGCAGGCTCTTGCGACTGCCGGCACGATGATGGGCTACGGTACGGGTACAAGTTTATGAATACAGAACGAGCGCGAGTTACGGTGTTTGACACTACTCTTCGCGATGGAGAGCAGTCGCCGGGATGCAGCATGAACCAGCAAGAAAAGGTGCGCCTGGCGCATCAACTCGACCGGCTGGGCGTGGACGTGATCGAGGCGGGATTTCCCATCGCCTCGGACGGCGACTTTGAGGCAGTAAGGGCGATCGCAGCGGTGGTGCGGCGTCCGATTATTGCGGGTTTGGCACGGGCATGCCGGCCGGACATCGAGCGGGCTTGGCAGGCGCTGCAGGGCGCGGCTCGCCCGCGGATTCACGTTTTCCTCGCCACCTCGGATATTCATTTGCAGTATAAGCTGCGGATTACGCGCGAGCAGTGCCTGGTGCAGGCGCGAGAGGCAATCCAGTTCGCGAAATCTCTCTGCGACGACGTGGAGTTTTCGCCGGAGGATGCCACGCGAACCGATCGGGATTTTTTATGCAGCGTGCTGGACGCCGTGATCGAGGCGGGCGCGACCACGGTAAACATTCCAGACACGGTGGGCTACACGGTGCCCTCGGAATTTGGCGAGTTGATCGCTATGCTCCGGCGCCGCGTGAGAGGAATCGAGGAAGTTACGATTTCGGCGCATTGCCACAACGATCTGGGAATGGCGGTGGCCAATGCGCTGGCCGCAGTCGCGGCCGGAGCCCGGCAAGTGGAGTGCACGATTAACGGAATTGGAGAGCGGGCGGGCAACGCTTCGCTGGAAGAGATCGTGATGGCGATGCGAGTGCGCCCCGACCGGTATCCGTATGAAACGGGCGTGGTGAGCGAACAGATTTTTGCGGCCAGCCAGACGCTGAGCGAGATTACCGGCGTCCCGGTGCAGCCCAACAAGGCGATTACCGGGCGCAATGCCTTCGCGCATGAAGCGGGAATTCATCAGGATGGAGTGCTCAAGAATCCCCTGACCTACGAAATCATGACGCCGAAGTCAGTGGGCGTGCCGGATTCCAAGCTGGTGCTGGGCAAGCATTCCGGACGCCACGCGTTGGGCATGCGCTGCGAACAGCTGGGTTATGCCTTTGACCGCCGCGCCCTGGATGACATTTACCGGCGATTTGTGCGGCTGGCGGACAAGATTAAGCACGTGGAAGATCATCATTTGCTGGAACTGATTCGCGACACGCACAAGCCCACGACCTCTGCGACGCCGCTCATTGAGCCAATCGTTCCCGCAGCACCGGCGGTGGTAAATGCTCCACCGGCAGAACCGGAAAAGGCCTTTCCGATGGCCGCCAATGCGTTTGGGGTGCCCCTGCCGGCGCACTCCGAGCCGCACCATGAGCAGACCCAGCAGGAAGACTACTTGTGGGGAGTCTAGGGGATTGAGTGGTTGAGCGATTTGGCGATTAAGCGATTTAAGAATCAACAAGCCGCCTGAGTGGCGGCTTTCTTTTTCAGCGCATAAAATTGCACAATTACTCAATTTCCCAGTTACACAATTCACTCATGCTTCTAAATCTCACGGTTCTTCCCGGCGACGGCATCGGACCTGAAGTAACAGAGCAGGCGGTGTTCGTGCTACAGGCGATCGCCGACGCCTTCGGGCATCAGCTGCAACTTCAACGCAAAGCGATTGGCGGTGCGGCTCTGACGGCGGCGAACGATCCATTGCCGGCGGACACGGTGCAGGCTTGCCTGAGCTCAGGCGCGGTGTTGTTGGGAGCCGTAGGGAGTCCGGCATTTGATCACAATCCGGGACATCTGCGGCCGGAAGCGGGATTGCTGCGGTTGCGGCGAGAGTTGGGGGCTTATGCGAATCTGCGGCCTGCGGTGTTTTTTCCCGCGCTGGAGGATTGTTCCCCGCTCCGGGCTGAGATCGTGCGCGGGACTGACATCATGATCGTCCGCGAACTGCTCGGAGGCGCGTACTTTGGGCAGCCCCGCTCGATCGAGGGGAGCCCGGGTGCGCGGGTTGCCATCAACACGATGCGCTACGGCGAAGATGAAATTGAGCGTATTGCGCGCGTGGCCTTTGACCTGGCGATGAAGCGCGAGAAGAAAGTTTTGTCGGTGGACAAGGCGAACGTGCTGGAGTGTTCGCGGCTGTGGCGTGAAGTGGTGACGCGCGTGGCCATGGATTATCCCGAGGTGAAGCTGGGACATCAATATGTCGATTCGGCGGCGATGCTGCTGGTGCAGCGGCCCACAGATTTTGATGTGGTGCTGACCGAAAACATGTTTGGCGACATCCTGTCGGATCAGGCCGGCGGCGTGGTGGGATCGCTTGGCCTGCTGGCTTCGGCGAGCGTGGGCGGGCCGGTCGGTCTGTATGAGCCGGTGCATGGATCGGCTCCCGATATTGCGGGCAAGGGAATTGCGAATCCGTTGGGCGCGATTTTGTCGGCGGCAATGTTGTTGCGGCATTCCTCCCATCTGGAGCGTGAGGCGGCGTGCATCGAGCAGAGCGTCGCGGCGGTGCTGGAGTCTGGGGCGCGCACTGCGGATTTGGCTCGCGGGCGGGGAGCGATTTCGACCGCTGAGATGGGGCGGAAAGTAGTAGAGGCGGTGAAGATCGCGTCAGAGCACGAAGTAAAACCGGCTTAAGAATCGATCCTTACCACAGAGACACAGAGGCATGGAGAGACCATTCTAATGTCCTTCTCCGCGGTTCTATGGTTCTGTGCTTTTTTTCAGGGATGAGCCTTGATCCGCGCCGGCATCGTATTTTCCCGTCAGGTCGTACCAGCGGATGCGCAGCATCTCCATAAACATGCGGGAGCCGTCGATCAGGGGATTGATGCGCGTACCCCCGCTGTGTCCCCAAAGCACGGGAATCTCTTTCACTTTCAAATTAAATTTGCGAGCGAGGAAAAGAATTTCGGGATCGAATCCCCAACGCTCAATTTTTTGCAAGGGGAAGACGGCACGGGCCGCGGGCTGCTTGAAAGCTTTAAACCCGCATTGAGTGTCTTTGAATGTGAGGCCGAGCGTGAGGTGCAAAAGCAGGTTGAAAATGCGTCCGAAGACTTGGCGGTGCAAGGGCTGACGTTGAGTCTGAGTCTCGGCGCGAAGCCAACGCGATCCGATAGCGATATCCGCGCCTTGTTCGAGCGCGTCGAAAAGTTTGGGAGCTTCTTCAATCGGTGAGGAAAGATCGGCGTCGGTGAAGAGCAGGATGTTTCCGCGGGCGTTCAGCATGCCATTGCGCACGCTGTAACCTTTGCCGCGATTGCCGGGGTTCTCGATCAGGCGCAGGATCGGGTTTCTGGCGGCAAAAGATTTCACGATATCGGCGGTGCTGTCGCGGGAGCCGTCGTTGACAACGATGACTTCTGCATTCCAGCCTTGCGCGTGGACGTAGGCCAGCACTCTTTCAAGCGTGGCGGCAAGGCGGGCGCTCTCGTTGTAGGCCGGGATGATGATGCTGTGCACGGGCAGTTCTCGGTTCTCAGTTCTTAGATCTCAGTTGGGCCGCTGCGACGAGAACTGGGATTGCGAGGCTTCATTGTATTTTCTTTGGGCGTTTCGGGGAAATGAGGATTGAAGTTCATCCACACAGGGGACCACAGAGGAAAGCAGAAGAATCGAAATCATGAACCCCGAAGGCTCACGAAGAAAACCTAAAGTGAGGATCTGACAGCCGGCCACTGGGTACTGGCAACTGCTCCTACGCGACCTGGCGTTTTTCTTCGAGCATGGCGAAGTATTCGTCGACCAGTTCGGCATCCCAAAGACCGCGATGGGCTTCTTCCCGCATGGTCTGGGCGGCCTGCTCGTGGGTCTGCGCCGGCTTGTAGGAGCGAGCGGTACGCAGCGCATCGTAAACGTCGACTACTTGCAGCACTCGGGGAAGAACTGGGATTTCTAAGGCGGTCAGGCCGTCAGGATAGCCTGAGCCATCCGAGTGCTCGTGATGATGGCGGATGATGGGCAGGACCAGTCCCAGCGAATGAAGCGGCTTACAAATGTTCTCGCCAGTGATGGGATGGAGTTTCATGATTTCCCATTCCGCGGAAGTGAGATCGCTTCCCTTCTTTAAAATCTCGTCAGGAACTGCGATTTTGCCGAGGTCGTGCAAATAGCCGCCGCGCTTAAGGGCGATGATGGAATCCTCGTCCATGCCGAGATGGCGCCCCAGATCGGCGGCGTGAATGGAGAGGCGCTCGCAATGGCCTTCGGTATAAGGGTCGCGGCCTTCGACGATCAGGCCCAGGGTGCACAGGACGGAATCGGCGGTCTCCAGTTCGTCGGTGAATTCTTTCAGACGGAGCAGTGACTTCACTCGCGCAATCAGTTCTTCCGCGAGAACGGGCTTATTGAGGAAGTCATCGGCGCCGGCCTCGATGCCGCGGACTTTATCGCTGCTGTCGCTGAGGCCAGTGATGAGGACGAAGGGAATCAGCCGCGTCGCAGGATTTTCCTTGAGCGTGCGGCAGAATTCGTAACCCGACTTGCCGGGCATCATGACGTCGGAAAGGATGAGGTCGGGCAGCTGGCGATGCACTTCGGCCTCCGCCTGAACGGCGTCGGAGGCGGTGACCACGTCGTATCCGCGGATGGTGAGCAATTGGCTCATCAGGCCAGCGATGCTGGCCTGGTCGTCGACGACAAGGATGCGCGGAACACGACGCCTAGGTAGAAGATCCCCCATGACCTGATAAGAAGCCGGTTCCTTCATCGAAGTTGTCCGCCTCGTGGGCCGCTGGTGAGAGGCAGTAGGAACACCCATAACTAAATCGCCTATTCCTCCCGATTCTAACGCCAAAATTCTGTTTTCGCCGGAAGCTCGCCCCACGATTCGGAAAACATTACCACTAGCAGGAAGACTTTTCCATTCCCACTTTGGCACCTGCTTGATTGCTGATGTGATGCAGAGCCTTGCGCAAGCGTCGGATTCGTGCCTACTCTGGCGTCATGCCGAGGAAAATCCATGCATGGAGCGTGGGCTCCATACTCTGCGTGCTGCTGCTGAGCGTAGTGGCGGGAGCCGTGGCGAAAGTTCATGTCATCAGCTTCGGCAAGTGGACGGCAGTGGCGTGGAGCGCAGGCGCGGAAGACAAGCCGGTGACGATCAAGATTCGTGCGCTCCTGGTGGATGGACGAGTAAAGGAGTACGTTCTGGGCGCTCCCCACGAGGTGACCGATCGGTTGTTCGTAGTCCGGCGCATATTTCGCGTCAATGACAGCTTGCCTGAGGATGCGGGGCCGCGCTGGCGGTGGCAGAGAGGTGGGTGGCTGGCGGTGGATCGCGTGACCGGCCGAATTTCACCGGTTAATCTGCCGGAGTTCGATGCGTTTTATTCCGCGACGAGCTGGTATCGCGATTACGCGGCGTACTGTGGAATTGCCGACGATGGCAAGAAAACATATGCCGTCGTGGCCCAACTCAACCGCCGCAAAGCTGTTTTGAAAAAAGAAATTGGCAGTGGTCCGCTGGAAGACGCGGCGCCGGATTCGGCTTGTCCAGCACCGGTTTGGCAGCGTGGGCCAGTGCGTGTCAGCTTTGAACTGGCCGGAGCGGCGAAGCAGACCTTTGCGGTCCGCGGACACGTCGTGGATGTGGTGAATGAGGGCGAGGAGGATGAAGAGAAGTGAGCGGAGATTGATTGCAGATTTCAGATACTCGGACTGCAGATTGACATCTCAGATTGAAGACTCGCTGCGCCTGCGAAAAAATCAAGAATCTACAATCTGAAATCTCCAATCTGACTCTCTTTAGTCTCCCGCCGCTTCTACGGCAGGCAGTTCGTCGGCGAGGTTTTTTTCCTTCACTTTGGCGCTGGTAACTAAAACGACTGACAGCACGACAATGGCGCTGCCGGCGAGGATGAAGCGATCTACTTTCTCGTGCAGGATCAGCCAGCCTAGAAATACCGCAAGCACGGGATTGACATAAGCGTACGTCGAGACCTTCGATGTAGGGACGTGCTTGAGCAGCCAGATGTAGGCGGTGTAGCCGATCCAGGAGCCGCAGACGACTAAGTAGCCGACCGCGGCGAGACTGCGCGAGGTCCAGGCGACACGGGCAAAGTCGCCGGCGAAAATTGCGAACATAAAATTTCCGAGGCCCGCCGCGACCACTTGCCAGCCGGTTGCGCTGAAGATGTCCATCCCAGATTGCCACCGCTTGGAGAGTACGGAGCCAAGGGCCCAGCTGAAAGACCCGCCGATGAGGCTGATGGACGCCCACAGCTCGCGGCGGCCCAGCGTGCCGGCTTGCAGTTGCGGCCACACCAGAACAAAGAGACCGGCAACCCCAAGAAAGAGTCCGGCCTTGCCGCGGCGGGAAATGTGATGATCGCCGAGAAGCAGCGTGTCGAGAAGCAAAAACCACAGCGGAGTGATCGCGATGATGAGCGCAGCCAGACCCGACGAGACCGCGAGTTCGGCATAGGACAGCGTGAGATTACCGCCCATGAGCAGGAGCAGGCCGACGACCGCGGCGAGCGCGATCTGCCGCGGAGAATAGAAGATTTTTCGCCCGGTAGCAGCGCAAACCACAAGCATTACCACTCCCGCGACTGAGAACCGCAGCCCACACATGAGGGGGGGCGGAATGGTTTGCACGGCGATATCGATGGCGAGGTAGGTCGAGCTCCAGAACAAGTACACGAGTCCGAAGGCGAGAATCACCATCAACCGGCTTGGGCGCTGAGCCGAACGCATTGTCGGAGAACAACTGGGGAACTTACAAGATATCAGACGAGGTGAGTGAGGGTTGATTCTGAAAAATAGAGATCAGTAGTCAGTAGTGAGTCACGAGTCGTCAGCGGAATCTTTACCTGGCCTATGTCACTTGCCATTGCTCACTGACCACTCACCACTGCTACTTCAGCTTTTCATATTCTGTCTTGGCAGTAATCAGGACGGGAATATCGGAATCGGCGTCCTTCCAGGCCGCGAAGAAATCCTGGTAAGCGGTTCTGGCTTTGGCATTGTCGCCCTGAACAACGTAGGCGCGGGCGAGATTCAGGCGGGCCACTGGGTACAGGGAGTCGAAGCTGGCAACGCCCTGGTGATCGAGGACGCGCTGAAATTCGGCGGCGGCCTTTACCCCATCGCGCATCTTGAGATAGGCCAGGCCGCGCAGAAAAATGGGAGCAACCCCGGCCCCCTGCTGGCCAGTTCCGAGTTCGTAGGGGCGCAGAGCCTCCAGAGTAGCCAGGGCGTCAGAGAACTGATTTTTCTGCAGCTGTTCGATGGCACGCACCAGGGGAGCAGCCACGGTTTGGACGAAGTGATTATCCGGGAAGCCATGCTGCAGCTTAGCCAGGACAACCTCTGACTTTTGCACGTCACCGACGGCGGCAAGGGCTTCGGCGGCCGCGAACCGTGCAGACGGGTCGGCGGTCAGGTCCAGCACCTGGGAGGCTTGCTGCCGGGCTTCGGATTGAAATCCGAACACGGCATTGATATCAGCTTCGGTCGACAAAAGTGTGGCCGCAACGTCTTGGGTGCCTGCATTGGTCGCGATCTGGCGCGCCCGCTCAAACAACTCATGCGAAGCCTTCATCTTTCCTTCCGAAGCCTGCCAACCTGCGTTGTAAAACAGCATGAAGGGCTCGTAGGGCGTGCCCCTCATTGCCTCCATTTCGTGATCGGAGGTGGCGCGGTCGCCACGCATGTAGGCCAGGTCAGTAAGTACGAAGTGGACGGCAATTCCGTCCGCTTTTTGTTGAATGGCCTGTTCCACAACGCTTCTGGCTTCGTCGAAGCGGTTCAGGGCTTCATATGCTGATGCGACGTTGTCGTAGGCATAGCGATCGTGTGGGTCGAGACGCAGCGCCTGGCTGGCCAGATCGAGCGCCTTCTCGTGTTGTCCGAGTTCGGCATTGGCCAGGGCGGCGTTGTCATAGGGAGTGGTATCGCGGGGATAGGTTTGTCTCCACTCGGAGTAGGTCGCCAATGCCTTCTCTGGATCAAATGTGACTTCGGTGTAATAGTGGGCCTGGATGTACAGCTTCTCCCGCTCGCTGGCCCGGTCGCGCAACTCGTAAGCCTTCTTGACTGCCTGCGCGCCCTCGGCGGCGCGCCCTGTGTTGGAAAGCGCTACTCCAAGGGTCGCATAGGCCATGGCGAAGTTGGGATCGAGTTCCACCGCCTTCTTCAAGTACGGAATGGCAGCTTCATCCTGCATTTTCTGGTGATCTTCGTGCCCCTCACTGAAGGCCTGCAAGGCCTCGAGGGAGGAGGTCGTGGCCTGCTCGAGCGGGGTAGCGAATTGTTGCACCGAGGCCAGGGATTCCCCCATTTTCTGGCGCAGGTTGGAAGCGGCATGGTCCAGCGATTTCAACACCTGCTCTTTGCTGTCGGCCTCCACCTGCTCGCCGGCAAGTGAATCTCCGGTGGCGCCATTCAGTGCGTTCAGGGTGATTACGTAGTGATTGCCGAAACTGGCAATTGTGCCGGTCAGCATGGCCCTGACGGCTTCACGCTGGCAGATCTCACGCGCAATGTCGTTGGTGATGCGCTCATCGGGAGGCTTGCCCATAAACCGCAGGGCTTCGCGGATCTTGGACTCAGGAACGATGTTCAGATAAGGCGACTGCTCCAATTGCACGGCCAACGCCTGCTTCAGGGTGCCATCAAAAACCGGGTCACCGGTCGTGTTGACGAAGTCCGCGAGCAGCACGCTGTCTTTCTCGGTGAGCTTGGCGGATTGCCGTGATCGAAAATACCAGCCGCCAGCGATGAGCAGGATGGCGATGGCCGCGGCTGTGGGAACGAGAATCTTCCACCGCTTCCTGGGCGCAGGCACAGCGCTCACAGTGGACGGAGAAAAAGCTGGAGCCTGCGAAGGCGCCGAGGCCTGCGCCGAAGTCTGCGCCGAAATGTGTGCGGCTGGTATGGCAGCGGCAGAAGGAGCATGCAGCGCTGATTGCGGAATGCTCTCGGGAACGGCGGAAACAGAACCGGAACTGTGGGCCACGGCGCGGCCGCTTTCGCTGTCGCGTTTGAGGCGCTGCAGGTCGGCGCGAACGTCGGCGGCGCTCTGGTAGCGCAGGTTGCGGTCCTTCTCCAACGCCTTATTGATGATGTCTTCCAGCTTGGCGGGAAGATCGGGATTCAGGCGGATGGGCGAGACCGGCGTGCGGTCGAGAATCGCCTGGAAGATCACCGCAGACGTTTCTCCGCGGAACGGAAGCGCTCCCGTCGCCATTTCATAGAGCACCACGCCGAAAGAGAACAGATCGGTGCGGCCGTCGAGCTCCTTTCCCTTCGCTTGCTCCGGGGACATGTAGGCCACCGTGCCCAGGGTTGAGCCGGGGCTGGTCAGATGCTGCTCTATGGCGGCTGCCGTCGCAGCCGTCATGTCGGGCAGAACCGATGGATCGCGGGGCTGGGACTTCACCTTGGCCAGCCCGAAATCGAGAATCTTGGCGTGTTCCCGCTTGGTGACAAACAGGTTGGCAGGCTTGATGTCGCGGTGGACGATGCCCCCGGCATGGGCGGCATCCAAAGCGTCGGCGATCTCGATGCCCAGCGAGAGGATCGTTTCCAACTCCATCGGCCTGCCGGCAATAAGGTGCTTCAGCGTGGCGCCGTCGAGAAACTCCATGACGAGGAAGGTACGGCCGCCGTCCTCGCCGATGTCGTAAATAGTGCAAATATTGGGATGATTCAGCGCGGAGGCCGCTTTGGCTTCGCGACGGAAGCGCTCCAGTGCCGCGGGATCTTTGGCGAGGTCGTCCGGAAGAAATTTCAGTGCGACGAAGCGTCCCAGCCGCGTGTCTTCGGCCTTATAGACCACGCCCATCCCCCCGCCCCCGAGCTTTTCCAAAATGCGGTAGTGAGAGATGGTTTGGTCGAGCAAAACAGGAGTCTCCGTGGTGAGCCATCCTAAGGCGCGAAGGGCGGGAAGTCAAAGAGCAGCACAGAGCAATGGGCAGTGAGCCTGAGGAATCAGCGGACGTCGACCCAGCGTTTGGCGAGAGAAGTGGCGAAGGATATGTCCAGCGTCGAAGAATCGTCGGGGCTTCGCTCGACCGGACAGCCCAACCGACCGTCCCCACACAAAGCCAGGGATGTCCCTGGGTTACTAAAGGGGGTTACGGGCGGCGACGCTTCCCGATATAATCAATCAGCGATGTTGCACGATTGCGATGCTGTGGAAAAATTCCAATTCGCGCCTTCATGGCCATCCAGCTTACGGCAACCCCGCCGAGTGCTGGCTGCACTGCCTGGTGTGTCCGCGGCGGTATCGCACCAATCTGCCATCGCGTCTGCGTCCCAACCTCTTCGGTAGCGATTAATTCCCTCCCTTTAGCCGGATTCGCCTCGGCCTTTGTCTGCATGAACCAGAGCTGCACCCGAGGTCCGATCAACCGACAACTGGCCTGTAACCACAGGCCGCTGTTTTACGGAGGGACTCCCAATGACTACCAAGACCATGACCGCTGCTTCCGCCGCTTTGACTCACGGTCCCAAAATCAAGACTGCGCTGCCCGGGCCAAACGCGAAACGCGTTCTCGATAACGATCAGAAATATATTTCGCCGTCCTATACACGCTCTTACCCGATGGTGGCCAAGAGCGGGCGCGGGATCGTCGTGACTGACGTGGACGGCAACGAGTTTTTTGATTTTTCCGCCGGCATTGCCGTGACCTCGACCGGTCACTGCCATCCGCAGGTGGTCGCCGCCATTCAGAAGCAGGCGGGCGAACTGATCCACATGTCGGGGACAGATTTTTACTACGAGAACATGGTGGACCTGGCGGCGCGGTTGTCGAAGATCGCGCCGATGAAGGGGCCGCACCGCATTTATTACGGCAACTCGGGCGCGGAGGCGGTTGAATGCGCGCTGAAACTGGCGCGCTATCACACCAGGCGGCAGAACGTAATTGCCTTTTTTGGAGCGTTCCACGGGCGCACCATGGGAGCGCTGTCGCTGACGGCGTCGAAGCCGCAACAGCGTCGGCGGTTCTCGCCGTTGGTGCCGGGAGTGACGCACGTGCGCTATCCCGATGTATATCACGGTTGCGTTGGCGGCACTCAGGACGCCGACAATTTCGCGTTGGGGTGCGCCAGATTCATTGAAGAGAAGCTGTTCAAGACCACGCTGGCTCCGGAAGAAGTGGCGGCGATCTTCGTCGAACCAGTGCAGGGCGAGGGTGGCTACGTGGTCGCGCCCACGGTCTTCATGCAAGAACTGCGGCGGATCTGCGATCGGAACGGCATCATGCTGGTGGTGGACGAAGTGCAGAGCGGTATCGGACGCACGGGGAAATGGTTTGCCGTGGAGCATACCGGCGTTGAGCCGGACATGGTCTGCATGGCGAAGGGCATCGCCTCGGGTATGCCGCTAGGAATCACGATGACCAAGGCCGAGATCATGGACTGGGTGCCGGGCTCGCATGCTTCCACGTTCGGCGGCAATCCCGTCGCCGTGGCCGCAGCTCTGGCTACGCTGGATGTGATCGAGAAAGAGCACCTGATCGCCAACTCGACGAAGGTGGGCGACCACATTCTGACGCGCATGAAGGACTGGCCGAAAAAGCTGAAGCTGGTTGGGGACGTGCGCGGCCGCGGGCTGATGATCGGCGTGGAAATCGTGAAGGACAAGATCACAAAGGAATACGGCGCGGCCGAGCGCGACCGCATCGTTGAGATGGCGTTCGAACACGGCGTGCTGTTCCTGGGTTGCGGCCCAAGCACGGTGCGAATCTGCCCGCCGCTGATCGTAACCAGAGAAGAGGCGGACGTGGCAGTCGATGTGTTGGAAGAGTGCATCAAGACCGTCGGCGCCTGACTTCTTCGCCACAGATCAATGCGAATTTTCAGGAATTATTGAACTTCTTTTTTAAATCCGTGTTGATCCGTGGCTTTCTTTTTCCCAGTTCAGGAATTTTGGAATCTAAAGATTCCCAGTTGTGCGCGAGATCACATCTCCGCATCGGCCTCTGCCATACGCTTATCGGGAAGTCTTTCTTTCAGCATGCTCCCCCCTTCTGTTACCCGAATCATCATCCATGGTTTGGATTGGCTTGGGGCGCGCCTGCTTCCTCCTGACAGAAGGCCGAAACATCAGCAGACTGGCACGCGCGGAGAAGAGGACGCGTATTTTCATCTCCGCAAGTCGGGTTATGCGATCGTGGCCCGAAATTTTCGCTCTCCGCGCTATCCCGGCGAGATCGACCTGATCGGCTGGGATGAAGATGTACTTTGTTTCGTTGAGGTTAAGACGCGGACATCGCAGGATGTGAAGACCCCGCAGGCGGCGGTGGATCGGCACAAACGGCGTGAAATCGCCCAAGTGGCGCGCGATTATCTGAGGCGGATGCCACCGGAGTGCCAGTGGCGCTTCGATATTGTGAGCGTATACTATGACGGTCGTAGTGCCCGCCCGCAGATTGCCGTCTTTCGCAATGCCTCCCTCGCGGCGTAGAATGTCAAGTTTGTGCGATTTAGTGAAAGGATTCAGTAGGTGCCGGAGCTAAGAAAAGATCCTATCGTCGGACGTTGGGTCATTATTTCGACCGACCGGGCGAAGCGCCCAACCGATTTTGTACGCGAGAACATGAAGATTAAGGGGGGATTCTGTCCCTTCTGCTACGGCAATGAGAGCAAGACGCCTCCCGAGATTCAAGCCTATCGTCCCAATCCAAACGGAGGGCCTCCGCCCCAGCGCGACACTCCAGGATGGACCGTTCGGGTCGTGCCGAACAAGTTCCCGGCTTTAGGGATCGAAGGCAATCTGAACCGGCAGGCCGAGGGAATGTTCGATCGCATGAACGGCATCGGCGCGCATGAAGTGATTGTTGAGACGCCCGACCACAACGCCACACTCGCCAGCCTGCCTCCCAAGCGCATCGAAGACGTCTTGTGGACCTTCCGCGACCGCATTCTCGATCTGAAAAAAGATCGGCGGTTCAAATACATCCTGATCTTCAAAAACCATGGCGAAGCCGCCGGGGCTTCGCTGGAGCACTCGCACTCCCAGTTGATTGCGCTTCCGATTCTGCCCATTAACGTCACCCAGGAACTCGAGGGCGCCAAGCAGTATTTCCTATATAAGGAGCGCTGCGTCTTCTGTGACATCATCCGGCAGGAGATGGATAACGGAACGCGAGTGGTTGCGGAAAACGAGAATTTCGTGACCCTCGCGCCTTACGCGCCGCGGTTTCCGTTTGAGACGTGGATTCTTCCCAAGTCGCATGAGTCGGCGTTCGAGAACTCGTCGTCGCACATGTTCGAGAATCTGGCACGGTCGTTGAAGGATCTGCTGGGGCGGGCGGACCGGGTTCTGGATAATCCGCCCTATAACCTGGTCGTTCACACTTCTCCGGTGCAGGATCCGACCAATGACCATTACCACTGGCACATCGAATTTATGCCCAAGCTGACCAAGACGGCGGGATTCGAGTGGGGCACGGGGTTCTACATTAATCCGACGCCGCCGGAAGAGGCGGCAAAGTTCCTGCGCGAAGCGAATGTAGAGGAGACTGCGCCGGTTTCTGTCGGCTAGAAATTGTGAGTGGAAAAAAGAAGGGCACGGTAGTCGCCGTGCCCTTTTCCCGTATTGGCCGGAGAGAGAAGGGCTATAGATCGAGGCCCTTTTTGATGAACGTAATGTTAGAAAAGCCGGTGCGGCCAATTGTCACGAAATTGTAAAACTGTCTCCCAACTGATTGGCCCGCCCGAGGCGCTCGCTGGGAGTCAAGCTTGGGTGCGGTCCTGGAACTCTTCATGCCAAGCCATCTGGATGGCCTCGAGTTTGCCTTCGTTGGAAGCTTTGGGATCTCCGGCGAAATCCGGCAACTCGGTCACATAGCGATGCAGGTCGGTAAAGCGCACCGTGAGTGGGTCCAGGTCGGGATGCGTTTCGGAAAGCAGGATGCCGAGATCTTCGGCGTTGTCCCAGGTTAATTTCTTGGGCATTGGCAGTGCTCCTGTTAATTCAGGTTCCAAAGTTTCAGGTTTCAAGGTAGAACCGTCGGCGCTTACTTTGAAACTTTGCAACCTTGAAACTTTGAAACCTTTCTAGTGATGCTCTTCAGATATGTAATTTCGGTTCCATGCTGGAATTTCGACCACCACCTTGCCCGGCTTCACGATCTGCGCCTGGCAGCCGAGACGCGAGTTTAACTGCAGATCAGCAGCCATGTCTAAACGGTCGGCTTCGTCATCATCCATCTCGGAGAGATTCTCCGCGCCTTCTTTGACCCAGATATGACAGGTGGTACAGGCGCAGTTGCCGCCGCAGGCGTGATCGAGCGGGATGCCGAAATTCAGGGCGATATCGAGCAGGGATTCCTCTTTGCCATGATCTTCGTACGGCAGCTTGCCATGCTCAAATTGCACCGTCTTGCTTTCAGGCAGGAAAGTGACCTGGACTGTGTTTTCGCTGGGAGCATCCACGGTGGCCGCTCCGGAGCCTTGGGATTTTTCGTCTGCCATTGTAATTACTCTCCAGCAATTAGCACTTGGCACCTGGCGTTTAGCCATTCGCGTGCATTGCAAATGGAACAAACCACCCGATGGGCTAAGTGCCAATTGCTAACTGCTAATTGCGCTTTCATTCGAATTCTGCTTTCGCCATGGGGTGCGGCGCGGTGGGGCCTTCGCCCAGATCGGTCTCTTCCATGTTCTTGCCTTTCAGCGCCGATGATACCGCGCTGTCCATCATCAATTCCGCCAGGCGCGTGGTGCCTTGGTTCAAGGCTTCGATCGCTTTGCGGATGGCCTGGTAATCGTCTTCCGCGATCACAGCCGACAACGACTTTTCCATTTTCGCGATCTGCTTCTTTTCATCGGTCGTGAGCTGTCCCCAAGCCGGACTCCGCTTGCCCTTGTCCAAAGCGGTGAGGATCGTGCCTGCTTCGTTGCGCGCTTCAATAAGCTGGCGGCGGCGAAAATCTTCTTCCGCGTTGTCGAAGGAATCGAGAATCATGCCTTCGACCTGCTCGTCGGTGAGACCATAGCTGGGCTGCACCTGAATCTCGGCTTCCTTCCCGCTACGCTGCTCGCGCGCAGAGACGTGCAGGATCCCGTTGGCATCGATGAGGAACTTCACCTCGACGCGCGGAATGCCGGCGGCCATCGCGGGAATGCCTTTGAGGTCGAATCGCGCCAGCGAGCGGCAGTCCTTGGCGAGTTCGCGCTCGCCTTGCAGCACATGAATGGCGACGTTCGCCTGCCCGTCAATCTGCGTGGTATAGAACTGCGTGGCCGAGGCGGGGATCGTCGAATTGCGCAGAATGATTTTATCGGTGACGCCTCCGGCGACCTCGATGCCGAGCGAAAGCGGTGTCACGTCCAGCAGCAGCATGTTCTCGGTGGCTTCGCAGCCTCCGCCGAGAATGTTGGCTTGCACCGCCGCGCCCAGGGCGACCACTTCGTCGGGATTGAGATCCGTATGCGGCTCGCGGCGGAACATTTCTTTGACCAGCGCGCGAACTTTGGGAATGCGCGTGGAACCGCCAACCAAAACTACTTCATCGATCTGCTCGGGCGTGAGCTTGGCGTCTTTCATCGCCTGCTTACAGGGCCCGATGGTGCGGTCGATGATCGGCTGAATTAGTTGCTCGAATTGCTCGCGGGTTACTTCGCGCTGGTAGCGGTTGCCCTGCGGCAATTCGATGTCGAGTCTTACCGACGACTGCGAGGAAAGCGCAATCTTGGCCTCGATGACGGCCTTGCGAATGGCCTGAACGTCCTCTGCGTTGCGGCGAAGGTCGGGGCCGAGATCGCCGCGAATGTCGTCGAGCGCGATGGTGATCAGCAGGTTGTCAATATCGTCACCGCCCAGATGCGTGTCGCCGTTAGTCGCGATGACCTCGAAAATTCCATCGTGCAGCTTGAGAATCGAAATGTCGAACGTGCCTCCGCCGAGATCGTAGACTGCAACGATGCCGTTCTGCTTTTTATCGAGGCCATAGGCAAGCGAGGCGGCCGTGGGTTCATTGACCAGACGCAGGACTTCTAAACCCGCAATGCGGCCGGCGTCTTTGGTGGCCTGGCGTTGCGCGTCATTGAAGTAAGCGGGTACGGTAATGACGGCCTTTGTGACCGGCGCGCCGAAATAACGCTCGGCATTGTGCTTGAGCTGGCGCAAGATGAGCGCGGAAATTTCTGGAGGGGTGAAAGTCTTATCTCCGAGCTTGATGCGCAGCACTTCGCCGGTCTGCAAGTCCTCCGCAAGGCGAAAGGGGAATAGTTTCAATTCTTCCCGAATGTCTTCCACGCCGCGTCCCATGAGGCGTTTGATGGAATACACGGCGCGCTCGGGCGTCTCGATCAGATATTTGCGCGCGGAGTTTCCTATGATCGGCTGATTGTTTTCGTCGAGCGCCACCACCGAGGGTACGAGGTTTGACCCGTCGTCTCCCGGGATCACAACAGGCGTCTCCCCTTGCATGAAGGCCACGAGAGAGTTCGTGGTGCCGAGGTCGATGCCGACGATGCGCTCTGAATCCATAGCTTTAAATTAAGAAATCCCCCTATATTTCCAGCGCTGCGTTTACATCCCGCACCAGATTGCGGATGTAATTGCGGCGGTTTAGCACGTCGACCATCTTGCCGAGAACAACCGAGCGCTGCTCAGGCGCTCCATCGGCTGGCCCACGATCAACGAGCGCATCCCATTCTTTCCAGTATCCCTGCAATTCCTGCAGGAGCGATTCGTGCTTGGCTTCAAGTGCTTCTTTGTGCTTGCGGATTTCTCCGCTCAAAGAAGCGTCTTCCTCACCCATCTTCTGGTTCATGCGCAGTTCTTCGAGCTGCATGTTCAGTTCAAAAACTTCTTCCAGCAGATCGGGCGGAACAATCTGCTTCTTTACTTCTCCGGTGGCTCGAGCCTGCTCCGTGGCGCTTTTTGATTGCTCTTCCAGCACGATGCCTTCGAGATGCAGCAGGTATTCGGTGCGCTTGATCGGATCGCGCAGCGTGCGATAGGCGTCGTTGAGCAGAGAGCTCTGCTCCAGGCTCCACTGCTGCTCTAGGTTGCCGGCACGGGCGTTCACGTCCGGATGAAGCTTGCGGCTCAGTTCGTAGAATTCCTTTTCCAGCGCAGGGACGTTTACATTCAGCTTCGGTGCGAGGCCGAAGAACGTGAAGTAATCCACCGGCTGCGGAGGCTGGACCTTTCCGCAAGAGCTGCAGAAGTGCGCGGCGCGCATCGACCCGCAGGACCAGCAGGAGTGAGTGTCCTCGGGCGGGGCCTTGGGGCCGATGGCGGTCACGTATTTGGTGGTCACGTTCTGAATCCTCACACTGCGCGGGCGCAGGCCGAAGCGCCTGTTCGTCCAAACAGGTTGTCCGGTGGCGCCTCCAGGCCGCGGACCAGCCTGCCCTGAGCAAAGTCCAAGGGTGGGTCCGCGCCACACTAGGCGGAGAACGAAGTTCCGCAGCCGCACGACTTAGTGGCTTGCGGATTCACGAAAACAAATCCCTGCTGCATCAGCGTCTCCTGATAATCCAGGGTCATGCCGTGCAGGTATATGAACGACTTCGGATCGACGAAAACGCGGACATCGTCGAATTGAAAGATGCGGTCGCGTTCACGCGGCTGCGAGTCGAAGCGGATGTTGTAACTCAGACCGGAACATCCGCCGCCCTGTACTCCGAGACGCAAACCGCCCTGTTCCGGCGAGATGCCTTCCTTCGCCATGGCGCTGCGGATCTTCGCGATCGCCTTCTCGGTGACCACGATTCCTTTGGCGGTGGCCGGTTGCGTCGCGTTTTCGATTGCAGTTGTCATGTGTGTCTGGAGCGGCGCCCTCAGCGGCTAAAGCCGATCGAGATTCGCTCGGTACGGCACGACTAAAGTCGTGCCCTTCCCTTATTTCGCTTCCGCAGCGACGGGCTTGGCAGTTTCCTGTTTCTTCTTCCAGTCGCCGATCGCGGCGCGAATGGCATCCTCGGCCAGCACGGAACAGTGGATCTTCACCGGAGGCAGCGAAAGCTCCTTCACGATGTCCATGTTCTTGATGGTGAGGGCTTCGTCCACGGTTTTGCCCTTGACCCACTCGGTCGCGAGCGACGAGGAAGCAATAGCAGAGCCGCAGCCGAAGGTCTTGAACTTGGCGTCTTCGATGACGTTGGTCTCGCGGTTCACCTTGATCTGCAGCTTCATGACGTCGCCGCACTCAGGCGCGCCGACCAGGCCGGTCCCCACATCTTGGCTTGCTTTGTCCATGGAGCCGACATTGCGCGGATTGTTGTAGTGGTCGATTACTTTATCGCTATATGACATCTGTATCTCCAGGTTTCAAGTTTCAAGGTTTCAAAGTTTCAAGGATCTTCGCGTTTCCGTTACGCGGACTTCAGAGTTCCCCAGCAACCTTGAAACTTGAAACTCTGAAACCATGAAACTTGTTTTATTCTCCTGCCCACTTCACATCCTTCAGGTTGATGCCTTCCTTCGCCATCTCGTAGAGCGGTGACAGCTCGCGGAGGCGCTCGACTGTCTCGATCACGCGATCCGCGACATAGTCCACTTCGGCTTCGGTATTGAAGCGGCCGATCCCGAAGCGAATCGAACTGTGCGCCAGATCGTCGCCGGTACCGAGAGCCTTCAGTACATAAGATGGCTCCAAAGTCGCCGAGGTGCACGCCGAACCGCTGGAAACGGCGATGTCATTGATGCCCATCAACAAAGACTCGCCTTCCACATAGGCAAAGCTGATGTTCAGGTTGCCGGGAAGACGATGCTCCATGGAGCCATTGATGTAAACCTCGTCGAGACGGCCCATAATGCGGTCACGCAGCCGATTGCGCAGACCAGCCAGGCGACAAGACTCCTGCGGCATTTCTTCCTGCGCGATGGCACACGCCTTACCCAATCCGACAATGCCGGGGACATTCAGCGTGCCAGAACGCATGCCACGCTCGTGGCCTCCTCCGTCGATGATGGCGGAAATCTGCACCCGCGGATTTTTGCGGCGAACGTACAGCGCACCGACGCCCTTGGGTCCGTACATTTTGTGCCCGGAGATGGAGGCGAGATCGATGTTCTGCTTAATCATATCGACGGGAACCTTGCCGATGGCCTGAGTCGCGTCCGTGTGGAAGATCACGCCACGCTCATGACAGAGCTTCCCGATTTCGGCGACCGGCTGCAGAACGCCGATTTCATTGTTCGCGAACATGATCGTGACCAGGATGGTCTTATCGTCCATGGCGCGCTTCAAGTCATCGAGATCGATGAGGCCATCCTTCTGCACGGGCAGGTAGGTGACGCGATAACCATGCTTCTCCAGACGCTTGCAGGTGTCGAGCACGGCCTTGTGTTCGGTGACCGCCGTGATAATGTGATTGCCCTTTTCGCGGTACATTTCGGCGACGCCCTTGATGGCGAGGTTATCGCTCTCGGTGGCGCCGGAAGTGAAGATGATCTCCTTGGTGCTCGCGCCGACCAGCTTAGCAATGCGCTCGCGCGCCGTCTCGACGCCCTCTTCGGCCACCCATCCGAAGGAGTGATTGCGGCTGGCCGCGTTGCCGAACTTCTCCATGAAGTAGGGCAACATCTCTTCCAGCACCCGCGGGTCCATGGGGGTGGTGGCGTGGTTATCCATGTAGATGGGCAGCTTCACGTTCTTGCCGTTCGTGGAGTGCGCCTGGGTCTCTGCCTGGGGGATCTTTACATCCGTGCTCATTGGTTGCCTCTCCTGCTTTTGATGAATCTCATCGTAGAACGTCTCACGTGATCGTCACTAATTCGACAGCCTTGCCGCCCGTTTCGCCAGTTTCTTCAGGTTCCTCGCGCATGTGGGAAATCTTGATGCGCTTCAATACCGCTTCGATACTTTCATTTACCTTGCGCAGCGGCTCGCGGATGTTGCAGCGATCGCTCTGATCGCATTCGCCCCGCACCGTCACGCACGAAGTAATAAAAAGCGGGCCATCGATGGCCTGAATCACTTCGAATGCCGAAATCGTGTGGGCCGGCCGGGCCAGCGTGTATCCGCCATTAATGCCATGCTGCGATTGCAGCAGACCCGCTTTGGCCAGTCGTTGCAAAATCTTCGCCAAGGCCTCGGGCGGAATTCCGTAGGCATCGGAAACGTCCTTGGCGCTGCGGGAGCCTTCGGTCGAATGCTCGGCGAGATGTTTCATCGCCATAAGAGCGTAATCGGCCTTTTTGGTGAGCTTCAGCACCCGGTTCTCGTTTCCGAATCCCGACTGATTTGGTCGGGCACAAACCCGACCTTTTCCGTCGCAATTTGATTCTACGTCAAATCCGGTCGAGTGGGCAACTGCCCGCAGCCAATGGCAAGGGCTATCATTAAAGGGTAAGTAATAGGAAGTGAATGGCTTAGGGGGTATCCGATAAAAACGGTCGTAATTGGGGCGGATACGCCGGTTCGGGAGCCTGGAATGGCTTGTTCGGAATTCACAAGCCATTAACGGCGGGGACTTGACAACCTACAAGGGCGTTCTAAAATACCGGGAAATTCCGGCACAAATTGCCCTCAGCCATTGATTCCTGGGCACTCCCGCGTATTTATGACTCCAAAGTCGCCCGCCTCTACTCAAAACGCAAATATGAAGCAGCCCTGTAAGCACCCGCGCGTGCAAATCGTGAGCCGCGATGAAGATTCGGAGTTCGTCGAGTGCAAAGAGTGCGGCGAGATTTTCGAGTCCAGCGAGTTCAAAGACATGAACATCGAGGAGCAGACGAAAGACCTCGACGCCTGACTCTCTCACCAAGTGCATTGCTTTAGGTCACGCATTCTGGCGAAGCGAAGCATCCCACAATACCTGAGGCTTACTGAGCCTTCTCACTAAGTTTCGCTCTTCAGCGCAGTGCCAGGCCCGCTTCTGCGGAGAAATCCATAGCGGTAAAATCTTTCGCCAGAAACCTCGGATAGGCCGCAGCGGCGATCATGGCTGCGTTGTCGGTGGAGAGCGGGCGCGAAGGAAAAAAAACGGGAAGACCTTGCTTGGCTGCTTCGCGCTCGAAGGTCTGCCGCAACTCCTGGTTGGCGGCGACTCCTCCGGTGACGAACAGCGTGGCCACATCGTATGCCGCCGCCGCTGCCCGAGTCTTTCCGACCAAATCCTCGACAATCGCGCGCTGGAAGGAGGCCACCAGGTCGAGGGTAAGTTTGTCGCTATGGGCGAGGTAGTGCTCGAGCTTGGGCTTGTGAACGCCGGCGAGAGCTTGACGGCGGGCTTCCACTGAGCGCTGCATGTCATGCGATTCCACATATCGCAGGATCGCCGTCTTGATGCCGCTGTAGGAAAAGTCAAAGCGCGGAGGATTATCCTCAGGATTGACCCCACCACCGTCGTTCCGGCCGCGGCGATCGCGATGCTTGATCTGAGGGGGAGGAAACTTGACGGCTCGTGCGTCGCCGTGAGGGGCGAGGCGGTCGATAATCGGGCCGCCGGGATATCCCAGTCCAAGGAGTTTGGCCACTTTGTCGAAAGCTTCTCCGGCGGCATCGTCACGGGTATGGCCGATATTTTCGTAGGTCCAGGAATCGAGCGTCTGTTCCGCTAGATACAGGTGCGTGTGGCCTCCAGAAACCACCAGCGCGAGCAGGGGAAATTGCAGGTCGCGATTTCCCTTTTGCCTTTCTTCCAGTAAAACGGCGTGGATGTGCCCTTCGAGATGGTTGACAGCGATCAGCGGCTTGTCCAGAGCGAAAGCTAAAGCTTTCGCATAGCTAATGCCTACCAGCAACGCTCCGGCGAGGCCGGGACCCTGGGTGACAGCAATGGCGTCGACAGAATCGTAGGTGTGCTTCGCCTCAGCTAGTGCCTGACGAACCACCGAAACTATGGCTCGTAGATGTTCGCGAGACGCCAGTTCCGGTACCACTCCACCGTAAGGTCGATGGGTGGCGATCTGCGACGCTACGACGTTGGAGACAAGCTGTTCGCCGGAACGCACCACGGCCGCGGCGGTCTCATCGCAAGAGCTCTCGATGCCAAGGATGTAGGCGTCCCGCATGTGCCTATATTATTAGAAAAGAGTGTAGGTTCGTCGAAATGGACTTGAAAGGCTTCGCCACTTCGATCGTCAAAACCCTGCGGCAGCACGGCTTCCAGGCCTATCTGGTGGGCGGATGCGTGCGTGATCTGCTGCTGGGACGCGAGCCAAAAGATTATGACGTGGCCAGCAGCGCGACGCCCAAGCAGGTGATGGATGTCTTCCCTGAAACTTATGCGGTGGGGGCGCAGTTTGGAGTGGTGCTCGTTCCTGTGCCGGTCAGCGAAGCTTCGAGCCATCTCTCTTCAGAGATCTCGTCTCATCCCAATGCAGTCGAAGTGGCAACCTTTCGCAGCGATATCGGGTACACGGATGGGCGGCATCCGGACGAAGTGCGCTTCAGCCAAAATCCGCGCCATGACGTCGCCCGGCGCGATTTCACCATCAACGGAATGCTGCTCGATCCGGTCAGTGGGGACGTGCTCGATTACGTCGGTGGGCGTGAAGATTTAAGCGCTGGAATTGTCCGGACAATCGGAAACCCGGATCTGCGTTTCGCCGAAGATAAATTGCGCATGCTACGGGCAGTGCGCTTCGCGGCAAGATTCGAGTATGAAATCGAGCCGGCGACTTTTGCTGCCATGCAGAGACTGGCGGCGCAAATTGACGTCGTATCCCGTGAGCGCGTGCGCGACGAACTGACCCGAATGTTGACCGAGGGGCACGGGCGGCGGGCATTTCTGCTGCTGGACGAGAGTGGCTTGCTGAACCACGTTCTGCCGGAAATTTCCGCAATGAAAGGAGTGCAGCAGCCGCCGGAGTTTCACCCTGAGGGCGATGTGTTTGTGCACACTCTGCTGTTGTTGGATCATTTGCCGCAGCCTTGCCCGCTGACCCTGGCGTGGGGCGCGCTGCTGCACGATGTAGGCAAGCCTGCGACATTTCGCGTGGCGCCCGATCGAATTCGCTTCGATGATCACGTGGAAGTCGGCGTTAAGATTGCCGAAAACATCTGTAAGCGGCTGCGCTTTTCCAATGACGATACCGAACAGATTCTGGCGCTGGTCGATAATCACATGCGCTTTGGGCATGTATCGCGCATGAAGGAATCGACGTTAAAGAAATTCCTTCGTTTGCCGAGCTTCGACGAGCACCTGGCTCTACATCGCGCGGACTCCCTGGCCAGTCACCGCAATCTGACGACGTATGAATTCATTCGCGAGAAACGGCAGGAAATTCCTGTGGAGAAGATGCGGCCCACGCCGCTGGTGACGGGAGACGATTTGATCGCCCAAGGGCATGCTCCCGGGCCAAAGTTTCGAGAGATCCTCAACGCGGTGGAAGACGCGCAACTGGAAGGCCGCTTGCCTTCGCGGGATGCAGCACTCGAATTTGTACGCCGCGAGTTTCCGGTTTGAGGGCCGTCCGAGTCCGATCCGGATGTTAAAATCGGAATTTCTCAGTGACCTTCTTAGAGGGAAAGCAAGGAGTCTCATTTGGAGCCGGCTGGTTCCGAGTTAGAAAAAATCGTGGCCCGGTCGCTGCGGCAAGCGCCTCCTTTGGAAGCCCCGCTGATGGCGTGGCCAGTCGTGTGCGGCTCGGCGGTCGCGGAGCGCACGCGGGCCCTGAGTTTCGCTGACGGAGTGCTGCGAGTTAGTGTGCCCGAACTGGGATGGAAGTCGGAACTGCAGGCGCTGGCGCCGCGATATCTGGCGGCCATCAACCGGTACACGATCGAGCCGGTGCGGAAAATAGAATTCGTCGTGACCCGCGCGGATAACGCGAGCAAGACTTCACGCTGATCGCTCGGGTTGGATTCTGCCGTGAAAGTTACCGAAAAAGACGTTGCCTACGTCGCCGATCTGGCCAATCTCGACCTCACGGACGAGGAGCGCAGCGCCTTGCTGCGTGATCTGAATTCCATTCTGGATTACGTGGACCGTCTGAACGAACTCGACACCTCCGACGTGCCGCCGATGGCGCAGGTCTCCGACCGCTATGGTGTGGATCAAGCCAAGCACGGCAGCGAGCGATTTGCCTATGCCACGCGGGACGACGTGCTCGAGGGACTGCGGAAGTCGTTGCCGCATCACGAGGCGCTGGCCAATGCGCCGGATGCGGACGATCAGTTCTTCCGTGTGCCGAAAGTGATTGAAAGATAGTCCTCGACTTCTCATGGATTTGACTTTCCTCACCATCGATGCCGCGCGCGCCGCTGTCCAGGAGCGTAAGACGACCGCGGTTGCCCTGGCAGAAGCTCATTTCGCGCGCATCCAGAAAGAAGACGGGCAGATTGGCGCATTTCTGACTCTGTCGAAGGAACGGGCGCTCGAGCAAGCCAAGCGCATCGATCGCAAGGCAGCTTCCGGAGAGACTCTGCCGCCGCTCGGCGGCGTTCCCGTGGGGATCAAAGACGTGATGAGCACCCGCGGCGTGCGCACCACTGCCGGATCGAAGATTCTGGATAAATACATTCCGCCCTACGATTGCACGGTGGTGGCACGCATGGAGGCTGCAGGCGCTGTCGTGCTGGGCAAGATGAACTGCGACGAGTTTGCCATGGGCTCGTCCAACGAGAACTCCGCATACCATCCGGTGCACAATCCGCGCGACTTGAATCGCGTGCCGGGAGGATCTTCGGGAGGCTCGGCAGCCGCGGTGGCGGCGGACATGGTGGTGGCCACGCTGGGATCGGATACGGGAGGATCCATCCGGCAGCCGGCCTCGTTTTGCGGCGTGGTTGGCCTGATGCCGACGTACGGGCGCGTATCGCGCTATGGCCTGATTGCCTTCGCATCGTCGCTCGATCATATCGGGCCGCTGACCAAGACAGTGAAAGACGCGGCACTGGTGCTGCGTACGATCGCCGGTCGCGATCCCATGGACTCAACTTCCGCCGATCTCCCGGTTCCCGACTACGTAGCGGCGCTCGAAAAGCCGCTGAGCGGTCTGAAGCTGGGCGTCGCAAAAGAATATTTCGGTGAGGGCTTGGATGAGGAAGTCCGGCAAGCCGTGGAAACTGCGATCGATAAGCTGAAAGAGCTAGGATGCGAGATCGTTCCCGTTTCCCTGCCGCACACGCCGTATGCAATTCCTGCGTATTACTTAATCGCGACAGCGGAGGCCTCATCGAATCTCGCTCGCTATGACGGAGTGCGCTACAGCCGCCGGGCTCGCGGGGTAAAGACGCTCTCCGAGATGTACCGGCGCAGCCGCGACGAAGGGTTCGGAGCCGAGGTGAAGCGGCGCATCATGCTGGGCACGTATGCTTTGAGCGCCGGATATTATGATGCCTACTACCTGAAAGCGCAAAAAGTACGCACGCTGCTCACCCGCGACTTTGAGCAAGCGTTTCAAAAAGTAGATGCCATCGTGACCCCGACCAGCCCCACTGCGGCGTTCCGTCTGGGCGAGAAATCGAACGATCCGCTGGCTATGTATTTGGCTGACATCTACACGGTGACCGCGGATCTGGCCGGCATTCCGGGGATTTCAGTGCCATGCGGCGAGACGCGCGAGAAGTTGCCCATTGGATTACAGATTCTCGGAAAGCACTTTGACGAGGCGACTCTCCTGCGTATCGCTCATGCGTATGAGCAGTCTTAGGCAAGTCGGCACTGGGTTCGTGTCAGCGCGGTTCTTCCTCCGCGTTTCTCCGCGAACTCTGCGATAAAACCTCTTATTCTGCGCGCTCGTAGTAGCGTTCCCCGGCGCAGGACCGGCACAGCACTTTTCCCTCGCGGCGCACTTCCCGGCGGAAATTAATCCCTTCACCGCATTCTGCGCAGACGACGCGCTCGCCTTTGTATCCGGGAAATTCTTCCGCCGGCAGATCGACTTTCACCCATTGAGTTGCAAATAAGTCTTCGTCCGACATTTCCCGGTAGGCCAGCATCTGTTGCTGGTTCTTGTTTTCGATCTCAGGATGGAATTCGCACGCCAGCGCTTTCGATGATTCCTTTGCGGCAACTCGGATTGCTTTGCCATTGGTGACATCCACGAAGGTCGCAGCAACTTTGCCCCAGTCACGGAATTTCAACGCGCGCTTACCCAACCGGCATCCGGTGACAACAGCAACCGCATCGGTCGCGCAGCGATCGATTTCCACGAACGTGACCAACCGCTTGCGGTCTTTGCCGTGCGGATCATCGATCCCCAATTTTTGCAGGCCCAGCATTGCCAGTCGAACTCCAAGAACCTGCCCCGCACAGAGGTGCCCGTGGGCCTGTTCCGCGTCGCGAAGATATTCGTCGAAGGATTTCACGAGAGCAACTGTCAGCTATCAGCCGTTTAACTTTCAGCTCAACCTCCATCCTCGCATACTCTCGACTATTTTCTCCGCCAGCGGATGCCATCTTTTGTGATTTCGACAAGAATGCCGGCCTCGCCGAGTTCGGTCCGGATCGCGTCGGATTTCTTAAAGTCTCGGCTGGCGCGGGCAGCTTTCATTTCGCCAATCTTCGCCTCAATGTCCGCGTCAGACCGTTCCCCGGACTGGACGGCCTCGCGCAGCGCCTCGCTGATATCTTTTTCACGGCCTTCCTTCAGGGCCCACTCCGCCACCTGCTTCATCTTCGCGATGTCATCGTCGTCGAGCACGGCGAAGATTTCGTCGAATTTTTTCAGCGCGCCGAGCAGGGGCGCAACATCCTCTTTCTTCACTTCCCCGGTATCGAAGGCCGTGTTGGCCTGGCGCACCATTTCGAAGATCGCGGCCTGCGCTTGAGCCGTATTCAAATCGTCATCCAGCGCGGCGCGCATGCGGTCGACCGTCTCATTGGCGAGAGACTGCACCTGTGGATTAGAGCCTTCCCCAAAGTTGCCTGCCTCTAGACGCAGGCGGAAGTTGTGCAAACGTTCCACCGAAACCGCAGCCTGCTTGAGGCCGTCAAGGGTAAAGTTCAACTGGTTGCGATAAGGGACCGACGTCAACAGATAGCGAATAGACGAAGGCTTGTGCCCCTTCAGCACCAGATCGCGAAGCGTGAAGAAATTCCCCAGGCTCTTCGACATCTTCTCGCCCTCGACCAGAAGAAAGCGCACATGAAACCAGAAATGTGCGAAGGGCTTGCCGGTGAGTGACTCCGATTGCGCTATTTCGTTTTCATGATGCGGAAATACCAGATCTTCTCCGCCGGCATGCAGATCGAAAGTCTCGCCTAATTCCTCCATGGACATGACCGAGCACTCGAGGTGCCAGCCCGGCCGGCCCGGCCCGATGGCGGTGTTCCACGACGCTTCTCCCGGCTTGGGAGCCTTCCAGAGTGCGAAGTCGCGGGCGCTGTCTTTGTCGTACTCGTCGACATCGACGCGCGCTCCGTCGATCATCCCGCTGAAATCGCGCTTCGAGAGTTTGCCGTACTGCGGGAACTTGGCGATGCGGAAGTAATACGATCCCTCCTCCGTGCGATAGGCTACTCCCTTCTCAACCAGCTTCGCCACGAAATCCGCCATCTCCGCAATATGTTCGGTGGCGCGCACCAGTGTCGGCCGTTCGATTCCGATCATGGCGGCGTCTTCGAGAAATACCTTCTCGTATTTCGAGGTGTATTCCTGAACGCTGACACCATCGCGCGCAGAGTTATGAATGATGCGGTCGTCCACGTCGGTGATGTTCATGACGTGATGAACTTTGTAGCCGCTCTGGCGCAGAACGCGTCGCAGAATATCCACGGCGACAAAGGTGCGGAAATTGCCGATATGCCCGTAATCGTAGACCGTCGGCCCGCAGGCGTACATGCGGACTTCGGCGTCGAGCAAAGGGCGGAACTCCTCGACCTGCGACGACAGCGTATTGAAGAGGCGAAGGCCCATGCGAAATTCGCGTCAGAAACGAACTTTAGATTCTAGGGGGTGGGTGAAAAGCGGGTCAAATCGGCTTTCATCGCGCCGGAGGCAAGGCATGCACGTCGCGCAACCGCTGTTGCACCAGAATGAGATAGTGCAGCGCCGAAATAATCGTGAAAGCAAAGGTGGCGCGGAGGAATACGGTGCGTGCGATCCATACCCAGCGCACGCGGTAAATCTCAAGCAACAGCACGAAGAAAACCGCGCTGATCTGCGAGAACGTGTTTGCCTTGCCAAAAATGCTGGGCCGGAAATTGCGCAGCCCAGCAATTGCGAAGAGCACTGCGCTGGCGGCCAGAATCGAGATATCGCGGCTGAACACCAGCACTGTGTATTTCCAGGGAATCTTGTGAAGAATCGAGAGCACCAGGAACATCGTGCTCAGCAGGAGCTTGTCGGCGATAGGATCGAGGTACTGCCCCAGCAAGGTTTGCTGATGAAGTGTGCGCGCCAGTAACCCGTCGAGACCGTCGCTGAATCCTGCAACGATGAATACAACCAGCGCCCAGAGGTAACGGCCGTCCACCAGATGGATCACGATGAACGGCACGAAGATCATTCGCAACAACGTGAGTTGGTTGGGTGCGGTGAGGACTTGCGAGAGCTTCACGCACGCTCCTTGGCATCCTGCCGTCCGGAATCGGCAGCGTCGGGCGCGTCTCCGGAGCGATGCCGGGAAGGATTGAGCGCCGCCGCCGGTTCAAGACCGGTTTTGGCGAGGAAGCGTTGCGAAAGAGAAGGCAGGCCGCCATCCGGCAGATCAAGCTCAACTCGTTCGATGCGATGCATGGGAAAGAAAACCACGGCGGGGGTGAAGGGCTCTCCGTCGCGCACCATGACGGTGAGGTCTTCGAACGACGCGAGTTCGGCCCCGCTCAAGCTCAGGCCTTCGGGGGCGAGCGCCAGAATCATTCCCCAGAATTTTTCGCGCGGATTCGAGAGCGTCGCGATGACAAGCGCGCCCGGCAAGAAAGGTCCACCGGGCTTGGCCTGACCCATAGCTTCGCTCCTTGCCTTTCTTGCCATGCCAAGATTGTCGCTGGCAGCCGTGCGCATTGCAAATCGCCCTCCCATCGAGTGCGCGAGTTTGGGTCCAGTGATCAACTCCGGTATGCTGGGCGGACATGCAAGCCATGACGACAGGCCCGGTGATCGAGTTTCGCGCTGTCTCGTATCGCGTCGATCAGACCCAGGTGCTCTCCGGGCTCACCCTGCAGGTGGAACAGGGAGAGATGCTGGTGCTGCTCGGGCGCAGCGGTTCGGGCAAGACCACAACATTGAAGCTGGTCAACCGGCTGGTCACGCCAACCTCGGGAGAAGTTCGCGTGAATGGGGAATCGAACGCGCAAGGCGATGTAATTCGCTTGCGGCGTCACATTGGCTATGTCATTCAGGATGTCGGCCTGTTTCCGCACTTCACGGTCGGAAAAAATATCGGTCTGGTGCCAAAAATTGAAGGCTGGTCCCCCGATCGCATTCGGGCGCGGGTTCAGGAATTGTTGCAACTGGTCGGCCTCGCGCCAGAGTTGGGCTCGCGTTATCCCCACCAACTGTCGGGCGGGCAGCGGCAACGGGTGGGAGTGGCGCGCGCCCTTGCGGCAGATCCGGAGATTCTGCTCATGGATGAGCCTTTCGGCGCGCTCGACCCTCTGACGCGCGACGAGCTGCAACGCGAATTCTTCTCGCTGCAGCAGCGGCTTCATAAGACGGTGGTATTCGTCACCCACGATCTGCGCGAGGCGTTGCGCCTGGGCTCGCGCATTGCTTTGATGGAAGCGGGAAAACTGGTCACCGTGCTCGGACCACAAGAGTTCTTGAAATCGGCCGATCCCTGGGCGTCAGCCTACGTCAGAGCCTTTGGAAATGGCAGGGACGCGGTTGCAAATCGAGGCACCTCATGAACGTCATTCGATTTATTCTGCAGAATCATGCCCAGGTTCTGGAACTCACGCTGGAACACTTGTGGCTGGTTGCGCTCTCGACAGCGTTTGCGATATTCATTGGCGTGCCGCTGGGAATTCTGATTGCCCAAAGGCCCAAGCTGAACAAACCTGTGCTGGCCAGCGCGAACATTATTCAGACGATCCCCAGTCTCGCGCTCTTCGGATTTCTCCTTCCCGTGCCCTGGCTGGGCGAGCGTTCCGACCGGCTGGCAATTTTGGCGCTCACCCTCTATGCCCTGCTGCCGATTATTCGCAACACTTTCACGGGAATTCGCGGAGTCGACGCAGCGGTGGTCGAGGCGGGTCGAGGCATGGGCCTCACCGAGTCCCAACTTTTATTTCAAGTGGAGTTGCCCCTGGCCATGAGCGTGATCCTTTCCGGCGTGCGAGTCGCGGTTGTCATTTCGGTGGGGCTGGCCACGATCGCGGCAGCAATCGGCGCTGGAGGTCTGGGCGAATTTATTTTTCGCGGCCTGGCCATGGTTGACGATCGGGTGATTCTGGCGGGAGCGATTCCGGCCGCGATTTTGGCTTTGCTGGCCGATCTTGGCGTGGGCTGGCTGGAGAGGCGGCTGCGCCCGCAATGAGCCCGCTGCGAGCCAGCCTGTGCGCTCTGGTAATGGCCGCCGCAACGCTATTGCTCTCCTGCGCGCCATCGCACTCAAATCGCATTGTGGTTGGGTCTAAGAACTTTACGGAATCATTCATCCTGGGCGAATTGATCGCGCAACAAATTGAGCATCACACGAATCTACGAGTCGAGCGGCGCTTTTATCTGGCGGGAACATACATCTGCCAGCAAGCGATTTTGGCGGGACGGATCGATATTTATCCCGAATATACGGGAACGGCATTAACCGCCATTCTCAAGCAATCGGCCGGCAGCGATCGGGCGGAAGTGTATCGGCGCGTGAAGAGCGAATATGCGCGCCGCTTCGACCTGACTCTGGGGCCGTCGTTCGGTTTCAACGACACATTTGCCATGGAGATTCGCGGAGCCGATGCTCGCCGTTTGAACATCAAAACCCTGTCTCAGGCGGCGGCCTTCACGCCGCATTGGCGCGCCGGTTTTGGCTATGAATTCATGGAGCGGGCAGACGGGTATCGCGGCCTGGTGCGAGCCTATGGACTGCATTTTGCGGAAGAGCCTCGGATCATGGACCTGGGCCTCCTGGCGCGCGCATTGCAGGATCACCAGATTGATTTCGCTGGCGGCAATGCGACCGACGGCCTGATTCCCGCGCTCGATCTGTTTGCGCTGCAGGACGACCGCCATTATTTCCCCCCCTATGAGGCCGTGCCTGTGGTTCGCGAGGAAACCCTACGGCAGCATCCGGAAATTGCCAGTGCGCTCGCCGACCTGGCCGGAAAGATTTCAGATGCGGAAATGCAACACATGAACTATGCCGTGGATGGCCAGCATCGCGATACGCAAGACGTGGTTCGCGAATTCTTGCGGACAAAAAATCTTCTGCCGTAGCTGCATATTTTAGATTTCCAGCGAGCCCCGCATCGTTAGGACAGCCTTGCCCCTCAGGATCACTCGATCACCAGCCGTTTCGCACCACAACTCCCCGCCTCTCGGCGAAAGTTGACGAGCATGAAGCCGCGACTTGCCAAGCCGCTTGCTCCAGTAAGGCGTGAGAGCGCAGTGTGCCGAACCCGTCACCGGATCTTCCGATATTCCGTACCCAGGGGCGAAGTAGCGCGAGACGAAATCTGCTTTTTCTCCCGCTGCGGAAACCGATACGGCATAGGGATGAAGTTGCCGCAGCAGTTCAGTGTTGGGTTGCAAGTTTTGAACCACCTCTGGATTCTCCATGACAACGAAATAGGTTTCGTTAACCTCGAGCACCTCGCAGGATCTCGGCGAGAGATCGAGCGCCTGAAAAAGTCGCTCCGGCACAGCGGTACCGGGCTTCGGAAATAGGGCTGGAAAATCCATGGCCAGGAACTCTCCGTCTTTGCGGACGGATACGCTGCCCTTGAGGCGTGTAGCAAACGTTATCGAATCGAGCCCCGGCCGCAATAAATTGAGCACTACATAGCCAGAAGCAAAGGTTGCGTGGCCACAGAGTTTGAGTTCGGAAAGGCCCGTAAACCACCGTATTTCGTACGCATCTCCCAGTGGCACTAAAAATGCAGTCGCAGAAAGATTATTTTCTGCAGCGACTTTGCGCAGTAACCGGTCATCTAACCACGAGTTTAGAAGGCATACAGCGGCGGGGTTCCCGCTGAATGGACGGTCGGGGAATGCGTTGACGTAAAACAGAGGTAACCGCATCGCCCTGATTCTACAGGGTTCGTCCATTGTTTCCTTTTCGAGCGCCATACATCACAATCATGACCCGCCGGAGGTCCGAAAATGCCCACGGTTGAACGAGAGACGATGGTAAGGAGTCCGCTGCTGGAAAGAATCCACGACAGCCGCCGGCGAAGTGACGAGCTATTTGCGATCGTGCAGCCCGACGCGATGTTCGAACGCCCGATCCCGGAGCGCCATCGCATTGTTTTTTACCTGGGCCATCTTGAAGCCTTTGACTGGAATTTGCTGCACGAAAATGTCTTCGGACTAAAGAGTTTTCACCCTCACTTTGACCGCCTCTTCGCCTTCGGCATCGATCCGGTAGGCGGCGGCTTGCCCACCGACAAGCCTGCCGACTGGCCTTCTCTCATCAACGTGCAGGATTACGTGCGCAAAATCCGCGCAGCACTCGACCACAAGCTCGCGAGCCGGAGTTTAGAGTTCGAGGCGCACTCGCGCGATGGTTTCTCGCTGGAGACTTTGCTCCATGTAGCCATTGAACATCGGCTGATGCACGTCGAGACACTGGCCTACATGTTGCATCAGTTGCCGCTAAATCGCAAAATTTTGCAACCCGATTACCCTGCGCCTTCCACTCCCCCGGTTGTGAACCGCATGATTTCCATTCCCGCCGGAGAGGCAGCTCTCGGCCTGCCGCGCAACGGCGCGGAGTTCGGCTGGGACAACGAGTTCGATAGACACACAACGCACGTCCCCGCCTTTGAAATTGATCAGTTCATGGTCACCAATCACCAGTTCCTCGAGTTTATGAATGCGGGCGGATACGACAACCGAGCGCTCTGGAGTGACCGCGATTGGGAATGGAAGAGCACTCAGAATATTTCTCATCCAGTGTTTTGGGAAAAAACGGCTGCTGGCTGGAATTATCGCGGCATGTTTGAAGAGATTCCGCTGCCCGCAAACTGGCCGGTGTACGTCAGTCACGCGGAGGCGGCAGCATACGCGCGCTGGGCCAGCAAGTCGCTTCCCTCTGAGGAGCAGTGGCATCGTGTTGCATACGGTTCTCCGGATGGCAGCGAACGCCGCTATCCATGGGGTAATGAAGCTCCTGATTCGCGATTCGGGAATTTTGATTTCCAACGATGGGATCCGGCGCCAGTCAACGCCCAGCCGGAAGGCCGCAGTGCATTCGGCGTAGAAGGCATGTTGGGCAATGGGTGGGAGTGGACATCCACGACCTTCGGCCCGCTTCCCGGTTTTGAGCCTTTTCCGTTCTACCGCGGTTATTCGGCCGATTTCTTCGACGGCAAACACTTCGTCATGAAAGGCGGCTCGCCGCGCACGGCCCGATGCATGCTGCGCCCGAGTTTCCGCAACTGGTTCCAGGCGCACTACCAGTACGTATATGCCGGATTCCGCTGTGTCAATTCTTGATTGAGGAATACTTATGCTCATCCATGCAATTCCCAGCAATGTCACGTATGAGTTCGCCGCCGATGTGCGCGCAGGTTTGAATCGACCTGGGCAAAAGGAACTTCCCTCCAAGTATCTTTACGACGATGTGGGTTCGGCGCTGTTTGAGGTGATCAGCCACCTTCCGCAATACGGGCTGACCCGCGCGGATGAGCGGCTGCTGCGGCGGCATGCGTCGGAAATCGTCGATCGCGTTGCCGGGCCTGTCGCGGTTACCGAACTCGGCAGCGGCAGCGGTCGCAAGACGCGATGGCTGCTCGAAGCTTTTTGCAAACGGCAGCGCACCTCGTATTATCCGATCGAGATTTCGCATTCAGCGCTGCTCATGTGCCAGCGCGAACTGAGCGACATCGACGCCATCAGTATTGTGGGCTTGGAGCGTGAATATCTCGATGGCTTGCTGGTAGTGGCCGCCTGTCGAAAGCCAGGCCAGCATCTGCTGGTGTTATTCCTGGGCAGCACGATCGGGAATTTCGATCGACCGGCGGGCATTAGCTTTTTGTCCGAGGTGCGCCGCACTTTGCAGCCGGGCGATGCGCTCCTGCTGGGTACCGATCTCGAAAAACCCGCATGGCAATTGCTGCAGGCTTATGACGATGAACTCGGGGTGACTGCGGCCTTCAATCTCAATCTTCTGGCGCGGGTGAATCGTGAACTCGCAGCCGACTTCGATCTTGCCCAGTTCGCCCACTTCGCAACGCTCAATCACGAGGTACGCAGCGTCGAAATGCACCTGCGATCGAAGCGACGGCAGCTTGTGACCATCCGCGCGGCAGAAATTGTCGTCGAATTTCAGCCGGACGAATCGATCTGGACCGAAAGCAGCCACAAGTATTCGGCGGAAGAAATCTTTAAGATGGCGCAGGATGCGGGATTTCGCTGCGAGGTGCAATGGATTGACGAGCAATGGCCGTTTGCGGAAAATCTGCTGATTGCCGATTAAAAAACGGCACCGTGGAATGGACAACTCAACCGCGAGCCTTCCGGCCTTCTCAATTCGAACGCCGCCACGCACGCAGGTTGATCGCGCTGACCACGAGGCAAAAAACATTGGCCGGAATAAAGCCCAATTGTTCGGTGCGCAGGCCAATTACGCAGATAATAGCGCTGTTGACTCCGGCCAGAGCCCAACCTTCCCAGCACCGCCGCCCTACCAGAACAGTGGACGCGATGGTCAGCACGCACGAGAGATAATCAAGACGCAACACAAAAACACCCCCGCGTATTATTTTGAGGGGAGGAGACGCGAGTTTGATGTGATTGTGGCCCTTCATCACGTGACGAAGGTCACTGACCACGCTTCGCCGATTTGGAGGAAACCATGGCCACCCACTGCACACATCTGCATCAGATCAAAGTCAAGAAGACCAACGAGCATGTCTGCGAAGATTGCATAAAGACGGGTGATTCGTGGGTTCACCTGCGCCTGTGCATGATCTGCGGTCACATCGGATGTTGCGACTCTTCCAAGAACAAGCACGCGACCAAGCATTTTCACGCCCTGAAGCATCCACTCATGCGCTCGATCGAGCCGGGTGAATCGTGGATTTGGTGCTATGTGGACCAGATAATGGCCGGCGAGCTTGAGGACTAATCCCTCACGCTGGGTGGCCTGCAAGGTTCATGCGACCGATCGGCCTTTGCCGGTATCTAACCATTATCCAGTTCTGGGGTTCTTCCGATTAACGAGTACTCTTTTCATCTTCGAGAGCTTTCATGCCGAAGCCTATTTTGCTGACCGTGGATGATGATCCGGATGTTTTGCGGGCGATCGAGCGCGATCTTCGCTCGCAGTACGGCAAAGATTACCGCGTCATCAGCAGCGATTCGCCGCAAGGCGCGCTGGACCTGCTGAAAGGACTGAAGCTTCGTAACGACGCGGTCGCACTACTGCTGGCCGATCAGCGCATGCCGCAGATGGATGGTGTGGGCTTCCTGCAAGCCGCGCGGCAGACGTTCCCCGAGGCGAAGCGCGCGCTGCTGACAGCTTATGCCGATACCAATGCCGCGATCAGCGCCATCAACGACGCCAAGCTCGATTATTTTTTTATGAAGCCGTGGGATCCCCCCACCGAGCATTTATACCCTCAAATCGATGATCTTTTGGATGACTGGCGCGCTTCCTATCATCCGGGATTTCAGGGAATTCGCGTGCTGGGAACACGGTGGTCCCCCCGCTCTTACGAACTCCGCGATTTCCTGGCGCGCAGTCACGTTCCCTACCAGTGGGTTGATGTCGAGTTTTCGGCGAATGATCCGGAAATCAAACGCCTCGTGGATGCTCTCGGACCGGATGCGACCGAGCTTCCCGTTGTCCTCTTCCCCGATGGCGCGAAGATCCTGAACAGCGCCCCCGCCGACGTGGCGCAAAAGGTCGGCCTGCACACCCGCGCCGATACCAGCTTCTTCGATCTCGCCATTGTCGGTGGCGGCCCCGCCGGCCTCGCCGCCGCCGTCTATGGTGCTTCCGAAGGATTGAAAACCGTAATCGTGGAGCGGGAAGCTCCCGGCGGCCAAGCCGGAATGAGTTCGCGTATCGAAAACTACTTGGGATTCCCCGCCGGGCTCAGCGGCGGCGATCTGGCCCGCCGCGCCGTGGTCCAAGCACGCCGTTTCGGGGTGGAGATTCTGGCTCCCCAATCGGCCGTCAATATGCGCAGCGAGGGTCCCTACCGAATTATCAAGTTGGCCGATGACAGCGAAATTTCCTGTCACGCTCTCATGATCGCCACCGGCGTACAGTGGCGGCGGCTGGAGGCCCAGGGCGTCGACCGCTTGCAGGGCGCGGGAGTCTACTACGGCGGCGGCACCACCGAGGCATTATCTTGTAAAGGCGAGGTGGTTTACGTAGTAGGCGGCGCCAATTCTGCCGGCCAGGCTGCTATGAATTTTTCCAAGTACGCCGAGCGCGTTGTCATCCTCGTGCGTGGCGACTCGCTCTCCAGCACGATGTCGCAATATTTGATCGACCAGGTTCAGGCAACGTCCAATATTCAACTGTGGACCCACGCCACCGTTGCCGAGGCCCATGGGGACACCCACCTCGAAGAAATTTCCGTACTTTGCTCCGATACCAATAAAACCGAGCGCGTTCCGGCAACCTCCATGTTTATCTTCATTGGCGCTCTCCCGCGCACGGACTGGCTGGGAGATACTATCGTGCGCGACGATCGCGGATTCATTCTCACTGGACCTGATCTGATGCAAGGTGGCGAGCGTCCCAAAGGCTGGGCACCCGACCGCGATCCCTTCCTGCTGGAAACCAGCATTCCCGGCATCTTTGCGGTGGGGGATGTGCGTCACGGTTCGGTGAAGCGCGTTGCCTCTGGCGTAGGCGAAGGCTCTGTGGCTGTCCAATTCATTCACCAGTACCTAAGCAAGGTCTAAATGGCCGACACACGCGAACTCCTGCGGCGGGCACCAGCGTTCGCTGACCTGCCCGACGATCAAATCGACTGGTTCCTGAGTCAGTCGCAAGAACTACAGCTCAAGGCAGGAGATATTTACGCCCGCAATAACGATCCCGCCGACGCCATGTTCGTGCTTCTGGAGGGAGAATTCCAGGCACGCGGCGAGCTTTCGGGAGAACCCATCACGATCGATCTTGGGGCAGGGCAAGTCACTGGACTCCTGCCGTTTTCCCGAATGAAGAAGTTCACATTGAGTGGACGAGCCATCACCGCAGCTCGAGCCCTCCGTTTCCCGGCTTCTCAGTTTCCGCAGCTCGTGCAAAAAATGCCAGAGCTGACGACCCAGCTGGTCGGCATGATGTCGGATAGGATCCGGGAAACCACCCGGTTCGAGCAGCAGCGCGAACGCCTGGCGGGCCTGGGCAAGCTCTCGGCCGGTCTGGCGCATGAACTCAACAATCCGGCTTCCGCGGCCAAGCGCGCTACCAGCCAACTGCGCGAGCTTCTGAAGCGGGTGCGCGACGCCAGCCTCGAGCTGGGCAGGCGGAACCTCACCGCCGAGCAGAAATCCCAGATCGAGAAGCTGGAGGCATCCCTTTTGCAGCAGGATGGGCCTCCCCCCGATGCTTTGACGGCCAGCGCGCTCGAGGACCAGATTGATTGCTTGCTCCGCAGCCATGGGCAGGATGACCTATGGCAATTAGCGGCGGATCTGGCCAAACGCAATTTCAAACCGGACGCTTTGGAACAACTCTTCGCGACTTTCGACGGTGCCACCGCGCGCGCAGCTCTGGTAAGAATTTCCTCTTCCGTAGAAATCGCCGGCCTGCTGAACGAAATCGAGAGCAGTGCCACGCGTATTTCCGACCTGGTCCGGGCCATCAAGGAATACACCTTCATGGACCAGGCTCCGCTGCAGAACGTGGACATCGTCAAGACGCTGGAGACGACCCTCACCATCCTGAACCATAAACTCAAGCGGGGAGTCTCGGTGCGGCGCGATTATCAACAAGCGCCCCTGCTCGTGAATTCTTACGGCAGCGAGCTCAACCAGGTGTGGACTAATCTCATCGACAACGCCATTGACGCCATGAATGGCAAAGGCGATCTGCGCGTGCGCGCCTATCGGGAAGATCCTTGCGCAGTGGTGGAGATCGCCGACAACGGCCCCGGAATCTCGCCCGAAGTTCTGCCTCACATCTTCGAACCATTCTTCACCACCAAGGGAGTGGGCGAGGGGACCGGCCTCGGCCTCGATACCGTGCAACGCATCGTGAAGAAGCACCGCGGCAACATTCAAGTGCGCTCCAAACCCGGAGACACCTGTTTTCAGGTCTGGCTGCCCTTGGCCGGGAACGCGAATTGAGCGGTGCGTGAGCGCAGCCTTCGATTGCGTGGCATCATGGATCATTCAAGGGCGCCAATGGATGTACATCTGATCGACGGCACGTACGAGCTGTTCCGCTATTTTTACGCGGTGCCGTCCGCCATCGATTCAAGCGGTCAGGAAATCGGCGCCGTCCGCGGCGTTTTAGGGACGGTTCTGGCCATGATCGAGGCGGGCTCAACTCACCTCGGCGTGGCCACCGATCACGTCGTCGAGTCGTTTCGCAACGATCTTTATCCCGGATACAAGACCAGTGAGGGCGTGCCTCCCGAACTGCTCTCTCAATTTCCCATTCTCGAAGAGGCATTGCAGGCCATGGGCGTGATGGTATGGCCCATGACGTACTTCGAGGCCGACGACGCGCTAGCCTCGGCGGCGGCGAAAGCAGCGCTCGACCCGCGGGTAAAGCAGGTCGTGATTTGCACGCCCGATAAGGATCTCGCTCAGTGCGTCGTAGGAACGCGGGTCGTGCAACTGGATCGCCGTCGCGAGATCGTGCGTGACGAAACCGGCGTGCAGGCGAAGTTCGGAGTGGGACCGCAGTCCATCCCCGATTATCTCGCTCTGGTCGGCGACAGTGCCGATGGCTACCCCGGCATCCCCGGCTGGGGCACCAAGGCCGCAGCCATGGTTCTGTCTCAGTATGCGCGCCTCGAGAATATTCCCCATGACTTCCCGCACTGGCATCCCTCGATCCGCAGAGCGCGTCCGCTGGCTGAATCGCTGTTCAGCGCATGGGACGAAGCGTTGCTGTTCCGACAGCTCGCGACACTGCGACTGGACGTGCCGGTTTTCAATTCCATCGACGATCTTGCCTGGAAAGGACCGCGCCCGGAATTCGAACCTTGGTGCGCTCGACTGAACGCCGGCGCACTGCGCCGACGCGCCAGCGCGAAGACGCCCTCCCTCGCGCCAGCCACGAGATGAACTGGCCCGCGAAAGCTCAAGTCCCGCGCATTTGCCGGATTCCCGCGCCCCCATTAGAATTGAACGCACAGCCATTCGCCTGTAGGCCCGTAGCTCAGTTGGTCTAGAGCGCTTCCTTGACACGGAAGAGGTCGATGGTTCGAATCCATTCGGGCCTACCATTAGCTTTGCGTTGATCCCTCATTTCTGCGGTATCCTTGTCACCCGGCCCACCCTTGCCGGATTTTCAGCATGCGATTTCCTCGCGCCAGCGGCATCCTGCTTCATCCTACCTGCCTTCCGGGGCCTTACGGCATCGGCGATTTCGGAGCCGAAGCCTTCGCCTTTCTCGATTTCCTTAAGGATGCCGGTCAAAAGATGTGGCAAGTGTTGCCCCTCAATCCTACGGGCTATGGGGATTCTCCTTTTCAATGTTTCTCGGCGCATGCCGGAAACCATCTTCTGATCAGCCTGGAAAAATTGCGCGAACAAGGAATCCTCGAGCCGTCCGACTTCCGCGATCAACCGAATTTTTCGCGAGACCACGTCGACTTCGGCCGGGTCATCGCCTGGAAGACGCCTCTACTGAAAAAAGCTGCTGCCCGGTTTCTCAAAAACGCAACTGGAGCGGATCGGCAAGCCTTTGAAAACTTTCGCGCCGGCAATGCCTCCTGGCTGCCTGACTTCTCGCTCTTCATGGCGTGCAAAGAAGAACAGGGCGGCATCGCGTGGAACCAATGGCCCAGTGACATTGCGCAGCGCACGCCAGAAGGCTTGCGCGCCGCCGGCGCCAGACTCGGTGACTCTGTGCAGGCGGTCGAATACTGGCAATTCGAATTCTTCCGCCAATGGCAGCAGTTACGCACCCGCGCGCTTCAGGCTGGAATTCGCGTGATCGGCGATATTCCCATCTATGTCGCTCTCGACAGCGCCGATGTCTGGACCAATCGCGAGTACTTTCAATTGTCAGAAGACGGCCAACCCTTGAAGATCGCCGGCGTTCCTCCGGATTATTTCAGCGCCACCGGGCAGTGCTGGGGCAATCCGATTTATCGTTGGGATCGGCTGAAGCAGGATGGCTATCGCTGGTGGATCACCCGCTTTCGGGCGGCGCTCGAATTGTATGACGCCGTTCGTATCGATCACTTCCGCGGATTCGAGGCCTACTGGGAAATTCCAGGCAACGAGACCACCGCCGTCCATGGGCAATGGGTGAAGGGTCCGGGCGCCGGATTATTCGAGGCGCTGGAACGCGAATTCGGCGAATTGCCGATCATTGCGGAAAATCTCGGCGTCATTACTCCCGAGGTCGAAGCCATTCGCCAGCGCTTCCAATTCCCCGGCATGGCGATCCTGCAATTTGCCTTCGGCAAAGATCCGCAGGGACCTTCATTCCGCCCCCATAACTATTCCCGCGAATTGGCCGCTTACACCGGCACGCACGACAACGACACCACCGTAGGCTGGTGGAACAGCTCCGGCGCGAACGACAGTATTCGAACCCCGGAAGACGTTGCCAGGGAAAAGTCCTTTGCCCGCGCCTATCTCAATCTTAAAGATCAACCGGTTCATTGGACGATGATCCGGACGATTCACGCGTCCGTCGCCGACCTCGCCATCGTTCCTCTGCAGGATGTGCTCGGCCTCGGCTCCGAGGCGCGCATGAATCTGCCGGGGACCTCCAAAGGAAACTGGCGCTGGCGCTGTGAACCGGGCGCCCTCACGCCCGACCATGCCAACAAGCTGCGAGAACTGGTTTTGCTGTACGATCGCTAGATCGCGCACGCAGGGGGCAACGTCCCATGGAAAAACCGCAGCGCACCCCGTTGCAGTTGCTCAACATGAGCTTCGGATTCCTTGGCATTCAGTTTGGCTGGGGACTTCAGATGGCCAACATGAGCCCCATCTACGAGTATCTGGGCGCGCGCGCCGATCAGCTCGCCTATTTGTGGCTGGCCGCGCCCATCACCGGCCTCCTGGTGCAGCCAATCATCGGTCACGCCAGCGATCGCACCTGGGGAGCCCTGGGGCGGCGCAGGCCGTACTTCCTGACCGGCGCAATCCTGAGCTCGGCCGCGCTGATCCTGATGCCGCGCAGTTCGGCGCTGTGGATGGCCGCGGGCCTGCTCTGGATTCTCGACGCTTCCATCAACATCAGCATGGAACCGTTCCGCGCATTCGTGGCGGACTTGCTGCCCGAGTCGCAGCGCACTCGCGGCTTCGTCATGCAGAGCTTTTTTATCGGCTTGGGCGCCGTCTTCGCTTCTGCGATGCCTTACATCCTGACCCACTGGTTCGCCGTCAGCGACACCGGCGGATCCGCTTCCGCGATTCCTTATACCGTGCGCCTGTCGTTCTATCTGGGCGCGGCAGTATTCCTTGGAGCCGTCCTCTACACCATTCTGACCACGAAAGAATATCCGCCCGACGACTTGGAAGCGTTTGAGCAACACAAGAAAGACCGGCACGGAGTTGGCAGCAACGTCTCCGACATTCTCACCGCCATTCGTACCATGCCGCGCACCATGCGCCAGCTTGCGCCCGTGCAGTTCTGCACCTGGCTGGGTCTGTTCTGCATGTGGCTATTCTTCGGCGTCGCGGTGGCGCGCAGCGTGTTCGGCGCAACCTCGCCCCAATCTCCCGGATACACCGAGGGCGTCAAGTGGGGCGGCATTTGCTTCGCCGTCTACTCGGCAGTGACGTTTCTATTCGCTATCGTCCTGCCGCGAATCGCCGATGCGCTCGGCAGGAAAGCCACCCATTCGCTCTGTCTCGCCTGCGGTGGGATTGGCCTGCTTTCCGTTGCTGTCATTCACAACCAATGGATATTGTTTGGTCCCATGATCGGAGTGGGGATTGCATGGGCCAGCATTCTTTCCATGCCTTATGCCGTATTAGTGGGCGCGCTGCCGCCCGACCGCTTTGGCGTCTACATGGGAATTTTCAACGCCTTCATCGTGATTCCTGAAATCATTGCCGGAGCTTTCTTCAACCGCGTGGTGAATTTCCTGATTCCGCGACTGCCCTCCACGCTGGACGTCAGGCTCGCAGTGGTAATGATCGGTGGCGGGGCCTTGCTGCTCGCGGCTCTGTTGATGCTGCGAGTGGAAGAGCATACCCAACCGAAGCCGGTGCCGCAGTCCGTAAAAAGCCGCGATGCGGTGGTGGCGTGACTTCCGGCCTCATGCAAAATCGCCGCATCACGCTGCCGGCCCTGATCCTGCTATTCCTATTCGCCCTGTCTGGCGCTTCTGCACAGGCTCCGTTGGTACGCAAGATCGAGCCGCCCAACTGGTGGACAGGCTTCACTCCCGAACTCACGCTCCTGCTCACGGGAGAAAATTTTTCCGGCTCAAGGGCAGAGAGCACAACCCACGGCGCGGCGGTGGTCGACTCGGAAGCTTCGTCCAACGGACACTATCTTTTCGTCCACCTGCGTTTGAGCCCGCAACTGCCCGCGGGAGCCGTTGGTCTTCGCATCGTCACGCCGGCAGGCACTTCCTCACTACAGCTGCCGCTCGCAGCCCGTGCGCCGGCTCTCGGACATTTCCAGGGCGTCTCTTGCGACGATGTCATTTACCTGATCATGCCCGACCGCTTTGCCGACGGAGATCCTAGTAACGATCAACCGCCGCAATCCATGGGCAAATATGATCGCGCCAATCCGATGGCCTATCACGGCGGCGATCTGCGCGGCATCCGCGAGCATCTCGGATATCTGCACGATCTAGGAGTGACGACCCTTTGGCTCACCCCGGTATGGAAAAACACCGACTCGGATTACCACGGTTATCACGTGGTCGACTTCTATGCGCTCGACGATCACATGGGCTCGATGCGGGAGTACCAGGATCTCGTCGTCGATGCGCACAAGTTGGGTATGAAGGTGCTGATCGATTATGTGGCGAATCACACCGGCCCGCATCATCCTTGGGCAAACGATCCGCCAACTACGGCCTGGTTCCATGGATCGCCGGCGCACCATCTCGAACCTGCTTACAATTTTTCCGGCATCGTTGATCCTCACGCTTCCCCGCGGGAGTACCGCAACACGCTGGAGGGATGGTTCGTCAACAAGCTTCCTGACCTGAATCCGGATGATCCTCTTCTTAGCTCCTATCTCGCGCAAAACGCGATCTGGTGGACGGAGATGGCGCAACTCGACGGCTTTCGCCTGGACACCTTCCCCTACTCGTCGCGCCAGTTCTGGAGCCAGTGGCACCAGCGCGTGCGCCAGGTGTTTCCGCAGATCAACAGCATCGGCGAAGTGGCAGATCCCGATCCAACCATCACCGCGTTCTTTGAGGGCGGACGAAAGCAGTTCGACGGAATTGATTCCGGGCTGCCGACTCTTTTTGATTTTCCCCTGGAGAACGCTCTGCGCGAAGTCGTGATCGCCGGAGCGCCGATCCAGAAAATCATCGACGTACTGCAGCGCGACGAGTTGTATCCGCATCCAGAAATGCTGGTCACGTTCTTCGGCAATCACGACCATTCGCGCTTCATCAGCGAGAAAGGCAGTGACACCGCCAAGCTGAAGGCAGCGTTCTCGCTGCTATTGACCCTGCGTGGCATTCCGCAAATTTATTCTGGCGACGAGATTGGCATGCCCGGAGGCGCCGATCCCGACAACCGGCGCGATTTCCCCGGCGGCTTTCCCGGCGATCCCCACAATGCATTTACTCCCGCCGGACGCACTCCCGAACAGCAGGATATCTTTGCCCACGTCCAATCGCTCCTCGCTTTGCGGAAAGCCCATCCTGCCCTCCGCACCGGAAAGCAATCGCACATTGGCTGGGACGAGAGCTACTACGCTTTCCTGCGCGAATCGCCGGAAGAAAAACTACTGGTGGTTTACAACAACGACACAAGTCCGCGTGACCTCAAAATCCCTCTTGATGACACGCCGCTCGAACGCGCAACTGGATTGCAACCTGTCTTCGGCGAAACTTCCGCGACCATTCAAGCGCACGAAGCCCGTCTGATCCTCTCGCCCCACGCGGTAGCCGTGTTCCAGGTGCGCGAAGGAAACTAACGCCAACCGGACAATTCGCGAATATAACTGCCCTGCGCATTCTGATGCCGCAGAGCTCCTAGGCAGGCTAGGTGTCCGAGAACGTCTCGGTCGTCGCGTCCCAGAACAGTTTCTTGCCCGTGAAGTACGATTCGGCCGCCATCATGCACGCCACCGAGTGCGCGAATCCCTCGTGCACCGAAGCGTGTGGCTGCTGCCGCGAGCGCATGCACTCGTACCAGTTCGCCTGGTGTTCCAGCGAAAGGTCGTCGATGCCCATCGGCGGCAGCCCCTCTTGGCCGGGAAGCAGTATGTATTTCGACGCTCTCTTTCTATCCACATCGGCGTCGTCTTCGTGAGTCCCTTTTTCTTCCACTAATTGATATCGTGGGCTACCCTCGCCGCCAAGATTGAACAGCGTCGCCTTCTTTCCCATGTAGCGCGTAAAACTGGGCGCATCATTGCCAAAACTGGTCGAATAACTCACCAGGAATCCTTTCGGATACTCGAGCAGCGTCTCAAATGTGTCGGCAGTCTGACGTCCATCGTGCCAGGCAAACACACCTCCGTGCGAAACCACCGAAACCGGATAGTTATCGCCCATGAACCAGTGCACCATGTCGATGGCATGGCTCATCCACTGATCGGGAATGCCGCTGGAAAATTCCTTGTAGAGTCGGAACTCAAAATACATTTGGGGATCGAATGGCCGCGCCGGTTTCGTCATCAGCCACGCGTTCCAATCCGTGTCCTGCTCGCGGATTTGCTTCACCTCCGGACGTCCGCGCCAACGCGGCCCATGATAATTCCACTCAATTTCCACTTTGCTGACGTCGCCCAGAGCGCCGCTCGCCGCTACTTTCTGTGCGGCCACTGGATAGGGCTCACTGCGATGTTGTGTGCCCACCTGCACGATCGTATTGGCCTGCAACACGGCGTCGCGCCCGGCCTTGGCCTCAGCCAGAACATTTCCCATCGGTTTCTCGACGTACGCATCTTTCTTCGCCTCCGCCGCCAGCTTCAGAATCGGCGAATGGGTATGTTCCGGCGTGGAGATCAGCACTCCGTCAATGTCTTTCAACGCCAGCAATTCTTCCGGATGCTGCACCGCCCGCGGTGTTCTCCCGTAATATCCGGCATTCCGCCCGGCAGCTTTTTCTCGATTCACTGTCCACAGGTCGCACACTGCCGTCATTTCGATGTTGTGACTGTCCTTTAATTTCGACGCGATCAGATCCAGTTCGGTGCCGCGGCTTCCGATCCCGATGTGCCCCAGTGAAATGCGGTCGTTCGCTCCGACAATTCTCCCGTAAGACAAAGCAGTACGCGGCAGAACCGCGGCTCCGGCAATCGCCGCAGCAGACTTACCCAAAAAATCACGCCGGTTGATGAACGATTCGGTCATGAATTGCTCCTGTGAAAAATTCGCTGAATCTGAAACCCTCGCCTTGCCTTAAAAACTGCTCCGCTCGGAATGACGTCCAAAACAACTGTACTGACTAAGCCGCCTTCAATCCATTCGGAATTAGAGGCAGAGCACGAAGCCGCTCGCCGGTCGCGTCAAAGATGGCGTTGCCAAGTGCGGGAGCCAGGCCAATCAACGGACATTCTCCCGCGCCCACCGATGGAATATCCTTGCGATCCAGCAAGACCGTCTCAATGACTGGAACATCGCTGAAGCGCGGCACGCGATATTGCGACAGCCGGTCATTCAGAATTTTCCCGTTGTCGAATTCGATCGCTTCGAACAGCGCTCCTCCCAATCCCTGCACATTCGATCCTTCGACCTGATTGCGCAATCCGTCAGGATTCACGATCGCGCCGCACTCGAATGCCGTCACCACCCGCGCGATTTTCACCTCTCCCGACTTGCGATCGACTTTGACCTCGGCAAAGGTCGCGACGTTTCCCAGTTTCTCGTATCCACCACCCATGCCGAAGCCCTGGCCCTGAGTTTTCGTTTCACCCCATCCGAATTGTTTCGCAGCCGCCTCGAATACTGCCCGCAGTCTGTCGTTCTTCAGATTCTTAAGGCGGAACTCCAGCGGATCCATGTTCACCGCATGCGCCAGTTCATCCATGTGCGACTCGCGCGCGAAGTGATTCGCGGTTGCCGCCAGCGCCCGGTACGATCCCTGCCGCAATGGCGATTTCACAGCATGAAACACGATCCGCTGGTTGGGAACTTCGTAATATGTCTTGATTCCCGCCGAACCGGAATTGTAGTTGTGAAATTCCCACGCCGTGATCGTTCCATCCTTGCGAATCCCGCTTATCACGTCGATCACGCCCGCCGGGCGGAAATAAGCCCAGGTGAATTCCTCTTCCCTCGTCCACACCACTTTCACCGGGCGCTTCGCTGCCCGCGCCAGCCGTGCCGCTTCAATCGCCGTCTCGCCCGTGTGCTTGCCCCCGTAGCCGGAGCCCATGTCCGGCATCAGCACCCGCACCTGAGCTTCCGGAATTCGAAATGCCTCCGCCAGTTGCCCGCACACTCCAAATGGACGCTGCGTTCCCGTCCATACCGTCAGCTGATCGCCGTCCCAGCTGGCCAGCGCGGCGCGCGGTTCGAGCGGCGTGTGCGCAATGTACTGCACCGTGTACGTCTGCTTCAGTTGATGATCGGCCGCGTTCATCGCCTGATCGACCGATCCGGTCTCGTACCGGTCACCATCTCCCGTTGGATCCTTGCCCTCGGTCGTATTCTTGCGGAGGTAATCGAACAGTTCTTTATTCGAAATTTGCGGCTCCGCTTTCCATTCGGCGTGAATCGCCGCCAGCGCGGCTTCGGCAAGTTGCGAGGTGGGCGCAGCCGCTCCCACAAAATTCCCGTCATGCACGACCGTCGCCCCCATCTGTTCCGCTTTCTGCGTGTCGACGGAAACCAGCGTGGCACCGAACGCCGGAGACCGCAGCACCTTTCCATACAGCATCTGCGGCAGCTTCTGATCCGACGGATACCGGTGTTGTCCCGTCACAAACGCGCGCCCGTCCACCTTCGACACCGGTTTTCCGGCAACTGTCCAATCCGCCGCAGGAATCAGTGGATCTTCCGCTGGCAGCGTCTCGGTGAGCTGCTGCCCCTTCATCAGCGCTGCATATTCCACCGACCGGTTTCCCTGCGGATCGGTCACCTTGCCATCAACCGCAACCAGATGCTGCGCATCCGTCTTCCACTGCGCCGCCGCCAAATTGATCAACACATCGCGCGCCGCGGACGCAACCTTCCGCAGTTGCAGGTTCATCGTCGGAGTCGTCCGGCTCCCGAACGTACCCATATCGAAAGGCGTGAGCTGAGTATCGCCCATCACCAATTCGATCTTCTCGATCGGTACGTGCAGCTCTTCCGCCACCGCCTGGCTCAGCGAGGTGCGAATGTTCTGCCCGACTTCCACTTTCCCCGTATAAACCGTGACCTTGTCATTCTCTCCGATATGCAGCCAGGCATTGATTTCCTGCGGCAACGACTCGCCCCGTCTCTGCCTTGCCCCTCCGGACTCCTGCGCGACCACGACAGGCTTGAGCACGGAGACAACCACCAGCCCGGCGCCGAGGAACTTGAAAAATTCCCGCCGGTCCAGATCAAAGTGATAAGGAGACGCAGCCCGTAATTCATAGCGCTCGGGCTCCAGCGGAACTTGCAGTTGCCTTCGCTCGTTCATCGGCTGGCTCCTTTCGCGGCAGCGGTCTCGGGTGTCGCTTTCGCCGCCTTCTGAATCGCGCTGATGATGCGCAGGTACGTTCCGCAACGGCAGACATTCCCGTCCATGAAATCCACAATCTCGTTTGGCAGCGGGTGCGGATTTTTTTCCAGCAGCGCCACCGCCGACATGATCATCCCCGACGTGCAGTACGCGCACTGCATCGCACCCACATCGAGAAAGGCCTGCTGCACCGGATGCAGCCGGTCCCCGTTGGCTAGGCCTTCGATCGTCGTAATCTTTTTTTCAGAAACCGATCCCACGCGAGTGATGCACGAGCGCTGTGCCTTCCCGTCAATCAGAACCGTGCACGCGCCGCACTGGCCCTCGCCGCAGCCGTACTTGCTGCCGGTTAGGTCGAGATGCTCGCGCAATACGGTCAGCAGGCTGGTTCGAGGATCGACATCAACCGTGTAGGGTTTCCCGTTGATGGCAAGATGAATCGTAGACATTCCGGACTCCAGAACGAGGGAACTGCTGTTGCTGATGTCTCCGAGAAGTCGTTATTAAAAATGATATACCCGCTGGGCTTTCAATCAACCATCGGCAATCAAAAATCTGCAATTGTTTTTTCAGTCGTTGATCGCCTGATACGCCAATTCATTGACCTGCCGGTCCAGCGTCAAATCGCCCGTGGGATGGAGTTGCGCCATGAACACTACGATCATCTGCTCTTTCGGATCGATGGTGAATCCGGTATAGAAGAATCCTCCCCAGGCGTACTCTCCCGGCGATCCCAGTTCCGCGAGCGGCACCTTGATGCCATCAATGCCAAACCCCAGCCCGAATTCCTGGTCGGAACTGATTTTTCCCAGTTGATCATGCGTCATCGACTCGACGGTTTTCCGGCTCAGCAACCGCGTGTTCCCGACTTTCCCTTCATCGAGCATCATCTGGCAGAAGCGCGCATAATCCATCGCCGTAGAAACCAGCCCGGCACCTCCCGAGAAAAGCTTCTTGGGTCCCTTCGAAGGATAATCCGCCGAATACACAAATGTCCCTTCGCGAATCGGCGTATCGGGAAAGCGATTCAAGCCTTTCTCTGGATAGTAGGTGTACGCGGTGGCAAGACGCGCCAGTTTGTTCTCCGGCGGATAGAAATACGTATCTTTCATTCCCACCGGCTCAAATATTCGCGTCTGGAAAAATTTATCCAGCGGCATCCCCGAAAGAACTTCGACCAAACGTCCCAGCACATCCACACCCAGGCTGTATTCAAACCGGTCGCCGGGATTGAACAGCAGCGGCAGGCTCGCAAGCTGTTTCACGCTGTCGCCAATCGTGCCGTCGTATGGCAGCAGACCGCTCGCGACGTTGGCCTTTTCATACAGCGGCCCGAGATCGGGATTCCACTGATAAGTCAGCCCGGAGGTATGTCGCAGCAGGTCTCGAATCGTAATCTCCCTGCTTGCCGGTATGGTGTACTGCTCGCCCGACGCCGGTTTCACTAACACCTTCTCGTTCTTGAATTCCGGCAAGTACTTCGAGATTGGATCATCCAGCAGAAACTTGCCTTCTTCATACAGCATCATCACGGCCACGCTGGTGATCGGCTTGGTCATCGAGCAGATGCGGAACAGCGCATCGGTCGGCATCGGTTTGCCGGCTTCGCGGTCCATCATGCCCTGCGCCTTGAAATACGCCACATGCCCGTGGCGCACCACCAGCGTGACCGTCCCCGCAATGCGCTTGTCGTCGATGTCATGCTGCACGACGGTCCCAATGCGCTCCAGACGTTCCGATGACAAGCCAACCGATTCCGGCTTGGCCGCAGTCAACTCCTGCGCCCAGCCACAGAGATTCAGAAGAAGAACGCCGAACAGAACCGGAAAGATTTTCCGGCTCTGCCCGGCTGAATAAGCGATGCGCATGTTTTCCTCGTTAGGACTTGATGCTCTTCGAAGCCTCATCCCACGTGACCGGCTTCTTGCGGAAGTACGATTCGTTCGCCATGTGGCAGGCGATCGCCGCATGGTTCCCGAATACCGCGTTCTCGGTGACGTCCTTGCGCGACTTCACCGCCTGGAAGAACACGTTCAGGTGCGGTTTCATATCGTCCCAGTCGTGCCCTTTGTAAACCGTGTCCACGTACTCGGGTTCCTTGCCCAGCGGCGGATCGTTCTCCTCATGCCACTGCTTGAAGTAGGCGTCGCGCATCTTCGCCGGGAACGAAAAAGCGTAGTAGCTCGGCGACAGATCGATGCCCGGCTGGTAGTACTGTTTCAGATCGAACTCGCTCGCATCCAGAATCCCTTTCGGGCCCATAAACCGCGCCAGTTCCGGAGTCTCGCAGCCCAGATCCAGCCGCACGTACACCGGAATGCCGTGATAGTCGAAGAGCACCGTATGGAAGTCCGGCATATCGCGCCCATCGTTGAAGCGGAAGATTCCGCCCGTGGCCATTGCCGATCGCGGAATCTCATTCCATCCCAGCGTTTTCAACATGCCGCTGAGCAGGTGCACCATCAAATCGCCCGCGACGCCCGTTCCGTAAGCTCTCCAGCAACGCCAGCGCGCAAAATGCAGCGGGTTGAAAGGAATCTTCGGCGCGTCATTCAGCCACGTATCCCAATCCAGGGTTTGCAGCGACAGGTCGGGCGGCGGCGGGTATACCCACGCGCCGGTCGGATCGTTCCGGCCCAGCGTCAGTTCCACCATCTCGACATCGCCGATCGTGCCCTTCTGATACAGTTCCCGCGCCGTCTCGCACAGCACCGAACTCACGCGCTGCGAGCCGATTTGCACGATTCGATTATTCTTCTGCGCCGCCTCCACCATCGCCAGCCCGTCGGCCACGTTGTGCGACATCGGCTTCTCGCAATAAATGTCCTTGCCCGCGTTGCAGGCATCCACCACCACCCGCCGGTGCCAATGATCCGGCACTGCCGCCACGATGCAGTCAATGTCCTTGCGATCGAGCAGTTGCCTGTATTCCCGGCTGGTGGGCAGGCTTGGATTCGCTGTGATTTCCTGCGCCAGCGTATGCCGCCCATCGTAGAGATCGGCAGCACCCACACACTCGATCCCGGGAATCGTGATCGCCATACCCAGCAATCCCGATCCCTGCATGCCAATCCCGACCATCCCAAATCGTACCCGGTCGCTCGGCGCTACCGGCCGCGGGATCAACGGTTGTGCTTCCAGCATGATTGTCCTGGACGCCAGCACGCTGCCGGCGGCCACCGCACTGCCCTGCAAGAATGCGCGTCGCGAAAAATTCCGTTTCATCCTAATCCCTCCGATTGATTTAACTGCGACCTGCGCTTGCCCGTTCGCTTACTTGTTCAGCGGTTTAATTGCCACTTCCTTGAAGAACACGATGTCGTTGTCGCTGTGATTCTGCAACCCGAACCATCCATACATCGGCCGCGGCCCGCGCTGCGGCTCAAAATCAAATTTCCTCGCCGGCACCGGATCGCCCTCTTTGAAATCCGTTACCTTCTGCCCGTTGAGCATCACAATCGTCCTCGGCCCATCCAGCGTGATGTCCATCGTGTTCCACTCCGGACCCGGCTTCCATGCATTCTTCACCAGCGGCTTGGTCAGCGAATACAGCATTCCGGTCTCGTGATATTCATCCTCCCCCGAAGCGTCCGGATGGTTATCGATCTGCACTTCGTAACCGTAGTGCACCGGCATCCACTCTTCTCGGGGCTCTAGCGGAATGCGCACAAAGACTCCCGAGTTGTCGTTCACATCCCGCATCTTGTACACCACGTGAATCTCGCAATTCCCAATCTTGCCGCCCGTCCAGTAAAGCAGCCCCATTCCCCCATGCGTGCGGATCAGTCCGTCCTCCACCGTATCCCCGCCCGGACCGACATGCTTCCATCCCGTCAAATCTTTGCCATTGAAAAGCTGTTGCCACTTGCCCGGATCGCCCTTGCACACGTTCTGATCCTGATCGCCCGCAAACGCAAGCGTCACCAATCCTGCAAGCATAAAAATGCATATAGTAAATCGTTTCAACATTGGAACTCTCCTGGAATTTCCGCGCTAGCTACCATGGGACAGACCAATCTACTCGCACCCGCTTCCGGAATCAAACGAAAGGAAATATTCGCGAGCGTGAAGCCGGAGAGAATCGTCGTTCTTTGCGGCGTTCCTCGGCGAACTCCGCAGCAAGGGTTTAAACCCTGAAGATGCTCAATCTTATCTACGAAGATTTTCGTTGACACTACGAACACATTCGTAGTATGGTCCTTCCCATGACACGCTCTCCGCAAAAACCCACCGCCGCGGAACTCGAGATTCTCCGCGTTCTCTGGGCTCGCGGCCCCTCCACGGTTCGCGATGTGCACGAGGCGCTCAGCGCGAAAAAGTCCCTCGGCTATACCACGGTGCTGAAACTCCTGCAAATTATGACCACAAAAGGCACGGTGCGGCGAAACGAAACCCAGCGCGCCCACGTCTATGAAGCATGCCTGCCCGCCGAGCAAACCAAGCGCCAGATTGCCGGAGACATGTTGCAGCGCGTTTTCGAGGGCTCGGCCAGCCAGCTGATGATGCACGCGCTCGCCGGCCGCAAGGCCTCGCCGCAAGAAATCGAAGAACTCCGCCGCTTGCTCGATGAGTACGAAAGGAGCCGCCGATGACCGCTCTGATGAATTGGATTTCCCCGAACGCGATGCACGCCCTGGGATGGGCTCTGCTCCATTTCTTCTGGCAGGGCACTGCGCTCGCGGCTCTGGCTGCGGCCGCCATGGCTTTGTGCTGCCGCACTTCGTCCCGCTACCTCATCGGCGTCGCCACTCTCGCGCTCATGCTGCTGGCTCCGCTCTCGACTTTCTTTTTCTGTCTGCAGCAACATTCCGCACCAACCACAGTCTCGTCATCGCTCACCACCGTTGTCCGGCCGGTCACAATGAGCATGCCGGCCCTTACCAGCCGCGATGCGAATTCACGGCCGTCACTCGATGCCATTCCCTGGCTCGTCGAAGCCTGGTTGCTCGGAGTGGCGTTGTTGAGCTTGCGCTCCGCGGGTGGATTCTTCTGGCTCGAGCGTGAACGCCGCCGCCAGTCCTCCGTCGTCAGCGAGCAAGTGCTCGATATCTGCTACACGCTGCAGGGCCGCCTCGGCATCGACCGCACCATTCAATACTGCGAATGCAAGTGGCTGCAAGCGCCCGCCGTCATTGGCTGGTTTCGCCCCATCGTCTTCCTCCCAGTCTCCGCTCTCACTGGACTATCCGAGGATCAGCTTCATGCCGTGATCGCTCACGAGCTCGCCCACATCCAGCGCTTCGATCCCTTCGTCAATGTGTTTCAGGTCTGCGTCGAAACGCTGCTCTTCTACCATCCCGCAGTTTGGTGGTTGAACCAGCGCATTCGCACCGAACGCGAGCATTGCTGCGACGAAACCGCCGTTGCCGTGTGCGGCGATCCCGTGGAGTACGCCCGCGCCCTCACCTTGATGGAGGAATGGCGCAGCGCGCCTGCCTTCGCCATGGCTGCCAATCGCGGACCGCTCACCGAACGCATCGTCCGCGTGCTCGGATTGAAGACCATTGGCGCCGGAATGCGCAGCGTCGGCCTGACCGGAAGTCTGCTCTGCCTCGCCGCGGCGCTGGCTGCGGGAAACGCCTTGCTAGGCATGACCCATCCCAGGCTGGCTCGCGCCGGCTTCATCGCACAGGCGCCCACCCAGTCTGCCCAGGAACCAGCGGCAAAGCCCGCCACAACTGCAAAGCCTTCCGCCGCGCAAAGCGCGAATCCTACACCCACCTCCAATCCAGTTCCCTCGGGATCTTCTTATATCGAGGCGATGAAAGCCGCCGGCCTCACCAATCCCAGTGTCGACGAACTGATCGCCCTGAAGACTCAAGGTGTGACCCCGGAGTACGTCCGCGAGATGCATGATCTCGGACTGCATCCTGACGCCGACGGCCTGGTCGGCATGAAAGTGCAAGGCATCACGCCCGCATACATCAAGGAACTGCGCGCCCTCGGCTTCAATCCCGATCAGGATCAGATCATCGGCATGAAAGTGCAGGGCGTCACCGCCGATTATGTAAAGGGCCTGAAAGAAGTTGGCATCCAGCCCGACGCCGATGACATTGTCGGACTCAAGGTCCAGGGAGTCACTCCAGAGTACGTTCGCGAATTGCGCGCCCAAGGTCTGAAGGTCGACGCCGACGACGTGGTCGGGCTCAAAGTGCAGGGCGTCACTCCGGAATACGTGCAAGGACTGCGCGCCCAGGGCCTCGAGGTGAACTCTGACGACGTTGTTGGCATGAAGGTGCAAGGCGTCACACCGGAGTACATTCGCGACATCCGCGCCCTCGGGTTCACTCCCAGCGCCGACGAGATCGTCGGCATGAAAGTGCAGGGCGTGACTCCGGAATTCATTAAGGCCCTGCAAGCAGCAGGATTCAAACCGACCATCGATGACATCGTGGGAGCCAAGGTTCAGGGCATCACTCCGGAATTTATCGACCAGGCCCGCAAGCACGGCTTCCAGAACCTCACGATCGAGAAGCTGATTGAGCTCAAACACCTCGGACTCCTCGACTCGAAGGCCGATCTGTAAATGGGAATGGCATGGGTGGCGGGAACGGCAGGGTGGCCCACTCAAGCCCGCCTTTGGCTTGAGTGGGAGTGAGTCAGCCACGACAACAAATCTTTCCGAAGGAGAACTTATGCGAGTGCGCCGGACTCTTGCCTACCTGGTATTTGCTTGCTGTGTCGTTTTCTTCGTCGCAAAGAATCGCGCCGCCGAAATTCAGCGCGGTGACTGGACTATCAGCAAATCCGACGAACCCGGCAAAGTCGAGTTCTCCCTCATCGAGCACCAGCACGGTGGGACCTCCAGCCATCAGTCCGACTGGCCCGCCAGCGCCTTTCAAGGCGTGGACTTCTCGAAACCCGGCCGGCAGGACGTCCACTTCACCATCACCCGCGACGCCGGCAAGATCGACTGCGAAGGCTTTCTCGACAACGGCGAAGGCGCCGGCATCTTCCACTTCCAGCCCGATGCGAATTACCCGCGTGCAATGAGCTCGCTCGGTTTCCCCATCGATGACGAGAAGCAGTTCAGCTTGGCGGTGCAGGACGTAAGCCTCGATTTCGCCAGGCAGATGAAGAACGAGCACCTCACCGATCTCGACGCTGACAAGCTCATCGCCTTCCGCATCTTCCACGTCGACTCCGCCTTCATCGAGGCCCTGCGTAAAGAAGGACTCAACATCACCGACAGCGACAAGCTGGTCGCCTTCCGCATTCACGGCGTCACTCCGCAGATGGTCCGCACCCTGCATCAGGCGGGATATTCCCCCGACGAAGACACCCTGATTGCCATGCGCATCCATGGCGCGACCCCGGAATGGATGGACGCGCTCAAGCAGCGCGGCTACGACCACGTCGACCTCGAACAGTTGATCGCCTTCCGCATTCACGGCGTCTCCCCGGAATTCATCCAGAAACTGCAGAGCCTCGGCTACTCCCATCCCGACCCCGACCAGCTCATCGCCATGCGTATTCACAACGTCACTCCGGAATACATCACCGACATGAAGGCCCGTGGAATTCGCGATCTCAGCATCGATCAGCTGGTCAGCATGAGGATTCACGGGATCGACTGACCCAAGCCGCGCCAGGGTATGGCGCTGACTTGATCATCACGCGGCGCTACGAACGGGCCAGCACATTCCTGACCTTGAATCGTCCGATCGAGGACTGGGGAAAACTGCTGGGCGACACCGCTGCCGTCAGTGCCCTGCTCAACCGTCTTCTTCACCACGGGCATGTGCTCAAGTGCCCGCCGCGAAGTTGGAGAACCAAAACAGAACTGTCTTCGACGGAACCACAAAGTCTAAACGGAACGAGGCGAACAGATGGCCTTCGCTTATGAGAACGCCTAATCGCGACAGGGCTGCAAATTCGAGCCGTCAGGACACTTTTTCCATTACCAAATGCACTTCCGCGTGATGGCGCGGTGATTCGATCAGTCTGTCTACGATCTGTAAACCATCTGTTGTGAGGCTGCGGGTATCCGTGCCCTGCATGACAACCTCACCGTCTCTCTCTATCTGCCATTCGGTGACAAGTCTTCCGTCATTCCAGTGACTCTTAGCGACTCTTACAAGTCCCGGTGCTATCGAGTCTGAAACTTTCTTTCCGGTTGGATCAATCGTGTACACAGCAGTGGTCCCTGCCTCACCTCCTGAAATTTTGAGGAGGCTTCCAGACCGTTCGATCTGTTCGACTGTGTACTGATGCTCGGATGGCGGTGGGGGTGGTATTGCGGGTGCGCCTTGTGGCGGATTCGCCACTAGAGTCGCGTGCTGTTGTGTTTTGGTTGGATCAATCCGCCATTTACCAGAGAAATTTGGGTGAGATGATTGTGCAGCTAGCAGCGATTGCGGTGTGATCTTTGACAGCACGGCGTTGATCGCTGCGAGGACCACCTTGGGATTGTCGACCTGGATAAAGTGCCCGGAATCTGGAACGATCTGGTTGTGACCGCGCGTGGAGAGCGCAGCGTAGGCGTCATGCCCAGACGCGAGTGCCCTGAAATACAATGCCGCCTGCTCACGCACGTCACCGGGCACATCCGGCGGCATCGGGTGACTTCCGGAGGTCAGCACGATCAGCGGTATGTCACCGTAGCGGCGCTGGGGATTGATCACCTCGCGCCCGCTCTGGTCGACATTTTCAATCGCCGAAGCCTGCGTGAGGAGCCTTGCGGAATCGGCATTGAGTTGCGCAAGGACCTCCGTCAGAGCTGAGGCGGAGGGTAGAAGGGATGGAGCGGTACACTCGTCATACCCTGGCGTGCCAGGTTTCAGAGCGCCGCTTCGAAGCTGAGCGGCGCACTGGCGAAGTCGCATGGCTTCTGCCCTCGGCGCCGCGTCGCCGAAGGCCGCGAACTTCGGTGCGACACGTTTCCTCACCGCGTCCTGGTCGGGGATGGCGGGGTCCACCAAAATCATTCCGACTACGGTCCCTGCGTGCTGGTCAGCGAACCAAAGGGCGACATAGGCCCCGGCAGAGTGTGCGACCATCAGGTAGGGGCCGTCGAGGTGCGCTCCCTGCAATGCCTCTTCGAGATCTTCGGCTTCGTGAACGGTGTCCTGCGGCTCGGGGCTCGGGCTGCTGAAGCCGAGTCCGGCGGGGTCCCATGCACAAACGCGGGTTCTACGTGAAAGTGGACTTTGGATTCGATACCACACCCACGACCAGCCCCCTAGTCCCGCTGTTAGGACAACGGTCGGCGACCCATGCCCGAGGCAGACGAGGTTGATCGTGCGCCCGTCAGCAATCGGGACCACAAGCTGGGGCTTGAGGTAAGGAGTAATTTGCTCGGAGACTCCGGCCTGAGGTGCACTCTGGGCGAAGCCCGAGCCTGCCAGCGCGATGGCCGCGATCGAAACGATTCGAAGAGGGTGCAGCGATTTCATATTGCCTCCTGAGTCTCTCGACAGGATCCCCCTGCCGTTTCTAGACACCGACATTTGTCTCCGAGTTCCCGTCCAGACTGTCCGGGCGGAGGGCGACAATGGCGAACCTGTTGCAATATCGTCATTCGCTCAAATGCTTAGCCAGTTCGAGTAGCTATCTTGGGATCGTGGCTGATCACCGCCCGACGGAAGGTAGGCCGCCCTTTGGATTCAGACTTGCGCGAATACAAGTAGCAGAGTAAAAGGACCTTACGTCCCCGGCACTTCTCCTTGGCCGGTTTTGAAGTGATTTTCGTTGGCCGCCTTTCAACTGATCACTGGGACAAATAAGTCAGCGCCCGACTTGCGGTATCTTTGGTCAATGAACCCCCAGCTCTTCCCCAGCGCCTTTCCAACCGTGACCGCCAGCGTCTAAACCCGCTCCGTAAACCGATGCAAGTGGTCGAAAGCCGCAAATTCCACTAAAGTAGAACACCGGTATTGAGGAGGGCAGAAAAATGTTCCGCCTGAAATCGCTGACAAGCCTGCTGGTTTCGCTTTGCCTGTTGTGCCTCGTCCCCGCTCTGGCTCAAGAAGATGAGATGCATGCGCATCATCACGATGCGGCCGAGCAGCTCGGCAAAGTGTCGTTCCCCATTTCCTGCTCGCCCGATTCGCAGAAGGCCTTCGAGCGCGGCGTCGCTCTGCTGCACTCCTTTGGATACGAGGAAGCCGAGCAGCAGTTCACCGCCATCACGAAGCAGGATCCCACCTGCGCCATGGCGCATTGGGGCGTTGCCATGAGCCTCTTCCACCAAATCTGGGAACGTCCCGAAGACGCGACCCTGAAGCGCGGCCACGAGGAGATGGAACAAGCCCAGAAGCTCGGAGCTAAAACCGAGCGCGAGCGCGGCTATATCTCGGCGCTGGCCATCTTCTACAGTGATCAATCGAAGGCAAATTATCTGAAACAGGCCACTGCCTATTCGGATGCGATGGCGAAGCTCTACCAGCAGAATCCAACCGACCTCGAGGCGGGAGCGTTCTACGCCCTGTCGTTGCTGGCGTCGGACCGGCCCGACGACGCGACGCACGCGAACGCGAAGAAAGCGGTTGCGGTGCTCAATCCGCTGTTCCTGAAACAGCCGGATCATCCCGGCCTCGCCCACTACATCATTCATTCCTGCGACTCGCCCGAGATGGCGGCTTTGGGATTGGACGCGGCGCGACGCTATGCCGCCATCGCGCCGTCGTCAGCGCACGCGGTGCACATGCCTTCCCACATCTTCGCGCGGCTTGGATTATGGAATGAAGATATCCAGGCAAATCTCAAGTCCGTTGCTCTGACGCAGAAGTCCGGCGCGATGTATATGCGCGGCCACGAATTGCATGCCATGCATTTCCTGCTCTATGCCTACCTGCAGACCGGTCAGGACGATGCCGCGAAGAACATCCTCGGCCAAGCCAAGGAGATCGTTGCGGCTGCCAAAGATGGCGACGACACCGGCATGCTCGAATATCTCGGTTATGCGGGCGCGCACTTCCCCGCACTTTACGCGCTCGAAATGCATCACTGGCAGGACGCGGCGGCGCTCGAGCCCGCACCCAATGCTCCCCCGCACCTGCAGATGATCACCTATTGGGCACGCACCATCGGCTCGGCGCGCATGGGAGACGTGGAAGCCACGCGTCGCAACGCGCAGAAGTTCGAGGAGGCGGAAGAGGCGACCCGCAATTCGAAATATGCGTACATGCTCGATGGCCCTCGTTCATCGGAAGGCGAAGTCCACGCGTGGCTGGCCTTCGCCGAGAAAAACAGTGACGCGGCGCTGACCCAGATGCGCCAGGTCGCCGATACCCAGGACAAAGTGGGGAAGGCGGAAGTCGACATTCCCGCGCGCGAGATGCTGGCCGACATGCTGCTCCAACTGAAGCAGCCAGAGAACGCCTTAGCCGAATATGAGAAGTCGATGAAGATCGATCCCAACCGCTTCAACGGCCTGGCCGGCGCGGCGCAATCGGCCGAGATGGCGCATCAAACAGCCAAAGCAAGCTCCTATTACGCCCAGCTGCTCAGGAACTGCGATGGCGGCAAGCACTCAGATCGGCCCGAATTGCGCAGCGCCAAAACCGAAGTGGCCAAAAACGGCGAGTAGGCGAGATACCGCGCTGCGAGGGCGACCCGCTGTCGCAAAGGCGTCCCCCACTGCGTGATCAGTGGGTGAACGCGATGTTCAGCCCTGTGGTGAACAAGACATCGTTCTTCTTGGCTCCGATGGGTGGGTTCGAGACGTAGATATCGCTGAACTGGTTTTGCCAGCCAAGAATTTTGCTGATCTTGGTCACGGTGCCGAGATTGAAGGTCCAGCGGTACTCGCCGGTTTGCTGCAGGTCGGGATAGAAATATGTGTTCTGCGTGACCTCCGTGCTCTTGCCCAGCTTTTGATCCAACTCTTCCCCGAGGGTGAGAGCGGCGAAGCGGTTCGTCACGCCGTAAGAAGTGTAAGCAACCGGGACGCTGCCGGCGATGGGTGTGCCGTTGGAATAAGTTTCGTGGGTGTAGTTGATGCCGCCCAGAAAATCGAGAACCGTCCGATCCGATTTAATGGCATGGAAGCCGAAGCCGCCGCTATAAACCTGCAGCAGATCGAGGAACTGCAGGGCGTTGCTCATGAAGTCGCCGGCTACAAAGGCGAAAAGCTTGGGATTAAGGTTGCGGTCGTAGCGGAGTCCGCCGGTGTTCAAGTTCGCGACCGTGCTGGGTGTGGCTAGATTGTTCGTGGTGTCAATCGAAGTGGCGTACAAAGTGATCTTGTCGTTGAGTGTGGGATGGACCGCGTTGAAGGCGAGAGCGAGGTTTTCAGTCTCGCTGTTGCCGCGGGCCACGGAAAAGCCCACGCTGGCTCCTACATTCCAACCATGCACGAGTCCGGGGTGCAGCGATTTGTCATAGGCCAGCTGCTCGGCGTCGTTGCGGATGATAGTGACATCGCCTTTGGGCACCTCGACCACCCCGGCGGTCTTGGTTGCGACCTCAATTTTCCCGTCGGTCGTGGTCACTGGTCCCACGGCGGTCTTCCCACCTTTCAACGTGACATGAAGTTGCTGGTCGGTCTTGATGTCCTGAATGTCATCGAATTTCAGGGTGACATCGCCCGCGGCGTCAGTGTGCAGGACGAGCGTTTTGCCGTCAGATTTGACCACGCTTCCGGTCAGGCGATCTCCATTCTTGAGCGTGACCTGGTCGGCGAACAGGGACGCAGAGAGAGCGACTAGCGCGAGCAGGGATAGGAATTGAAATCTACGCAGCACAAGCAGCCTCCAAATTACAGAGTAATTAAGTAACGCCTTGGGAGCCCACAATTGCTAGGGAACGAAAGAGAGCGCGAGACAGAGAACGGGAGACGAGAAAGCACGGCCGGCCATCCGTCTCCAGGTTCGACGAGGAAACCGACTAGCTCTTGGTTTCTGTCTTCTTGGCCTGGTCAGCCGGAGCCTGCGCGGGAGTGTCCTTCATGCCGTCTTTCAAGGCACGAATCCCTTCGCCCAGACCTTTGCCGAGCTCAGGCAGTTTCTTGGGACCGAACACCAGCAGGGCAATAAAGAAGATCACCAGCAGGTGCATCGGTTGAAATAGACCTTCAAACATCGGAGCCTCCGAGGAAATATAGCCAGTTAGATAATACGCCATACCAAGCCGCAGCGAAAGGTCGAGCCCCAACCGCGGTTCGTACAGCCTTTTCAACCTTTTATCTCAGGCGGAGTGGCGGGGCGGTGAAGCCCGCCACGGCGGGTTGTGATTTCAATCACAAATCGCCGCTGTCATGGGAAGCGGTCTGGTTACCTCCGTGACCTTACTCGCGAGGCAGCTCCCGGGCTATGTTGCGGAAGGGCTTTCCCAAGGGCTTTACGCGTGTATCCTTGAAGGCCTCCACCCGCAAGCCATTCCACAAGTTGGGGAGTCCAGTGAAAGCAAAGGCTTCGCTGCTGTTCTGCCTGGTCTGCATTCTGGCGACCGTTTTCGCGCCTTCGTCTGAGGGAGGGGCCGTGCCCTCAAAACCCGTGACCACGACTCAGCTTGCCGCCTGGCTGACCAGCGGCATTTCCAGTGCCCGGCTGGCGCAGATAGTAAAAGAGCGCGGACTTGCCACTTTGCCCACCCAGAAGGAGCTCCGCGACATGGAATCGGTGGGGGCTGGGAAGGATCTGCTGAAGGTGCTGGGCACTGGAAACGTGAAATCAGCGAAGATCGGCCCGCCAATTCCTCCAGCCCTGCTGAAAGCCGCGTCCGAAGCCCGGCAGCAGCATTTTCACGCAGCCGAACTCGACCTGCGTACAGTCGTTGCGTCGGATGCAGACAACCCGGCGCTGCACCTCGCGCTGGGAGTCATGCTGCGGCAGCAGGACCAGTTCGACGACGCTGACGACGAGTTCAATTTGACGCTGCGGCTCATGCCCGAGCTGCCCGAGAATCACAGTGCCTTGTCGTACCTGTTCTACCGTATCGATGACGGTCCCAATGCGATTGCCGAGGCGCGCACCGCGCTCAGTATCGATCCCCAGAATGCCGAGGCTTACCAATACCTGGGTTTGGGGCATTATTCGCTGGGGCAGTATGAGGCTGCGGTCCACGCCTTTGCCGAATCGCTGACGCGCGATCATGAAAATGCCGACACGTACTACGACATGGGAATCGCCCTGCACGCAGCGGGAAATCTGGCGGGAGCGATTTCCGCCTACGAGCACGCCATTCAACTGCGCCCGGGATTTTGGGAGGCTCATTCGAACCTGGGGCTGATCCGCCATGAGCAAGGCAACCTGGCGGCAGCGGTGGCGGAATATCGCGAGGCCAAGAAGATCGCGCCTGGAGAAGCTTCGGTGCGCAATAACCTGGGCAACACTTATTGCGACCAGGGGAATTTCGATGCTGCCATCGCCGAGATGAAAGATCTTTACCGGCTGCATCCGGAATGGCCGCAGGGGCAAGCCTGCCTGGCGAGCGCGTACATGGCGAAAAATAATTATGACGCGGCCGTGGACGAGTTAAAGCTCGCCGTGCATCAGAATCCCGCCGGAGCCACCGAGCACCGCATCTTGGGCCAGGCCCTGATGCTCGATAACAAGCTGGAAGAAGCCGTCCACGAACTGCGCATTTCCGTTTCGCTCAATCCGGACTCGGACCTGGCCCATCACCTGTTGGGAACAGCATTGTTTCAGCAGCAAGAACTCCCTGAGGCCGAGAAGGAATTCCGCGAGGCGCTGCGGGTGAATGCGTCGGCCGACAATCACTTTTCGCTGGCCGCTTGCCTGATGAGCATGGACCGGTATCAGGAAGCTCTATCGGAAATCGACCTTGCGGCCAAGCTCGATCCGGAGCGTACGCTGTACCGGGCGCGCCGGGAAGAACTGCTGAAGCTGATGAAAGATCCGAACCCGCGCTGAGCGAAGCCAATCGTGACCGTTGGCAGCCATCCGATGTGTACCAACGGACTGTAGGCAAAACTGCGAGCGGTTTCTATATTTAGGTTGAGTCCCGCGGGAGTCGAAGGAAACGAGATGGCGCCGAACCCAACGCGAACCGAACAATCATCTGGCAGCGCAGCGGCCGCGCAGGCGGCGTTGGGCAAGGATGCAGGGGCGCGGGCGGCTTCCGCCCGCAAGCCCTCGGGATACGGCTTACCGTGTGCGAAATGTCATCTGTATTACGCCGCCGATCTCGATGCCTGCCCGGCCTGCAAGAACAAGGAGCGGATTTCGCCGATCGTCCCTAAGCTGTCTCCCAAGAGAGCGCAATCCCCGGTTGAAGACGTTCCCGATAGCGCGGCGTTGGAGCGGGAGCGGGAAGAATTCCTGCGCCAGTTCAAATCGCAATTGATCGAAGCGCACGCGGAAGTCATGAGCGCTCCGGAGTCGGTCTGCAAATTTAGCGACCATCACCCGGGAGAGCCGGGAAAGGCCGAAATCTGCACCGCCTGCCACGAGCGGGTACAGGAGCGGCTGGACGTTTGCGAGGCCGCCTTGCACATCGATCTGAAAGAAGCGGCGCAGATCGTCTACGACGCGGTCTGGGCCGACGCCTCCGATCCTGGGAAGACTTATCAGAACGCCGCCAGCGCCCTGCTGGGAGAGTTGCGCAAACGCGCGGGAATTACCGCGGTGATGGGGCCGTTTCAGCCGCTGTCGCATTGAGCTACGAGCAATGAGTAAGCCGGTATGGAATGGCTTTCCGCGCAACCGTTCAGTTCGACATGACTACTCGGTTTTGATTCCGACCCATTTCTTGCCGGCGTACAGTTTGTAGCCTGCGCCGTCTTCCACCAACTTTAGCGGGACTGGCCGCTTCAGTTCGGAATCCGTTTGCGAGGATGCGCTAAGGACATCGTTATTGCCCACATCCATCACCATAAACTTGCCGTCAGCGGTGAAGCCGAAGCCATACTGCCCCGGCGGCAAGGATGAGCCGCCGATATCGAGTTTGCTCTCCGTGATCAGCATGCCTTGATATTTTTGCTGGATCGCCGTCGAATAACCCGAGGCATCCACCAGAGCGGCCAGCGTCAACTTGCCATTCGCAAGTTGGAACCCAACCGCGTTCCGCAGTTGCACGGGCGCCTTTTGTCCGCGATAGAAGTATTCGGTCGGGACTGCCTTCTTGAGTTCGTCGGCGCTGAGGATGTGCGTCGAAGCCTGCTGCGCGAATGCCGCGACCGCCATTACCAACGCTAGAGCTGCAAGGATGCGGAAACGCATGCGTCTCATGAAAGATCCTTTTCGAGTGAATTCATAGGAAGAACTTTAACCGCTTCATAAATCAGGCGCAAATCAAAAAAGGACTCCGCATCGCTGAACCGAGAAGTTCCCTGACCACTAATGACTGACAACTGACGAGTGTTTTTCATTTTGCCCGCAAGATTCGGATAGTCCACGCGGGCCTTGCGCCCTATGCTGGTCTTGCCATGACCACCAATGCCATACTTTCAGAGGAAAGCCTGATGTCGACCGAGACGTCGAATTCGTCGAAAGCCGCGCCCCAAGCGGGTGATGAGCAACGCTGGAATGCAGTGCTCGCCCGGGATGCCAGCCGCGACGGCGACTTTGTTTTCGCCGTCTCGTCCACGGGAGTGTATTGCCGGCCTTCGTGCGCCGCGCGCCGGCCGCGACGGGAAAATGTCCGCTTCTTTGCGGGGCCGCAAGCGGCGGAACAGGCGGGATATCGCGCCTGTCTGCGCTGCCATCCCCGGGCGCACCGCGGCAATCGTGAAGCCGACAGCGTGAAGACGATTTGCCGCTTTATCGAACAGCATCTCGATGAGCCGCTCACTCTCGAGCGCCTCGGCGGCGAATTTCAGCAGAGCCCGTTTCATCTGCAGCGGCGGTTCCGGGCGGCTCTCGGCATCACACCACGGGAGTACGCCGACTCCTGCCGCTTGCGCGCCCTCAAGCGAAACCTGCAAGCGGGAGATTTGGTGACGCGCGCGATGTACGACGCCGGCTACGGCTCCAGCAGCCGCCTGTATGAGCGCACGGCATCACAGCTGGGCATGACTCCAGATAAATACCGCCGCGGCGCAATTGCGGCCAGCATCCGTTATGCGCGCACGGATTCTCCGCTGGGACGCATGCTGGTGGCCGCCACCGAGCGCGGCATCTGCTCGATTCAATTTGGCCGGACCGATGCCGAGTTGCTGGAAGGATTGAAGCGCGAGTTTCCCTTCGCCGTGCGCAAGCCAGACGAGGGCGGGCTGCAATCCTGGGTCGAGGCACTTCTAAGGCACATGCAGGGAAAGGATCTGGATTCCTCCTTGCCGCTCGATATCCGCGCCACGGCTTTTCAGCGCCGGGTATGGAGATATTTGCAATCCATTCCTTTCGGCGAAACGAAATCCTATGGGCAGGTAGCCAAAGCTATTGGACGGCCCACGGCTTGCCGGGCGGTGGCGCGTGCCTGCGCCACAAATCCGGTCGCGGTGGCGATCCCGTGCCATCGTGTGGTTCGCCAAGACGGCACCATGGGCGGGTATCGCTGGGGCATCAAGCGCAAAAAAGCTTTGCTGGAAATGGAGCGGCAGTCTTAGGAGTATCGGGCTGCGCGGGGGAGACGCTCTCGCGACAGCCGGCCGGACCCTTCAACTTCGTTCAGGGCAGCTGCCGGCGCTAGGTGTGCGCGGGGGCTGTGCGTTTTCGAACCGCCAGCCAATTCAGAAACGCCACAGCGAGGGCCGCCAGCAGAATCAAAGACTTGTTATATTCAATTTGTGTCAGCAGTCCTGCGCAGATCAGGACTCCCAAAACCGCGAGGGTGTTGCCGGCTGGAATGTGAAGTAATGCGGGTCTCGACTGTTTCTTTCTTAGAACGGGCAGGGCCGCACAGACTACGCCGTAATAAAAAATCCGCGAACCCGCCGACAACGTGGCGTTGCCGGCAAAACTTCCCAACAACGCAAGCAGCCAAACCAACAGCGCGAATACCATGATCGAAAAATACGGGGTGCGAAAACGCGGATGCACCAGCGCAAACAGGGAAGGAAAATCTCCATGCTCGGCCAGCGCGAATGAAATGCGCGGCGTCGCCAGAATGTTTCCGCTCAAGTAACCGTAAATCGAAAAAAGCGCTCCTAAAGCAACCAGCACGGCCCCGCCGGGCCCGATGACGATCCGAGCCACATCCGCGAGGGGGCGGTCACTGGCATGGGGCAACACACCCACCACCACCCACTGAATCAGGCCGTAGATGATGGCGCAGGTGAGGAGAGCCGTGAACAGCGCGAACGGCATATCGCGGCGCGGATCTTTGGCTTCGCCGGCGGAAATGAGGGCCGCCTCAAAACCCCCATAAGCGAAGATGAGCAGCACGATGGCGCGCGCCCACGCATGGGGGCCGGGAATAACCAAAGGTGCTGCGGCGAAGCTGTGCGACCGGAGCAGATACATCGCGCCTGCAATTCCAACCAGCCCCAGCGAGGCCAGTTTGGCGACTGTGAAGGCGTTGCTGACGCCGGTTCCGGCACGGACGCCCAGAAAATTGATGACCGCCAGAATCCCAATCAACAACGTGAGAATGGTGAGCTTCGCACTGGGGCGCGTGGCCTGCGGCCAGAATTCTCCCAGATAGGTAACGAACAGATTCGCATTGGCCGCGCACGAAGTCACCCGCACGAACCATACCAGCCATGCCACCTGAATCCCCAGAAAGCGACCGAAGGCTTCGTGCGCGTACAGGTACGGGCCGCCGGTTTGGGCAAAGCGCGAGGAAACTTCCGCAAAGCACGCCATGATCACGCCCATGGCCAATGCTCCGAAAAGTACTGCCAATATGCTGGCCCGTCCCAACAGTCCCGACAGGATCGATGGCAACCCAAACACACCGCTGCCGACGATGCAGTTCACGACCAGCGCGGCCAGGCTCCAGCGACCTATGGCGCGCACCAGGCCCTCGCGGGACGTTCCTGCGCGGCTGATTTCAGGCACGGGAGTTTTTATCACAAAAATGGGATCCCGGTTTTCGCCCGAAGTGACGCTTTGATGCGCCAGACGATTGCGCCTCTCCTGGTGACGTTAGACCAGACGATGTGTACACTTTCGGCGAGGAAAGAAAATCCGGCTCCGGCAAGATGCTTTTCACGGCGCAATATTCGCGCTAACTGCCCGTTAAAACCCGCTCCAGACACGGCTTTTGGTGTGGTGACCTTCGCCCGGACCAAAGTAATAAGGAGAATTACGAAAGCGCATGCCCGTGGGACATCTATTCGCTTACCCTCGCCGATGAGATGGTTGAGTGGCGAGACAATGGCCTTCGACGACATGGACGACCTTCATCTCCGCATCGCGCGCGTCACCGAAGACCTGCGCACCATCCAGCAGGAGCTGAATTGCGCCGCCATGCAGGCTCCCAGCGATCCTGAATTGATGGAAGCGCTCAACTCCCTCTCGGAGACCGAGCCCATTGAAACCTTGCGCGTCGCGCTCGATCAGATGCGGCATTTCCTCTGGTTCTATGCTCAGGTGGTCAACAACGAAACTGAATTCGAAGGGAAACTGCGGCAGGTGCCTGCGTCAAAAACGGTGAATGACGAAAAACCGACATTGCAGAAAAATTTCCTGGACCAGCTCTCCCACGCCGACGAACTGATGCTGCTGCATCACTTGGCAGAGGCCAAGCGGCGCAAACCGAACTAGCTCTTCCTGATTAGCTTGGCTGATTCGCATCGCGGCAATTAGAATCCGCGCCCGCCCACGATCGTCTTCCTCACCTCGCCCGCGGGGCTCAGGACAGTGAAGTCTGCCCGCGCTCCCGCAGCCAGCACTCCGAGATCTCGCGCCATCCCAACGGCGCGCGCAGGATTAAGCGTGGCTGCGCGAACCGCATCGCGCAGGCTCCAGTTCGAAAACTTTGTTACGTTACAAACCGCGCGGTCCATGGTGAGCACGCTGCCAGCCAGGCTTCCGTTGGACGTGCACTTGCCGTCTTTGACATCTACCAGAATGGGCCCGAGCTGATATTGCCCATCGGGCATGCCGGTGGCCGAGATCGCATCGGTAATCAGCACCGCGCGTTCCCTACCTTTGGCTTGCAGAAAAACTTTGACCACCGGCGGCGAGACGTGGATGCCGTCTGCGATCAGGTCGGCACTGATGCGGTCATCGCTCAGCACTTCGCCGATGATTCCCGGATCGCGGTGATCGAGCGGGCGCATGGCATTGAAGGTGTGGGTGGCATGGCGGGCTCCGGCGCTGACCGCCTGTTGCGCGACCGGCATCTCGGCATCGGAGTGTCCGATGCTGACGCAGACGTTTCGCCGGGTGGCTTCGGCGATCACTTCCATGGCCCCGGGAATTTCGGGGGCGATGGTCATCATGCGCACGTGGCCGCGCGCCGCTTGCCAAAGCCGGTCGAAGATTTCAATCGTTGGCGTAACCAGGTATTCCGGCGGGTGCACGCCGCGCCGCTTGTGGCTGAGGAAGGGGCCCTCGAGGTGAACTCCCAAAGGCCGGGCGGAAGCCGGCTCATCATTTGTAGAAGGCGATTGTGCGGCTTCGATCGCGTCCGCCAGACGCTCCAGTGCGGCACAAGTCGCGTCCAGCGGCGCAGCCACGGTAGTGGGGAAATACCCGGTGACCCCGTGCGCAGTCAGAAATTTTCCCAATCGCGGCAGTTCAGCAGGCGAGGCGCGCATGAGATCCAGCCCAGCCCCTCCGTGCATGTGAATGTCAAAGAATCCTGGAGCCAGCACCGCGTCGCCGAAGTCTACAACCGATGCGGTGTCGGGCACAGCTTTCTGCGAACGCGAGGAGACGTCCGTGATGCACTGATCTTCCACCACCAGCACTGGGTCCGAAATCTCCTCCATCGGCGTGTAGAGCCGGCGCGCGGTGAATACAGTTTTCATGAGCTAGCCTTGGCGAAAGCTTATCCTAGCCGCATGCCGCGTTTGAGACAAATCGCCGGCCTTCGAGAAACCGCGAGCTCTGAGATTGTGGCCAAAACCGACGGGGGACGGTGCGCGGGTGCGGACCAAAGTTGCAGTGAGCGTAGCAGAAGGATTCCGGCAACTCTGTTGCTGTGAGGAAAGACATTGCCGGTGGATAGGTCGGGGTGAAAGAAGTAGGGGCAAGCCCGAATGCTATAATTTCATATGCGGCATTTTGCCCGCGCGCCCAGCGCAGCCGCACAGCGTCGGGGAGTGGCTCAGCCTGGTAGAGCACCTGGTTCGGGACCAGGGGGTCGGAGGTTCAAATCCTCTCTCCCCGACCAATCTTTCTTTCGCCCCAAGACCACAGCACAATCAATTCGTTGAGGACAGCACCTGCCTCCATTGATAGCCAAAGCCGCACACTCCAACAGGACGACCCCGGTGATGATCGCTGCCCAGCACCGGCTGTCCGATTTAGCAGCCCGGTGCACAGAGGAGCAAGTGAGCAACTTCGACATCTAACGAAATCGTCCAACTTCGCAGATTCGATCTGCCACTTGAAATTCCGTTGCGCCGCATTTCGGTTCGCAGTACCTTGCTGGTGAAGCTTTCGAAGCTGAGGTGCACGTGCCCATCTCCGCCGTAGATACGATTAGTCTCGCCTTCCAGCACGCCAAGCGGCAGCTCATACAACCCTTTCGCTTCGGGCAATGGGTCCGCCTGGCCATCGTCGGCTTGCTCGCCGGGGAGATGGGGTCTGGAGGAAGCTTCAACTTCCCATCCTCATTCAATCCCCAGCATCAGACACCTTCGCATCACTTCTTCGCGCCGGCTTTTCCCAACATCGATCCGGCTATTCTGGGCGCGCTCATTGCGGTATTAGTTGTAACCGGCCTCATCTTCATGATCGTGATGCTTTACGTCAGCAGCGTCATGCGCTTCATTTTGTTCGACAGCGTGCTGACGAAAGAATGTCATATTCGAGACGGCTGGAATCGGCGCCAGGGGCCAGGATGGAAATATTTTCTCTGGCAATTGTGTTTCACATTCGCCACCTTTGCCCTGGCTGTGCTCGTGTTTGGAGTGCCTGCCGCCCTGGCTTGGGCTATGGGATGGTTCAATCAACCTCGCCAGCACCTCGCTCCTTTAATTGTGGGCGGCATTCTGTTGTTCTTTGTGGCGCTCCTTTTCTTCATTGCCGTAGCGCTCGTCCACGTCTTCACGAAAGACTTTGTGGTGCCGCAGATGGCGCTGGAAGGAGTTGGGCCCATCGAAGGCTGGCGGCGCCTGTGGGCGATGATTCAAGCTGAAATGAGCGGCTACGCAGCCTATATCGGGATGAAGATCGTGCTCGCGATTGGGGCCGGCATTGTGGTCGGGATCGTGACCATCATCTTGGCGCTCATTATTGCCATCCCGACGGTTGCGGTCGCGATCGCGGCCGTGTTCACCGGCAAGAGTGCCGGCCTGACTTGGAATGTGTTCACCATTACCGCCGCAGTGATCGCGGCTTGCATTTTATTCGCGATGTTTATGTTTCTGATCGCGCTCATATCGGTTCCCGTCATCGTGTTCTTTCCCGCGTATGCGATCTATTTCTTCGCCGCGCGGTATCGGATGTTGAGCTTGGCCTTATATCCGCCTCCCACAACTCCCGCCGGGCCGCCCCCGCAAGAGCCGCCTCCATTGCCCGCCACTGCATAAGGGTAATAATTTCAGGGCTGCTGGGATTTCAGTTTTGCCGTTTTTCCGTGCGGCCAGGAGAAGCGCCGTCCGAGAATGCACTTCACGATCAAATGGTCGGTGGAGTGCGTGACTCCCACCCCCACTCCGAAGTTAAACTCCCATTGGGGCCCAAAGTCGACATCCACAGTGGGGAAGAATTGCTGCTGCTGATTCCGCAATACATCGAATCCCGCCAGCGACCCGTGGGACGCGTAGTACTCCAATCCGCCCGCAATTATCTTCCTGAAATCGAAACTGAACTTGGCGTTGGGAGAGAATTCCACGCCCATGTTCACGCTGGGGCCGTGGAAAGAACGATCCAGCGTGGGATTGAAATCCAGATACCACCGCCCAATTTTGCGATCGACAATGGGACGGATTTCCCACGTCCATGTATCCGGGGAAAACGCCGCGCGCGCTGGTAACCAAACTCCGTCGACAGGCTCACGCCGACTGGCCAGTGCCATCGTTCCGGAGCCCTCACCCGCGGACGGATGTGATCTCCCACCCACTGCCACACATCATCCGGTTGAATGCTTGAAAAAACATAGAATCCAACCTCGGCCCAGTCGTTAATTCCTTGAGTTATTTCCAGCGTCTCATGCTCGGCATGATTCGTGGGCAACACTCCATCAATCACGGTTTTGCTGCCTGAGACGGTGAAATTAGAATGAATCTCAACCATCGTGGACCGCGGCGCCACGAGATCCGAACCGTATACCTGAATCTCGTAATTATCCTGCGCGTGAGCGAACGCGATGAAGACAGCGATGACGATAACTGGGAGTATGGCTGGTCGAAAGATCATGAGTCGGAGAGTTGGTCGCGGCGACCGTTTGTCCATCATGCACGCGGAGGCTGGCCGGAAGCAACGTAAGTTGTGGATTTTTCTATGAGCGGGAGCGAAACTTTTGTCTAGGAATTTCTCGCCCTGTTCTTGATCCAGATCGGCGTCCCGACAAACCCGAACGCGGCCCGAATCTGATTCTCCAGGAAACGCTGGTAGGAAAAATGCAACTTCACTCCGCGATTCGTGAACAGCACAAAGGTTGGCGGAGCAACCGAGGCTTGCGTCATGTAGAGAATCTTAACCCTCTGGCGCATCGGAACCGAGGCGCGTTCAAAGTCCACATGTTCGAGAAAGCGGTTCATTTCGGAAGTGCCGATGCGCTTGCGGCGTTCCGTCGCCACTTGCTCGAGCAGGGAAAAAATCTTCTCGGTGCCTTTGCCGCTCTGCGCCGACACAAAAACCACCGGCGCGTAATTCAGGAACTTCAGTTCATAGCGCAGACGCTCCTCGTACGCCTCGCGGTCATCTGGACGCTTGCTTTCCCGCATGCGCTCGGATTTAGTGGGCCGCCCTGATTTCTTTTGGCCGCTGATCATCAGATCCCACTTGTTGACCACGATGATGACGGATCGTCCGCTCTCATGCGCATACCCCGCAATGGCAGCGTCCAGCTGGCTCACGCCTTCGGTGGCATCAATCACAAGCAGTGCAATGTCCGCTGATTCCAGATGCTTGCGCGCCATGACGACCGAGAGTTTCTCCGCCATGAGATGAGTCTTGCCTTTGCGGCGAATGCCGGCGGTGTCGATGAAGCGAAACCGCCTCCCATCGCGCTCCACCACTTCATCCACGGCATCGCGGGTGGTGCCAGGAATAGGCGACACAATCGCCCGATCGGAAGCAGTAAGACAATTCAGCAGCGTCGACTTGCCCACGTTGGGATGCCCGATAATGGCGACCCGGACTTCGGCCGGTGGTCGTTTGTCTCCTGCTTCGGTAGCCTGTAGTTCCTCTGTGCCCTCTGTGTTGAAAGCTTTTGGCAGAGAAGCTGTCACGGCATCGAGCAAATCGTCCACCCCCCGCCCATGCTCGGCAGAAACGGGAAACATCTGCTGCACGCCGAGTCGATGAAAATCGTCAATGAGCGCAGATTGCTTCTCGGAGTCAACCTTATTAACCGCCAGAAACAAGGGACGGTTGGCTTTTCGCAGAAGTCGCACAAGTTCTAAATCTGGAGCCAACAATTCGGATCGCCCATCCACCACTATAATGATAGCCGCCGCTTCATCGAGCGCGACCCGCGCCTGCCGAAAGATCTGGGCCGGAATCAAATCTTTTTCTTCCGGCAAAATGCCACCAGTATCCACGATGCGTAGCCGATGCCCGTTCCACGCCGCGTCGCCATATAGACGGTCGCGCGTGATCCCGGGCTCGTCGCCGACAATCGCCCGCCGCGATCCGACAATGCGGTTGAACAGCGTGGACTTGCCTACATTTGGGCGCCCCACGATTGCGATGGTCGGTATGGCGCTGTCCGAAGCCACCGCTGTGGTCGAATTGTAATTAGGCTGCCTCAACGGTGTTCCTGGACAGTCGTCCTTGGCTGTCCGACCAAGGTCGAGGGACCGGCTTATCTCGCGATGCGAACTCCCCAGAATCGCTATTATAGAGACTTCCGTGTCCCTCTCTTCCCAACCCGCGTCTTCGTCTCTCTCAAGCCGTCCTGCATCCAGCGGCAAAGATGCTTCCCTTTATCAGTTTTTTGCGCCAGGCGGTGTGCTGTCGCGCACCCACCCCCTCTACGAATTCCGGCGCGGCCAGCTGCAGATGGCACAAGCGGTCGAGCAGGCGCTGGAAGAAAAAAGGCACTTGATTGTGGAAGCTGGCACCGGCACAGGCAAAACGCTGGCCTACCTCGTGCCCGTGATTCGCTCGGGCAAGCGCGTCATTATCTCTACCGGAACCAAGAATCTGCAGGAGCAGCTTTTCTACAAAGACATTCCTTTTCTTGAGCAGGCGCTTTATGCAGACGCCGGCGCACACTTTTCGGTCTGTTACATGAAGGGTCGCAATAATTATTTGTGCCGCAAGAAACTTTACGACCTTACCGATCAGCCCGTACTCAGCGGCCTGGAAGAAATTGAGCAGTACCGCGCCATCGCTGCTTGGGAGAAGGCCACCAGCACCGGCGACCGGGCTGAATTAGCCGAGTTGCCCGAAGCCAGCCTGCTGTGGCACAAGCTCGATGCGCGAGCCGACGCGTGTACTGGGCAGAAATGCAGCCAGTTCGAGCGCTGCTTCATCACCGAGATGCGGCGCCGTGCGATGGAGAGCGACATCATCATCGTCAATCATCACCTCTTCTTCGCAGACCTGGCGATCAAGCTGCAGGCCGACGGCGCTCCCGATGCGGGTATTCTTCCCGAGGCCGCCGCCGTGATTTTCGACGAGGCGCACGAACTGGAGGATGTCGCCGGAAATTATTTCGGAATTTCGGTGAGCAATCTTCGGATCGAAGAATTGTCGCGCGACATCGAGCATTCCATGCAGCACAACCGGATGCTTTCGTCCTCGCTCTCTGGCGCGCTCGGAAGCCTGCGCGACCGCTCGCAATTATTTTTTTCTCTTTTGCCTGCGGGGGAGGGACGGTTCGCCTTCGAGACTCGCCGCGAATTTCTCGAAGAAAACGGAGACGAGTTCATAGCGCTCAACCAGTCGCTGACCCGCCTGGCTGGCGAACTGGAAGCTTTGCCGCAAAAGCCGGAAGAGGTCTTCAATTTCGTTCGTCGCGCACAGGAAATTCAGGTGCAACTCAGCTTTGCTCTCGAATCCCAGGATCGCAATACTGTTTTCTGGATTGAGCGGCGCGGAAAAGTTTCCCCACAAAGGCACAGAGACAGAGAGAAATCCAAACAAAGCCTTTCCGGTCGGCAACATGTGTTTCTTCAAGCCACACCGATTGACGTTGGTCCGATCCTGCGCGAGTGCTTGTGGTCCAAGTTGGACGCCGCGGTGCTCACCTCAGCCACCCTCGCGGTCGGTGGAGGCTTCGAATACATCCGCAAGCGGCTTGGCATGGAGCATGCTCGCGAGTCGGTGCTGCCTTCTCATTTCGATTATGAGAGCCAGGCTGTGTTATACGTCCCGCCCGATCTGCCTGACCCGCGAACTCCGCAGTTCACGCCGAAAGCAGCGGAACGCATCCGCAAGCTCCTCGAGATCACGCGGGGCCGCGCTTTCGTGCTTTTCACCAGCTACGCGCAGATGAATGACATTTACCGGCGGCTCCTGGGCGAACTGGAATTTCCCATGCTGCGCCAGGGCGACGCGCCCAAGAGCGCGCTGCTCGAAGAATTCCGCCTGACTCCCAATGCGGTGCTGTTTGCGACTTCTTCTTTCTGGCAAGGCGTGGACGTGCAAGGCGAGCAACTCAGTTGCGTAATCATCGACCGCTTGCCGTTCGCGGTGCCCAGCGACCCGGTCGTGGCGGCGCGAGTGAAAGCCATCGATGCCGAAGGCGGCAACGCATTCTTCCAGTATCAGGTGCCCGCCGCGGTGATCACGCTGAAACAAGGCTTTGGACGCCTGATCCGCTCGCTCCACGATCGCGGCCTGCTGGTCCTGCTCGACAACCGCATTCTCAAAAAGCAATACGGCCGCGTCTTCATTGAAAGCCTGCCCAATTATAAGAAGACCACCGACCTGCGCGTGGTCGAAGAATTCTTCGGCGGGGGCAGTTGAAAACGGTCTTCGCATTTCATTTTGCTGCTTGTGTTTCTCCCGGATGGGGCACCACCAGAACCACAATCCCCGAAGCCTGTTCTTTGCTGTGATAGACGCGCTCGGTTGCTTTCACGAAATCAGCCGGCTTGGCGTCTGGGATATTCACAAACGTTTGCGGATTGCGGTCGGTCAGCGGGAACCACGAGCTCTGCACCTGGACCATGATGCGGTGGCCCCGCCGGAACGTGTGATTGATGTCCTGCATGGTGAAATTAAGCTCTTCCACCTTGCCGGGCGTGAATGGCTCCGGCTTTTCGAAGCTGTGCCGGAATTTTCCCCGGAGCGGCTCTCCCCGCACCAGTTGCTGATATCCGCCCATCGCGAACGCAGGCGCGGGCACGTCCTTCCTCGGCTTGTCTCTATCTTCCGGACGCGGAGCGTCCTGCTTGCTATCCGGATAATCGGGCGGATAGACATCGATCAGCTTTACGTCCCAGTCCGAATCCGTGCCGCTGGTCGAAACAAAGAGCCGCGGCGAGACCGGGCCCGCGATGGTGACGTCCTCCTGCAGCACCGGCGTTTCGTAGGTCAATACATCCGTGCGGCTATCGGCGAAACGCTGATCCGAAAGCATGTACTCCTGCGGCACATTCAGTGCGGCGTAATTCACAAACGGCACCGGCTTCGCAGGGTCGCTGACGTATTCATCGAACGCCGCACGCTCCGTTGTAGACGCCTCAAACGACAGCCCGCCGCCGGACTGCAAATAGAGCATCTTGCGTTCCGCCTCTTTCGGCGGCCATGCCGTGTATTGTCGCCATACATTTGTGCCAGTCTCAAACACGTACGCTTTCGGCAGCTTGGCCTCGCCGTTGCCTTTCAAATAATGCTCAAAAAACGGGAACAGAATATTTTTCCGGTAATACTCTGCGGTGTTCGAGGCAAACTCCACGCGTCCCAGGTGCTCGCCGTCATAGCGCGCCCATCCGCCATGGACCCAAGGCCCGACCATGAGGCCGTTAAAGATTCCGGGATTGTTTTTGTCGATCGAATGGAACGTCGTGAACGGCCCTTGCAAATCCTCCGCATCGAACCAGCCGCCCACGGTGAGGACCGCACAGTGAATATTCCTCATGTGCGGCGCTAGATTTCGCGCCTTCCAGTATTCGTCGTACGTGTCATGCTGGACCTGATCGTCCCACAGCGCGCTCTTGCCTTCCAGATACTTCCTCAGGTTTCCCAGCGGTCCGACATTCAAGTAAAACTCATAGGCATCTTTCGTGCCCCAATCGAAAGGCGAAAAGTTCTTGGGTGGCAATTGCGGATTGGCCTGGGGCTTGAAAAAAGCGTAGAAGCCGAAATTGGCGGCGAGCATGAACGCCCCGCCGTGATAGGCGTCGTCTCCCATGAAGAGATCGGTCATGGGCGCCTGAGGCGATGCCGCTTTCAGCGCAGGATGCGAGTCGATGATGCTCGCTGATGTAAAGAATCCCGGATACGAAATGCCCCAGATTCCGGCGTTGCCGTTGTTGTTCGGCACGTGCTTGAGCAGCCAGTCGATGGTGTCGTACAGATCGCTGCTGTCGTCCACATCTTTGTTGGATTTCTTGTCGTCAATGTGCGGGCGCATCTCGACAAACTGTCCTTCCGACATGTAACGTCCGCGCACATCTTGAAAGACGAAGATGTATCCCGCCTTATCGAAATCTGGCGACGGTCCCAGTCGAGTGCGATACAGATCCACGCCGTACGGTCCGACGCTGTAAGGTGTGCGGTCGATCAAAAACGGATAGGAGCGCGATGTGTCCTTGGGGACGTAGATAGACGTGAACAAATGCACGCCGTCCCGCATGGGAATCCGGTATTCGTACTTCGTGTAGTGCTCTTTGACATCGAACTCCGGCGCTTCCGGCCGAAGCTGCGCGAAAAGGCAACTCGCGAAAACTACGACACCAATCCCCAGCGATATTCTGCGGATAATCATTCCATCTCCCCCTAGGTAATGCGTTTTAGGCAAGCTACACGCGGGCTCGGAAGCCAGTCAAGCCGATGAGGCCAGCCCACCTTTCACGATACAATAGACAGTCCTGCGCGCTGCCGGGCCTGTAACCGCGCCCGCCACTGAGGGATCATGTTCGAAGTCACCGTCGAAGATACGTTTGCCGCAGGCCATTACCTGCGCAACTACAAGGGCAAGTGCGAGAATCCGCACGGCCACAACTACAAGATCAGGGTGACGCTGGCTGGTGCCGAACTTGACAAGGCCGGGTTGTTGCTCGATTTCAAGGACTTGCGCGAAGTCATGAAGCATGTCATCGAACGCCTCGACCACCAGATGATCAACGACATCGAGCCTTTCACAGTGATTAATCCTTCCGCTGAGAATCTGGCTAAATACTTTTACGACGAGTCGAATGCGCGGCTGCAGACCATCACCAGGGGCCGCGTGCGGGTGAAAGATGTGACCGTCTTCGAGACCGACACCACAACGGCGAAATATAGCGAATGAGCCGTGAGCGATGAGGCTAAGGGGTTTGCTCACCGCTCACCCTCATTGCTGGTTTCATCCATGCAAATTACCGAGATCTACAAATCACTCCAAGGCGAATCGACCTACGCTGGTCTGGCCTGCGTTTTTGTCCGTTTGACCGGATGCAACCTGCGCTGCTCCTGGTGCGATAGCGAGTACACCTTCCAGGGCGGTCGCAAAATGGCGATGGAAGATGTTTTGGGCGAAGTATCGCGCCTGAGTCCCAGCGGCGGGCTGGTCGAGATCACCGGCGGCGAACCCATGCTGCAGGAGCGGGAGATCGTGCCCTTCATGGAGCAATTGCTGACTGATGGCTACACGGTTCTGCTCGAAACCAGTGGTGAGCGCCCTCTCGATCACGTTCCGCCCGCAGTTATCAAGATTGTCGACGTGAAGTGTCCCGATTCCGGCGAAGGTAGCACCTTCCGCATGCAGAACCTGGAAACCCTGACTGCCCGTGATGAACTCAAATTCGTCCTCAGCAGCCGGGCCGACTATGAATTTGCGCGGGACTTCACTCAGCAGCACAATCTCGCCCAGCGCGTGCATGCGATTCTGTTTTCCTCCGCTTTTCGCAAGGACGCCAGCGGGTCGCGCGACAGCTCGCATTGCCTGCTCGATCCTCAACAACTCGCGGAATGGATTATTCAAGACAACGTTCCAGCCCGTCTGGGATTGCAGCTGCACAAATTCATTTGGGATCCCGCGGTGAAAGGAGTCTGAAAGAGAATTCCAGATTGCAGATTTAAGATTGTAGCGTGCAAATTGAAACCGTCCCGCTTTGGCGTTGACCTGATCGACACTCTGAAATCTACAATCTAGAATCTGACTTCTGATTTCTTTGCTTCTGAAATCAATGCCGCCCGCTTCCAAATCCCGCGCCGTCGTCCTCCTAAGTGGAGGGATGGACTCCAGTGTTTGCGCCGCGCTTGCGGTGCGCGATTACGAAGCCGCCGCCGTTCACATCAGCTATGGCCAGCGCACCGAAGAGCGCGAGCGCCAGTCCTTTCTCGCCATCTGCCAGCGCCTGAAAATCTACGACCGCCTCATGGTTCGCAACGAAGCTTTGCGGGCAATCGGCGGTTCCGCTCTCACCGACGAGTCCATTCCAGTGCCCGACGCCGAAAGTCTCGGCCAGAACATCCCCGTCACCTATGTCCCTTTTCGCAACGCGCACTTTCTTGCCGTGGCTGTAAGTTGGGCGGAAGTACTGGGTGCGGTAAAGGTGTACATTGGTGCCGTGGAGCCTGACAGCTCGGGGTATCCCGACTGTCGTCCGGCCTACTACAAAGCCTTCAACGAGGTAGTAAAGGCGGGCACGAAGGATGGACAAATCGAGATCGTCACGCCGCTGATCGCCCTGCGGAAGGCCGAGATCGTTCGCCTTGGCCTTGAATTGGGTGCGCCGTTCGATTTAACTTGGTCATGTTATAGCCGCGAGGATCGGGCTTGCGGACTCTGCGACAGTTGTGTGTTGCGTCTGCGCGCCTTTGCATCGGCTGGGGCCCAGGACCCCATTCCCTATGCGGCCAGATAAGGCTTTCGTTCAATTCATGATTGTTGAGCTTGAGGCGCTTATGATTGGGATGAACCCAATCCGCCTCGATCATCAATAATTTGCCGGGAGGCAAAATGAAAAAGCACTTGGCAATCCTTCTATTCGTAATACTCGCCCTCGCACTGTGTGTGCCTCCGGTTTTCGCGCAGGCTTCAGGGACAGTCAAAGGCGTATGCAAAGACGCGGAGGGCAAGTCCATCGCCGGCGCGGTCGTCGAGTACGACAATCTCGACAACGGGCAGAAGTACAACTTGAAGACCAACAACAAGGGTGAATATTTCTCGTTAGGTTTAACCCCGGGCAAATACAAAGTCACGCTCTACAAAACTCCCGAAGATCAAAAAGCCGGAAAAGAACTCTATCACGTCAGCGGCTTCCCGGTTCAGCTCGATGAGAACACGTTGGACATCGATCTGAAGAAGGAGCAAGAGAGCCAGGCTAAGGGCCAGGGCCTCACTCCCGAGCAGCTTAAGCAGATGCAGGAACAGCAGGCCAAGGCGCAGAAAGAAACCAACACCGTCAAGTCTCTGAATGAGAAGTTGAATGCAGCCAAGACCGCGGCCGACGCTGGCGACTTCGATACGGCGATTGCCAGCCTCACCAGCGCCAATCAAGTGGATCCCTCGCGCGCCCTCATCTGGTTTAAGCTGGGCGACTACTATCGTATGTCGGCCACCAAGCAAACCGACCCTGCGGAAAAGCAGAAGCGCTTCGATTCGGCGATCGACTCCTACCAGAAAGCGATTCAACTCCAGCAGACGACGCCCGACAAGGACGCGGCAAAGCAGGCCAGCACCCTCGCTGCCTATGACAACAACCTGGCGGAAGCGTACGCCAAATCTGGCAAGATTGACGATGCGGTGAAAACTTACGCGCTGGCCGCGCAGACCGACCCCTCTGCGGCCGCGCAGTATTACTTCAATACCGGCGCCGTACTGACCAATGCCGGCAAAGTGGACGATGCCATCGCGGCTTTCGACAAGGTGATCGCTGCCGATCCCAATCGTGCCGACGCGTACTACTGGAAAGGCGTAAACATGATCGGCAAGGCCACCCTGCAAGGTAACAAAATGACCGCGCCTCCCGGAACGGCCGAAGCTTTCCAGAAATATCTTGAACTGCAACCCACCGGAACCTACGCCGACCCCGCCAAGCAAATGCTGGCGCAGATCGGTGGATCGGTGGAAACCAGCTTTGGCAATAAGAAGAAGAAAAAGTAGCAGCTCTTTTTCCTACATAGCCACTTGCATTTTCCCGAGGGCGGCCGGCCCGGTCGCCCTTGTTGCCTTCGGCGATAGACGTTACCAAGGTCTATGCACTTACCGCCCCTTCGTACTAGACCCTTCTCACGGTACAGTTAACTAGCAGCTTTCTTCCATTCTGTGGTGCGGCGATTCCAGCGAGTGAGGACGAATGGCGGCACCGACAATAGCTCCGATTTCCGTTGCCTTAGAGGGTTTCTCCGGCGAAGGTCGGATCGCGACTCCGGCCTTGCTGGGCGCTATGCTACGCGCGGCTGAAAAGATCAGCGACCTGATTTTCTCTCCCGGACGCCCGCCGCAAGTTCAGGTTTACGGCCAGATGATCCCGGTGCAGGTGCCGGGCCTCTCGCTTCTAACTGCCGACGACACCCGTCATATCGCCGCAGATTTGATCGGCGACAACAAGCAGGCCATCACCACGCTCCGGGAACACGGCGCCTGCGACATTTCCTACGGCCTTCCGGGACTGGCGCGTTTCCGCGTGAACATTTTCATCCAGCGCGGCAGCTGCGCCATCGTGATGCGCGTCATCCCCACAGTCATTCCGGATTTCACCTCGCTGCGCCTGCCCCAACAGATCTCCGACATCACCAAGCTTAAGGATGGAATCGTGCTGGTGACGGGGCCTGCCGGCTCGGGCAAATCGTCGACTCTGGCCGTGCTGCTCGATGCCATCAATCGCGAGAAATACTACCACATCATCACCGTCGAAGATCCCATCGAGTTCCTGCACAATCACAAGTGCTCGACCATTCACCAGCGCGAGCTGCACAGCGATACGCCCAGCTTCGCCCATGCCTTGCGCTCGGCCATGCGCCAGGCTCCCAAGGTAATTCTGGTCGGCGAAATGCGCGACCGCGAAACCATCGAAATTGTTCTTGAAGCCGCCGAGACCGGGCACCTGGTTTTGTCGAGTCTCAACACCATGGATGCCTCCAAAACCGTGGAACGCATCGTCACTTCGTTCGCTCCGGCAGAGCAGCAATCCATTCGCGAGCGCTTCTCAAAATCTTTCCGCTACATCATCTGTCAGCGGCTCATGTCGAAAACCGACCGCAGCGGACGCCTGGCCGCATTCGAGATTCTGAAGGCGAATTCCCGCACCCGCGAGTGCATCGAAAAGGGCGAACGCGAAGACCGGACGTTGCTGGATGCGATCAAAGCCGGCGGCTCCGAAGGCATGCAACACTTCGATGGCGAGATCGCGCGCCTGGTACAGGACCGCCTCATCGACCTCGAAACCGGTCTCGCCTACGCCAGCAGTCCCGCGAATTTAGGCCAGGCATTGGCCAGGTAAGCATTGGGCAGAAAAAAAGTGGTTGTGGATTTTCCTGATGCCAGGTCCGCTCTCGCTCAAACCCGCGAGCGGAAGCCGTGAGCCGCAGTTACTCTTTGGGCGGAACGTATTCTTTGGGTTTGGCTGAGCCTTCGCCGAAGAAGAACATCTCCAACTGCTTGACGATGACTTCCTGATCTTCGCGGCGCGCTGGATTCAAGCGGTACTCGTTGAGCAGCATCTTGCAGTGCTCCATCCACATGCGCCAGGCTTCCTGGGAGACGTTGTCATAGACCTTCTGGCCCAGTTCGTTGTCGAACGGAGGTTCGTCCAGTCCGGGCATCTCTTTCTTGAGCTTCACGCAAAATACGGTGTGCGCCATAACTCCCTCAGTGATTCATCCTGAAGCTATCCACTGAGAGTTATCTTACACGGATCGAGGAAGCATAACGGGCATCGCCGAAACCGTGCGTGCCTCAAGATTCAGAGCGGAGCTAAACCCCCGCAGCTCCAGCCCGTTTGTCGAGCCGTGGCGACGGCAAAGCCGTCGTCTCGGGGAATCGAAGCATCCCCTCAGGGTGCTACTTGCTCGCTGCCAGCAGATATCCGGCCAGAATCTGCTTGGCCTCTTCATCCCCGGCGGTCGTCGGATTCGTCGTTTCATTCCCGACGCGTTCTGTCTGCTTGATGCCGATGTAAACGGCCTCGTACGGTGTGTCTCCGAGATTTTCCACCTTGTGCTTGAACGGCGGATACCAGCGCGACTCCCCAGCCTTCGCGTACACCTCACGCACTTTTCCATGCTCATCGGTAAACCGCAGGTGTGCTCCGGTGAGACACACGACCACACCCCCGGGATGATCGTGCATAGACGATTTTTCGTGCGGCCCGTAGTATACCGAGACGACCTGCACGTGCTCGTTCTCGAAATCCAGCTTGTAATGCTTGGGTTCCACCTTGGTGGGGTCTTGCGCCAGGCTGCAAGCCGTGGCAAAGCACATCAAAGCCGCTGCACAGAGCAGTTTCGAAAGCATCTTGATCTCCTGATCCCCAGTTCTTTGTGAATGGTGAAGAACTTTTGCCGAATTTACGTGCCAGCAACAATCGCTGTCAACGAAAAGCGGGCACGGGGAAACCGAAGGTAACGGGGAAGAGGGGTTGGGTTTTAGGCCGCAGGTCTCAGGCTGAAGGCTCACTGCCGATAGCTGCACGTTGGTGGGCCCACCAGGATTTGAACCTGGAACCAACAGATTATGAGTCTGCTGCTCTAACCGTTGAGCTATGGGCCCGCGAACCTCAACCTAGTATATTCGCGGACCCGCAGCTCAGCACCGCAGTTGTTCGACTTGCCATCCGCGACTGCTAATCCTCGGTCCCAAACCGCTTGATATCCTCGGCGGTGTCGCCGATGGCCACCGGTTCCTTGCCCTGCACCAGTTCCCGGACCTTCTCCACCACGTCGGGATTCGCCAGGGTGGTGATATCTCCTGTGTTCATGCGGTTGGAGATGGAGGCCAGGATGCGGCGCATGAGTTTTCCGGAGCGCGTTTTCGGCATATCGGGGACGATATAGATGTGTTTGGGCCGGGCAATCTTGCCAATCATGGTTTCGATTGCCTTGTTGACCTTGTCCAAAATCTCTTGGCTGGGCTGGAGTCCCGGCTGCAAGGCTATATAGACCTCCGGCACGCGGCCCTTGATCTCATCCACTACGGGGACTACCGCCGCTTCCGCCACCTCGGACACTGTCAAGCACGCCGACTCGATTTCCTTGGTGCCCAAGCGGTGGCCGGCTACGTTGATGACGTCATCCACACGGCCCAGAATGCGGAAGTACCCATCCACCGCCTCGACCGCGCCATCGGCCGCGAAATACGGCCAATCCTGCCACCTCTTGCTTTTGGGGTCTTTGCAATATTTCCGATAGTATTGGTTGACGAAACGCTCGCTATCGCCCCAGATGGTCTGCATGATTCCGGGCCAGGGATTGCGAATACAAATGTTTCCCGCCCGTCCTGAACCCGCGGCTACTACTTCGCCCATTTCATCGAGAATCTCCGGGAAGATCCCCGGCATTCCAGGACCGGCGCTGCCCGGCTTCATCGGATCGATCGCAGGTTTGGTGCTGCACAGGAAGCCTCCGTTCTCGGTTTGCCACCAGGTGTCCACAATGACAGCTTCGCGCTTGCCCACGGTTTCGTAATACCAGCGCCAGACTTCCGGCTCGATCGGTTCTCCCACCGTGGTCATGTGCTTGAAGTGATAGTTGTATTTGCTAGGCTCATCCGGGCCCGCCTTGCGCAGCATGCGAATCGCCGTCGGGGACGTATGGAAGATATTCACGCCCAGACGCTCGGCAATGCGCCATACTCTGCCCGCATCCGGAAAGTTAGGTACGCCTTCGTAGATAACGCTGGTCGCCGCCAACGCCAGCGGGCCGTACACAATGTAGGAATGGCCGGTGATCCAGCCGATATCGGCCATGCACCAATACACATCTTCCGGATGAATATCCTGGATGTATTTCGAAGTGCCGGCTACATAGGCCAGATAACCGCCGGTGCGGTGCTGGCATCCCTTAGGCTTGCCGGTACTGCCGCTGGTGTACATCAGAAACAGGGGCGCCTCTGCATCCATCGAGATGGGAGCCACAGTCTCACCCGAGTAGTTCGGCAAGATTTCGTCCACCCAGAAATCGCGGCCTTTGACAAAGGGCGATGCGGAGGCATTCTGACCAGCTTGCCGCCTCCACACCAGCACTTTATCTACCTTGTGCCCTTCCTTGTTGGAAACCTCGAGCGCAATGTCAGCCGCCGCTTTGTGATCGAGCAGCTTGCCGTTGCGGTAATAGCTGTCCATGGTGATCAGGACGTGGCTGCTGGAATCGGCGATGCGCAAGCCGCAAGCCTCGCCGCTGAATCCGCCAAATACGACCGAGTGAATGATTCCCAGGCGGGCGCATGCCAGCACGGTGATGGGCAACTCGGGCACCATCGGCATGTGAATGGTGACCCGGTCTCCCGCCTTCAAATTGCAAAAATCGCGCAGCAGCGCCGCAAATTCATTTACCCGCACATAGAGTTCACGGTAGGTGACTGACACCGTCGCTTCGTTTTCCGGCTCCGGGACAAAAATCAAAGCCGCTTTGTTCTGGTATTTGGCGAGATGCCGGTCGATGCAGTTGTAGGAGGCGTTAAGCTTGCCCCCGACGAACCACTTCCAGAAGGGCGGATCATTGGTGTCGAGCGTGGTGTGCCAATACTGGTCCCAACTCAACAGATCGGCATATTCCCGGAAACATTCTGGAAACTTATCCTCGCTGAACCGGTTGAGGATGTCGGGATCGGTCAGGTTTGCCTGGCCAATGAACTTCGAAGAAGGATAGTAGTATTCCTCTTCACGCCAATGAACAGCGATTTGCGCTTCGCTGGTCTCAATTACTGCTTGCGGCTTCTGACGAATCTCAGCCATATCAGTTAACCCTCGCATGAATTGAATTTGTGCTGCACCATGGCACTTGTCCCGCTACCGCGTCATCCGATGGGAGAGTCGGCAGGAGCCTGGATTCCCATTAAACCAGTCGCTACCGCGCCGGTCCATCCGCGCCTCTGCGCAGGATTGACCGCGACACTCTTACTCAAATACCTGACCCGTGGAAACCGGCGCTCTAATTTGAGAGCGTCCAGGCCCATCTTCCTTGCCCGAGTATGATGAAAGACCGACCGAATGGCAACGCCCTCCCGGCCCTGGCTGCGGAACGTTGAGCCATTGTTGACATCCGGAGGTCCGTCTCCTTCTCCATTCCCCCAGGAACTCCTAAGAAAGGGGCAACAGCTTCCTGGCGTAAACCGTATTCACCAACGTCGCCATGGCGATATACCACGCCACCAGCCCAGTAATGAAGATCTCCCAGCCGGCCACGGGGGCGGGAACTTTGCCGGGGACCACGCCATCCAGCAACAGGAACGCCAGCAACAGCAGCCAGAATAAGACCGCCAGGAACTTGCCCTCACGCTGGACCGCCATGCAAAAGGCGAACGTGAATAGTATCCACATCAGAAAAAAGCCGAGTAATTCGTGCGGTCCTGGCGTAACCCCGGTCTTGGCTTGAACGTGAAGCAGGAAGAACACTGACCACCAGAAAGCGCCGTACGACATAAAGGCGGACCCGCCAAAGATACTCCCCTTTCGCAGGTCCACAATACCGGCGATGAATTGCGCGGTGCCGCCGAAGGCGATTGCTAAGGCCAGAGTCGGACCCGGCCCCCAATAGCCGACGTTGTGTAGTCCCGTTGCCATCGTCGTAGTGGCGAAACCCATCAGACCTACAACCGCCGGATTCGCCCACCATTCCTTGTAGATTCCCGCTTCTATAGCTTCTGCCATGTTGTCTTTATCCTTATCTCAAAGTAACGGCTGATCAGCCGTCTTCCCGGGTTGGAAGCCGCGAACGTTGGCTCGCTTTGCCCGGATCTTTCGTGCCTGTCACCGCCCCTTCTCCAAAATTGCGTTGACCGTCAGTTCCGATCCCGGCGACACCGTCAGTTCCCGCTTCCACTGTGCGAAGCCGGGCAGCGATATCACCACCGCGTAGCTGCCCGCGGCGAGGTCGAGGACCGATGGCGTGCTGCCTGCGTACCTGCCGCCCACGACGATGTCGGCTCTCGATGCGTCGATGTGAAACTGCATTTCACGGACGGCTGGGGTTCGGTTTTAGTCGATGCTGCAGGCGGTTGTTCCTGCGCCGGAACCTGGGGCCCCTGCTTCACCGGACTCGCCGCCTTCGCACTTGCCGGCGCCGCGCTTGTCCTCGCCCACATAGGTGTACAACTGCTTGCGCAGCTTTCCAGCCTCATCAACGTAATAGATCAACAACCCGCGCTTTTCCTTCCTGGCGTCGAAGCTGAAGCCTTTCAGCAGCGGCTTGCAATGCGACCATCTTGTCTCCACCGTGCAAATCACGCGATAGGGCTCGCCGCGTTCTTCCTGCACCAGGAGCGTGTTGGTCATGATCGTTGTCCTGCTGTTGTTGCAATAGGCGTCATAGTTGACCCCGTCGCAGTTCTTGGGCACGCCCATGTCGTTGACCGTGATCAAATGCGTCTTCGTCCAGAACCGTAATGCGCAGCCCGCTCTTTACTACGGCATGGCCCGCAAGCGACACCCCAAAACGAACACCTGCAGAACCGTCGCAGTGCGCCAATTCATCAAAAGGCTTCTGGGATCCATCGGCTTGCCGCTCCTCGATTGGAAAATGCCCCGAGACTGACGAAAATTCGGTCAACATTCTCCTCTCGATCCCGCACCCATGCAACGAGTCTTTGTGGCGGAGGAGCTGCACGTGCACGACGGATACATGGTGGGGACGACCTATCATCTCGAGAGCTTCTTTGACGTTGGCGAGCGCGACGTTTTCTGATGCACCTCCGACATCGGATGGGTCGTCGGCCACTCCTATATCGTCTAAGCGCCGCTCTGCGCGGGCGTGACCACGCTGTTCCGCGAAGGCGCCATCGACTATCCCAATCCCGGCATCGCCTGGGAAATCGTCGAGCGTTACGGTGTCACCAAAATGTTTACTGCGCCCACTGCGCTCCGCATGTTCATGCGCTACGGCGAGAGTTATCCCGCGGCGCACGATCTCACTACCTTGCGCGTGATCGCCTGCGCTGGCGAACCGCTGAATCCCGAAGCCTGGCGCTGGGCGCAGACCCATCTAGCCGGTGACGGCAAGTGGGGGTATGTAATCGATAATTGGTGGCAGACCGAACTGGGCGGACCCGCACTCGGCACTGCGCGGTCCATGGCGATGCGTCCGGGCAAAGTCGGGGTCGCGGTTCCGGGCGCTGAGGCCGACGTTCTCGATGAAGACGGCAAGCCCGTTCCTCACAACGTTGGCGGACGCCTGGTCCTGAAGCGTCCCTTTCCCTGCATGCTGCGCACGGTCTGGCGCGATCCCGCCCGTTACGAACGCGACTGGCAGTATTTCCCCGGCTACTACGTCACCGGCGACGTCGCCATGAAAGACAAAGACGGATATATCGCCGTCCAGGGCCGTTCCGACGACGTGCTTAACGTGGCCGGACACAGTATCGGCACCGCCGAAGTCGAAAGCGCGCTGGTATCGCATCCGGCGGTAGCTGAAGCCGCAGCCATCGGCGTCCCCGATGCTCTGAAAGGAAAGACGATCAAAGCCTTCGTGCAGGTGAGGGTGGATCATGTGCCGTCGCAGGCATTGGCAGCGACGTTGATCGAACATGTACGACGAGAGCTGGGACCGATCGCGACGCCTTCGTCCCTGGAATTTGTGGCGTCGCTGCCCAAGACGCGTTCCGGAAAAATCCTCCGCCGGTTTTTGAAAGCGAAAGAAGCGGGAGTCAACGCGGGAGACGTGTCGACGATGGAAGGATAGAGGCTTAGGAGCGAGGGTTTTGAAGGGGAATGGCGCCCGCGGCTGCTGCTATTCCCACAGGGGCCCCGCGACTCTCGAAAATCTGAGATCTGACTTCTGCCCCGCTAACTAGGCCCCGGCTCCCTGCCCCATCTTCCGTCCTGTGGCAGCCAGTTCCGACAACGGGGGAATCGACTCTGCCTGCGTTACTTTTCTTTCCGGTAACGCGGCAGTGGGATTCTTGAAGGCCTCCACCAGCATTTCAATTGCGAGGTCCGTGTTCGGAGGAATAAAGATCGTCGCCGCCAACGCCCCATTCTTTACCCAGGCCTGGCCCGTCTTCGGCATGCCATCGCAGCCGGTCACCGGAATTTTCATCCAGCGCGCCCGCTCGCCTTCCGCAATCTCGTTGAAGGCCTTACGAGCGCCGATCGCCATGCTGTCGTCCTGCGCGCCTACAAGATCGATGTGCGCCTCCTGCGAGGTGCGCAGCCGTAGCCACGAGCTCACAGCGCGATACGAACTTTCTTCCGTCCAGTTGGCGCGCATCGTCTTGATCTGAATATTCGCCGGCTTGGTTTTGATCATGCCCGCGGTTCGTTGCTTGGCCGCTAAACTGTTGTTAGGGCCTTCGATGTACAACAAGGAACCGCCGTTGGGCAACAAGGCGGCAAATTGCTGGCCTTGAATTTGCCCAACCTCTTCGTGATCGGAGCTGATGGCAAACAGTGGAACTTTGTAGAGCCGGCGCAGTTCCAGGATGTAATCGACTTCATGATTGAGAACGACCCAGCCGATCCCGGCTGCTGCCGCAGCCCGCGCCACCTGAGGGAAGGCCGTGCCGCCCGCCGGTTCGAACATGATCGCATCCGGCTTGACCACCCCCGAATCCTGCACGTAGTGCAGCAACTGCTGGCTCTGGGCCAAAGCATCATTGTTGGCATGGATGATCTTGACGTCGACACCCCAGCGTCGCCCGGCCTTCTCCGCCGCCGCTGCCTGTTCCTGCTGATAATCGTTATCGTTATTGGTGAGCGAGACCAACAAGCTGAGTCGTTTCATGAATGGGCCCTATTCCCGGATCATAGGCTTATCTCTTCCTGTACCCAACGTAACCAGGGTAACTAGCGTCTTACATTGTGCTGTCATTGTCAGCGGAACAACATCGGAAAACAGATTCTGGGTCTGAGCGTCATCGTCCGGCGGCCGCACCGGAAGCTGATTCGCCGAGGAAGGTTTTTAAGGCGCCGTCCAGAATGCCGCGGCTCTCTTCCGGCAGGTCCACGAAGCGGAACGGCTGCATCCAGCCCTGCGTGGCCCACATCGGAAACAGCATTTGCGCCTTGCTGCGGATCGTGGTGTCGCGAATGTGGAAGATCAGTTCCACTTCCAGCTTCTCGTCCAGCGGCTTTTCGAAATGAATGACGCCGCCACTGGTCGAAAGTTGATGGAATGCCGCTTGCAGCGAGCGCTTATTGGGCAGCCGCACCAACACCAGCACTGATCCCCGCAGCTTCACGCGAAAGGGGCGTTCGACAAGCTTACTCTCGCGAGTGGGAGCGGGGGGAAGCAAGCGCGCGGAAGATTCAATTTCGTCTGCCATAGCGTGTATCAAAGTATCGCAGCCTCGGCAGCCTCAGCGTAGTTACTAAAGAACAGGAAAGCGGATTGTTTCTTCGATTGCGGGTGGAGGGATGCGGAAGGCGACCCCTGCTTTCTGCGCTTACGGTTTCTCCTGAGAAGTGCAATTGGACAGAGGCCCGCTTATTTGTGTCCGGGATGAGTTTCGGCGCCTTCGGGAAAAAGATTGTAGGGCCAGGATTTCTTGCGCGCCGTTAGCGATGCTGCTGCGCCGGGTTCGGCCGTTCTGGGAGCACTGGCAGGAATGGGATCGTTTTTCGCGACCACGCGCCAATCCTCGGGCGGATCGGCGATCCCCCACACGTTGCCGTGGGTATAGAGCGATGCTCCCACCAGGAAATATTGCCCGTCGTTTCCCAGCGGAACGCAACTCGCGACTTGGCCGGTCACACTATTGCCCCCAGGCAACCCGCTGAACATGATGGGCGTGCCGACCTGCAATTCCTCGGAACTGCGGAAGCCGCATCCCTGGGCGCTGACGATCAGCAGCGTACAGCGCTCGCCGTACGGTCTTCTGCGATCGAGGCTGATCACGCTGGCCGGAATTTCTACCCGCAGCCGCGTGCTGCGTCGCACCGCCTTGGGAGTTAGAACTTCCATAGTGAAATTCTCGCTTGATAAGCGAGAACCTTTCAGTATTGTGGCAGATTCCTGCCGGTGGGAAGGATGACCAAAGTAACCGCGGGGCAACACCGGCGAGGATTGACGATCTCAAGAACCTCCCCAGGCCGATCTAGAATTTCGCATTCTTTCGCGCCCGTGCAACTCCCGCGCTGATTCCACGCTGCACCGCACGGACGTACCCCGCCCGATTCATCGCCGCCATGGTGGCAGCCGCAATTCCGCCAGGCGTTGCCGCTTCCCCCAACAATTCCTCGAGGCCGAGTCCACTCTGTTTCCAATAATGAATGCCGTCAGCCAAAGCGTGGGCAGCAGCGGTCAGGGCGGTCTCGCGATCTAATCCGGCATTCTGCGCAGCCTGCGCCAGAGTCGCCAGCGCATGATAGCCATGCGTCGGCGAATGGGCCGCCGTAATGGCGTCGAACTGGTTCTCGAGCAACTCAAGAACAGGGCCCACGCGGGCAAACATTTGTCGCACCTGGGATCTCTCCGTCTTCGAAACGCGGCGATCGAAGCAAACTGGAGTCAAGCCTCGTCCGATGCGGCACACCGGACTCGGCATGGCACGCACCCAGCGGGCCGGAGCTCCCAACCAGGTTCGCAAATTTTTCAACGGAATACCTGCTGCCAAGCTGACGCACAGACCGGGAGTGGCGCCGCAGAAAGCGACTTCATCCAACATGTCTTTTAGGGACGAGGGGCGCACCGCGAGCACCAGCATGTCTGCGCGTTCGACTGCCGACGTCAGATCGCGCGCGATCTCGATTCGTGATTCGCGATGCAAGGCCCGGAGTTTTTCCGGATGCCGGTCATAAACGACAATCTCGCGCTCGTCGCTTGCCAGGCGCAATCCCGCGGCCAGCGCCCCGGTGATTCGCCCTCCACCAAGAAAGACAGTAGCTCGCATGCGTTAATCCGCGGTCCCGCCGCCATCCACGACCAGCGCCGCTCCGGTCATGAATGACGAATCGTCCGATGCCAGGAACAGCACCGCTTTCGCAACCTCATCCACCGTGCCCACGCGGCCCAGTGGGCGGTTCGCGCACCCAGCGATGTACTCGTCCCACTTCAGCCCGCGCATCCTGGCATCGGCCGGAAGCATGGGCGTCTCCACATCACCCGGGCAGACGCAATTGACGCGAATCCCCTGCGGGCCGTGATCGATTGCCATTGCCTTGGTCATCAGCACGACGCCGCCCTTCGAGGCGCAATACGCGACAGCGTGATCTCCGCCGACGAGGCCCCATCCCGAAGCATTGTTGATGATCACGCCGCGCTTGCGCGCAATCATGCCGGGCAGCGCAAACTTCGCCATCAGAAACGTGCCCTTCAGGTTGACGTCAATTTGCTCATCCCACTCCCGCTCGGAGCACTCGACTGCCGTTTGGGGATAAAACACTCCGGCGTTGTTAAAAAGGATGTCGATTCCCCCAAACGCCCTCACCGTCGCATCAACGGCGCGGCGGCAATCTTTTGCCAGGCCCACGTCAGCGCGCACGAAGATCGCTTCCCCTCCTCCTTGCTCGATCCGCTTCACAACCCCATTGCCACGTTCGGCATTACGCCCGGTGATAGCAACGCATGCGCCCTCGCGCGCGAATAGCAAGGCGGTAGCCTCGCCGATTCCGGACGTGCCACCAGTGATCAACGCTACTTTGTCTTTCAGTCGCATGCGATGAACTTTCCTGCCGCAGATCGTGCGGACCAACGCGCATGAAAAAACTTGTCATCCGCTTTAGCGGATTGAATCCGCGGCAAGAATCTCTTATCGGCTCGCCAACCCGCCCGCCGTCTCGCCCCCATCCATCGTGAACACGTGTCCTGTGACGAATGCCGCATCGTCTGATGCGAGATAGGCAAACAGGCCCGCAATCTCCTCTGGCGATGCGTGCCTCCCCAGCGGGATTTTGCGGTTCACCTCAGCCAGCATGGCCTCCGAATATTCGGCGCGTTGCATCGGTGTCAGCACATATCCGGGAGCCACCGCGCACACCCGCACCTTGGGGGCAAGTTCCAGCGCCATCGACCGCGTCAGCTCAATCACTCCAGCCTTGGTGGCGTTGTAGTCCGCGTAATATGGATAACCCATCACGCCATTGGTTGACGCAGTCTGCAGGATCACGCCGCTGCCCTGCTCGACGGAATAACGCTCCCACATATGCCGCGCCGCGGTCTGCGCCACGTAAAACACTCCCGTCAGGTTTACCGCGATCACGCGATCCCACTCCTCCGGGGTTATCTCCAAAAAGCTATGCCGGATGCTGATGCCCGCATTATTGACCAGGACGTCGACGCCATCCATGAGGCGGATGGCCTCGGCAAACGCGGCTTCGACCTGCATCAGATCGGTGACGTCGGCGATAATCGCCTCGCCCAGCGCGGGTAGCTCGCGCTTGATGTGCCCGCACGCTTTCTCATCGCGATCGAGCACGCACACCCGCGATCCCTCCTCCAGGAAGCGTGCCGCCGTAGCTGCGCCGATGCCGCTGGCTCCGCCGGTGATCAATACGCGTTTATCTTTCAACCCTCGCATGAATTTCCTCGCGGAGAAACTCTCAGCTGTCAGTCATCAGCTTACCGTGTGAAGCACCGTTAAGCCACGAGCAGACCGGATTCGCGCATGGCTTGCTGCTCATGGCTCGTCGCTCGTCAGCACCCCGCGGCCCGCACTGCAATCGTGTGCGGCACTGCCCGCAACAAGCCGATCAACTCCTGGTCACAACGCCGATTGATGTCGTAAATCGCGTAGCCCATACTCCCGCGTGTGTTCAGCGACTGGCGCTCGATGTTGATCCCGCGGTCTCCGAGGATATCGTTAATCGCCCGCAAAATTCCCGGCACGTTGTGATGGATATGCATCAGCCGGTACGATCCCTCTTCATACTCCAGATGACAGTGCGGCAGATTCACGCTCAGCATCGAGTCGCCAGTGCGAACATAATCCAGCAGCTTGGCGGTCACGAACGAGCCGATATTCTGCTGTGCCTCCTCGGTGCTGCCTCCGATGTGGGGCGTCAGAATGACATTCGGCAACCCGCGCAACACGCTGGTAAAGCCCTCGCCCGACTCGGGTTCCGAAGGAAACACGTCAATCGCCGCACCCGCGATCTTGCCCGTCTTCAGGCAGTCGGCCAGCGCGTCGTGATCCACCACAAACCCGCGGCTCAAATTCAGGAAGCATGCGCCCTCTTTCATGGCGCGGAATTCCTGCCCGCCAAACAGATTCTGGTTCTGCGGTTTGCCGTCAACATGGAGCGTGACCACGTCCGCCATCTCCAGCAGTTCGCGGAAGCCGACGGGACGGGCATTGCCGCGCGCCAGTACATGTGCGCTGTCGTAGAAGACCACGCGCATGCCCATCGCCTCCGCCAAATCCGACAGCTGTGAGCCGATCTTGCCGTATCCCACAATCCCCAGCGTCAGCCCGCGAACCTCGTGCGCGCCCGCCGCCGACTTGTTCCACACCCCGCGATGCATCTCCGTCGAAGCCGCAAACGTGCGCCGCAGCAGCACGATGATTTCGCCCATGACGAGTTCGGCCACCGAGCGCGAGTTTGAATGGGGATCGTTGAACACGGCAATGCCGCGCTCGCTCGCCGCCTTCTGATCGATCTTGTCCACCCCGATGCAGAAGGCGCCCACCGCGACCAGTTTCTCGGCGGCTGCGAGGACCGCTGCGCTGACCCGCGTTTTCGAGCGCACACCCAGAATCGAAGCGTCACGGATTTTCTCAACCAAGTCGCGCTCATCAAGCGCCGGCTTCAGCGACTCGACTTCATAGCCTGCATCCCCAAATCCGCGCACCGCGACCGTGCTGATGTTTTCCAGCAGCAGAGCTTTCAAGAATCCTCCTGCATGGGTTTCAAATAACCAAGGATTATCTCAAAGGCCAGACACAAAATAGCGATCCCGACCGGCCAATTTCCGATTGGCAGGTTGGCAACTGCGCTGCAAATGGTTTACTCTCCGCCCGAGAAGTGTCGGAATTATGAGCGCCGAATTTCATGCTTTGCCCGCGTCCACGGTCCCCCCGCCGGCGAAGGATCTTTGCTTTTTCCAAGCCGAATCCCGCGCCCAGATTGCCCAAGCCCGCGAACTTTTCCTCGAGTACGCGCAATCACTCGGCTTCAGCCTATGCTTTCAGAACTTCGACGAGGAACTCGCCCGGCTTCCCGGCGACTATGCGCCTCCCGCCGGCCGCCTCCTGCTGGCCGAATACGAAAAGCAGCTTGCCGGTTGCGTCGCGCTCCACAAACTCGACCACGACATCTGTGAAATGAAGCGCCTCTATCTGCGTCCGCAGTTTCGCGGCAAGGGACTGGGCCGCGCATTGGCCGATCGCCTCATCGCCGAAGCTCGCCAAATCGGCTACCGCCGCATGCGCCTCGACACCGTCGAGCCAGTCATGAAAGATGCCGTAGCCATGTACCGGAAACTCGGCTTCCGCGAAATCGAGCCTTACTGCTCCAATCCCATTGCCGGGGCGCTTTACCTGGAACTCGCCTTGTAATCTCTCGGCGATTCGAGCACAATGTCCCGCACCGAAAGGACTGGTCATGAAGAAAGCCCTCCTGCTCGCAGGCGTCCTCCTGATTGCGATCTCCACCTTCGCCGCCGAAAGCAAAACCGTTTCCTACAAAAGCGGCGACGAAATCGTTCAAGGCATTCTCTACACTCCGGCGGGAAAGGGGCCATTCCCCGGGCTGATTGTGATTCACGAATGGTGGGGTCTGAATGACTGGGTCAAAGAACAGGCGTCGAAGTTAGCTGACCAGGGCTACGTCGCGCTTGCTGTCGATCTCTACCGTGGCAAGGTCGCCACCACGCCGGACGAAGCGCACCAGATCATGCGCGGTGTCCCCGAAGACCGCGCCCAACGCGACCTGCACGCCGCCTTCGAATTTCTGGCGTCCCAGCCCAACGTGAAAAAAGATCGCATCGGCGCCATCGGATGGTGCATGGGCGGAGGCTACGCGCTCGATGTTGCGCTGCAAGAGCCCACGCTTGCCGCCGACGTCATCAACTATGGCCATCTCGCCACTGATCCCGAGGCCCTCAAGAAAATCAACGCCCCAATCCTGGGCCTGTTCGGCGCGCAGGACAAAGGGATCACCCCTGACGACGTTCACAAGTTTGGCGAAACCATGGACAAGCTCGGCAAGAAGATCGACGTCAAGATCTACGACGATGCCGGGCATGCCTTTGAAAATCCCAACAATAAAGGTGGATATCGCGCCGCCGATGCGGCTGTCGCCTGGCACGTCACGGTCGATTTTCTCGCCGCGAATTTGAAAAAATAATCTCGCACTGCGCCGCCAAACCCGCGCCCCACGCGCCCCTTCCGGCGTGCCCGATTCTTTTTACAGTGTGCAAGCAACGCCCTGCGCGCGCGTAAATCCTGTTCTCGCCCTGTACTTCTCATATGGCACGAATGTCCGGCGCATGGCACAAATTTCCCCTTGCCAGAAGTTGCCGCTCTGGTTACCATGTGCCATCCTGAAATGCTCCCTACCATGAATATCGGCGAGACCATCCGCAACTACCGGCTTGAGAAAGGCATGTCCCAGGGCGATATTGAAAAACGCACCGGCCTGCTGCGCTGCTACCTGTCTCGAGTCGAAAACGGCCACACCATACCGTCGCTCGACACCCTTTCCAAAATCGCCGGCGCCATGGAATTACCCTTGTCCCAATTTTTTGCCGAACCAGGTCACAACAACGGCTCCAAGGGGCTGCCCCAGCTTTCCGACGATGAAGTCCGCTTCCTCAGCCAGATCCGCCGCTATTCCACCAACCTGAACGACAGCGATCGCAAACTCCTCCTCGCCATGGTCAAGAAAATGGCCTCCAATGCCAGCAAGTAGTCTGTTCTGGGATATTTCTCGTCTGGCATTTTTCCCCGGACTAGCCCTCAGCTCGACTGCCTTTGCGCTATGGTTTGACTGAAAGTTGACGGCTGAGAGCGGACGGGCCATGCCCCACCCTTACTTTCGTACCATGCCCCTCCGTGCCCCACCGATACCTCGCCTCTCCTGTCTCTCATCACTACACTGTGCCTGGAGATATCTGTGACCACGGACGAGGAACTGAACGTACTCGATACCCAGCTGCGCCGCCTCAAAATCGAGTACGAGATTTTTTTCAGTAACCCGAAGAAACATCCTCCCACCGACATTGAGTGGAAGGTGCTGGCGCTGTTGCGGAAATTTTCCGACGGCGGCCGCATGAATTTCTCCCAGCGCTATCGCTACAACGAAATGTCGCAGCGCTATGCCATCTATAGCGATCTCTGGCGCAAGAAGTCCCGCATCCGCGAAGAGGGCTACCGCCGTCCGCAGGACGCGATTCTCTCTATTCAGGGAGTCCGCGAGGAGGAAGAGCACACGCCGCAGCACCATCCTGTCTATGGCGTCGGCCATCCGGCGCCGGGCGCCGGAGGGGTTTCGTCCCCGCACTTTGTTTTGCATAGCGTGGACCAGAGCGAGCACGAGCAGGTCGAGCGCCTCTATAACACGCTGGTTGCCGCCAAGAAAAAAGCCGGCGAGAATGTCTCCGGCAATATCGATTCCTTCACCGCCTTCGTTCAGAAAAAGACGGAGCAGATCCGCAAGCAATACCACTGCACCGACGTCGAATATTCCGTCGAAATTGCCGATGGCCACGTCAAGCTGAAGGCCAAAGCCAAGTAATCCGATCCCGTCCCCCGTTCTTTCCCGCGAATATCCGCTTCCTGCAGGAGACTTTCGACTCCGGGTCTTTAATCGTTTGACTTCTCCGTCGGCCGCGGATAATTATGTCCCCCGCAGCTCAGGGCATTCCCCATCGTTTTCCCAGGAGCATGGTCAATGACTCATTGACGGAAATTCCGCCCGGATTTTCTGTCTTTGCTGATCTGCAACTCAAAAATCTAGAGGGTAGGAGAAAAAATGGTTATAAAGCGCGCACTCAGCACCTCGTTCGTATTGGCGCTTGCCGCCGGTATGCTTTTCGCTCAGGACGCCGGCCCCAAGGTCGCCCATACCACTCACTCTGGTCCTATCAAGTCAGCTACCACGAGTTTCAGCTCCGGGCAGCTCATCTTCAGCAACTTCGCCCCGCCGCCCGCCGCCTTGTACAACGACACCACCGGCTATTACGTCCTTGGCCCCGACAATTCGGTTGGATTTTCCGAGCAGTGGATCGGTGTGCCGTTCATTCCGAAAAACGATTCACACGTGACTATTCTGCAGGTCGCGGTGCAATGGATTTCCGGATCAAACGCCATCCAGGTCGGCCTTTACAGCGATAATGGTGGAACCGTTGGAACCCTGCTAGCCAGCGCCGAAGCCAAAGTGACTTCCACCTTCGGAACCTGCTGCAAGACCGTCAACGTCGGCATCCCCGCGACTGCCGTCACGCGTGGCCAGCAATACTGGATCGTCGCCAGCTCGGACGATGTTAATGATCCGGATTTTACCGGCGTGTTTGACGCCTCCGCTACGCAGATCATCTCCTACAATGAATCGGCATCCGGGTGGGCGTCCTTCACCACCAACACGCCCGCCGCAGCAGCTTATGGCACGATCCCATAGATTGATTCACACCGGATGTTCTTCTGAGGCCACGGGAAATCCGTGGCCTTTTTTCTGTACCAGCATCCGCCGGTAGGAAAGCCGCAACGTGGAGACAACTCGCTGTGCGACAGCTGCCCTCGGCTGTTCGTCGAGCAAACCTCGCCTGCCTGCACGCGCAACCTGATAGCGCCGCAGGTTTGGACGACTTCTCAAAGAAGTCATCCTGTCTATAACAACGACGGTGCAGTTCAGCCGGCGAGGGATCTCGCATGGACCAAAAGGTAACTCTCCTGAAGTCTCACGCTATTGCAAACTATCTCAAACGGCACCGCTACCCGGAACTGAGGACCCAACGACGATCTCTCGCTTCCTGATAGAATTTTTGGTTTCGCAATTCATGTTTCTCTTGGTATCCGAGGCCCCCATGTCAGCCCCCATCCAGCGCGCCATTCTAAGCGTCACCGATAAAACCGGACTCGCCGAATTCACCCGCAAACTCGCCGCTCTTGGCATCGAACTTGTCTCTACCGGGGGTACCGCCAAACTTCTTCGCGACTCCGGTATCCCCGTCAAAGACATCTCCGAACTCACCGGGTTCCCCGAAATGCTGGATGGCCGCGTCAAGACGCTTCACCCCAAAGTCCACGGCGGAATCCTCCATCGCCGCGACGATCCCTCTCACCTCGCCGCCATCGCGGAACACGGTATTCAGCCGATCGACATGGTGGTGGTCAATCTTTACGCCTTCGAAAAAACCGCGGCCAAGCCAGGAGTGCGCTTCGAAGAGTTGATTGAGAACATCGACATCGGCGGGCCATCCATGATCCGCTCCGCCGCTAAGAATTTTCAGCACGTCGCCATCGTCACCTCGCCCGCCGATTACGACGCCATCGCCGACGAACTTAAGCGCGGGGGCGGCCAACTCTCGCGCGAAACCAAGTGGCGCCTCGCGCAAAAAGCCTTCGCTACGACCGCCGCTTACGATTCCGCCATCGCCTCGACCCTCGAGCGCATACCCGCCGGCTCATTCCCGCTGGAACCCGAAACCGGGTTTCCCGCCAACTTGCGCTTCTCGTTCCACAAAATACTCGATCTGCGCTACGGCGAAAATCCCCACCAGAAAGCCGCCATGTATTCTGACGGTTCCGGAGTCGGCGTCGCCAACGCCCGCCAACTGCAAGGCAAAGAACTTTCTTACAACAACATTGTCGATCTGCAAGCCGCCTGGGATCTCGCCCAGGAATTCGACGAGCCGGTTTGCGCCATCATCAAACACACCAACCCCTGCGGCACGGCTACCGGCAGCACTCTCGCCGAAGCCTACAAGCGCGCCCTGGAATGTGATCCCGTCTCCGCCTTTGGCGGCGTAATCGGCGTCAATCGTCCAGTCGACCTCCCGGCCGCGGAAGAAATGCACAAGCTCTTTCTCGAAGTTATCGCCGCACCTGCCTTCGACGAGGCCGCCAAGGCCAAGTTCGCCTCCAAGAAAAATCTTCGTCTGGTCGAGGTCGTCCCCGCGAATCAAAAATCGATTCTGAAAAACGTCTCTGGCGGCATGCTCGTCCAAGATAATGACACGCGCGCCCTGGTCGATGCCGACCTCAAAGTTGTGACCCAGCGCCCACCCACTCCGGAAGAGACTCGCGCCCTGCTGTTTGCCTGGAAGGTCTGCAAGCACGTCAAGTCCAACGCCATTGTTTACGCCCGCGATGGCCAGACCGTCGGTGTCGGCGCCGGCCAGATGTCCCGCGTCGACGCCGCCAAGATCGGCGCCATGAAGGCCCAACTTCCGCTAAAAGACACGGTCGCCGCCTCCGACGCCTTCTTCCCATTTCCCGACGGCGTCGAAGTAATCGCCAGGGCGGGTGCCACTGCCATCATCCAGCCGGGAGGCTCGCAGCGCGACCCCGAGGTCATCGCAGCCGCAGACCGCCTGGGAATAGCCATGCTCTTCACCGGAGTCCGCCACTTCCGTCACTGACTATTGTTGGTGGATGATTACAGTCATTGCTTGATCATTGACAATTACCGATTGGAACGACCACGTTCTGTCCTTGAAACGTTGACACTCTGAGACTTTGCCTTGGACTCTGAAACCGCGCCTCGTCAGTCCCTGACCTTCCGGTTCGCCTCGATTTTTCCCATCCCACCCGCCGCTCAAGGTAGAATAAAAGCACCTTTCCCCCGGCGGCTTTGCATCCAACTAAGCTGAGGCTCGGAAACGCGCTGCCAGCGCACACAGGTCGGCACAGTCAGCTCTCATGTCAGGGTTAATGATGAATAAAATTGGTCGCCTTTTGCTTCTGATCTCGGCCGCCACCATCGCTGTAGGTCAAACCACTCAGCCCTCCTCGGATTCCAGCCAGTCTGACGCCAAGCCGGCCCAGTCCTCGCCGCGCAAGGTCGATAAGGCCGCGGCCTATTATCACTACACGCTGGCCCACATGTACGAGGAAATGGTTACCGCCTACGGCCGCAGCGACCTGGCCCTCAAAGCCACCGAAGAGTACCGCCTGGCCATCGAAGCCGACCCTTCCTCCGAGTTTCTGACCTCAAGCCTCGCCGAACTCTACGTCAAGACCGGGCGCATCGCCGACGCGGTCAAGGAAGCACAAGACATCATCAAGCGCGATCCCAAGAACCTTGAAGCGCACAAACTGCTGGGCCGCATCTATCTTCGTTCTCTCGGCGACATGCCTGGCGGCTCCGGCTCCGACAACATTCTCAAACTCGCCATCGATCAGTATGAACAGATCGTCAAGCTCGATCCCGATAGCGTCGACGACCATCTTCTTCTGGGTCGGCTCTATCGCCTCAACAACGATCTGGGCAAATCAGAAGCTGAATTGAAGACCGCCATCAAGATCGACCCCACGTCGGAAGAAGCCGTCACCACGCTGGCCATGCTCTACACCGACGAAGGCGACACTTCCCAGGCACTCAAGGTTCTCAGCTCGATCCCCGATTCCGCCCGCTCGGCCAAACTCTATTCCGCTCTGGGCGCAGCCTACGAGCAACGCAAGGATTACAAGAAGGCCATTGACGCCTACAAGCACGCCATTGTTCTGGATCGCGACAATCTCGACGCCATCCGCGGACTCGCCGAGAATTACCTGAATGACGGTCAGCTTGATGAGGCCCTCGAACAGTACAAGGTCATCGCCGACTCCAATCCCGAAGACGCTCAGACCTATGTCCGTATGGCGGAGATCTATCGCCGCCAGGGCAAATACGATCTCGCTCTCGAAAATCTGAAGCGCGCCGACACCCTTGTTCCTGACACTATGGATGTCCCCTACAGCATGGCCGCCGTCTACCAGGCTCAGGGACGTTACGACGACGCCATCAAGCTCCTGCAGGATCTGCTGAAGAAGACGGAGAAGAGCGATGTCGGGACCAGCCAGGCCGACCGCAACAACCGCGCCATCTTCATCGAGCGCCTCGGCATGATTTATCGCGAGCAGGAAAACTACACCGCCGCGGTTGACACTTTCCGCAAGATGCTGCCCCTCGGCGACGAAAACGCCCGCAGCGGTTATCAGGAGATCATCGATACCTACCGCGAAGCCAAGCAGTGGCCGCAAGCCACCGCCGTCGCCAAAGAGGCGGTGGAGAGAATGCCCGATGACCACGACCTCCGCATGGTTCTCGACGCGCAACTCGCCGACATGGGACAAGTGGATCAGGCTGTCAGCGACGTGCACTCCATGCTGAAGGGCGGCCCCGAAGATCGCAACGTCTACGTTCAGCTCGGCATCATCTACACTCGCGCCAAACGCTGGAACGATGCGCTCGCAGCTCTCGCCCAGGCCGAGCAACTCTCCACCAAGAGCGACGACAAAGCCTACGTCTACTTCCTGCGCGGTGATCTCTATCAGCGGCAGAAGATGTTCGATCAGGCGGAAGCGCAATTCCAGAAAGTTCTCTCGCTGACTCCGCCCAGCGATCCTCAGTCCGCCGCTACGCTCAACTATCTTGGCTACATGAACGCGGATCGTGGCGTGAAGCTCGAAGAATCCCTGAACTACATCAAGCAGGCGCTAAGCTTCGAACCTAATAATCCGGCGTATCTCGACTCGCTGGGTTGGGTCTACTTCAAGCTGGGCAAGTACGATTTAGCGGAAGACAATTTGAACAAAGCTGCGGCCCACATGGGTTCCGATCCCACCGTGCAAGAACATCTCGGCGATCTCTACCAGAAAACCGGTCGCCTCAAGCTCGCCGCCGCCCACTGGGATCGAGCGGTCCAGGAGTGGAACAAAACCATCCCTGCCGAGCAAGACACCGACGCCTTCGCCAAAGTCCAACAGAAACTGGACGCCGCGAAAGTAAAGCTGGCGAAAGAAGAAGGCTCTTCCAAGCAGTAGCGGCGATCGTGCTACGGGCTGGCGCAGTTCAAGCTAGGCGTTTGCGCCTGTTGGCGCTTCCTTCAGCTACTCTTGGAGAAATCGCGCGTGCGCTTTTCAGCGTCTTAATCACCTTACCGGCAATCGGGACTTCGAATCCGATGCGGCGCCGCGGTGGGTCCGGAGGGTTGATCAACTCCCGAATTGCGTCCATCAGGTCCTGGATATCGGCGTCGTGCGCTTCGAGCCGGCGTTCGACCTCCGCCAGTTTGGCAAGAATATGCCGATTTGCGGCAATGGCACGACGCATGCGAACGAAAGCCAGCACCACGAAAACGCTCATTTCGATGGCTCGTTCCGAGTTCAGCACCGTGGCCGCCATGATCGCGCCGTGTTCGGTAAATACGTACGGCCGATAACGCGTTCCCCCGTGACTCTGACTTGAGATCACATTTTGTGATCTCAAGATTTTGAATTCCTGGGCCGACACTTGAAAACGGAATGCAACCGGAAACCGTTTCGCGTTGCGTTTGACCTGCTGGTTTAGATGCCGGACTCTTACCTCGTAAAGTTCTGCCAGATCCGCATCCAGAATCACCCTTTGACCTCGAAGCGTCAGGATCTTCGAGTTCACTTTTCGAATCGCGACAATTGCAGTTTTTGCCATAATTCAAAACTTGAGATCACATTTTGTGATCTCAAGATGCGTACAAGAACACGCAGCGAACTAAGGATAGCAGTCTGCGAAATTCGAGAACACAGGAATCTCGTCTATTTTGGACAAGAGTTCCAATTCAGGAACGCCGGCTTTATTACCGCGCCGGTTTCTGGAGTCGTCAGCCATTTGTTAGTCACACTCCTCTGCTAAACTCGCAGCATGCTGGCGCCCTACGCAGTGCGGGTCGAACAGTCCCGGGGACGCCGCTTCCCCGAATCCCAGCATCCCTATCGCAACGATTTCCAGCGTGACCGCGACCGCATCATCCACGCCCGCGCCTTTCGCCGCCTCGAAGCCAAAACCCAGGTCTTCACCCGCCGCTACTCCGATCACTTCCGCGACCGCCTCACTCACACCCTTGAAGTCACCCAAATCTCCCGCACCATCGCCGGAGCCCTCGCCCTGAACGCCGATCTCGCCGAAGCGCTCGCCTTGGTCCATGACATCGGACATCCTCCCTTCGGCCACGCCGGAGAGAAGGCCCTCAACGCCGCCATGCTCGATCACGGACTCTCATTCGACCACAATCTCCACGCTCTCCGCATCGTCGAAGATTTCGAGCAGCGCTACGCCGCATTTCCCGGGCTCAATCTCACCTTCGAAGTGCGGGAAGGAATCATCAAGCACTCTCGCGATTACGCCGCAAAAGATTACCCGGAATTATCGCAGTATCTGCTCGACCAGCGTCCCCCGCTCGAGGCCCAACTGATCGACCTCACCGACGAAATCGCCTACAACACCGCCGATCTCGACGATGGCTACGAAGCGCATTTAGTCACGCTGGAAGAAATTCGCGAAGGCGTCCCGATTTTCGAACGGTTCTATGGCGAAGTCGCGCAGCTCTATCCCCACGCGCCGAACAAGCTCAAGTTCAACGAAGTCCTCAAGCGAATCCTCAACCGGTTCGCCGACGACCTGATTCAGAACACGCGAAGCAGCCTCACCCAATCCGCAATTCGCTCCCTGGACGATGTCCGCAACCATCCCGAGCGCCTGGCTGCATTCAGCCCGGTTGTGAACGCCGAGCGCCAGCAGACCAAAGATTTTCTCCACGAATTCGTCTACTTCAGCCCCAGCCTGGCCGACGAAAAAGACAACGCTGAGCGCGTAGTCATTGAGCTATTCAATTTCTGGATGGAAAATCCTAAGGCGCTACCGCACCACTACCAGGAAAAGGCCAAAGAAGAATCCTTGCCCCGCATGATCTGCGACTACATCGCCGGCATGACCGACCACTTCATCTTCGAACAGCATGAAAAATATTGCGGATGATCATCTGCCCCATCGACCTTCGTCGACCGACAGCCGGGGCGTCAGTCGCCACATGATACGGTCGCTTCCACGCAGTCCTAACGATTTATCCGTTGGAATCCGAGTAAATCCGTGGCAAAAGAAGTTCAGCGACTGGCGACCTCCGCTACCACATCCAGCAGAATTCTCGGCCCCCGCCTGACTTCTTCCACGCGAATGCGCTCGTCGTTCCCATGCTCGGTGCTCCCTTCTTCCTCTGTCGCCGTGTAGGGATTGAACCCATATGCCACGATCCCCAGCGGCCGGTAGCGCTGATTCTCCGTGTACCCGCTGGTGATGTGCGGCACCACCGGCGTTCCCGGGAAATATTTCCCCGAAACGTCCTTGATGGCGGCGTACAGCGCGTTATCCGTCCCCGAAAAATTCGCCTGGCGGAATTCCGCATTCAGCGGCTCAATCGTCACATTCGGATCGTTCACCACCTTCTGCAGCGCCTCCGCCACCGCCTTGGGATCGCCGCCGGGCAGAATGCGCACATCCAGATTCGCCCACGCCTCCGGAGGAATCACGTTGGTCTGCTCCGAGCCTCCCAGCATGGTCAGCGAAATTGTGTCGCGCAGCAGAAAGTTCAGCGACTCATCCCGTTCGACATCCTGCTGAAAGTTTTTGTCCTGCACTGCCTTCCCAACGTCGCGATAATAGGCAGCCTCTTCTGGCGGCTCATAAGGAGCCATATCTTTCAAAAACTCATCCACCACGGGCAGCACCCGCAGTGGAGTTTTGTAGGCGATGATTCGATTCAGCGCCCGCACCAGCCGGTTCGGCGCCGAATCCGGGTTCGGCCTCGACCCATGTCCCGGCCTGCCATGCGCCACAACATGCAGCCAGTACGTGGTCTTTTCTCCCACATCGATGCCAATGAACTTTACCTTTCCATTCTCCAGCAGATTCTCTCCGCCTTCGTTGATCAGGAACTCCGCATTCTCCAGCAGGTCGCGCTGATTCTTGATGAACCAATCCGTGCCCGTCCCATCCGCCTCTTCATCCGACACCGCCAGAAAAATTACGTCTCGATCCAGCGTCACCTTCTCCCGCTTCAGCATGACCATGACAACGAGTTGAGCCAGCCCCTCATCCTTCATGTCCTGCGCCCCGCGCCCCCAGATGTAGCCATCTTTGATCTCTCCGCTGAACGGAGGCACTCTCCAATGCGAGGCATCGCTGGTCACCACATCCATGTGATTGAGCAGAACGATCGGACGCTTCCCCTCGTCAGTCGTATGCCGCAGGCGCGCCCACAGATCGCCCCGCCCCGGCGAGTATTCGAACACTTTGTTCTCGATGCCCTCCTGATCAAGGATCGTTTTGTAGAACGCCACCGCCTTTGCTTCGTTCCCAGGAGGATTGGTCGTATCAATGCGCAAATATTCCTGCATCCACTTCACCGACAGATCGGAGTAGTTCTTCAAATGTTCCGGCGAAATTCGCGAAGACGCTGTTCCTATGACCGCATCCTCAGCCCATCCAGCATCAGCCGACAAGGCAGCCGCGATTCCCAGCACAATTCCAACTCGAACCAGCACTGTTGCGAAATCCCTCCCGCCCAAACTCAGCAAGCGCAAAGTTCCCTCCCAATTTCCGTGGTTACACAGGTTACCGGCGCAAAGCACGCTCGATTCCTAAAATCCAAGACCCAAGGCCCAAGACTAACGCTTAGCACCTGAACCTCTTCCACGCAGTTTTTATATCAGGTCTGCCAAAATTACCTTCGGTCGCACGCCCCGACCGAACTTCCGCCCACCATTGACGCTATAATGCCTATAGCCATCAACGACTTAGCTCTTCAACCTTAGCGCTCGATTTGGCATCCGACATGTAATGAAGCTATGCGGCGCTTTGTATCCGGCGCCGAGAATCTAAGGCCCAGGCGCAGCGTCAGCGCCGGCCGGCTCAGCAAATCTGCTGGCTTTCTTTACCGTTCGGTTGGGGACGCAAAGGTAAATTTCAGCACGCCCAGGCGTGCCCGGGGTGGCGACAAAGCTCGAGCCTAGACGCCCGCCCCAAAAACTTGGAGGAAGTCATCATGAATCACCGTCTCTTAATCGCCCTGCCCCTGGCCGCGATCCTCGCTGTTCCGGCCCTGGCGCAGTCCACCTCGTCCAGCTCTGATCAGAGCCAGCCCGCCGCCACGCAGCAGACGCAGTCCAACTCGGCTCAGCCTTCCAGCGACAACAGCGGCAACGCGACCGGCAAAGCTCCTCTGGCTGCTCCTTCTCGCGAAGGCTTCTGGGGACGCGTCAATCCTTTCGCTCGCAAGAAATATGTCCAGCGCCAGACCGAGCCCATTCGCGACCGTGTCAACGAGCTCGATGAGCTGACCTCCCAGAATAGCAAGAACATCAAGGACGTCGATCAGCGCGCTCAGGCTGGCATCAAGCTCGCCTCCGACAAGGCTAACGAAGCCGACCAGCACGCCATCGACGCCGGCAACAAGGCCACCCAGGCGCAGCAGTCCGCCCAGCAGGTCACGACGCGCGTCCAGACCGTCGAGGGCGTGGTCAACAACATCGACCAGTACAAGGCCTCGAACCAGACCGAAATCCGCTTCCGCCCCGGCCAGACCATCCTCAGCAAACCCGCTAAGGACGCTCTCGACCAGATGGTAAGTGGACTCAAAGGTCAGCACGGCTACATCATCGAAGTGCAAGGCTTCTCCTCCGGCAGGGGACAGGCCGCCATCAGCACTTCGCAGAAGATGGCCGAATCCGTGGTCCGTTACCTGGTCCTCGACCATGAGATCCCGGTCTACCGCATCTACCTTGTCGGCATGGGGAACGCCCCTGTTCCGTCAAGCGATGAGACCGCGAAGTCGAAGCGCATCTCGGGTGGCCGCGTCGAAATCAGCCTGCTGAAGAACGATCTCGAACAGCTCTCCAGCAACGGCTCGGCCCCGGCCATGTCCGCCGACCAGCAACAGCAACCGAAATAGTTTTAGGACCGACGGGCGCCTCGCCCTCAAGTCCCTCCCCAGAAAGCCTCTCGCGCAAACGAGAGGCTTTTCATATTCCTGCTTTCCCCCGGCCCGCTCCCGCGTCCATACCTCAGACGCCCAAGTCTTCGCCATGAATGACCTCAAACAGGCCCTCCGCCAATTCCAAAAATCCCCCGGATTCGCCGCCACCATCATCCTTACCATCTCGCTCGGCATCGGCGCGAACACGGCCATCTTCACGCTCGTTCATGCCATCTTGCTGAAGTCGCTGCCGGTGGCCAACCCGGCCATGCTGTATCGCATCGGCGATCGCGACGACTGCTGTGTCAACGGCGGCTTCATCAACGATGACGGCGACTTCGACCTGTTTTCCTACGACCTCTATCGCGAAATCCAGAAGAACACGCCGGAGTTCGAGGAGCTCGCAGCCTTCCAGTCCGGCCAGAATCGAATGAACGTCCGCTTTGGCAACGCGATGGCCAAGTCCGAGCGCACCGAATATGTGTCCGGGAACTACTTCTCCACCTTCGGCATCGGTGCCTATGCCGGACGCCTGCTTCAAGCTTCCGATGACGTGCCGGGCGCCGCACCTGTCGCCGTCCTCAGCTATGCTGCGTGGCAGGCAGCCCACTCCGCGGACCGCAACGTGGTCGGGTCAACCTTCTACATTCAGACCCACCCCGTAACAATCGTCGGCATTGCGCCCCCCGGATTCTTCGGCGACCGCATCAGCGGCAGTCCTCCCGGCTTGTGGGTTCCCCTGAACGCCGAGCCCGTGCTTGAGGGCGAGACCACCATTCTGAAAGTGGCTGAGTCGAACTGGCTCTATGTTCTGGGTCGCGTGAAACCCGGCGTGGCTCCCAGAGCGCTGGAAGCCAAAATCACCGCCGATCTTCAGCAATGGCTAGCCACGCAAGCCGCCTATACAAAAAACGGCAACGATAAGGAGATTCCCAAGCAGCACGTCGTCCTCACCGCGGGCGGAAGCGGCATTCAGAACCTTCAGCAGGAGACTGGGGACGGTCTCCGGCTGCTCACCTGGATCTCTGCGCTCGTCCTGCTCGTGGCCTGCGCCAACATCGCCAATCTGCTGCTGGCCCGAGGCACTGCGCGAAAAGCCGAGACTTCCATTCGCACCGCGCTGGGAGCATCGCGCGCAGTTCTGATCCGGCAATTGCTCACCGAAAGCGTGATTCTCGGCGTGGCGGGAGGCGTAATTGGTGTCGGGATCGCCTATGCAGGCGCGCGCATGATCCTCAACCTCGCCTTCCCCGAGGCGTCTCAAATGCCGATTCAGGCCACTCCTTCGCCGGCGATCCTTGGCTTCGCATTTCTCCTGTCGCTGTTCACTGGCATCATCTTCGGCATCGTTCCCGCTTGGATCTCGTCTCACTCAGACCCGGCCGAAGCTTTGCGCGGCCTCAATCGCTCAGTGGGAGACCGCTCGCTGCTGCCGCAGAAGGCACTGATCGTTCTACAGGCGGCTCTTTCTCTGGTACTGCTCGTGGGCGCTGGCCTCATGTCCAAGACCCTGCGCAATCTCGAGCAGCAGAATTTCGGCATCGCCACTGCTGGCCGCTACGTCATCCACATCGACCCCATGGGCGCGGGATACAACCTCGAAACGATTGGCCCGATCAATCAGCGGATCGAGGACGAATTCAAAGCTCTACCCGGCGTCCAGAGCGCGGGTCTGGCACTCTATAGCGCACTTGAAGGCAATAACTGGGGGGAAGGTGTTTTTGTGGAAGGCCGCCCCGCACCCGGACCTGAGGAAAATAACGGCGCATCCTGGGATCGCGTCAGCCCGCAATTCTTCCAAACCATCGGCCAGCCCATCATCCGCGGCCGCGGTTTCACCGATCAGGACACAGCGACTTCGCAGATGGTCGCCGTCGTCAATCAAACCTTTGTGAAGAAATTCTTCCCCAAGGAAGACCCCATCGGACGTCACTTCGGAGTCTTCGATCAGAAGTATGCCAGCAACTTCGAAATCGTCGGCATCGTGGCCGATGCGAAGTACACCAATCCGCGTGACGACGTGCGCCCCATGTATTTCCGTCCCATGACGCAGTTCAATCGCAACGTAATCGGGCAGCGCAACGACTTCATGGCGGAGAGCCGGTCGCTTTATCCCAACTCCATCACCGTTCAATACGCTGGTGATGCCGCTTCGCTGGAATCCCTCGCGCGCCGCACGCTCGCCAACATCAATCCCGACCTTACCGTCGAGCAGTTTTCAACTCTCGATTACCAGGTCGCTAGCAATTTCACCGAAGAGAGGCTGGTCACGCAGCTCACCGGATTATTCGGCCTCTTAGCGCTGGCCCTCGCCTCCGTCGGTCTCTACGGCATCACCGCCTACTCGGTAGCCCGCCGCACCAACGAAATCGGAGTCCGCATGGCGCTGGGCGCCAATCGCCGCGATGTCATCGCCATGGTTTTGCGCAACGCGCTTTTGCTCGTCGCCGTTGGCTTGGCGATCGGCGTACCCGTAGCCCTGCTCGGCGGACGCCTGATGTCTACCCAACTCTATGGCGTGCACGCCTATGATCCGCTAACGCTAGCCACCGCAGTGCTAGTCCTCTCGGCTTTCGCCGCCCTTGCCGGATTCGTCCCCGCCCGCCGCGCCGCCCGCATCGAGCCCATGCAGGCCCTGCGTATCGAATAGCTGAAAAGGTAACGCCGATACATAGCAACCGTAGCGCCGTCCGGCCGGCCGTCGCGGGCCTGCCCTGAGCTTGTCCCAGGGCGTCTTCGCCTCTGCACCATCTTCCACGGAATCCTTCACGCCAGAGTGTTCCCCCGGTTTACCGTCGGGTATATACTCTTGGCGTTAGGAATACTGTTCTTCCGGCCGAGCCCCTATCGGTTGGAACGGGGCGTACATTCATTCCCCTAATTCATGCGCCCCGCATGTGCAAGGCCAATCCCGCTGGGGGCGGCGTGGAAGGGCACGGGTGCATCAACCCAGTGGCAAGGGAAAGCTGCATCCGCGGGGAGGTCTACCGTGGATATTATCTTTGTTCGTCTTCTTTTTGTAATCGTTGTAGGGGCTACCTGCTACGTCATTGCACCATTCAACCTGCCTCGATCCTGGGACGCTGGAGTCGGAGTCCTCATCGGCGCAGCCATCGTGCTATTCGAATGGAAGCTGCGCACCGTCAGCCTGAAGCGGCTGATTGGGGCGGCGATCGGCAGCATCCTCGGAATCTGCGGCGCCTATCTGTTTGCCCTGGTCATTCGCAGTAGTGTCCCCGAGGGGCACACCCAGAGTTTCCTGCAGATTATGGTCATGCTCTTGATGGCCTACGTCGGCCTGATCGTGGGAGCAAACAAGGGCGATCTGCTCAACCTGGCGGCGCTGGGTGGAATCTTTGGCGGCGAGAAGCAAGGTAAGAAAAGCTACAAGATCCTCGACACCAGCGTCATCATCGATGGCCGCATCGCCGATATTGCCGAGACCGGATTCCTCGACGGCGTGATTGTGACCCCGCAGTTCGTGCTGCGGGAGTTGCAGCTCGTCGCCGACTCCGCCGACTCGCTCAAGCGCAATCGCGGACGCCGCGGCCTCGACATCCTGCAGCGCCTGCAGAAGGTCGCCACTCTGCAGATCCAGATCGTGGAAGACGATTTCCCCACGGTCCGCGAAGTGGATCTGAAGCTGATCGAACTGGCCAAGCTCTACGAAGGCAAGATCATCACCAACGACTTCAACCTGAATAAGGTTGCGCAGTTGCAGGGGGTCGAGGTGCTGAACATCAACGAGCTCGCCAATTCGCTCAAGCCCATCGTGCTGCCCGGCGAGACCATGCGCGTCTTCATCCTGAAAGAAGGCAAGGAATACAACCAGGGCGTGGCCTATCTGGACGACGGGACCATGGTGGTTGTGGACAACGCCCGCAAGATGATCGGCAAAACCATCGACGTCTCGGTCACCTCGGTGCTGCAGACCACCGCCGGAAAGATGATCTTCGGCAAATGGGACGAGCGCGCCGCTTACTCGCGGCAAGCGGTTGCTGTGGCGCAGACGGTGGCGGTGCCCGTGGCCACACCGACGGCGCCAGTTTCGAACGCGACAGTCGAGACCAAGCCCGGCGCGTAGTTAGCGGCGGCGCGGCTGGCAGTGCGAGGCAGAACTTCAACCACGAAGGACACGAAGTTACACGAAGGACGACAGCAAACCAGAATCCTTCGGTGAGCCTTCGTGTCCTTCGTAGTTCTAGCCTTTGACTTTCCACGGGCGAAATTTGAACTCCCAGCCCGCACGCTCGTATACTGACAGCCCGCCATGAAGGTTGTCGTGATCATCCCCGCTGCCGGGCTTGGGACGCGCATGGCCCCTGTGCCTAGCGCGATGATTCCAGGCAGCAAAGACGCGAAGTCGCAGAAGCCGCACCCCTCCAAACAGTTCACCGAACTGGGAGGCACGCCCATCCTCATTCACACCCTGCGCAAGTTCGCTGCCGTCGATGCAGTCAGCGAAATCTGGATGGCCCTGCGCGAGAACGAGATCGAGGGCTTACGCGAGCGGCTACAAAAAGAAGCAAAGGACGTGCTCAAGAAGAAGATCGAACTGGTGGTCGGTGGAGAGCACCGGCAGCAATCAGTCGAGCACGCGCTCAATGCGATTTCCGCGGCCGCTGACGACATTGTGCTAGTTCACGATGCGGTGCGCCCTTTCGTGACCAAAGAAATTATCCAGGACGTCATCGTGGCGGCGAAGAAGTACGGCGCGGCCATTGCCGGACTTCCCGCCACCGACACGGTGAAGCAGGTCGAGCGCACCGCCGAGGGAGCGATCATCAAGGCGACGATTCCGCGCGCTGGAATTGTGCTGGCCCAGACCCCGCAAGGATTCCGCTATGACCTGATCAAGAAAGTTTTCGACGAGGCGGCCGCTGACGGATTCATGGGCACGGACGAAGCCTCGCTCGCCGAACGCGCCGGCCACCAAATCGCAGTCGTCATGGGCTCGCCCAGAAACATCAAAATCACCACCCCGGCCGACATGGAACTGGCCGAGTTCTATTTAGGGAAATGAGCCACGGATTGGCACGGATTTCCACGGATAAATCTTCACAACTCGGCATACACTCGGGGGTGGTGGAAATCTTGCCTGCCAATCTGAAGCATGCCGAGCTGAGCCAGCAGATCATCGGGGTCTTTTATGACGTCTACAACGAGCTTGGCCATGGATTTCTCGAGTCCACCTATTCGGAGGCGATGGTTGTCGAACTGAAACAAGCGGGCCTGGCGGTTGCCCGCGAAGTTCCCGTGCCAGTCTGGTTTCGCGGCAAACGAGTGGGGCAGTACTTTGCCGACCTGCTGGTCGAGAACTCCGTTTTGCTCGAGTTAAAAGCAGCGCGCAATGTCGAATCCGCCCATGAAGCGCAGCTCCTGCATTACCTCCGCGCGACGGACGTTGAAGTTGGCCTGCTTCTGAACTTTGGAGTGCGTCCGCAATTCCGTCGGCTGCTCTTCGATAACGCAAGAAAAAGGATCCGTGAAAATCCGTGTGAATCCGTGGCCAAGGTTTTTGCATGAGAATCGGTTACGGGTTTGACTCGCACGAATTCCGTCCCGGCATTCCGCTGAAGATTGGCGGCATCACGCTCGATTACGACCAAGGGCTCGGCGGACACTCCGATGGGGACGTGCTGTTGCATGCCATCACCGACGCCCTGCTGGGAGCGATCGCCGCGCCCGATATCGGAGCGCTGTTTCCGCCGTCCGATCCGAAGTGGAAGGGAGCGGACTCGGCGGTCTTTTTACGTGAGGCGCTGAAGCGCGTGCGCGACGCGGGATACTGCGTCGCCAACGTGGACGCCAGCCTGATTCTCGCGGCTCCGAAGATCGGCCCACAGGCTTCGGCGATTCGCGCGCGCGTGGCAGAACTGCTCGGCGTTGCCGAGGATTGCGTGGGGCTGAAGGCAAAGACGCCGGAAGGTCTCAACCTCGAGAACGCCGCGATTGGACACGTGGTTGTGCTGCTGGAAAAAATGGCGCGTCCGGCCAACAGAAAACAATCCGCCCGCGCTTTGAAAAGAAAGAAATAACTCTCACAACCGCTCACCCGCCGCTTTGATCAACGCATCGAAAATAGCCCGCGATGCGCCGTCGTCATCCACCGAGCGTTCCGGATGCCATTGCACTGCCAGCACGAAATGCTCGGATGAAATTTCCTCCAGCGCTTCGATGATGCCGTCATCAGGGCAGCGCGCGACGATGCGCAGGCCATTGCCGACGGTGTCGGCCGATTGATGATGCGACGAATTCACGGGCACGATAAGCCCGTCGGCCTCCGCGGCTAAAGCTCGGTCTTGTCTACGATCCTTTTCGGCACGGCTTAAGCTGCGCCCTTCCCGGTCCTTCTCCGCCCCGATGCACTGTATGGAACTGGCAACGACATGGGCGAGTTGAGACGCGGAATCGATTTCGACGGTGTGGGCGACCGCGACTTTTTTTCCGGCTTCGTGATTCACTCTCACGCGCGCGGATTCCGGCAGGAACTCCGGAATGTGCTGGATGAGCGATCCGCCGCGAAAGACGTTGAGACTCTGCAAGCCATAGCAGATTCCAAGGATGGGTTTGCGGCGGTCGTAGGCGTCTGCCAGCAAGAGTTCGTCCACTTGTTCCCGCAATGCGTCCGCAGCAGCGGAATGCGGTGAACGTGGCTGCTGGAATTTTGCGGGATCGACGTCGGCGTTGCTGCCCGGCAGCAGAACGGCGTCACAAGTCGCGATCAACTGACGGACTTCGGCGGCCGCTGGCTCGAGCGGAACTCTGACCGGTTCTGCGCCGGCGAGCGCGACCGCGCGTTCGTATTGCGGAATGGCGCGCTGGCCATATTCGTGGTTGGTCGAATGCGGCATGGGAATGGCCACGCGAATGGGCACGTACTAGCTCATCCTCTCGATGGCGGTGAGGGTTTTGGTCTGGCGATAGTGGCGAACTTCCATCACGACCGCGAGCACAAGGATGATGCTCCCCGCGACCAGCGCACTGGGCAGCGCAATCATGCGATACGCGATGCGCATATCGGGATGCATGCCACGCACGAGCGACACGCCCACCACGCCGAGGATGCCAAGCAGAAGGCTGACCGCGAAGCAGAGTAGCGTGCCGATGAACGTCACCACAAAGATCCGCGCCGGAACGCCGTACCAGCGCGGGGAGCGGTTTGTGCGTGCCATATGAGCCGGCTCCCATCTTCAGGCGCGGCGTTTGTAGAGTACCGCGAATTCAAATCCCTGGTTGGGAGGGAACAACTCGGCGACCTTGCGCAAACGTTCGGCGAGCGCAGAGGGCGCGAGCAGTGGATAATCGCGTTCGCGCAGATCGTAGTAATCGACGTCGAGATACAGCGACAGCAGATAAATCGAAATGGTGTCGGCAAACGTGGCTTCGAAGTACTGCGTCTTGTAACGCTCGGCGTCGGGGCCGTAGGGGGTTGCGAGTTTGCGGGCTTCCCAGGCGTCGAGCGAAGTTTCGCCGCGCACGCCGCCTTCGACCTGAGTCCAGGCCAGCTGACTGAACTCGTGCGAGACTCCGGCACGCTCCACCAGGGCATGGCCCACATTGATGTAGAACTCGAAGGCCACGGAAAATTTGTCGTCCATCAGGCGCGTGGAAATGAAGACGCACTGCGAGTCGCCGAGATTGAGGTTGCGGTGGCAGACGGCGTTATCGCTCAACGCGACGTCGTAGCGGTCGGCGATGAGCGTGTCGTCTCCCTGGCTGACGGTCAGCGGAACGAAATAGTAGGCCTTGCGTTCGAGCGCAGCCGAGATGCGCGACGGAACCGCGGCCACCATGCGCTCGAGGTCGAAAGAGTTGACGGCGATCTCGCCGGCCGACGCGTAGCAGATTCCGTTGGGGGCCTGCGAGACGGGCGTGAGGCGAACGACTTCAGCGGGACTGCGCGTAATTGCCGGGGCGGCCTGAGACATTACAGAATTCATTCTACACACAGCCTGCAGTTGTAGTTTGCGCCACGGCGTGCGAGCGCGAGCGGATTTATTTTGAGGGTATCTCCGACAGCTAAAGTATTCGAAACGCGGGACTTACGGGCAGTACGGATTCACGCGGATGAACGCCCATCCTTCCTGGGAATATTTCTCAGCCAGCGACCCCGAGAATTAGGTTTCAAAGTCTCAAGGTTTCAAAGCCCTTGAAACTTTGAAACCTTTCCACCTTGAGACCTTTCTTTACGCGCTCGATACAGTTGAGAGCGACGCCCTATTTGTTCGACAGCACAAAATCGACCGTGCTGCTTTGGTTTGCGTTGACGACCACCGGTTTTTCCCACGTTCTCGGTTCGCTGAAAACGGGCCGCTGCACGCTGTGCTCGGTGAGCACGTCGTAGGCCTGCTCTTTGCCGAGCAGGCTCCAGCCTTCATGCCAGGCGATGAGTTGATAGGTGCCGGGCGGAATATTGGTGAGTTCGAAATATCCGCTCTCGTCGGTGACGGCATAGTAAGGATGAGGGGTGACGAACATTTCGGCATTCATCCAGACGTGGCCGCCATTGCAGCGCAGGTTGACCAGGCCCGCGGTCGGCATGACGCGGGTGTTGACCCGGTCGGTAAAGGGAAAGGGCAGGTTGAAGGTGGCAGCGCCGTCCATGTGAATAGTGTGCAGCGTGGCATCAGAGCTGACCATGCTGAGCGCCTGGTTCTGCGGCACCAGCAGGATATGCGGAATATAGCGGCAATGCTTCTGATCGAGATGGCGGCGCTGCTCGGGCAGGTCCATGGCCTTGCCGCTGGTGATGTTTTTGAGATAGACGACGGTATTGGCGACACCGCCTTGCGGGCCGATGACGAGGCGCTCGAGATCGGCGGTCTTCTTGGAATCGGGATCGCAAATCTCCGGGTCCTTGGTGATCGGCATAGTCAGGGCACGCGGAACCGGCCCAGACCACTTGACGGTCCCGGAGATCGTGCCCCCGTCCACTACGGTCACCACGTTATAGGTGTTTTGAGAAAAAGCGGTAAAGGTTGCTGCAAAAAAGAAAGCCGCAAACAAAGCTTGCGAAAACATCCTGCGCATACTCCCCCCTTTGATGCTCCGGCAACGGCGGAATGGCCACCAGTTGCGGCATCGTAATTTGGCCTGCTAATGCCCCGCACACACTTTCGAGTCCCAACTCACGGGACGATGCTGCGCAGGGGCCCGGATGATCCGGGAGCAGCATGGGTGCTTGCAGGTGCCACGGTTTCAATGGGAAGCCGCTTTAGGCGGTCCGTGATTGAAATCACATTTAGGGTGCACTCGGAAGGCACGCGGGTCGAGATTACGGAGGTAATGTTACGGGTCCTGATGACCAGGCACTTAACTTCATTCGCCACGGATTTACGGATCAACACGGATTTATGGGAAGCATTCTGTGGGTTTTCCGCGGGATTCTCAAAAGAGCTTTGACTACTAAGGACACGAAGTAACACGAAGGCAAGACCGCTAGTTCGCTCGTATATTTGCCACCTAGACCTTACAATCATCCCTCCATGACGATGACGGTGCGATCGTTCGCGAAGATCAATCTGGGTCTGCGCATTGGGGCGGCGCGAGAGGATGGGTTTCACGAACTGCTCACCGTGTATCAGACGATCGGGCTGCATGATGTGATTCGAGTAAGCGTGGGGCGCGGGTCGGGGATTGAGATTCGCTGCGGCGATCCGCGGGTGCCAACGGATGAATCGAATACGTGTCATCGGCTCGTGGCGCGGGCGCTGGCGGCGCTGCGGGCGAGGGGGCGCGTGGTTATCGACATCGACAAGCGGCTGCCGGTGCAGGGCGGGCTGGGCGGGGCTTCGGCGAATGCGGTGGCTTGTTTGCTGGGGCTGGAGCGGGCGCTGCGCAAGAAATTGCCGGCGGCGGATCGATTGGGCATCGCGGCGGAGGTGGGCTCGGATCTGCCGCTGTTCTTGATTGGCGGGACGGTGTTGGGAGTGGGACGCGGGGAGCAGGTGTATCCATTGCCGGATTTGCCCGCGATTGCTTGCGTGGTGGTGGTACCTGAGATTGGAGTTTCAACACCGAAGGCGTTTGCGGAATGGGATCGGACACAGGGGCTAAAGCCTGGTTTTTCAGGGGGCTCGAACGTGGCCCTTAAGGGCCGCTCTTCCACCAAAAGCCGCTCTTCCACCGCGGTGCACCCTGACGTAGGAACGCAAGACCCCTCTTCCACGCCAAGCGGCTCCGGTTCGAAATTGACGATGGGGGATGGCTCCGATAGAATGAATGAGCTTGGCCGCGGGTTGTCGGCGTGGCTGAGCGAGCCTTACTCCAGTGCTCCTTCCGGTTTTATGGCAAGAAGGGGCCGGGCCGGGAATCCGCTTCTCTGGCTTGTCCGGGCTGGGATCGAGAACGACTTCGAGCAGGTCGTCTTTCCTGAGTACCCCGAACTGCGTGAAGGGAAGCGTGCGCTTGAGCGCGCGGGCGCGAAATATGCGTCTCTGTCGGGTTCCGGGTCGGCGCTGTATGGGCTGTTCGGGTCGAGAGCGGCGGCGCGGCGGGCGGTGATCGCGCTGCGAAAGCAGGGTTGGCAAGCGCACCAGACTTCGACGCTGACCCGGGCCGCTTATTGGCGGCAAATTTTTGATTGTTGATTTCCGATTGTTGATTAAGAATAGAGTGCCCCGGTGGGGCTCAATCAACCATCGAAAATCAGCAATCAAGGATGCCTTATTGGGCCGTCGACTAATGGTAGGTCAAGTGCCTTTGGAGCACTTTGTCTAGGTTCGAATCCTAGCGGCCCAGCCAGAAATGCAGCTGCCAGTATCGCGTCGCCAGCAAACCGCTGACCACAGGATACCGGAAAAGAAACGGTTCGATCTGAAGGCCAGGAGCCCGAGACAAAAACCATGGCTACTTTGGTGACGCCGCCCGACAAGACGACCGAAAAGGTGGAAAAAAAGAGTCCGCCGGTAAGCGACGAGAAGACGGAGCGGAAGCAGCGCCCGCGGTCCGACGACAAGTTCAAGATCTTCAGCGGCACGGCGAATATGCCTTTGGCCGATGAGGTCTGTCACTTTCTCGGCATGCAGCGCGGGCAGGCGCAGGTGACGCGCTTTGCCGACGGCGAGTGCTACGTCCAGATTCAGGAGAACGTGCGCGGCTGCGACGTGTTCGTGATGCAGCCCACGTGCCGTCCGGTGGACGAGCATTTGATGGAGTTGCTGCTGATGATCGACGCGCTGAAACGTGCGTCGGCGCGGCGGATTACGGCGGTGATTCCGTACTTCGGATATGCGAGGCAGGACCGCAAGGATAAGCCGCGGAGCCCGATCTCGTCGAAGCTGGTGGCGGATCTGCTGACCACAGCGGGGGCGCACCGGGCGCTGGTGGTGGATTTGCATACGCCGCAGTTGCAGGGATTTTTCAATATCCCAGTGGATCATTTGTTCGCCTCGCCAGTGCTGGTGGATCACTTCCGCAAGCTGGCGTTGCCGAATCTGACGGTGGTTTCGCCCGATGCGGGCGGCGTGGAGCGGGCGCGGTTCTTCGCCAAGAAAGTGGACGCCGCTCTTGCAATCGTAGATAAGCGGCGCGTCGAGATGAATGTTGCCGAGATCATGCACGTGATCGGCGACGTGCACGCGCGGACGTGCTTGATCATTGATGACTTGATCGACACTGCGGGAACGCTGGTGAAGACGGCGCAGGCGCTGATCGACAACGGGGCGACCCAGGTTTATGCCTGCGCATCGCATGCAGTGCTGTCGGGGCCGGCCGTCACCAACATTCGGGATTCGGTGATCAAAGAAGTGGTGGTGACGAACACGATCCCGTTGACTCCAGAGGCCGACGCCGCGCGCACGGAAAAGGGAGGAAAGATTTCAGTCCTCTCGATTGCCGGATTGATTGGCCGGGCGATTCAGGCCAATCACGAAGAGACTTCGGTGAGTAAGTTGTTTACGTGAGGTTTCAAAGTTTCAATGTTTCAATGTTTCAAAGACATCGCGGTGCTCTTCAAGACTCTGAAACTTTGAAACCTTGAAACCTGTGACACGGCAACAATCCATAGTTAGGACTTAACAATATGGCGACTGCATTGGAAACAAACGTACTGGAAGCGCAACCGAGGGAAGCGGGCACGAAGAACGAGGCGCGGCGGGTGCGGCGCGACGGAAAGATTCCGGCCGTCGTGTATGGAGCGGGCAAGGACTCGATGCCGATCAGCGTGGATCCACGGGTGGTGACTCGCATTCTGAATTCGGAGACCGGGCACAACACGATTTTCGATCTCACCATGAACGGCGAAAAGACCAAGGCCATGATCGTGGACTGGCAGTATGAGCCGATCAAGGGCAGGTTGCTGCACATCGACCTGAAGCGGATCGCGCTCGACAAGGTGCTGCGGGTCAGCGTGCCGATTTTCCTGGTGGGCGAAGCGGCGGGGGTAAAGCAGGAGGGCGGCATCATGGAGCAGATGCTTCGCGAAGTCGAGATCGAGTGTTTGCCGGCGGATATTCCCAGCCACATCGATGCCGACGTGGCCCATTTGACGTTCGGCAAAGTGCTGCGCGTGTCCGATCTGCCGCATTCGGCGAAGCTGAAGTTTTTGACCGATTCCAACCAGCCCGTGGCCCACGTCACTTCGGTGAAGGAAGAAGTGGTGGCGACTCCGGAAGCGGTTGCGGCGGAAGCGGCGGCAGCTCCGGCGGAGCCCGAGGTCATCAAGAAGGGCAAGCAGGAGACCGAGGAAGAGGGCGAGGCTGCTCCAGAGAAGGCGGAGAAGCCGGAGAAGGGCGAGAAGAAGGAAAAGAAGTAAGTCTGCCGCGGATCTCCGCGGATCGGTACGGATTGTTTGTGATTCATCCGTGAAGATCGGGGAGAATCCGTGGCCAGGATTCTGGACTTGGCGTGAAACTGATCGTGGGTCTCGGCAATCCCGGAATCGAATATCAGTTCACGCCGCATAACCTGGGCTTTCTGGCGATCGATCGGATTGCGGGAAGCCTGGGAGTGGAAGTGAGGAACCGGCAGTGCCGGGCGTTGACGGCGCGAGCAGTGATTGCCGATCAGCCGGTGCTGCTAGCCAAGCCCGAGACGTACATGAATTTGAGCGGCGTCTCGGTGCGAGAGCTGATCCGGGAGTATGAGGCGAAGCCGGAGTCGGACCTGATCGTGATTCAGGACGAGCTGGATTTTCCGCTGGGCACGTTGCGGATTCATACGCGGCGGAGTTCGGCGGGGCACAACGGCATCGAGTCGATTATCGGGGCGCTGGACACGCAGGATTTTCTGCGTATCCGGATCGGTGTGGCGCCGGATCATCCCGTATCGAACGGGAAAGACTATTTGCTGGCGCCGATGAGTAAAGCCACGCTGAAAGTCGTGGACGGAATGCTCGACGTCGCGGAAGAAGCGGTGAAGGTGATTTTGAAAGATGGTCCGGCAGCGGCGATGAACCGCTTTAACCGGAAGGAAGACAGGGAATAGGGATTAGGGACCAGGGATCAGAAAAGCAAAGAGGCCTTGCGAGTCCCTAACCCCTAGCCCCTGGCCCATGAGAGCTTGGAGAAACGAATGAATCGTATTTATGAGCTGATGTTCATTGTCCGGCCGGATATGACGGACGAGGATCTGGACAAACTGATTTCGACGCTGCAGTCGGTGGTGCCCGCTTCGGGGGGAACGGTGCAGAAGGTCGAGAAGATGGGCAAGCGGCGGCTGGCCTACACGGTGCGGCGATTCCATGACGGCATCTACGTGCTGATGGTAGTCGAGGGCGGCGGGCCGGTCATTCACGAACTGGAACGCCGGTTGCGCGTGACCGAGCCAGTGATCAAGTTCCTGACCGTGCGCGTGGATGAGGAGCAGAAGCGGCTGGATAAGATCAAAAAGCTGCGCGATGCGAAGAAAAAAGTGAGCGCGCAGCCGGCGGCCAGCGCGGAAGAAGCGGCGGCTCCGGCGGCGGCAGCTCCGGCGACGGCGTAAGAGAAGGGGGCAGGGGCTAGGGATCAGGGATCAGGTCTCCGGCTTCGAGATCGAAACAAGGTTGCTGACCTCTAGTCCCTGACCCCTGGTCCTGGCCTGGGGGCGGCATCGATATCTGAAGGAGAGTTGAGTTATGGCAGACGAGACGAAAGCAGCAGAACAAGCGGCGGCGCCAAGCGAGAGGCCGCGGTCGGAAGGCGGCCGGCCGGGCGGAGATCGTCCTGGTTCGGATAGACCAAGATATGGCGGCGGTGGACGCGGTCCGGGCGGCCCTCCGCGCGAGGGCGGGGGACGGAAATTTTTCCGGCGCAAGAAAGTTTGCAAATTTTGCACCGAGAAAATCGAAGACATCAACTACAAGGACTACCGGCTGCTGGGGCAGTTCGTGGCGGAGAGCGGCAAGATCGTGCCGCGGCGCCTGACCGGCGTGTGTGCGCCGCACCAGCACCGGCTGTCGGCGGCGATCAAGCAGGCGCGCAACATCGCGCTGCTGCCGTTTGCCGGCCGCGCGAGCTAAAGGCATTGAGTAATTGGGGAATTGAGTAATTGTGTAATTGACAAAATCAATCGCCTGCAATCAGCGGGGCTCGATTTTCAATTTCTCAATTACTAAATTTCCCAATTACTCAATCAAGAGCCGGGTTACCAGCAGAAATACGAATCACTCGAGATTGGAGCCATCATGGAAGTCATTCTGAAGGAAGATGTAGCGAAATTGGGGTCGCGCGGCGACGTGGTGAAGGTCGCCGAAGGATACGGGCGGAATTATCTTTTGCCGCGCAAGCTGGCCATTCAGGCCAATGACAACAACAAGGCGGTGATCGTGCAGATGAAGGCGGCTGCGGTGCGGCGTTCCGCCAAGGAGAAGGCGCAGGCCGAGGAACTGGCAAAGCAGTTCGACGGCGTTTCGGTCGGGTTCACGCGCAAGTCGGGCGAGCACGATCAGCTGTTTGGCTCGGTCACCTCGGGCGATCTGGCGGACGCCCTGATGAAGAAGGGATTCAATGTCGATCGGCGGAAGATTCAGCTGCACGAGCCGCTGAAGACTCTGGGCGAATTCACCGTTCCGGTCAAGCTGCACAAGGACGTGACCGCGCATTTGAAAGTCGTGATCGAGAAGGAAGCGGCGGCGGAATAATCGGCAGGAGGATCCGGGCGCTCGTTCGGGCCGGGCATTGTCCGGCCAATTCTGGCCGCCATGCTCTTCAGGGCCGAGGCCGAAACGCGATCAGAGGCAATTGTTCCACGAGTCGGTGGTGGTCCGAATCGGAGCCGCGATATTTCCAGCCTAGCAGCCGACTCAGCACCAGGCGAATGATCCAGCCCAGGAATCGATTTCTGCTTTCATAGCCTCTAACAACTTCGATCGCTTCCTGATCGGGCAAGAAGCGGTGAGCGGCGACGAAATGGCGGGAACCGACGTCAATTTCTGCCGTGGATGTGGCCTCGATATTTCGAAGCCAGTTGGCGTTGCGGCCAAACCCGCTCATCACGACGACTTCCGGGCCATTGTCCCGATATTCCATGCTTCCAGGACTGTTTGTTGGCGCGAGCCGCTACGCCGCCCGGTATGTGTCAGAAGCAGGAATCGGTTGCCGAGCACCCAACCGAATCCCAAGGTATACAGGCAGGTGGGGGCATGAAGCAGAATTGCAAGCAGGCTTCTTCGTTTCTTCATTCCCGAAGCCTGATTGTCATTGCGATCCGGCTGATGCGGGCGGCGGGGCAGATTTCACTTCCTCAATAGCAGATTCCATGCCGGTCATCCACCTTTCGGTCGAGTCGTAACCTTCGCTCTTCTGCCGCACGATGCCTTGCGGGTCAACGATCCAGTTCTGCGGAATCCCGTTCACATTAAGCGTTTCGCTAATGTATCCGGACGCCGGAATTACGGTCATTGAGAGCTGGTGTTCCTTCATGAACGGCTCGATCAAGCCGGGATTGTCGTCCATGTTCATGCTGATGAACTGAATGTCGGAGCGATCTTTGTAGTGCTCAATCAGCATCTGCAGGCGTGGCAGCTCCTGGCGGCATGGCCCGCACCAGGTTGCCCAGAAACTGATGAAAGTGATTTTGCCCTTCAGCGAATTCAAGTTCCACTTGTGATCGTTAAGATCGATGAGCTTGAACTCTGGCAGCGGCTGATTCGCCTTATGCCAGTTCAGACTGACCGTATTGGCCAAATCGTTGGCGGGGCGCGCATACCAAAGCTGCCAGGCTTCTTCGCCGCCGTGCAAACTCATCCAGAGGCGGTGAGCATTTTCGGCGAGCCCGTCTTTCTGGTCGGACGGCGGCTTGATCTTGGCATCAAGCCTCGTCAGCAGAGCGTCCTGGTAGAACGACATGGCATCGACTTTGCGGGCGCGCAACTCCGCAGCTTGCGCCATGAGTCCCCAGTAATCGGAGAGGAGATAGGCGTACTCCTGTTTTTTGTTGTCGTCGTCACCGGCGAGAGATTTCAAATCCAGGAGCCATTGGTCCATGCGGCCGAGAAGCGGCTCGGCGCTCTCAGGCTTTTTAAGCTGGAGGTAGCCGTCGATCTGATATTTCAAAAGACCGATGTTTGAGTAATTCCGATAAAAGTTCTGGTCATTGAGGTTTCCTTTGGTTGCGAAAAGATCAGAGATCGGCTGCTGGGACTCGAATTCGCGGATGGCGAGCGCCTTTTGAGCGTAATCGATGACTCGCTCGGGGGCGATGTGCTTCTTCGACAGCGTTTCGGCGGCGGATTCGTAGTCATCGGACCAAGGCGAGTAATCCGCGGACCACGGGCCGGCTCCTCCATTCTCGCCTGCAAATTTGAGTCTTTGCTCCACAGCCGTCACCACCTCAGCGGCGGGGACGTCATCAATATGCCCCATGGCCTCAACCCGGTCGCCGAGAACGGAGAAATGTCCGAGAACCGAGCCGGGAGGAATCAGCTTCAGCCATTCCGTTGTTTGTGCCAGCAGATCGTGGAAGTAGGCCTGCCTGGCGTTGAGAGGCGCATCATCGGGGGGAGACGGATGGTCCTTCGTCCACTTTGTTCTTTCCGCCAGTTCGCCGGCTGACGGAAAGCGCTTCTGCCGTTGTGCCTGCACCCAGTCGGCCTGCTCGGGATCTTTCGCCAGCCCGTAGCCTTGTTCCAGCGTCTCGTACCACGCGCGGCTGTCCGGCAAATTCAGTTGGCGGAGACGGGCACTGTCCTCTCCCACCTGTTTCCGAAGAGAGTCGTATTCGGCGGCGGGGCGCGCTTTGAACTCCATAGACCACAACGTCTGATACGCAGAAATGGCCGCGTCGTCGCTGCGAGTCTGCAGGACCCCTCGAAGCTGGCGAGCGTACTTGGTCAGATCATGGTTGTCACCGACCCAGGACAATGAACCGTATCCCTCAAAGTTAGCCGGGCATGCGTCGAGAAATGCCCTCGCGTGACTGAGAGCTTCTTGCTTATCCAGAAACGCCGCTGAAATATAAACGCCCACGAGCATCAGGTGCGGCAACATGAACTTCGGATCATTCTTTAGGGCATTGTTGAAAAGCTTGATAGCCTGCGGCGTGTCGCGGCCGACCAGCGTGAATGCATAGAGGTATTCAGTTCGGGGATCATTCGGAGTCTTGTCATAACGCGCCTTAAAGTAGGCATCCGCCTTGCTTTTTTCTTCCAGGCTGACCTTGTCGACTCCGCGAAGGGAAGTCGTGGATTCTATATATTTCCGCTGAATGAAAACGTCATTAGGATATTGGTCTCGCAAGACCTTCAGGGCCGCGAGACGTTGTAGATAAACCTGCCAATCTGTCATCGCGGGATCCTGCCGATAGTCGGGCAAGGCATCGAGGAGCCTACGAATCTCAGGTACTGGCTCGCAGCTTGTGAGCGGCTGCGGGATTTGGCTGAAGGTGGTGGAAGCGAGGGCGGCTATTATCGCGGCAAGCCGAAAAACGCTGAACTCGAGGCGCATGGGGGCCTCCTCTCGCGCGTACATCCCAGGAATGCTCATGATCCCCCATCTCGCGCCGGAGCCGAAGGGGGAATAACTCAAAGAGTACCAGATGTTTCGATCCTGACTTAACGCGGTCGGAACCACACTTGACATTCTGCACTCGATTTAAGGCACTTTCCCTTCCAAACCCGAGTCCCGGCTGTAGGCAGCTGTTGTGTTTGCCAACTAAATCTTTGGGAGCCAATCACCTAGGCCAGAAAAAAATCCCTGTAGCGCCTATAATTTCTGCTCACGGTTTGGCTGCCTCGCCGTCTATTCCTGTGCAAGCCCGGAAGACACTAAAACCGGGTCGTAGAGGACACACTTGCAATGCCGGCCGGTGCATGGGTTTTACCATTTACCGTAGGCGGACGGGCCCACTCGAGAAAGAAGAGTGAGAGAGTAGAGAGAGTCAGCGCAACCGAGTCTCAGGGAAACCAGGACCCCGCGCGGGGCCGCATGGCTGGGCTAGATCGCCAATCGCAAGATCGCCGCATCGATGACACGATGCTCATCCGCGAGGCGCAGCGGGGAAGCCGCGCAGCCTTCGAGGAACTCGTCCGTCATTACGATCAGGCGGTGCTGCGGCTCGCGTTGCATCTCACCGGAACTGAACACGACGCCCAGGACGTGTTTCAGGACGCGTTCCTCAAGGCCTACAAGAATATCGGCAGCTTCCGGTTCGAGTGTTCCTTCTACACGTGGATTTATCGCATCGTGACCAATTTGTGTCTCGATCACTTGCGCAAGAAGAACGTGCGCAAGGAAGACGCACCGGTGGCGAAAGATTCCGACGGCGGCGAGTACGACCTGCTCGATCAGGTGCCAGATGGACGGGCAGGGGCAAATCCGGAGCGGGATCTGATGCGGCGGCAGTTGGGAGCGCGGATTGCCGGAGCGCTGGAAAAACTCACGCCGCGGGAACGCATGGTGTTCGAGCTGAAACATTATCACGGGTTGAAGCTGAGAACCGTGGGCGAGATTTTGCATACCACGGAAGAGACCGCCAAGAACACTCTCTTCCGGGCCACGCAGAAGTTGCGCGGGGCCTTGGCGGATATGAGGTGATTAGTCGTGAGTCCCGAATCGCGAGCTGTTAGTCGAAGACTCGCAACTCCGGACTGGGGACTCAGGACTCGAAGGTGAAATTATGAAGTGTGAATGGGTTCGACAGAATATCGTGCTTCACGTTTATGGCGAGCTGGCGGATGATGCCCGGCATGAACTGGAGCAGCACGTGGCGCGCTGCGCGGATTGCGCCGCCGAACTGAAGGCGGAGCAGGATTTTCATGCGCTGCTATCGCAGGACCGCGCCGAGGAACCGACGCCGAATCTGCTCGCGTCGTCCCGCATGCGCCTGCAGGAAGCGCTGGAGACCGTCGAGCAGGGCGGCTGGTGGCGGCGGCTGGCGTTCGATCCGGCGAGCTGGTTGCGGGAAGTGCGATTCGCACCCGCGCTGGCTTCGGCGATTTTGATTCTCGGATTTGCCGGCGGCGTTCTGACCACGTACAAGATTTATGGGCCGCGGGTTACGCAGACTCCGGGGATTACCGCAACCAACTCTAACCCCGGAACTTCTACCGCCGCCGAACCCACCATCGCAGGCATCGATTCCATCACTCCGGTCCCCGGCACCGATCAGGTCAGCATCAAGTACAACACTGTTTCCACCCAGGAAAAGCAGGGATCGCTGAACAATCAGGAAATCCAGCAGCTGCTGCTCTATGCGACACGCAATAACTACAACTCCGGCGTACGCGTCGACTCGGTGGATCTGCTGGCGCAGCGATCAAGCGAACAGCAGGTACGTGACGCGCTGATCTACGCGCTGCAGAACGACACCAATCCCGGAGTGCGGCTGAAGGCGCTGGGTGCGCTGGGTAATTACGTCAAGATCGACACGAATGTGCGCGACGCCGTGCTGCGGGCGCTAGTGAACGATACGAATTCCGGAGTGCGCATTGAGGCGCTGCGGCTGCTCGAGCCGGTCAAGGCCGACGGCAGTGTGCGCGGCGTGCTGATGGCACTGGCCTCGAAGGATCAGAGCACGTATATCAAGTCGCAGGCTCGGACCATGCTGGCGCAGTTGCCGGAGATCGATTAGGAAGGCAGAAGTAAGAAGTAAGAAGTAAGAAGTAAGAAGGCAGAAGTAAGAAGGCAGAAGTAAGGACCGATCAAAGTTCTTCCCTTCTGCAATTGAGACGAAATGAGGTGGATGATTTGAAACGAGCGCTACAAATCGTTGGGCTGGCTGGTGTGCTGGCCCTGCTTGCCCCGGACGGGTTCGTTGCGCAAGCCCGGGCGCAGGATGTGCATGTAACGCGCGAGGGCAGCGCGTGGGGTCAGGAAATCACAGGGTCGCTGGCCGCGGTGAAGACCCTGCGAGTGAAAGTGGACATGGGTTCGGTGGTCGTGCACGGCTGGCAGCAGCCGGGCGTCAGTTACGTCGTTCATACGCAATTGAACAGTGGTTCAGAGCAGGAAGCGCGCCGCGAGTTCGACAAGTATAAGATCACCGCGTACGTGAAGGGCGACACTGCCTGGATTGTGGGGGACTGGCAGGGAGGACGGCGTCCGCGGCATTTTTCCGGGGAGTTCAACATCAATGTGCCTCGTGAAATCGCGTTGGTGAAGTTGGAGACCGAAGGTGGCAACGTGGAGACGACGGGGATCGCGGGCCGGCTGGAGACCGAGAGCGGCGGCGGCAACATTCGCCTCGACGGCATTGGCGGAGGCGTCAGCGCGGAAACCGGTGGTGGATCGATCGATGTAGGCACCGTCAGCGGCGACCTCGGGCTGCATACCGGCGGGGGTTCCATTGAGGTGCGGCACGCCAATGGCAAAGTCGTGGCCGAGACTGGCGGAGGAACGGTCGAGATCCAGTCGGGAGCGCAGGGCGCCAGCATCGAAACCGGCGGCGGCGCGGTGGAAGTACGCCAATGCAGCGGCAAGGTGAAAGTTTCGACTGGGGGCGGCAGTGTGGAACTGAGCCAACTCGATGGTCCTGCGGACATAGAAACCGGCGGAGGCAGTATCCGGCTGGTAAGCGCTAAGGGACATGTCAGCGCCGAGACGGGCGGCGGCGGCATCGAGCTCGATGGAGTTCCGTCGGCGCGGGCGGAAACGGGCGCGGGCGGGATCACGGTGAAGCTAGTCAACACTGGCGCCGAGCGGCACGACTCCGATCTTGAGACGGGCGCCGGCGATATCACGGTGTACATCGCGCCCGACGTCGCCATCGACGTCCGGGCCAGCGTGGACATGGGCAATGGCCACCGCATCTCCTCGGATTTTTCTGACATTCGCGTGCACAGCGAAGGCGATACGTACGGACCGAAAACTCTGACTGCGGAAGGCAAGCTGAATGGCGGTGGGCCCATGCTCAAGGTGCACACCTCCAGCGGCGACATTTGCATCCGGCGAGCCCGGTAAGACATTGCAGATTGTTGATTTTTGATTGTTGATTGGAAATCCTGCAGCGCTCTGAAAGTTTGGGATTTCAATCAGCAATCGGGAAATCAGCGATCAAAACTGAATTCAGCAAGAGGCTCGCGAGCGGGATTCGCGCGCCTTGACCAATTCCGGCTGGGAGAATGGATATGCGCAACTACATTCTAAGCGGGATCGTGCTGCTGTTGGTTGCCGGCGTTTCGTACGGGGCGCAAAATCTGTCGGAGCCGCCGGGACAACCGTGGATTTTCTCGAGCGAAGATAGTGGCACCAGTTCGTATCTTGGGGTCAACATCGCGGATGTCACTGCCGAGCGCCTGAGCGCCTTGAAATTGAAAGAAGAGAAGGGCGTCGAGGTCACGATGGTCGACCAGGACGCTCCCGCGGGCAAGGCCGGGATCAAAGAGCACGACGTGATCCTCACCATGAATGGAACGGCGATCGAAAGCGGAGCGCAATTGAAGCGGATGATCTATGAAACGCCGCCGGGGCGCGTGGTCACGCTGGGACTGAGCCGAGACGGCCAGCCCATGACCGTGAAAGTACAACTGGCGGACAAACACAAGGAGTTTGCCTGGGCGGGTCCGCATCCCGACGTCCATGTACAGATTCCCGAGATTCATATCCCCGACATCGATATTCCATCCATGAACATGGTTGTGGTGACCTCCTCGGCTCGCAGCGGGCTGATGGTGGAGAACATTACGCCGCAGCTGGGAGAGTTTTTCGGCGTGAAGAATGGAAATGGCGTGCTGGTGCGGTCGGTGGAGAAAGGCAGCCGGGCCGAAAAGGCCGGATTCCGGGCCGGGGATGTCATTGTGAAGGTGAATGACCAGCCGGTTCATGACACCAGCGATTTTTCTCATGGGATCAGGTCGCGCAGAGGCAACTCTGTGAACGTGGGAGTTGTGCGCGACAGGAAGGAGCAGAGTCTGACCCTGACCCTGCCCGAGCATAAGGAATCCGGGGACTTGATCGAGGATGAGAGCTTTGATTGGGAGCCGACCATCCGGGCGGACTCGGCGCTGGCATTGAGCGAAGTCCAAAGTGAGATGGCGCAATTGCGGCCGGAGATGGAATTGGCCGGCGAAAATGCGCGCAAAGCGGCACAAGAGCTGCGCAAACAATTCTCCCAGCAGCAGAAAGAATTTCGGCAGCAGTCGGAAAAGCAGCGGGAGCAGATGAAGAAAGATATGGAACATTTTCGGCAAGAACTGCTGCGCATGCGAAGCGACTGGTTGTAAATCAGCTCACGCTGATCTTTCCATTCTTGCATCAATCCGCGGGACACCCTTGCCTATCGCCACTTTCGGGCGGTGCGGATCAGCCCATACGCTACCAGGCAAAACCAGAAATCCACCACCATACCCAGGTCAATGCGGAAGGGGCGATGTCGGGCGATTGGAGGCAGGGAGGGCAAGAGAATGAAATAGAGCACGTTGCCGAGGATGATGGCCAGCAAGGCTTGCAGAAAATTGATCAGCACCGATGGTTTAGACACCGTCGCGCCTCGTGGGGTTGCGGGCCATACCTATTCAGCTTCCGATGCTCGGGCAGGGATGGTCAAGGGAGTACTCGGCCGGTGAGCAAGGAGCAGTGAGCAATTCCCCTTGAGCAAAACCAGCCCTCTCGTTTCTCATCACTCGTCGCTCACTACTCGCTGTTCATTGCTCACTGCTGCCTGCGGCTTGCTCCTGCTATCCTTTCGAGGCCGGGCGCTCGCATCGTTTTCGATTGCGGCACGGCCATTGCTCACCCATGTTAGAGCTTTCCACGCCCGTGCAGTATGTGAAAGGCGTAGGTCCGCGCATTGCCGAGGTGCTGGCCGGCAAGGGGATCCGCACGGTCGGAGACCTGGTCCATTACCTTCCGTTTCGCTATGAAGATCGGCTGAATCCGCGCGGCATCGCCGAACTGCGTCCGGGCGAAATGGCCAGCATGGTGGGCGAAGTGCGCAATTCAGGACTATTTCGCACGCGTAGCATGCCCATTTTCCAGGTCACCATCGGCCAGGGACGGGCTAAATTGCGCTGTCTGTGGTTCAACGCGACCTATCTGCAGGACAAATTCAAGCCTGGGCAACTGATCGCGCTGTACGGGAAGGTGGAACAGGATCAGCGTAGCCGCGAACTGCAGATCGTGCAGCCGCAATTTGAAATTCTGGGCGATGCGGCTGCCGGGAATGGAGCGGAGAAGAAGCAGGCGGAATCGCTGGAGATCGGCCGTATCGTGCCCATCTATGAGGCGACGGGAAAGCTGACGCCGCGCTGGTTCCGGCGTGCCATTCGCACCGCGCTGGAAAATCTGACGCCCGATCTGCCCGACCCGATTCCTGCCATGGTGCGCGGGCATTTGGGGCTGGTTTCGCCGCGAACTGCGCTATGGAACGTGCACTGGCCGGAGCCGGGCGAGAGCCTCGAGGATTTGCAGTCGTGGCGCACGCCCGCCCACATCCGCATGATCTTTGACGAATTGTTCTTCGTCGAACTGGGACTGGAATTAAAGCGGCGGCAGCAGAAGGCGCAGACCGGGATCGCATTTCGCCTGGATGATCGGGTGCGGGCGACGATCAAAAAGATTTTGCCGTTTCATCCCACGGCAGCGCAGAAGCGGGTGCTGAAAGAAATTGCCGAGGACATGCAGAAGCCTTATCCCATGCGGCGTTTGCTGCAGGGCGATGTGGGATCGGGCAAGACGATTGTGAGCTTTGAGGCGGCGATCATCGCGATCGAGAACGGATACCAGGTGGCGCTGATGGCGCCGACGGAGATTCTGGCGCAGCAGCATTATTTTTCCGCGCGCCGCATTCTGGAGAATGCCGGCTATCGCATTGTTCTGCTGACCGGGTCGCTGGAATCGGAACGAAAACGCGAGATTCGCCGCCACATTGCGCAGGGGAACGCGCAGCTGGTTATTGGGACGCACGCGCTGCTGGAAGAAAAAGTGGAGTTCGCCAATCCGGGATTGGTAATTGTGGACGAGCAGCATCGGTTCGGGGTGATGCAGCGGCTGAAGCTGATGAAGAAATCGGGGGATGCGGAAGGCAAGCGAACGACGGTGACGACGCAAGCCGCCGAGGGAGAAAGCTCATCAGACAAGTCCGGCGCTGGTGCTGAGCCCGATGTTCTGGTCATGACCGCCACGCCGATTCCGCGCACGCTGGCGCTGACGCTCTACGGCGACCTCGATCTGAGCGTGCTGGACGAATTGCCTCCCGGCCGCACCCCAATCGTGACCAAGCGCGTGGCTGACGATCAATCCCCCAAGGTTTGGGAATTTGTGCGCAAGCAGGTGGCGGCGGGGCATCAGGCGTACGTAGTGTACCCCGTGATCGCCGAGAACGAAGAAAGTGAACTGAAGGCGGCGATCAAAATGTACCGAGAATTAATCGGGCACGTTTTCGCCGGCTTGAAAGTCGGACTGCTGCACGGACGGTTGGACGCGGAATTGAAGGACCAGGTCATGCGCATGTTTCAGCGGGGCGAGTTGCAGATCCTGGTGGCGACCACGGTGATCGAGGTGGGGGTTGACGTGCCCAATGCAACCATGATGGTGATCGAGCACGCCGAGCGGTTCGGGCTGGCGCAGCTTCATCAACTGCGCGGACGCATCGGGCGGGGGGCAGCGAAATCGTATTGCGTCCTGATGACCGGAGGAAAAGTAACTGAGGAAGCGCAGCGCCGGTTGCAGGCGATGGTTGAGACCAACGATGGATTCAAGATTGCCGAACTCGACTTGGAATTGCGCGGCCCGGGAGAATTCTTTGGCACGCGGCAGGCCGGGCTGCCGAGCTTTCAGGTGGCCAACATCATTCGCGACGCGCAGTTGCTCGAGTTGGCAAGGCGCGAGGCCGCGGCGGTGCTCGACGGCCCGAATTCCGAAATTTCCTCTGAGGAAATCAGCCGCGCGCTGGTGCAGATGCGGTCGCGCTGGCAGCATACCTACGGGCTGGCTGAGGTAGGCTGATTCGGTGCTGGAATCCGTGCTGGAGCCGGTCGGCAATCGACCTGATAAAATCGAAACGATGGCCGGCACTTTCCAACTGATTCAGATTGAAATTAGTCCGCCGCCGCGGATGCCGAAGCCGCAGTGGCTGCGGGCCAAGACTCCGGTGGGCGACAACTTCCACAATCTGAAAAAACTGGCGCGTGGACTGGGACTGCATACGGTCTGCGAGTCGGCGCAGTGCCCCAACATTGGCGAGTGCTGGAACCACAAGACCGCGACCTTCATGCTGCTGGGCGACATCTGCACGCGGCGCTGCGGATTCTGCGCGGTGCCTAAAGGCCGTCCAGAGCCGATCGATTGGGAGGAGCCGAAGCGTGTCGCCGAAGCGGTCGCTACTTTAGGGCTGAAGCACGCGGTCGTGACCAGCGTGAATCGTGACGATGACAACATCGGCAGCGCCCGGGTTTTTGCCGAAACCATCCGCGAGATTCGCGAGCTGACACCGGATTGCCGGGTCGAAGTTCTCATTCCTGACTTTCAGGGACTGGAAGAATCGCTGCGCATTGTGCTCGAGGCGCGGCCCGACGTGCTCAATCACAATACCGAGACTGTGCCCCGACTGTACCGGGCGGTGCGTTCGGGAGCGCGCTACGAGCGCACGCTCACGCTGCTGGAAAATGCGAAGAAGTTCTCACCGGGCGTGGTTACCAAGAGCGGCGTGATGGTCGGACTGGGAGAATCGTCGGAGGAATTGATCGCAGTCTTCCGCGATCTGGGAATGCGCGGCGTCGACATTCTCACCGTCGGACAGTATCTGCGGCCTTCGAAAGATCATCTGCCGATTGCCCGGTTTTACGAGCCGGAAGAGTTCATCTACCTGCGGGACCATGCGCTGCGCTTCGGTTTCCGCCACGTCGAATCGGGACCGCTGGTGCGGTCCAGTTATCACGCGCACGAGCATGCGGATGCCGCTGCGATGCCGCGGGCGGTGACTTAGCTTGCGGCGGACGGGTCTTCCCGCCCCCGCCGTTTTTTCGAAAAACACGATTCGCAGAACTACTATCTCTATCGAACAAGTCATCAATGGGAGGCCGCTGCTTCCGTGGTGACCTTTCTTCTAGTCGTGCTGGGATTTGTAGCCGGCTTGCTGGGTGCGCTCACCGGCATCGGAGGAGGCGTGCTCCTCACGCCGATTCTGGCGCTTTATTTTGGCATTCCCATACGCGAGGCGATCGGCACGAGCCTGGTGGCCGTGATCACGACGTCGGCCGCAAGTTCTTCGGTACATCTGCAGCGCCACACCACCGACATCCGACTCGGCATGACGCTCGAACTGGCAACTGCGCTGGGCGCGGCAGTGATGGCTTACCTGGTGGGCTATTTCAATCGCGACGTGCTGGAGGGGCTGTTTGCCGCGTTTCTGCTATACAGCTCGATCACGATTCTGGCCAAGGGCGGCAAGATAAAGCCGGAGGATGATTCGTCGCCCGCGGTGAACGGAGAGATGGTGATTCCTCCTTACCAACCGCAGCGCTATCCGCTGGGATTAGCGGCGTCGCTCGTGGCGGGCGGCCTCTCGGGCTTGCTGGGAATCGGCGGCGGGCCCATCAAGGTGCCGGTGATGTTCATCTTCATGAATGTGCCGCTGATGGTGGCAACGGCAACTTCGAATTTCATGATCGGGGTGACCGCGGCAGCGAGTGCGATCGTGTATTACCGGCGCGGCGATATTCTTCCGGAAATTGCGGCTCCCCTGGCCGTGGGCGTGTTCGTCGGATCCCTCCTGGGAGCGCGGCTGGCGCCGCGCGTTCATACCAAAATTGTGATGTACCTGCTGGTAGGCGTGATGTTTTATCTCGCGGGGAACCTGGCGTTTCATCTGTTGCAGGGGAAGCTATGAGTCAAGTGAGAGAACCGGCTTTCGATCGTGCCGTGGCCTGGGTGCTGCGCGTGGGAGCGTTCGGCTGTTTCTTTATCATGCTGGCCGGGCTGATCGCCGGATGGTTCATAAGCGGCCGAATCCCGGTCGGGATCGAGCGCGCGGGCGTGCTGCTCATGCTGGCCACACCGGTCGTGCGCGTAATCGTGGCCTGCTTCCTGTTCTTTCGGGAAAAGGATTACCGGTACGGCTGGATCTCATTTGGTGTGCTGCTGATCCTGATCCTGGGATCAGTATTCGGGTTCGGGGAACACTAATCAAGAAACTCCATAGTGGCCCTTCCCTGGGGTAACAATCTAGAAGATGTGCATCTTGATGCTGAGATATTTTTTGGGATTGGTGCGGATTCCTTTCAGCAGATCGCGGGCCTCGACCAGCGTCTGGTTGGCATTGTTGTAGAGGGCGTCGTCTTTGAAAAGCTTGCCGGCGGTGCCTTGTCCCGCCTCCAGTTCGCTAGTCAGCTGTGAGAGCTTGGTGATCGTGGTGTCCAGCTTGTTGGCAAGTTCCTCATCTTTGGTCAGCCTGCCCAGAGTGCCCTTGCCGGCATTGATGTCGTCAGTGACTTTTTTGAGGTTGGCGATGGTATCGTTGGCATTGTTATAGAGCGAGGGATCTTTCAGGAACTTCCCGGCCGTGCCCTTGCCCTGCTGCATGTCGTCGATCACGGAATTCATCTTGTCGAGCGTAGAGAGGAATTTGTCGTAAGCATCGTGCCGGCTGATTAGCGCGCCCAGGCTGCCTTGACCGCTGCTGACCTGATCGACGATTTTCTGGAAGTCCGCGACGGTCGCCGAGAAGCGGTTGTAGAGCGTGGGATCATAAATCAGTTTGCCCAGCGATCCTTTGCCGCTTTCGGCGAAGGCCAGGATGCGGTCGGCGCGCTTCAACAGCGCATCCATATTCTGCAGCGTGCTCTGGCTGGCGCGCACCACCTGGTTGAAGTCCGGGTGCACTTGCGTGGGCAGAGTATCTCCGTTCTGCACCGGGGGCCCCACGGCCTGCGAACTGTCGATGTCGAGGTACGTTTCTCCTAACACGCCCGCAGTTTCCAGCGAGGTCACAGAATCCCGGCGCATGTCGTAACTGTATTTTGTGCTGACCTTCATGACCACTTCGACCGGGGTTTGCTGCTTGTCTTTGGCCCTGGAAATCGAGATTTTCGAAACGTTGCCGATGTCGACGCCCTCCAAGCGCACGGGGGCGCCGATGCGGAGGCCCTCAGCATTATCGAAGTAGGAGGTGAGGAGGATGCGCGAGGTAAACAGTCCCTGCGACCCGGACATCAGGAACAGCAACAATCCCAGGGTCAGACTGGCAACAATCACCGTGACCCCGACGCGAAGCTGAGACCACTTGAGCTGCTTCTGGCTAGGCAAATGATTTCCTCATAACGCCAGCTGGGACGGGTTCCGCGGTCGCGGCAACAGCTCAGATCGCGCCCGCGACTCCCCACACGCCCGTTCGTGAATAATAACAAAATCCGGAGGCTGCGTTAGGCAGCTTTCGTGCCCAACCCCGGCATCGCGGCTAATGCGAGCAGGTAAGCAGCAGCCCCGCAGGCCAGGGTCACGGTCAATCCGAATTGGATGGCGATGACCATGGCCAACACCGATCCGAGCACGCTGGCCGCGGCATTCATCGCCCAGGCCCATTCCACACGGTTGTCAGTGGGATCCGATTCCGCGGGGAACTCCGGCGCGGGAGCGGAGGCCAGAGCGCGCAGCCCGGTGGGAAACGGCATCCCCATCACGAAGCCGAGCGGGACGAGCAGGACGCTGCTGACCACGAGCCGGTAGGGGAAGCCCAGTCCGACCCAGGAGGCCAGACGCCCGGGCAGAAACAGCACTTCGGCGAGCAGCGTCACAATGACGAGCAGCAGAGGAATCCAGCCCATTTCCGCGCGCGGCAGCCAGCGGCGTGAAAACAGGCTTCCCGCGCCGCTGGAGAACAGCAGCAGAAAAATCACTACGGTGAGCGCGTAAGTCGGATGGCCGAGAAAAAGAACAAACCGCTGGATGAAGGCGATCTCGACCAGAATGTATCCCAGGCCGACGGCTACAAAATAAAGCAGGGGCACGGGCGATTGGCGCGGCTTTCCTCCCGACAGCGCGAGGGGAAGAACCAGAAATGCCAACACTGCGAGCAGAGAGATTACCAGCACCAGAAGCAGGACCAGCACGCCCAGATTCACTTTCCAGTCGATTCCGCTGCGCAAGCCTTTGTCGAGAATGCGTCCCGCCTTGATGGTGAAGAAGAAAAAGGGAGCGTTGTCGGTGACCGGGGCGACATTATAGGCGTAGCCTCGGGCGAAAGCCTGGGGATCGTTGCTGGCGATCAAGTCGGAAAAAGGATTTTTCTCCGGTTGAGAGGGGAGATATAGCGCAGCAAGTTGTGAATAGCGGTCTATGTGTTTTGTGACCGCATCTTCTTCGGCCGGGGTGAAAGCAGTTTTCTTGGCGAGCACGACGACCGGGATGCCATCTTCGTCGAGGTCTCCCTGAGAAGCGACGATGAAATTGCGCGCGGGGTTGGCGACCCCAAGGCGATGCAGCGCTTCCATGGCCACGGCCACGACGCGCAGCGCTTCGCGGGGTTCCTGAAATTCCCAGCGCGTAATGGCAATCATGCCATCGGGCTTGAGGTGGTCAAAATATTCGCGGAAGGCCTCGACCGTGTAGAGATTATTTTCGCTGAGTGCGAAGGCGCCCGCGGCGGTCGAGGCCCAGGTGTCCACCAGCGTCATCTGCACCACATCGAAACGCTGCCGCGACGAACGCAAAAACGACCGGCCATCATTGACATAGATGTGGACGTCGGGACGCTCATAAAGATGTTGCGAATAATCCGCATAGCGGCCACGCATGATCGTGGTGGCGATGATGGGATTGATTTCAATGCCGGTCACGCTGGGGCTGCCGTTGGCCACGGCGCGCAGAACGTCGACTCCCCCGCCCGGGCCAATGATCGCGAAGTCTCCATGCGGCCGCAGAACGTTTGCCAGAGCCGGCGGAGCCGACATCAGATCTTTTTCCCACTCCGTGTTGTGCCACTGCGAGACGTCGGCATTCATGATGTAGGTGGAGGCGTCGGCATCGATCACGATGGCTTTAGCCTGGCCCTGGCGGTCGACTTCCACGCGCGAGAGCGCGTTCCAGTGCGCGAACTCTACCCACGCGGGGTCGCGGAACATTCCTTTGGCATATACGACGTCGATGAGGCGTCCGGAATGATTGGCCGCTATCAACGCGACCAGGGCGAGCGCCAGCACGGCCGCATTGCGGCGGGCAGTGTGGGATTCGGACCAGATCGCAGCCGCAGCGGCCAGCGCGATTCCCGCGACCAGAATTACATTTGGCCCACCCACCCAATTCAGAAGCGGGACGACAGCCAGACAGGCCAGCGCTCCTCCGCACAGATCGGCTCCGTAAAGCCGCGAAATACGGCTGGTTTCGCGGGCAAAGATGATGGAAAAAAGCAACCCGGTAAGAAAGAACGGCACCGCCGCAGCCAGATAGAGCTCGGTCAGCCGCAGGAAATTCTTCTGTGAAACGCTCAGAGCGACTGGAATATGCAGAACAATTTCCAGCACTCCGACAACAACAATGGCGTTAGCCGCGCAGAGATAGGCGGCCAGCGTGCGCGTACCGATTTTCGACAGCTTGGTTTTCAGCAGATAGGCGAACACGCCTCCCGCGCCCAAACCGAGCAGCGCGATTGAAATTGCCAGGAAAGCGAAGTGATAGAAAAGGACGACAGAAAATAATCGCGTGAGCGCGAGTTCGAGCAGGAGCGCGGCGAAGCTGGTCAGCGCGAGGCCGGTCAGCAGAGTGCGCTCCGGTATGGCGGGCCGGCTGGCGGAAGCAATCGGCGTAGGGGCGATAACGGCCATAGGAGTTGACGCGACAGTCTAGCAGATGCAAAGGCCGGACCTTCCAGCCAGGGAATTCACGGACTTTCACGGATAAAGCGTTTCTAGATCCGTGCGATCCATGCAGGTCCGTGGCTCAATTCTCGAGAATCACCTGGGCGATCGCCTGCTCTGCGGTGTGCGAGATCGAGAGTGCGGCATTTTTTACGCCGAGCCGGGTGACGAATTCTCCAGCTTTCCCGTGAAAGCTCATTGCCGGGCGGCCTCCGGGCATGCGGACCACCTCGCAATCCCGCCAGCGCACGCCGTGATTCCAGCCGGTGCCCAACGCCTTCATGGCCGCTTCTTTGGCCGCGAAGCGGGCGGCATATCGCTCGACGCGATTGGCCTTGGAGTCGCAATAACGCATCTCGCCGGGGGTGAAGATGCGCTCCAGAAAACGGGCGCCAAAGCGCTCGATGGCCTGGCGAATGCGAGGAACTTCGGCGATGTCGATGCCAGTGCCTACGATCATGTGTGCCAGTGAATCTTACAGCAAGCGATCGCCGCGGTAGAGGAGATATCCGTCGATCATGCTCGCTTCGGCGGTGAGTTTGTGCGGTCGCGCTGGGCCGGTGCCGTCGATGTGCAGGACTTCGTGTCCATGAGCGAGCAGCCAGTCTGAGACCAGCATGCGATGACAGTGGAAGTAGACGCGCTCGGCGCACATGTAGGCGGTTGGGGATTGTTCCGCAAGCTCAATCAGTTCGGCCATGGCGCGCTCGAACTCCGGCGTTAGCATGTAGTCGGCATAGTTGCGGAAGCTCTGATTGCGCATGGCAACGTGGGGCGACTCCTCCAGAATCTTCTTGCGATAGCCGCCCAGTGACTTCATCCACAGGTAACGAATTCCCGCCGCTGGCAGAGTGGTTTCGAGCGATTCGCGGTTGAATTGCGGTAAGCGCCGGGACATGGGAAACGCGCGGATATCCACGAGGGTTTGGATCTGGTGGGCGTGCAGCGTCTCCACCAGTTCGTTCAGGGTGCGAGTGGAGTGTCCGATAGTGTAGAGCGTAGCCAACGACAGTTCGATGCGAGGCGCAGCCTACGCGATGCGGGCGAGCGCGGCGGCGATTAACGAATCCTGATCGGGGAAAACCGTCCGCAGATCGATGAGAACTCTTCCATCTTCGACGCGAGCGATGATGGGCGGATCGGACCGGCGCAGGTGAGTGGCCAACTGATCGGCGCTAAGATCGCCGCAGGTTACTGCCAACAGCCGTGTGGGCAGAACCGAGGACGGCGCGGCGCCGCCTCCGATGATTGATTCGCCATCGATGACTTGAACCCTCATTTTTCCGGAAGCCAGGTTTTCGGCCAGCTCTTCGGCTCGTGAACCGACTTCCTCCTTGCTCAGCCGCATCATCCGCAGCGCAGGAATGGCGTCGTTATCGCGTTTGACATAGGCCAGCAAGGTAGCTTCCAGCGCCGCGTAGGTGAGCTTATCCACGCGAAGTGCGCGGAACAGCGAGTTAGCGCGCAGCCGGGCGATGAGATCGGGACGGCCGCTGATGAGTCCGGCTTGAGCGGCACCCAGCAGCTTGTCGCCACTATAGGTAACGATGTCCACTTCGGCGCGCCGGCTGTCGAGAACATTAGGTTCGTTCGGCAAGCCGAAACTGTGCAAGTCCACCAGCGCGCCGCTGCCCAGATCCTCCATCAACGGCAAGCCCCGGCGGTGGGCCAGTTCCACCAATTCAGAAAGCGAAGGCTGCTCGGTGAATCCGGTGATTTCGAAATTCGAGCGATGCACGCGCAGCAGCAGCCGGGTGCGCTCGTTGATGGCTTTTTCGTAGTCGCCGACGCGAGTGCGGTTGGTGGTGCCGACTTCGCGCAGCGTGGCGCCGGATTTGGACATAACGTCGGGAATGCGGAATGATCCACCGATCTCGACCAGTTCGCCGCGGGAGACAATCACTTCACTGCCTTCAGCCAGCGTGTTCAGGGCCAGCAGCACAGCAGCAGCGTTGTTGTTGACGACGATGGTCGAGACGGACTCTGCGTGACCTTCATCGGCCAGCAGTCTGTGGAAGAGACGCTCAACGTGGACGTCGCGTTTGCCGCGTTCTCCCGCTTCAAGATTGAATTCCAGATTCGTGTAGCGGCCGGCGGTCTCAAGAATGTGCTCCAGCGCGGCCTGCGCCAGCGGAGCGCGGCCGAGATTGGTATGCAGAATTACTCCCGTGGCATTGATGACCGGTCGCAGAGAGTGGTTCAGCGACTGACGAAGATTGCTCTCGATCGCCCCTGTAAGGCCGTCGAGCGCGAGACGCAACCCGCGAACATCGAGCAAGCCCGATGCGATCTCTTCGCGCAGACGGGCGAGTACCGCGCGCGTGGCATCGGTGGCTGGCGCGCTGCCGTATTGGCTGGAAAGCGAGGCGCCGGCGGACGTGCGCAGAAATTCATCTACCGAGGGCAGTTCGCGAAAAAGCTCCGCTTTGGCCGCGCTGTTCATTCCCGGATTATCCCATGAAGGCCGAGTTGCCGGTCCTTCTTGCCGCAGCAGGCGTAAATCCGCTTACAGCGTGTGCAGATACGCCAGCAAATCCTCGATCTGCTGGTCGTCCAGCTTCTGGCTGTAAGCGGGCATTTCTTTGCGGCCTAGGCGAATGATGTCGGTGACGCGCTCGTCATTGGCCGGCAGGCCGCTCAACGAAAGATACTGGTGCTTGAAGATTCCCTTCAGGCCCGGGCCTTTTTTGCCGCGGGTGGAGTAAGGCTCGTGGCAGCGGTCGCACTCGGCATCGTAGATCCGGCGCCCAGCGGCCTGTTGCGGGTTCAGGCCCAGTTCGGCATCGGACTTGCGGCGTTCGATGTCGCAGCCCAGGGTCGACGCCAGTGCCAGAGCGCCCAACCCCAGAAATCCCCAGCGTATGATCCTTCGTGACCGGCTCAAGAAACCTTTTCCTTGCGATGGCATGGATCGTCCCCGGCTCCCGCCGCACACCGCGCCGCGAGCCGCTTTACAATGATAGAGCAAAGGGAGATTTCGATCATTTATGCCGGTGGCCATCAAGCGAGTATACGAACCTGCGTCGCCCAGGGACGGAACCCGAGTGCTGGTGGACCGTCTGTGGCCCCGCGGGCTGACCAAGGCCGGCGCCGCTGTTGCTGAATGGCTGCGCCAGCTGGCACCGTCCAATGAATTGCGTAAGTGGTATCACGCGCGCCCGGAACACTGGTCCGACTTCCGCCAGAAATATCTCAGAGAACTCAAACAGCCGGAGTGCCAGACGGCGCTGCACCGTCTGTACGAGCTAGCTCATCAGAAAAAACGCCTGACCCTGCTGTTTGCCTCGAAGAATGAGACCCACAACAATGCGGTCGTGCTAAAGGAGTTGCTCGAAGGAGCACGCAAGCCGCCAACGGGAACCGGGCCCGCAGCAGCCCACGCCCTAGGCCGGCGCGCTGCGGTTCGGCGCAGATGATAAGGTTCCACGGCTGTAAGAAGGGTTTCAATCCATGATCAGCCATCAACAATTTTTCTATTCGAGTCGATCTCCGTCCGATTCGCGTTCCGTATAGTTTGCGCTTTCGCCGCCTCGGCTATGAAGATCATCAGCGTTATCTGATGACGAGGTGGATCATCGAGAAACCGTGACCTCATTTAGAATCAGGGCGCGATGAGGGCTGTCTTCGAATGGAATCTCGGCTCGCGCTCGCTCGAATTGGGCAAGCGCACGCTGATCATGGGCATTGTCAACGTGACGCCCGATTCGTTTTCCGATGGCGGGCAATTTCTCGATTGCGACAAAGCCGTTGAACATGCCGAGCGGCTGCTGCGCGAAGGGGCTGACATAGTGGACATCGGGGGCGAGTCTACCCGGCCGGGGTCGCGGGTGGACGCCGGGGTTAGCTCCCCGACGAAAGCCAGGAGCGGCGCCTCACCGGTCAGCGCCGAAGAAGAACTCCAGCGCATTCTTCCCGTCATTTGCGAATTCAAGAAAAAGCATCCGCAGGCAGTGGTGTCGGTGGATACGTACAAAGCGGCGGTGGCGCGATCCGCAGTCCATGCGGGCGCAGAGATCGTGAATGATGTCAGCGGATTCCGCTGGGACCCGCAGATGGCCAAAACGGTGGCCGATCTGCAGTGCGGCGCGGTGCTGATGCACATGCGGGGACGCCCCGAGGAATGGCGCACGTTGTCGCCGCCCGACGATATGGTTCGGCTCGTGAAAGGCGAACTGCGAGAATGGGCAGAGAAAGCCGGGCTCGCGGGAGTTCCGCGGGAGCGAATCGTGCTCGATCCGGGCTTCGGTTTCGGCAAGAACTTCGAGGAGAATTATCCGCTGATGGCGCGTTTTCACGAGTTCGCGGCGCTAGGATTTCCGCTGCTGGCAGGCACCTCGCGGAAATCGTTTATCGGGCGAACCGTTGCCCGCGGTGCGGGCAAGGCGCCGCCGGCCGAACGCTTGTACGGCACACTGGCGAGTGAGACAGCCCTGATTTTGGAAGGCGCGCACATTGTGCGAACCCACGCTGTGAAAGCATCCGTAGAGGCGGCACGCGTTGCCGATGCGATCTTGCGCGCGAGCTAAGCGCACGCTTCAAAACGTTTTCTCCGAATCCAGCAGGATCGTGACCGGTCCCTCGTTCACCAGTTCCACCTGCATCATTTCCTGGAAGCGCCCGGTTTCGCAGCGCAGGCCCGCAGCTTGAATCTTGGCGACGAATGATTCGTACAACCGTCGCGCCAAATCCGGTGAAGCAGCCGCATCGAAGGACGGCCGCTTGCCCCGCCGCACGTCGCCATACAGGGTAAATTGCGAGACCGCCAGCACGCTGCCACCGGCATCGCGCACGCTGCGGTTCATCTTGCCCGCTTCGTCTTCGAAGATGCGCAAGCCTGCGACTTTCTCAGCCAGGTAATTCACATCAGCTTCGGTATCTTGCTCGCCGACGCCGAGCAGAACCAGCAATCCCTGGCCAATCTCGCCGCTGGTCGATCCGTTCACGGTAACTTTCGCGCCGCTCACGCGTTGCACGACAGCACGCATACGTTCTCTTTCCGAACCGGATCGCTTCCCCCGGCGATTGACCCCGGCAATAACTTCCCGTTAGGATTCAAGTGTGCAATCCCTGGCGAACCGAGGCTTTGCCGGAAACGACACAGCCCTTCCTTTACACTAAATCATTGGGACAATTACACTACACACTCGCCTTTTTTCGAACTGCAGTGCGTATAAACGGGTTGTGAAGGGCGGAAGCCCGCAGCGACGAGATTGCGCAACCGAAGTATCAGAATTCAAATCTAATCGAGCCAAGCGAGGAGACACATGGCAGCCGTTGACGAAAAGGTAAAGCAGATTATCGTGGAGCAGTTGGGCGTGGACGAAGGTGAAGTCACCTCCAGCGCGTCGTTTGTGGACGATCTGGGCGCGGACTCCCTCGATACCGTCGAGTTGGTGATGGCTTTTGAAGAGGCCTTCGATATCGAGATTCCCGACGAGGACGCGGAAAAAATCCGCACTGTGCAGGACGCGGTCGACTACATCGGCAAGCACGCCAAGGCGGGGAAATAGTTGACTCGCAGGGTCGTAGTTACCGGACTCGGCCTGATCTGCGGCGTGGGCAATTCCACCGACGAAGTCTGGAAGGCCCTGCTGGCGGGCAAGAGCGGCGTGGCCCGTATCGCCAGTTTCGATGCCAGCGCCTTCGCCTGCCAGATTGCCGCCGAGGTCAAGAACTTCGACCCCCTGAACTACATCGAAAAAAAAGAAGTAAAGAAGATGGGCCGCTTCATCCACCTGGCGATTGCCGCCTCGGAGGAAGCGATGAAGATGTCGGGGCTGAAGGTCACCGCTGAAAACGATGAGCGCGTGGGCGTGCACATCGGCTCCGGCATTGGAGGATTCGACATCATCGAGCGCGAGCATTCCGCGCTGATCGAGGGCGGCCCGCGCAAGATCTCTCCCTTCTTTATTCCGTCGGCGATCATTAACTTGGCCGCGGGGCAGGTCTCGATGCGCTTCGGCGCCAAGGGGCCGAACGAAGCTACCGCGACCGCCTGCACGACCAGCGCGCATTCCATTGGAGATTCCTACCGGATTATTCAGCATAACGATGCCGACGTGATGATTGCCGGCGGAACCGAAGCCGCGATCACTCCCATGGGCGTGGGCGGATTCGCCGCCATGCGCGCGCTTTCCACCCGCAACGACGAACCGGAGAAGGCGAGCCGGCCCTGGGATCAGGCTCGCGATGGATTCGTGATCGGCGAGGGCGCCGGCATTCTCATCCTGGAAGAAGTCGAGCATGCCCGCAAGCGGGGCGCGACCATTCTGGCCGAGGTTGCCGGATATGGAATGTCGGGCGACGCCTACCACATCACGCAGCCGGCTCCCGAACATGAAGGCGGATTCCGCGTTATGCGCAACGCGGTGCGCGATGCCGGGGTTTCCCCGAATCTCGTGGGCTACGTCAATGCCCATGGAACATCCACGCCGATCGGCGACACGCTCGAAGCCCATGCCATCCGCAATTTCTTCGGGGAGCACAAACCCGCGGTGAGTTCAACCAAGTCGATGACCGGTCACCTGCTGGGTGGCGCCGGAGGACTGGAAGCCGGCATTACTGTGCTGGCGCTGCGCGACCAGATGCTGCCCCCCACAATCAATCTCGAAAATCCTGATCCGGATACCGCCGGGATGGATCTGGTGCCGAACCACGCCCGCAAAGCAGATGTCGAATATGCCATGTCGAACTCATTTGGCTTCGGTGGCACCAACGGGGCGCTCCTGTTCCGGCGCTGGCGCGAATAAATTCTTAATCGCGCAAATCCCTCATTCCACGCGGCTTTTCACCTCGTAATGTCCTATCTCGCGCCCCTCTGAAAAAGTACTGGCCCCTTTGCTACTGGCGTCTTGGCCCTTTGGACCGTTGTCACAAAGGCACCCCGCATTCACAATGGGTTTGAAAGTTGAGTCTCCTCCAAAAACATGGATAAAGCTTTCGCCACCCCCCTCGCCCACCTCCCCATCACCCGCAAAGCCGCTGCCCGCGCCGCCTTGGTTGGTCTCAACGAACCCATGCGAGCGCTGCTTGTGGAATGCTACCGGCAATTCAACATCGAAACCGTGACCATTACCACGAACGCCGCCGAGCGTTTGGAGAAAGAAAAATTTGCGGCCTGCGTGCTGGCTTTGGGCGAAGGCGCCGAAGCCGTGATGGAAGCGGCGCGGGCCTCGCGCTCCAATAGCCGCTGTGTGATTTACGGACTGGGTGGGAGCGCACAGGAGGCGATGCGCTACTCGAAGTACGGCATCAACGCCATGTTCCACGAGCCGCTGGAGCGGGCTTCGGCGCTGAAATTGATCCGCGCCACGCGGATGCTGGTACTGCATGAATTCCGCCGCTACGCGCGCGTTCCAGTCATGACAGAAGTCTCCATCGTTGGCGATGGCCGGCGCATCGTCGGCAGCAGCATCGAGATGAGTTCGGGCGGCATGTCGGTGAAGAGCGCAGAAGATTTTTCCAACGGCGCCAATGTCGAGATTTCTTTCGCCCTGATGACTCTGCCCCGGGTGAACGTGCGCGGCGCCATCAGTTGGTGCAAGCCCAAGTCGCTGGGAGTTCGCTTCGATCCCAGCGATAACCGTCGCCTGAAGATCAAAACCTGGATCGATTCGTATCTCGAAAATTAGCCTGGGCGATCCCATTACAATAGCCTCGTGCCCGAAGTCAGCACTCGCGAGGTGGCCACATCCACTCGGCCGGAATCTGGTCCGCGCCGCTGGACCCTGCGTCAGCGCATCGTGCTCAGCCTCATCGTGGGGGCGGGATACTGGTCCATCCGCCTGCTGGGGCCGACCCTGCGGGTCAGCGTGTCTTATGAAGAAGGCGCGCAAAAAACCCTCGATCAGCGTCCGCTCGTCGCCTCCTTCTGGCACGAGTGTATGATTCCCGCGACCTATCTTTTCCGCAACATGGGAATCCGCGTCATGAGCAGCTTCAGCTATGACGGCGAATACATGGGCCGCATCATCCGCCGTTTCGGATTTGTGGCCGTGAAAGGTTCCAGCAGCCGCAATCCTATCCGCGCGCTGCTCGGCCTTCGCCGCGCTCTCGAAGAGGGTTGGACCGTGGCTTTCACGCTGGACGGCCCGCGCGGTCCACGCCGCCAGGTCAAGCCCGGGCCCGCGGGCCTGGCGCGCTCCTCCGAACTGGCGATGACGACGTTTCACGCGGCCGTCGATAAAGCCTGGGTGCTGCACAGCTGGGACCGCATGAGGATTCCCCGGCCGTTTTCGCGGGTTCTGGTGCGGGTGGGAAAATTAATTCCTGTGCCTGCCGACGCCAGCGATGCCGACCTCGAACGCTACACGGCGGAACTGCAGACGACCCTGGATCGGGTATGCGAATTCGCGGAAGCGAATATCGGCAAGGTGGGGACGAGCGAGTTTCCGGTGGGCAGGATGATTTCAGGCTGAAGATTTAGGAGAAGATTTCAGATTGCAGATTATTTGGGATTTCAGATTTCAGATTGAAAACCCGGAAGCCAGGCATAAATTTCAAATCAAAAATCTGCAATCTAAAATCGCCTTACTCCAGCGTCGCTCCCAGCTGCATATACTTATACTTCTTTCCATCCCAGTAAAGCACCGAGGATGTGCTCTCGCCCTCGCCTTGCTCTTCCATGAAAATTCCCAGCACCGTTCTTTTTTTGGTCGTCAATCGTTTCACAGTCAGAGTCTTGAAGGGCATGTTGATGAACACGAATTTGGCCTTGGGAGTGGCGGCGCGCCACGCATCTTTTCCGGCGCCGTGAATGACGAGCATGCTGATGCCGCGGCGTTCCGGTTCATCCGAGGCGAATGTGGAGGTGACCTTGACGTCGCCGAAGCCCAGAAAGCTGTCGTAGGGATCGGCAACAACGAAGCCGTACTCGTCCTTGTCGGCCATGGGATTCTTGCATTTCCCCACGAGCACCAGATCGTCGATGCCATCGCCATCGAGATCGCCCACGAACTGCTGCGGGCCCGGCATCAGAGAGCAGTTTTCGCCAAACTGTTTGTGAATGAAGTCGTCGGTCACTGCGGGCGATGGATTGGTCGCGTGCGCCGGCGGCGGAGGCAGCGGCTTTTTCGGGGCAGCAGCGGCGGCGCCGATCATGAAAAGCGCAAGAACTGGGAGCAGCACAAATTTTCGGGACGACATGATTCTTACTGTAGCCGGGTTTGCATCGCGAAGATAGAGACTGACTGGTGACGGAGGTAACGGAAGTTTGGTTGTAGCGCCGGCATCTTGCCGGTCCTGCGGCGGGCGCCCGCTCGCCGTGGAGTCCCTAGCGTTGCCGTTCCGAACGGTGCTATGCGAAATGCTCCCAACCGCGAGGCCGAAGTTCGTACACTGTGCGCTTTCCGCCCCCGGCAAATATCCTGTGGCCGCGGGTGATCTGGCCAATGTCTGTAATCGCCACGCCGGCGATCTGGGCCGGGACGCGTTTTCCCGGGCGAGCCGTGAACAGCAGTTCGTAGTCTTCTCCGCCATGCAGGGCGAGATCGAGATCAACTTCCCGCGCAGGCTTGCCGACCCGGGCGCGAGGAATCAGGGCTGCATCCAGTTCCGCTCCCACGCCACTTTCTTCGCAGATGTGCGCGAGGTCAGTGGACAGTCCGTCGCTGGTGTCGATCATCGCAGAGGGTATTTGTTTTTTTCGCAGAATCCGGCCCAGTTCGATCCGGGGTTCGGGATAAAAATGCCGGGGGTAGTCACGCGGATTCACCTTCTTCTTCGAACTCAACATGCTTGTCACTGCTGCCGCGGAGCCGCCGAGTTCACCGCTGACATAGATGCGATCGCCCGGCCGCGCGGTCGAGCGCAGAATCGCCTTACCCTTCGGTACGGTGCCGACAACCATGATGTCAGCCAAGATTCCGTTGAGGGATTCCGCGGTATCGCCGCCCGCAAGCTTTATTCCGTGTTTCTCTGCCAGCCGGATCAGGCTGCGCGCAAAGCGGCCGACCCAGGCTTGCGCCAGGTCTCGGGGAAGCGCGACAGACAGAAAAGCCGCAACCGGCTCACCTCCCATTGCGGCTATGTCGCTCAGCCCTCGCGCCAGGCAGCGGTGGCCGACCGATTCCGGCGGATGCCATTCGCGCCGGAAATGAATCCCTTCGATGGTGAAGTCGGTGGTGACTAGGGTATCGCCCAGCAGGCGCAGCACGGCGCAGTCGTCTCCGATCCCTTTGAGGAGAGCGCCTGCGGAGGGACGAAAACGCCCACGGCGCGAGGTATCAGCAATGCGGCGGAGTTGGGCGACGAGTTTTTTTTCGGCAAGCGGCACGACGCCACTACTATACCGCTCAGCGGTTTTCTCTCCGTTCCCTGCGGAGGTCTCGGCGAACTCTGCCTGATGCTGTCCTAGGCCGAGCGTGCTGAGAGGCGTCGAGCCTGCAGACAGCACAGGCTGGAATCATCCCACACCGGCCTTCCGACTTTAGGTCGATGCCAATCAGGACCCGACTCCCGTCCGTAACCTGTCCCACGGTGACCCTGCCGCCCTGCCTTCGGTAACCCCAACTTGTCCCTGTGTGTCGTTGACAGGGGGAACCCAGTTTGTTACCGTTAACCAGTCATTCACATAAAAACCTTTGGCCGACGCTAGCTTCTGCATCCCGAGGTAATTGCAGACGAGCGTATCTCAGGCGCTGGTTGCAGTTCCGGTAGGAAAAGGCACGAAAGAGTTTCCCATGGCCAAGATGGGAATGTGTCCCGAAAAAGTCAGGTGTTCCGAACAGGTGTTCTGCAGGTTAGAAACGTGCCTGAAATTCCGGACCTGATGCTTCTAAATTTTTAGAGGATCCGATTTGCAGAAGCGCTTCTACATTCTTTTTGTAGCTCGCGGCGACGACGGTCAGCTGCGCAAAATCTCCATTCCCGTTCATTACCTTTACGTTTTCGTCGCCGGCGCGGCCATCGGCTTCCTCAGCCTCACCGGAATTGCCAGTTCTTATACCCGCATGCTGCTGAAGGTTTCACAATTCAACCAGTTGCGGACGGAAAAAGACCAGTTGAAGAACAATTATTCCCGCCTGGAACAGGTCGCCAAAGAGCGCGACCTGCAGGTGGCATCGCTCGGCTCGATTGCTGGTGAAGTCTCCGCGCTGTATGGATTGAAGGCTCAGCCGACTCTGGTTTCGGCTTCGGACGACAAGATTCAGGATGCGGATGTCAGTTCCTCTCTGGACCAACTGCATGCCCTGCGCACCTCAGCCCTGACGGGCGCAACCATGGTCGGTCTGACTATGGGGTTGACGCGCAATGTAACCACCGCCGACTGGGATCGGGCAAATGCCGCTCCCAATCTCTGGCCGGTGGAAGGCCCGATTACCGGCAGCTTTGGCGAGCGCATTGACCCGTTCAACGGGGAAGGCGCCTTCCATAGCGGCGTGGACATCGGCAGCAGCATTGGCACGAAAATTATTGCCCCCGCCGACGGCATTGTGATGGCCACGGAAGTCATGGGCGGTTATGGCAAAGCGATCATAATCGACCATGGCAATGGCATCAGTACCCGCTACGCGCATCTTTCCGGATATGCCGTAACGACCGGCCAGCGAGTCAACCGCGGCGACGTGATCGGCTACGTCGGGGAAAGCGGCCGCTCCACCGGTCCCCACCTCCACTACGAAGTTCGCATCAACGGAACTCCCGTGAATCCTTACAAATACCTCCGCATTACCGTCGCCCACAGCGGCGGCTTTGAAACTGGCAGCTAGATAGCGCCCTCACCCTCCCAAGCCCAGGACGATTTGTATCAGGGCATCGCTTTAGCGATGCCAGACGGAAAGAGCAAAGAGGGAATGGCTTTTTAGCCGCTGCGGATTCGTCACCGCCAGCTCTCCCCCAGTCATCCATGTGCTCATTACCCCAGTAATGATGATGCTGAAGATGATGCGGGAATCACTGCGCTCCTGGCGCTAACATTGTAAGAACCCTCCCCGCAGTTCGTGGCCGTGCTTCGCCTGTAACTTCAGAATTGGTCATGGAAAACTCCGCGACAAAACGCCTTGGCCGTTACGAAATCGTAGGCGAACTGGGCCGCGGAGCCATGGGTGTGGTCTATAAAGCTCGCGATCCCCAAATTGACCGCATCGTCGCCATCAAGACCGTATCGCTGAGGGGACAGGAACCGGAGGAGGAAAAGGAATTCCGGATGCGCTTCATCAATGAGGCGCAGGCCGCGGGGCGTCTGCATCACTCCGGCATCGTCTCGATTTTCGATGTAGGCGAGAGTCCGGAAAATCAGGATCAGTACATCGTCCTGGAGTACGTGGCGGGCGAGTCGCTGAACCGCATTCTGAACCGTGAGAAAAAGCTGCCTCTGGGACAGGCGCTCAAGCTCGCTGAAGAAATTGCCGACGCGCTCGACTACGCCCACGCGCAAGGCGTCGTACATCGCGACATCAAGCCCGCTAACATTCTTGTGACCGAAACCGGCCATGCCAAAATTGCCGATTTCGGCATTGCCAAATTGAATCTTGCCCACTTCACTCTGCCGGGACGAGTCCTCGGCACTCCCGCCTACATGGCTCCCGAGCAATTGAGCGGGGAAGGAGCCGATGGGCGCTCGGATTTGTTCTCGTTGGGCCTAATCCTCTACGTAATGGTGACCGGGCATTCCGCGTTTCAGGGGACCAGCGCCACCACGGTCTGTTTCAAAGTCGCCAACCGCGAACCCGTCGCTGCCAGTACCCTGGATATGACTTTGCCTCCGCAGCTGGATGCGGTGATCTCGCGCGCGATCGCGAAGAGCCCCGAGGAGCGTTACCAGCGTGGCGCGGAGTTCGCGGAAGACCTGCGCATTCTGCTGCAAAACTACAAGGACGGTTCAACCACGACCTCGCTGCAGGCAATCAGCCCTACCGGAGCGCGAGCCACGGGGACGTGGTCCACCGGGACGCGGAGCGCTACCGCATCCGCCGTTCCGCCGGTGGCAGCCGTTGCCAAGGCTCGGAAGATGGTTCGGCTGGGGCTCTTTAAGGCGTCCGTCCGTGACCTCGTCATCGGAGCCACCGCGATGATTCTGCTGGTGGTTCTCGCCGCACAATCGAAATTGCCGATGTCCCTTCCTAAACTCGGAGTGGCTGCCCCCATTTCGCCTGCCACGAGTTCGGTTCCGGCGAAGTCGACTGCGTCTGCCGCCACTGCTGGTGCGCCGGTGCAGCAGCAATCGACGCAGCCCCCCGTCGCGCACCGCTCCAAACCGCACTCCCACGAATTACGTCCGGCCAGGCAGGTCGTGGTTGCGTCCTCAACCCTCGACCTCAGTGTGCAGCATCAGTTCAAAAATGCCACTCTGTTCGTCTGGGTGGATAACCGGCTGATCTTGACCCGCCCCTTGCATGGAGGAGTGCAGAAGAAGATGGTGGTATTTACTGGGATTCGCGGCGTGGACTCGGAATCCTTGAAAATCCCCGCCGGCAATCATGTGCTGCGCTTGCGGGCCCTCTCGACCGATAGGGCCACCGACCTCTCGAAGTCGGTTTCAGCGGAATTTGTGGGCGGCGACACCAAGTCCTTGCAAGTCACCTTCGATAAGCACAACACTTTTATGCGCCTTGCCTGGGAGTAATCTCGGGTAGTGGTTCAGTTTGGGGATGGACGCCGACCCGTTGCAGCGAGGAACCTCAAACCGCACTACTATTTCATCTGGATCGCGCTCTACTGCCGCAATCCCATCCAGTGTTCCGAAACAACCAGCGAATTGCCGGGATTCTGCGGATCGTACTTCACCGAAGTATGCAGTCCCAGCCGGCAGGTGTGGAGATTAATCCAGTGCCGCAGATAGGTCACATCCTGCGAGCACTCGTAGGAAACGCCAGCCACATCGTACTTATAGATGAGCATCACCGCCGCGTGCCGCTTCTCGGCGGGAGCCAGTTCCTGCACATCGATGACCGTGCCGTCGGTGATGCGACCTGAGCCTTCCAGCCACGCCCGGCGTTCGCGCTCCACGTCGTCCAGGCTCTTGGGCCTGCGCCTGAGCAGCGCGTAGGCGCCCAGCAGAGCAACGCTGCCGGTCGCAACCAGCCCATAAATTCGAAGTGAATCCATAAATGTGGTGGATGGAAATCGGCGGCTCCGCCGACTTCTGATATCAGGATAAGCGCAAAGCGAGACGTGCGGAAGTGGTTCACAAGTTACGGAGGTGTCCCCGGCTGTGAAAAACTTTGTGCTCGGCCGCACATCGCTCGCCGCTTGTTCTAGAATCAGCGGCGTTCGGAAAAAATCTCAACCTGGAGAGCACAAAGGAGTACAGAGGCTTTCTTGATACAACGCAACTGCTTAGGATTATCCAAAATCGCTGCGTTCACGCTCGCCGCGATCCTCACGGCCACCGCTGCGGCAGACGGTCCCGCGAAAAGCAGCAGCAAACATGGGGATCGCGACTGGCCTATCTACGGCGGCACTCCCGAGAACAACCGCTACTCGCCTCTGACCCAGATCAATCGCAAAAATGTGAAGCGCCTGGCAGTGACTTGGACCTTCGACAGCGGCGAGTCCGGCGGCCTGCAAACCAGCCCTATCGAAGTCGCGGGCGTGCTCTACGGCCTCACTCCCACTCAAAAAGTATTCGCGCTCAATGCTGCCACGGGAAAGCTGCTTTGGCAGTTCGACTCGGGAATCAAAGGTACGCAGCCCGATCGGGGGCTCTCTTACTGGTCCGATGGCGCGGATCGCAGAATCATCGTCGGCGTGATGAATTTCGTCTACGCGCTTGACGCTGCGACCGGCAAGCCCATGCCTGGCTTCGGCCACGATGGCCGGATCGATCTGCGCGAAGACCTGGATCGCGATCCCGCTACGCAGTCGATTTTTCTCACCACTCCGGCACTGATCTACAAAGATCTGGTGATCGTCGGCGGCCGCGAATCTGAAACCCTGCCCGCTTCCTACGGGGATATCCGCGCCTACGACGTGCGTGCTGGCAAACTCCGCTGGAAGTTTCACACCATTCCGCGCCCCGGCGAGTTCGGCTCCGACACCTGGCCTGTAGATTCCTGGAAGACTAGCGGAGCCGCCAACAACTGGGCCGGCATGACCGTCGATGTCCAACGCGGGATCCTCTACGCGCCCACGGGCTCGGCGGCCTTCGATTTTTATGGGGCCGACCGCGTCGGCGACGACCTGTTTGCCGACACTCTCCTGGCTTTGAACGCCGACACCGGCGAGCGCATCTGGCATTTTCAGGGAGTTCACCATGACCTTTGGGACCGCGACTTTCCCACGCCGCCCGTCCTGCTGACGGTCAACCACGACGGCAAGAAAGTCGACGCGGTAGAACAAGCTACCAAGCAGGGATTTGTGTTTCTATTCGACCGCAGCAATGGACAGCCGCTATTCCCGATCGAATGCAAAGACTATCCACCCAGCGATGTTCCGGGAGAAGTCGCCGCCAAGCAGCAATGTCTGCCCACCAAGCCCGCTCCGTACGCGCGTCAGCTCCTGACGGAAGACATGCTCACCACGCGCACGCCTGAGGCCCATCAGTGGGCACTGGAGCGCTTCCGCACCTTCCGCAGCGAGGGCCAATTTGTCCCCTTCACCACTACCAGGCAGACGGTTATCTTTCCCGGCTTCGATGGCGGCGCCGAGTGGGGTGGGCAAGCGCTCGATCCCGAGACCGGCATTCTCTACCTCAACTCCAACGACATCGCCTGGACAGGCGAACTGGCCGAGAACACTCCCGCCGAGTCCAGGCAGAATACGCCCGAAGGCATGTACACCAGCCAGTGCTCGGTTTGTCACCGCGAGTCGATGGCCGGAGCGCCGCCCGAAATTCCCTCCCTGCTCGATGTAGGCAGGAAGATGTCGGCGAGCGACGTTGCGACCACGATAAAAAGCGGCAAGGGACGCATGCCTGGCTTTTCCAACCTGACCGCCGAGCAGATTGCTGGCCTAGTGTCGTACGTGATGAGCGGCGGCAACCCGGTGCAAGGCGAGAAGAAGGAAGTAGCCAGCGCCGGCCCGCCGGTACCCGCGATGCGCGATCACTTTACCGGCTACCTGCGTTTCTACGATCCCGAAGGCTACCCGGCCGTGGCTCCGCCCTGGGGAACTTTAAACGCCATCAACCTGAACACCGGCGAGTATGTCTGGAAGATTCCTTTTGGCGAATATCCCGACCTCGCGGCCAAAGGCATGGAGAATACCGGAACGGAGAATTACGGAGGCCCGCTGGTCACGGCCGGAGGCCTACTCTTCATCGGCGCGACCAACTACGACAAGAAATTCCACGCCTATGACAAAGCCACCGGCCAGCTGCTCTGGGAGACGACGCTGCCCTTTGCCGGAAATGCCGCTCCCATCACCTACCAACTCAATGGCCGTCAATATGTAGTGATCGCAGCCGGCGGCGGAAAAGATCTCAAATCGGCGTCGGGCGGAGTCTATGTGGCCTTCGCCTTAAAGAAATAGGAAACGACTCAGTTCAAGCCAAACCCGCTGGTTTTCTCCGCGAGCTCTGCTAGATCTCCGCGTCCTCTGCGTCTAAAAGCGTTGATATGTCGAGTGGGGGAACTACTTGGATTGGCTACAAACGGCCTTGCTCGCGAGGTCGGCGAAGTTGCCTTCCGGAGCCTTACCGAACTGATCGTCACGCGTGGCTTTCTTGCTGACCACGAAGCGTCCGGTATGGTCGCGGGAGTAGAACCACTCGGTGGTCGGAGTGGCCTGGCCGTTCGAACAGGCGAACCGGACTCGCGCCCGCATTTCCACGAATGGTCCACCCTGGGGGAGTTCGGTTGGCTCCTTGTATTCCACCCGCACCAGAGCGCTGCGTTGATTGTTCTTGAGGACCCGCACTGAGCTCACAGAAACTCGATCGCCTGCTTCGGTTTGACCCACTAGGCGCCAGTCTCCGGCAGCCCTGACAAAACTCACAACCAGAAGCGGGATGAGGATCACGCCAGCGAGAATGAGGAGGGCTTTTTTCAACGGGTAATTTTATCCAGCGGGATTGTCAGGCATCGGCCCAATTCTGTCAACGCCTTGGATCACGCCTTATCGCGCCACGTTTATGGTATCGTATGGGCGCGACTTGAGGGCAAGACGCGTGGGGGGAGTATGGAAGTCCTTCATTGTACAAGGTTTATTTCGCCTGTCGGGCCGCTCTTCCTGGCCGCCACGGAGCAGGGGCTAGTCGCGCTGGAGTTTGACCACCACCTTTCCGGCCAGCAGACCATCCGGCCCAACCCCCGGGATCTGCGCACGGAAGGGAAAGAACTTCGCTTCGTGGATTCTGCAACCCAGTTGCAACCCTACATCGCCGAACTAGAGGAATATTTTGCCGGCAAACGGCGGGAGTTCGGCTTCCCTCTCGATCTCCGCGGAACCGAATTCCAGCTGGCCTGCTGGCGCGCTCTCCAGCGGATCCCATACGGCGAAACCCGAAGTTATGCCGACATTGCGCGCGCCGTCAGCTGCCCGCAGGGATTTCGCGCCGTCGGCATGGCCAATAATCGCAATCCAATCGCAATTGTCGTGCCCTGCCATCGCGTGATCGCATCTGATGGCAGCCTGTGCGGCTACGGCGGCGGGCTGGATATCAAACGTAAATTGCTGGAGCTGGAAGGCGCGCTGAGCGGAACGCTCGCCGCGTAGCGAATTTGTGATTGTAGATTTCAGATTGCAGATTGAACCCCGCTTTTCAATCTGCAATCTCAAATCATCAATCTGAAATCTACAGTGCCCAATCCTTGAACACGACCACGAGCACCCCCAAGTCCTCGCCCCTCCGCAAGGCTGGCCTCTTCTACCTGGTCTTCGTGATGTTCTCCTACACGACGGGCGGCCCGTTTGGCCTGGAAGACATGGTCACGACCTCCGGCCCGGGAATCACCCTGCTGTTTCTCCTGATCCTGCCCTTCTTTTGGTGTATCCCGGTCTCGCTGGTCTCGGCTGAATTGACCACCGCCATGCCGGTCGAAGGCGGATTCTACCGCTGGACCCGCGCCGCCCTTGGCGACTTCTGGGGATTCCTTGCCGGATGGTGGAACTGGTCAGCCTCGTTCCTGCTGGGCGGCGCCTATGCAGTCTTGTTCGCCGATTATCTCGTCTACGTCTTCCCCGAGATGACCTGGTGGGAGCACTGGCTCATCTCGCTCGGCCTGATCGCGTTGCTCACGTGGGTCAACGTGCGCGGCATTCAGATGGTCGGACAGGTCGCGACCGCCCTCGAAATTTTCATCTTCGTCCCGGTGATGATCATGATCGTCATCGGCGTGGCGCACTGGCATCAGAATCCATTCCATCCCTGGGTCGTGCCCCATCAGGCCACCTTCAAAGTCTTCGGCGTCGGCCTGGCTTTGGGATTGTGGCTGTACTCCGGATACGAACAGCTTTCGACGGTAGCCGAAGAAGTTGAGAACCCGCAGAAGGCCTATCCGCGGGCGCTGGCGCTGGTCGTGCCGCTATCGATGGCAGCCTATTTTCTGCCCACGCTAGCCGGACTGGCTTCGGCAGGAAACTGGCAGCAGTGGCACACAGGATTTTTCTCCGATGCCGCCAGGATCATTGGAGGCCCATGGCTCGGTACCTGGATGACGCTCGCCGCCGTGATCGGCAACGTAGCCCTCCTGAATAGCACGATTCTGACTACTACCCGCATGCCGTTCGCCATGGCCGAAGATGAATATCTGCCCGAGGTTCTGACCCAGAAGCATCCGCGGTACGGAACGCCGTGGCTGGCAATCGTCGCGTCGGCTGTCATCTATGCTTTGCTGGCCTGGCAGAGTCTCGGACAACTGATCTCGGTTTATATCTGGCTGCGCTCAGCGACCACCGTGCTGACCGTGCTTTCCGGATGGAAACTGCGGCGCACGCGGCCCGACTTAGCCCGGTCCTTCTTAGTTCCCGGCGGAAAGATTGGATTGTTCTACGTGGTAGCCGCCCCGGTACTGATGGCGATCGTAGCCCTGCTGGGCGGCGACCGCTTCGCCACCGTCGGCGGCGTGATCGCGATCGTGCTCGGACCGGTTATCTATGCGCTACTGAGGAAGAGAACTCCAGTTCGGGGATCGTAGCGCGGCAACTCCTCTGCAACAGTCCGAACGCCAGCAACGTCAAGACGGTGAACGCGATTGCCTGAGCCACGTGCGTCCAGAACCAAGCATCCGCCCCGCCTTGCGTCACCAGCACACGCGCGGAATCGCGAGGCCAGATCAGAACGAAAAACGTAACATCACCCACAATGTGAACGGGCAGCGTGGTTAAGATCGAGTTGGTCAGAAGGGCGATGGCGCCGAAAGTTAAGCCCGCCAGAAAATAGACCGTCAGTTTGGGCCAAAACAGACCATGATTTGCGTGCGCCAACATAAACAACAGCGAGGAAAGAATCACGGCGACTGGCCCGGAAAATCGACGCTCGAGCATCTGCTGGCAATATCCGCGAAACGCAATCTCTTCGCTGATAGGCGAGACCAGCGATGACATCGCCACTACGAGCACGATCGTGACCAGAGGATACTTGGAGGCGTCGGCAAGAGCATTCGCCGGTGTCTTTACCAGCTGGAAAAACACGATCCAATAGCCGGCGAGAGCAATGTTCGCCAGCACTCCGCTGAGAAATGCGAGCCCGAATATTCTTCCCGGAACCGAATTGGCGCGTAGATAGCGACGGCGTGCTTCCGATGTATGGCGCGGCCATCCCTTACCACCGAGATATAGCCACATCAGCCATAACACCACAGCCATAGCCGCAACCGACCATGGCTGAGCGGAAGTACTTTTGCTGAAGTTAACCGCGAGTAGCGCGGTCCAGGGAATCTGACCGCCTGCCAAGATGACAAAGGCGACGACCGCGGATAAAAGAACCGCGCCGATTTTCTGCCAGAAGGACGGCATGGCTGAGATCCTCTGGGACCAGAATATTAGCAGACCACTGAATTCGGAGTGTCACCCTTCATCTAGATGGTTTCCTCCTGCGCTCGAGGTGGATATGCATCACCAGATGTATATCACCTAGCTCACCCAGTCCAGCACCTTGTACCAGGCTCCCGCGAACGGCAGAAACCACGGCTTGCCGTTATAAAGTCCCAGCGGAGCGCCCGGGAACGGAATGCCTACAAATGGATTCTCCGGCTTATCTCCCGCCATCAAATCGGCAATCTTCTGGCCCTGATACGTGGCCATGGCTACACCGTGTCCAGCGTAGCCAACCGCGTAATACATGCCATCCATCTGCCCGGCATGCGGCATGATGTCAAAGGCAAAGTCGAGCGTGCCTCCCCAAACGTATTCCAGCCGCGCATCCCGCAACTGCGGATAGACCCCGATCATGCCCTGCCGCAAGATCTCCGCGCTGCGCCGGATCGTCTGATCGTTCTCGGGGAAAAAAGCCGCCCGTCCTCCGAACAACATCCGCCCATCCGGCGTCAGCCGGTAGTAGTGCAGATAATTTTTCGAATCGTAAATCATCCGGTTGCGCGGGCTTAATTCCCGGGCCAGCGGCGCCGGCAGAATTTCCGTGGTAATGATGAACGATCCGATGGGAATCAGCTTCTTCCGCAGCGCGGGAGTCGCCGATCCTGTATATCCGCTCGTCCCAACAAAGACTTCATGCGCCCACAGCGGTCCACGCGCAGTCGCCAGCTTCCATCCCAGTTCTCCGTTGCGCGAGTCCCGCGCGATCGATTCCACGCGCGCATGTTCAAAAATCTCCGCCCCGGCGTTCATCGCGGCCCGCGCCAGTCCCGCCACATAACGCGCCGGATTGCACCCCGCGCTGACCTCATCCACCATGCCGCCAAAATAAATCGTCGACCCGATCTCGCTGGCCAACTCACTCCGCGGCACCACGCGCAGTTTGTGATCGAACTCGATGTCAATCACGTCAGCCTGCCGCTGGTAGTCATCGAAGTGTTTCTGTTTGCAGGCGACCTCCAAGTGCCCGCAGCGCGAAAAATTACAATCAATCCCCTCTTCCCGCACGATCTGCTCCACGCAGTCCATCGACGCCAGCGAAGCGGCGTACATCTGCCGGGTGCGTTCGCGTCCGTACATCGAGATGAGCTTGTTCACGCCCAGCTTCATCCCGGTCAACACCATGCCGCCATTGCGCGAACTGGCGCCCCAGCCGATGGTGTGGGCTTCCAGCACGCCCACCTTCGCCCCGCGTTTCGCCAGCGTCCGCGCGGCAGAGAGCCCCGTAAATCCTGATCCCACAACCGCGACATCAACGGTTTCCGGTAAAGGATGCGCGCCGTCTACAACCGGCATTTCGGTTGTAGTAAGCCAATAGTTCTGTTCCTGCATGGTCAAAGAGTAGTCTCGTTCTCCGGCTGGCGTCGCCAGCACCGAAAATTTCCTAGAGCACGGCAGTTTCGTGAATCAACCGCCCTTCCGCGAAGCGCGCGAAATTGAGCAGCGACGCATCAATCAACTCCGTCTTCCCATTCAAGATCAAATCGCTGAGAATTTTTCCCGTTGCCGGCGCATGCATTACTCCATGCCCGCTGAATCCATTGGCCAGAAAAAATCCGGGCACGGCAGCAACCTCGCCCAAAATCGGATGGTGATCCGGCGTCATTTCATAGAGCCCGGCCCATGCCCGCTTCGGATTCACCGGCAGATCGGCAAAACAAGGAACCCGGTCGGCCGCCCGCGTCAGAATTTTCTCTACAAATCCTGCATCGAACTCGGTCTTGAAGCCGGGCGTCTCCTCCGGATCGTTCCAGGCCAGCAGGAATCCTCGGCTCTCCGGCCGGAAGTGAAATCCGTTGGACATGTCAATGATCATGGGCGCAGTGTGCGGGAATCGATCAAAGGGCTCGCTGGGCACCAGCATCCGCCGCAAAGGTTCCACCGGCAAATCGACGCCGGCCATTTTCGCCACGCTCGCCGCCCAGGCTCCGGCGCAGTTGACGACCCTGCGAGTGGCAATCCTGCCCGCACTGGTTTCGACTCCGGCGATGCTGCGTTCATCGCGAACCAGCCCGGTGGCCACGCCGTTTTTGCGCAGTGTCGCCCCGTGTTCGGCTGCCCACCTCATCAAACCATTCATCGCGCTATGGGGATCGACAAAACCATCCGTGGAACAGAAACTTCCGCCCACAATATCGTCTCCCCGCAGCTGCGGAAACGTCTCCCGAATTTCCGATCCATCCAGCAGCCGCACGTTCTTCAAGCCCATGCTGACTTGCTTTTCGAAATTCGCGCGCAGGTACGCCATCTGTTTTTCGCTGGTCGCGCAAAAAAGGTAGCCCTGCGGCCGGTAATCACAGGGATAGCCGGTTCGCTCTTCGAAGCTCGCATAGAAAGGAATCGAGTACAGCGACATCTGGATATTCACCGGCGTAGAGAACTGGGCCCGCACTCCGCCCATGCTTTTTCCGGTGGATCCTTTGCCCTGGGTCGACTCGCGTTCCAGAACCATGACATCGCGGCAACCGGCGCGAGTCAGGTGGTAGGCAATGCTGGAGCCGACGATTCCTCCGCCAATGATTACGACGTTTGCCGTCTGCATGAGCCGCACCGGAGCGACCGAGCATTTTAGCCTACCTTGCGCAACGGTACATGTACTGCTGGTCACGCCACGTACCATTTTGGGCCACTGCCGTAATCTTGCTGCCAGTGACTCTGCCCCGTACTCTGAGGTCACATGGACCTTCGCTGTTTTGTGTTCACCTCCGATGAGGGAACAGCCGCGCTGATTCGCCAGATTCTGGCCGATCTCGGTGTGGAAGCACATCCCTGCTCCGACGCGGTCGTCGCTGCCGAGAAAATCACCAGTCAGAATTTTCAGATCGTCATTATTGACTGGGATCAACAGCCGGAAGCCGCCTTGCTCCTGACCACCGCTCGTGAGCGCAAGGCGTCGGAACGCGCGCTGACCCTTGCCATCGTCAGCGATGATCAGTATGTTCCCGTCGTTCTGCAGGCCGGCGCGAACTCCATTTTGCGCAAGCCGATCATCGTCAATCACGCCAAAGACACGCTGACCACTGCCCGCGACCTGCTCCGCGCCAAACAGGACTCGGCTGCGGGCGTTACACATGCAGCGGCAGCAGCAGCGGCATCGGCAGGTCCATCCTCTTTGCCCGCAAGCCTCGAACCAAGAAGTACGACGCTTCGCGCCGGCGAATTTCTGGTGACCGGGCCGGTGAAACCCGGAGCTCAATTCGAAACGGAATCCGATCTTCCGCTGCCTTCGGAACACTCCTCCGCCCTTCCACTGGATCCGCTCATGGAACTTGAGCCGGTAGCCGGATCGGTAGCCACGAAGAGTCCAGAACCGTCGCTTCCCACTCCGCCTCTCATTCCGCCGCCGCCCCCGCCCGCTGAAGGTGAGACGCGCGGCTTGGAATGGTACAAGACGCGAGCCGCCGCGCGCTTCCCGAGCCCCGCGACTCCCGAACCGCCCAAGCCCAGCGGCCGTCCCGAACTGCTCGGCTACGATCAAATCCCTACGCAGCCAGTTCAATCCGTTCCCAGCGCGATGGAGCCGGTCGCTCCCGCGCCGAAGCCGAATCCGCCAGTTCCCCAATCACAGAAAGAAGCCAAGAAAGACGAGCAAAAAGCCGAGGCCGAACTCTTCGCTTACATCGATGGAGAGCGTGCCGAGCCGTCTTCACCCTTTCGTTTCCGTCTTGGTAAACGGGCAATCTTGGCAGCGCTGGTCCTGGCAAGCATGGCCATCGCCGCCGCGCCGCAAGCCCCATGGCATCTGCAACTGCGAGCGCTGTTTCATAGCGGCCAGAAGTCCGTGCGGTCCTGGCTCAACCCGCAACCGGTAACCGCGGTGCAGGAAGCTCCGCCGGCGCACGAGGATCTGGGCCGCCCGGGTGACGAATACAAGCTTCCCGTCGCCGAAAATATTCCCGATGCCACCACCGATCCCTCGCAGATTCAGGTTCTGCCGGTGGTAGATCCCACAGCCAAAAAGCCGAACAACGACGCGGGAAACGCGGGTCAGACTTCCGCTCCAACCGATGGATCGCTTCCCATTGCTCCCCCGCAGCCGCAAACCCCTCAGAGTCCCGATATACGGCCAGCTCCAGCCTCAACTGCTCCCGCCCAGCCCATCACGGTCGCGGCTGCACCGGCCGCTGCCCAGCCCGCAACCGTCACAGTAGCTTCGTTGCCGCCGCAGCCCAGCAACACGACGGTCGCTTCGCCGCCAGCCGCCACTCTCGCGCCCGCTAAACCTTCCGCGCAACCGCACTATGTTTCAGCGCCCTCTAACGTGCCCCCCAGCTTGCGCTCTCAACTGGCTCCGAACACTCCCGACCCCGTCGGCAAATCTGCGGATACCTCCCTGCCCTCGATTGAGCCGGTCACGGTCGCCGAAGCCGCCGAGCGCGCCCTGCTTGCCGGTCAGCCGGCCATTCCCTATCCCGCCACCGCCAAAGCACAGCAGGGAACCGTGGTCTTGCAAATTCTGGTGGGCCGCGACGGCACCGTGCAGGATGCAAAATTCTTGCAGGGATCGTTCCTGTTCGCGCGCGACGCCATCGACGGCGTCAGGCAGTGGAAGTTCAAACCCTACATCCTCAACGGGCGGCCGGTCTCCATCCAAACCACCCTGACCCTGAAGTTCACGCCCGGTCAATGACCTAACTTGTTTGTTTTGTTATGCCGGGCCTGCACATGGCCCGCTCGACGCCCATCCGCCCTCTTCCTGTTACCGTCGAGGCTCAAATTGAGCAGCCGCCCTTTCCCGGAGCGCATCTAGAGATATAATGAACATCAGTTCACAGGAAGTGCTCCTTCCGGAAAAAGAAGATCACAACAGATGTCAATGAAAACCAAAGCAGCGATCCTGGCCAGCTCTTTTGTCGTATTACTGTTCGTCGTTGTCGGTTCGATGGGAGGCGTGCACGCCTCGTCGAGCGACGGCTCTTACCGCCAACTGCAGGTTTACAGCGAAGTACTCTCGCGCGTGCGCAGTGAGTACGTCGAAGAGCCGAACATTCCCAAGGTCACCGATGGCGCGCTGCATGGATTGCTCGAGTCGCTCGATTCCAACTCCAGCTATCTCACTCCCGAGGCCTACAAGGCTTTCAAGGCGCACAAGACCGAAGGCAAGGCCGGAATCGGTGCTGTGATCTCCAAGCGTTTTGGCTACGCCGATGTGGTTTCCGTGCTCCCCGGTTCCCCCGCGGAGAAAGCGGGCATCGAGTCGACCGACATATTTGAGGAGATCGAAGGCCAGAGTACGCGCGACATGTCGCTGCCTGAAATTCGCAACCTGATTGCGGGCGCTCCCGGATCCACTCTCAATATCGAAATCGTTCGCGCCCGCCGCGCCGAGCCCCAGAAGATGTCCATCACTCGCGACCTCGTCAGCGTTCCTCCCGTCTCCGACAAGATGATGGAGGACGGCATCGGCTACGTGAAGGCCGAAGCCTTGACCAAGGGCAAGTCTCAGGAGCTCGCGGCGAAAATCAAGTCGCTCGAAAAATCTGGAGCGAAAAAGATTCTCCTCGACCTGCGCAACTGCGCGGAAGGAGACGAGACCGAAGGCATCGCCGTCGCCAATCTCTTCCTCAATCATGGCACCATCACTTACTTGCAGGGTCAGAAATTTCCTCGCGAGGCCTTTAACGCCGATCCTTCCAAGGCGATCACCAATCTCCCGGTTGCAGTTCTCGTAAACCGCAGCACTTCAGGCGCGGCTGAAATTGTGGCCTCTGCCATTCTGGAGAACGCCCGCGGCGACGTGGTCGGCGACAAGACCTTCGGCGACGGCTCGGTGCAGAAGACGATTGATCTCCCCGATGGCGGCGCGCTCATCCTCTCCGTCGCGAAATACTATTCGCCCAGCGGAAAAGCCATCCAGGACACTGCCGTCACTCCCAACGTGATGGTCGCGGACGCTAGCGATGACACGGTTATTCCCGATGACGAAGATGGAGGCGTTACTGCCGCTCCCGAAGATGAGACCAAACCGAAAAATCAGGTAGACGACCAGCTCAACAAAGCCGTCGAAGTCCTGAAGAGCCACGCCAGCTAGAACCGACTTCGTAATTTTGTAATCGGGTAATTTGAATCGCGCGCCACAAGGCGCGCGATTTTCATTTAGGGAACCTCCGATTAAGTTCTGCTTTGAAAGGGCGCGGCTTTAGACGCGCCGTAAGTCAAGCGAAACTAGCGGGGGGCTTTAGCCCAGGGGTAAACGCTCCCGAACTTAATCAGACTTTCCTTGGGGGCTAGTGCACCGTCGGCCCGCGGCGCGGGTCTTTTTCAGATCGTTGAGACGATTGCTGGCGACTGGGATTACTCAGGCTGGCGGACGACCCAAGTGAAATAAGGCGCCACGGGCGCGCCTTATCTCATCTCTCGTTTAGACCGGATCGCGCCCTAGTGGTGCCCCCCGCCATGCGAACTACCCCGATATCCCGGGAGCGCGTGTTCAGCCTTCCCTTCATGGGCAGCGTTGCCTACGTTGCCTCGCCCATCCCGCGCTTCGTTGGCCTGGAAGTGGTTGAAGCGCTCCGCTCCGCGCGGTGGCAGCGGTCCGTTGTAACCGTGATGAGGATCAAAGCGGTTGTCGACATGGCCGAAAAACCCGTGCGGGCCATGAAACCAGGGGCCCGCTCCAATGAACACCCCGCCCACAAACCAATCGGGCCCATAGTAGCCATACGGAGCACAGTCATAGGGGGCATAGTCGAAGTACCCGTAGGGGCACACCGGCGCCGGTCCGATATTTATGCCGACAGCCACCTGGGCTCGCGCCACCGGTGCACAACACAAAAGGGCAGTTGTCAGAACTGCGAATGCAAGCGCATTGCCTTTGAACATGATCTCTCCGTGATTCGTTCAGAATTTGAACCTGGGACAGCTGCAGCCCAGCATAATAACGTTTTTGCCGCCGGTCAACGAGCACTATCGCGATTTCTCGCCAACTGACCGATTTTGTTAGCGAGTCCTGGAGGGGTTCAGAAAAACAGACGTGGGAGATCGGCACCGAAAAGCGTTAGTATTCCGGTTAGGTTCGTCTGGGGTGCAGGAAGTATGTGTTTGCGAGTCCTGACAGTTCCGCTCATTTTACTGGCGACCGTTGGGCTTCGTTCCTCACGCTCCCAGACGGCTTCCCAAGCTTCAAACGCTGAAACTCCCACGATCAGGGCCAGTGTTCGCCTCGTGTTGGTCGATGTGGTCGTAAGAAATCACAAGGGCGAGCCGATCGGTAGCCTACCGGCTTCAGATTTCAAGATTTTGGAGGATGGAGTACCGCAAGCCATCAATTCCTTCGAGGAGCATAAGGCGGGCACTATCGAACAAACGAAATTACCTCCGCTTCCGCCGAACGTGTTTACAAACCTTCCTACGGTAAAGGCTGCCGATGGTCTGGATATTCTGCTCGTCGATTGCCTCAACTCAGAAGCGAGGGATCAGGCTTCATTACGGCTAAACATGCTCAAGTACTTGAACGCCTTGAGCCCAGGTACACGAATCGCATTGTTCACCCTTGGTTCACGCCTGCGAATGGTCTACGGCTTCACGACCGATTTGTCTGGGCTCGCACTTGCGATCGGTGACGAGAAGTCCGGTGTGGTGCCGAAGTTCTCGCCGTTCTTTATGACCGCATTTCAAAAAGACACGGAAAAGTCGATTGCAGCGTTGATGGCAACGAATCAGACCTCACCGGAAGCCATCGATGCCTTGAAGCAGTTTCAGGCAGATGAAATGAGCCGGCTGGGACAATCTCGCGCCACCATCACGCTGCAAGCTTTGCAGCAGCTGTGCCGCTACCTGTCCCAAGTCCCTGGACGTAAGAATCTGATATGGTTTGCGGACTCTTTCCCCATCAACTATTTGCCGGGTCCGAATCCACGCGCGGCACGGAATCTCAACGATGACCAGGCAACTGCGGCCCTGCTCTCCGACAACCAGGTTGCAGTGTACCCGGTCTCAACACAAGGCCTACTCGTGGATTCTCAGTATGACAGCGGCACATTCCAACCCGATTCTATGCAAGAACAAAACCGGGAACGATCCATGAACCAGATAGCGATGCAGAATCTCGCGAACGAGACCGGTGGCGAAGCATTCTTCAATACCAATGGGTTCTCTGAGGCCTTGAATAAGGTGATACGAGACTCCTCGGAGTATTACACTCTCGCCTATAGGCCTTCGAATGAGTCGACGCACGGGGAATATAGGATGATCAAGGTGGCGGTGAAGGATTGCCACTGTAATCTCGAATATCGACGCGGTTACTATGCCCGGCAATCCGTGTTCTCGCCGATGGGAGAAGGAAAATCCCAGGAGCCGCTCGTTCCGCTCATGGCGTTTGGGATGCCAGACTTCGACCAGATCCTCTACAAGATTTCCGTCGTTCCTAAAGACGACCCTCCCGCGGTGGCGCACCAGCCAGAGAACAGTAAAGATACCGAGAGTTCGCTTAGACGATATGCTGTCGATTTTGCAATCGCGACCGACGATCTGCGGTTTCAGACAACTGCAGATGGCGTCCGGCACGGCAGCATTGGAGTGGCGATAATCGTCTATAGCAGACAAGGACAGCCGCTGAGAGTGGCGTCACGAAGAGCGGAAGTGTCGATTCGACCTGATGATTTCAAAAACTTTCAGAAGACCGGACTCCGGATACACAGCGAGATCGAAATTCCCCTAGGCGAGTCTCACTTGCGTACCGGAGTCTACGACTATGACGCCGGAACCACCGGCACGCTCGGAGTACCGGTGAGCATTTCAGCGCAGAAATAGCGTCACGGAAGCGAGCCTCATTGATGATGGCGAGGGCAGGCCTGTCGATATCGAGCGTAACTCTCGAGAGCAGGCCATTACAGGTTTTGACCTTGCAACCGGGGAGGAGCGAAATATGGATGTCCGGCCAGTTGTCCACGCTAGAACTTGTCACCTCGTCTCATGAACAGTTTTGGGAAGGGCACGGCTTCGAGCCCGTTCGCCAAGCCGGAGCATACCTCCGACTCCACTCGTCATTCCTCCCACTGCCGCGCTCTCCCAAAGTGCTATCCTGACCTCATCCTTCCAATGAAGGTTCTCTACGAAAATCTGCCCGAGGTGGAAATCGGCGGACGCAAGCTCGTTGGCCGCGTCCTGTTCGGTCTTCTCGTGCTGGTTTCCGCTCTCGTCGGCGCTACCGCCGGCCTGCTGCTCGTCTACACCACCGATCTCCCGCAGGTGGATGCACTCGAAGCCTACCGTCCCAGTTCCATCACGGAACTCTACGACGATCACGGACGCGTCATCGGCTCGTTCGCGCTGCAGCGCCGGGTAGTTGCCAGCTACGACGATTTCCCACCCGTCCTCCGCGATGCCCTGGTCTCTATCGAAGACAAAGATTTTTACCGTCACTCCGGCATCAATTTCTGGCGCATCGTGGGCGCTGCCTACCGTGACATTGAATCCGGCGGCAAGGTGCAGGGCGCGTCCACGCTCACCATGCAGCTCGCCCGCAATCTTTTTCTCTCGCCCGATCGGCGCTGGCAGCGCAAGGTGCAGGAGGCGATGCTCGCCATTCAGATCGAGCGCCGCTTCACCAAGCCGCAGATTTTGACGCTCTATGCCAACCAGATTTTTCTCGGCCACGGCGTCTACGGCTTTGAAGCCGCCTCCGAGTTTTATTTCAGCAAGCCCGCGAAGGATCTCACGCTCGACGAAGCCGCCCTGCTCGCCGGATTGCCCAAAGGCCCAACCGTCTATTCGCCCATCAACCATCCCGATCGCGCCCAGAAGCGCCGCAATCTCGTCATCAACGCCATGCTCGAGGATGGCAAAATCACCGCCGCCCAAGCCGACGTTGCCCGCTCCGCGCCACTCCTCCTGCATCTCGCACATGATCCCAACTCTCTCTCTCCCTATTTCGTCGAGGAGATTCGCCGCTATCTCGAAAGCAAGTACGGAGCCGACCAGGTCCACGAGGGCGGCCTGAAGGTTTACACCTCGCTCGACGTGGACCTGCAGAAGGCCGCCAATCAGGCCGTGCTCGACGGCCTCGCCGCCTACGAACGCCGCCACGGCTGGAAGGGCCCGTTGGAAAACATCATCGAGGAGGGAATCGTTCCCGCCAAATATTCCAATCCCGACTGGGACGATGATCTCGAAGCCAACGATTACGTCCACGCGCTCGTCACTTCTGCGGGTCCCGGCATCGCCATGCTGAAGTTCGGCCATTACACCGCCGCACTGGGGCAGTCTGACGTCAGCTGGACCGGGCAAAAGCTCGCGACCATCCTGAAGGCGGGAGACATTTGCTACGTCAAGATTCTTTCTCTGGGCGATAACGGTGCGGCCCACGTCAGTCTCGAGCAGGATTCCGGAGCGCAGGGAGCGCTGCTCGCCATCGACAATGCCACCGGCGGAATCAAAGCGCTGGTGGGCGGACGCGACTTTAACGAATCCAAGTTCGATCGCGCCACCCAGGCTCTTCGCCAGGTCGGATCGTCGTTCAAACCTTACGTCTACACAACGGTCATCGATGGCGGAGCCAGTCCCGACGACACGATTCTCGACGAGCCTGTCAGTTTCGATACGCCGTCAGGTCCGTATACGCCGCACAACTATGACGAGAAGTTCGAAGGCATCATCACGCTGCGGCGCGCGCTGGCGCAGTCTCGCAATATCCCCGCGCTTAAATTAGCCGACAAAGTGGGCATCAAGAACGTCATCGATTATGCCCAGCGCTTCGGCATTACCTCGAAGCTGCCGCCTTATTTGCCCGTCGCGCTGGGCTCGGCGGAAATCACCCTGCTCGAGCAAACTGCGGCCTATAGCGTTTTCCCCAACGATGGCGTGCGCATCACTCCGCGCTACATCACGCGCGTGACCGACTACGAAGGCCGCGTTCTGGAAGAAGATTTTCCCGACGTCAAAGACGTGATCAGCGAGCGCACCGCCCGAATCATGACCAGCATGTTGCGCGAGGTCGTGCTGCACGGCACGGGCATTGCGGCATCGAAGCTGCCCTTTCCCGTCGCCGGCAAAACCGGAACCACTAATGATTTCACAGACGCCTGGTTCGTGGGATTCTCGCCGACCATGACGTGTGGAGTCTGGGTGGGCTACGACGAAAAAAAATCGCTGGGCGCAAAGGAAACCGGAGCCCATGCCGCGTTGCCCATCTGGATGAACTTCATGACCGCGGCTATGGCCGGGAAAGACGTAGGTGATTTCCAGCCGGCGCCCATCGCTGCGCACACCGCGCAAAAACTAGACACTCCAGACACCGCGCCAGCCACGGAAGAATCGCATTAAACTAAACGGCAGTGCGCGAACACGTCGCGCAGGAGGAGCGGTGCGCTGCATCTTCAAGTTTGCTGTTCCAAGTCTCTTGATCCTCGCCGCACTCGGTTCACTGGCGGCCGAATCATCCGACAACCCTAAATCCGCCATCGAGCAAGTTCTGCACACCCAGCAGGACGCCTGGAATCGTCACGACCTCGACGCCTTCATGGCGGGATACTGGGACTCTCCGGATTTGACCTTCTTCTCCGACGCCAAAGAAACCAGTGGTTGGCAAGGCACGCTCGACCGCTACAAGGCCACCTACGACAGTCCCGGACACGAAATGGGCAAGCTGGATTTCTCCGACCTACGCGTCGAAATGCTCGGCCCGGAAGCGGCTTTCGTCCGCGGCGCGTGGCACCTGACGATGTCCGACGGCAAGACGCCGCACGGCCGCTTCACCCTGATCTTCCGCAAATTTCCCGACGGCTGGAAAATCATCCACGACCATACCTCTTCCGCCCGGGACTAGCTTTCGAAATTCACCCGGGCCCATGGCCGGATTTCCCAATTGCGGCGATTGGGGTACCCCCTCCCCCCTCCCCTGGTCTATTGGAATCATGAACTTAGCCCAGGTTGGCCAGATAAAATCTTGGGGCACAATTACTTAGAGGCAAAATCTTGAGCCGCAAAGACTTGGTAGCCAAACTTGTTATTTCAAAGATCCTGAAGCGATGCCGAGAATTTCTCGCTACAGCGCTATCGCCTTGGCCATGATGTGCCTTTTCAGGTCGCGGGCGCAAGGGCAGATGTCACACGAATTGGGGTTTTGCCTGTGGATTTCTAGGCGGGCGGCTTCGCCGTGTACACTCCCGGCATGCCTTCTTACTCATCTGGCGGGGGCAAATCTCTTTTTCCGGTTCACGAGAATCCTCCGGAGCACTATCTAGTTGCGCATAGCGATGGCGGGGCGAGGGGGAATCCCGGGCCGGCGGGATATGGGGTGGTCATTCAGGACGAGTCGGGGCGGAAGATGGCGGCGCTGAGCCAGTATCTCGGGTATCAGACGAACAACTTTGCCGAATATCAGGGGCTGATTGCGGCGCTGGAGTACGCGTTGGAAAAAGGGCCGAAGGCGCTGAAGGTGATCAGCGACTCGGAGTTGCTGGTGCGGCAGATCAAAGGCATCTACAAGGTGAAGAATCCGACGCTGCAGGACCTGCACGGGCGAGCGAAAGAATTGATCGGGAAGCTGGACTGGTTCTCGATCGGGCATGCGCTGCGCGAGCGCAATCAGGAGGCGGACCGGCTGGCGAATGAGGCAATGGACAGGGGAATGGGGCGGGCGGCGCGGGCAGCGTCGCCGGCGGCGTTGTCGGCGGAGGCATTGCCCGCGCGCGAATTGGAAGGCGTGGTGCGTGGGGGAAAAGTGGAATTGGTCGGGGGGAGTTTACCTGAGGGAACGCGGGTGCAGGTGAGAGTGAAGAAATAAAGTTTCGACAGTGGGAAACGTGCTTACCGGTTGTTAGAGACAACCTGCAGACCAAGTCAATGAAGGGAGGGAAGTCGGTTCCGGACTGGGGCGAGCGCTAAGTTGAGCTGGGTTTTTTGAATCATTTGCCGCCATAGGGAATTGGGATCGGAATCGAAAACGGTTCGAGTATCCGCTGGAAAGATGAACCAGGCGCCCAGTGCGACTTCCTGCCGCAGTTGTTTGCTCGTCCATCCGGCGTAGCCAAGATACACGTGGAAAGCGTCCGGCTTAGGTCCAACCGAGATCACCTTTTCGAAAACGGCCTTGTCAGCGATGAAGTAGACATCGTTCAGGATGGGTTCAGCCCCGTCGACTTTTGCCGGGGATCGGAAAAGCGCAAGGACTGAGGCAGTTTCGACCGGACCGCCGAGATAAACGGGGTCGGAGCGGTCTTTGGCTGCCTTGAATTGGTCAAGCACGCGTGAAAGCGGGATTTTGGTACGCCGGTTCAGCATCACTCCGAGCACGCCTTTCGAATCGTAGTGAACCAGCAGGATTACGGTTTTCGCGAAATTCGGATCGGCGAGATCACGGCTCGCTACCAGCAGCTTTCCAATGGCCAGATCGTCAGCACTGTTGAATTGGGCCGGAAGCAAGGCTTGGATTTTGTTTTTGGTGTCCCGTGCTGTGCGTGATCGAAGTGGCGTGTTAACGTCTGACGTTCCCGCCGTAGCGAAGGCAAGGATCATGACCAGTGTTCCGAAAAAGCATGCGTGGCGCTGCGACATGCTTGCTCTCCTGAAACCGGATCACGCCGTCGACGGCAATGGCCTTGCTTGCAGGACAATTATAGTCGGCAGGGGGAGGCCAGACATCATGCAATAGGTTTGTCCAAGGGGCGGAGTGGGAAGGAATTTCTCGGCAAAAAATAGCACATCGCGGCTACGAACCAAGGGAAAACAATCCCGTCCACCCAGTGGAACCAATAAAAATAGAAGCTTGGATTCAGCGGACAGTCGGCGTGGGCCCGACGATCCAGCAGGTAAAAGAACACGGTCGACATTGAATAGATGATCGCGATACAGAGCGCGAACCATCGAACCGGCCGGATCCCACGGTCACTGTCTGGGAATAGAAAGAAGAACATCACTAGTGCACCCCACCATAGGTTGCCGACGTGAGAAAATCCACTCCGATACAGGCTCGGGACCAGGAATGAAGCGGATAGCAAGGAATCTGCTAAGAGCAGGAATAACAGCACCTTGAAAAACCACGGAGCCTTCTTGAGTCTTGCAAACCAGTTCATTTGGAATCTCTCCAGTTGGAGGGCGATCCTGACAGTGTAGAACGTGCATTCATTGGGGAGGAGGTGACTGCGGGTTACTGTCCACTGAAACTGTGGTAACTGTTGCCACTACACGCATTGATGTTCGGGCTGAAGCAGAGGGTGCCTTCGCGGCTTAGGGCAAACCGCGCCCAAGTTGAGCGCCCGTAACCGCTGCGCCGAGGGTTTTCCTCAGCGACCGGCGGCCAGGCGTGTGGCGAGGCGTGGGGGAAGTTTCGCCGCGAAGATGCGATCTTGCGCGTCTTTGAGGTTGTAGGGCGTGCGATGAAAGTGGACGATTTGGGCGTCGGTATCGAACAGGGCAAAAGCGGCCCGCCAATCCCCATCGCGCGGCTGCCCCACCGATCCGGGATTGATCATGTAACGCGTGGTGGTTTTCAATTGCAGCGGCACTGATTCTGCCTGCCCCACAGTGCGGTACTCGGGACGGAATCCGTCGGCAGAGGCGCCATTGGCAAAGAATCCGCCCTGCAGATGGGTGTGACCGAAAAAGGTGAGGGGCGTGGTCTCGCCGATCAAGGGCCCCAGCGCATCGCCCAGCGAGACTACGTATTCGTCTTCATCGTTGGGAGATCCGTGAACCAGTTGCATGTTGGGAAATTCAGGCAGCGAAACCGGACCACGGGGCAGCGCGCGCAGCCACTCGAGATTTTTTGGCGTCAACTCGTTGCGCGTCCAAATGGCAGCCGTGCTGGCCATGGGATTGAAATCGTCGAGATCCATCAATCCGGTCGCGGCTTTGTCGTGATTACCACGCACGAAGATTTTCCCTAATTGGCGCGAGCGGCCGGTCACCTCGTTGGGACTCGCGCCATATCCCACAATGTCGCCGAGGTTGACCACCAGGTCATGCGAGGGAGCCGCGGCAAGGCAAGCCTCCAGGGCCTCCAGGTTGGCATGAATATCGCTGAGCAGAAGTATGCGCACGAATCACCAGACAAACTGCCGATTATAGCCCGTACCGTCGAATATGGCGCGAGTGGCGCGGCAAACCCGAGCCGGCAACGCACTATTTTGCGGGATTGACGACTGGACAGCGCGCCCAATGTCCCGTGGAAACCTCGACCAGCGGCGGCAAAGCGTGGGCGCACTGGGGAATACGAAACTCGCATCGCGGTTCGAAGGTGCATCCCGGAAGCATGGCATGAAGCGCCGGAACCGTGCCTTCGATGGTCTCGAGCGGGCGAGTGCGATCGGTGCTGAGATCAGGGACGGCATGGAGCAGTCCGCGAGTATAAGGATGCGCCGGAGAAGTGAAGATGTCGGGCTTGGCGCCGAGTTCCACCAGGCAACCGGCGTACATCACGGCGACGCGATCGGCGACCTGGGAAACGACGGCCAGATCGTGCGAGATGAACAGCATCGCCAGGCCAAACTTCGAGCGCAGCTCAGCCAGCAGTTCGAGAATCTGCGCCTGGATGGTGACATCGAGCGCGGTGGTAGGCTCATCGGCGATCAGCATTGTCGGACGATTGACGATCGCCATGGCGATCATGATGCGCTGCCGCATGCCGCCGGAAAGTTGGTAAGGATAGTCACGGGCGCGGCGAGCCGCTTCGGGAATGGCTACGTCGTTCATCGCGTCAACGGCACGCCGCTGCGCTTCGGACTTGGAAAGCGATTGGTGCGCGAGAACGGCCTCGGCGATCTGATCTCCGACGCGCATGACCGGGTTGAGCGCAGTCATGGGCTCCTGGAAGATCATGGCAATGCGGGAGCCGCGCAGCTGGCGCATGGACTCGTCGTCGAGCGACGCAAGATTGCGCGGAGCGCTGCCATTTTCGGCAAACAGGATTTCGCCGGAAACCCGTGCCTGCGGCGGAAGCAGGCGCATGATAGCGAGCGAGGTGATCGACTTGCCTGAGCCGGATTCGCCGACTAATCCTAGAACTTCGCCGGGAGCGATGGATAAGGTGAGATCGCGAACGGCCGATAGCACGGCGGCCTCGCCCGTGCCCATACGGCCTTGGGCGGGAAATGCGATATTCAAGTTGCGAATGGCCAGGAGATCGGGCACGGCTTCATAGTAGCAGTGAGCGTAAGTCGCCGGTGCAAGGTCGCACGAGAAACCGTATCAGTGCAGAAACAATCCCACGGCGATTGCGGCGATCGCCAACTTGACAAGCCACCCAGCCGTGTAGGAAATCACGAATACTCTGTGCAACTTCATAAAAGCAGCGTTAGTCAGGATCAGGGGCAAAGGGCCGATCACCCATACGGCAAGTGCGAGCTTCACCGCACTCATCACAGAATGAAGGCCTAGCCTGGCGCAGACAAAGGCAAAGACTCCGCAGGTCAAAAAGGGTAACGGGCTGGTCAGAGCAATCGCCCGAGATTCAGCCCCCTGCCGCCAGATTTCGGGATAACTATAGCGCCGGTGCAGCCAGTCGCAGGCAAAGAACCAATCTGTCAGCGACGTAACAATGCCGCAGCTAATCGTGATCAGAGCAAGCCGGATCCAGTTCATGGGAACGGTTCCTCCAGTGATCCGCGATTGTACGCGCCCTGGCGGGCGCGGGACAGGCGAGGCGGCTGTCCCCACATTCTCTATCGCGAAACTCGATCGTGAAAAATCGTGACAAGATTGTTATTGGCCCAGAATCAGAGGCAGGCCGTTCTTGTTGTTGCCGATCACCACGACCTTGGTGTTCGCGCTCCTGGCCAGATTCTCGGTGGCCTCAATGCCCTTCCATTCGAGCAGCGAGGGGGTGATGCCCTGCGCGACGATCTGCTGGAAATCGCGCACACCGGCCGCCTCGATGCGCTTGCGCTGCGCTTCCTGCGTCTCCTTTTGCAGGCGGAAATTCATGGCTAACGCTTCCTGCTCAGCTTGCTGTTTGGCTTCGATGGAAGCCTTCAGGGTCGCGGGCAGCTGAATATCGCGGAGTAGAACGTTTTCGACCGTCAGCCCGCGTTGATTTAGTTCCTGCGTAATCTGATCGAGGATCTGCTTGGCGACCATTTCGCGTTCGCCGGTGTAGAGAGCGTTGGCGGTGTGCGACGCGGTCGCTTCGCGAATGGCGGAGCGCAGCGTGGGCTCGACCACCTTGTCTTCGTAGTCGGCGCCAATCTTCTGGAAGACTTCGGCCGCGCGCTCCGGATTGAGGTGGTAGATGAGCGAAGTGTCGAGCGCCATCATCAGGCCTTCGCTCGAAGGTACGCTGGCCGATTCCTTGATGGTCTGAGTCTGAATCGACATCTCGTTGTTCGTCTTCATGGGATTGATAAGGTGAATGCCCTCGCCGAGGGTTTCGCCTGTGACCTTGCCGAAAAGAGTAAGTACGCCGACGTGTCCGGTGTTGACGCGGGTGACGGAGCTGAACAGCAGGATTACGAGCAGGAATGCCAGAATGCCCAGGCCGATCAGGCGAAGCATGCCGCGACCGATGCCGCCAGTATCAATCACTCTGCCGCCGGTGCGAGTCGGATCAAAAATTGTCATTGGATTGCCCCCGGTAGGATTTTAGTCCTCGGAGGAGCGCGGGATAAGTGACTTGTGCGGCGTCGAGACTCTGAATCTTGCGGCCTGGCCGCCGCATCTCTTACAGTATTCCTATGAGCAAGATTCACATTCCAACCCCCTTGCGGCAGTATGTGGGCAAGCAGGCCGCAGTGGACGTCGATGGAGCAACCGTCGGCGACGCCATGAAATCGCTGGTGGAGCGGCATCCTGATTTGCGCAAGCATCTGTACACTGAAGACGGGAAGCTGCGCGCATTCGTCAATCTGTACGTCAACGATGAAGACATCCGCTACCTGCAGAAAGAGGCGACGGCGCTGAAGGATGGTGATAACATCTCCATCGTGCCTTCGATCGCCGGAGGCGCAGCCCGACCGAGAACTGGATGCCGAACTTGAGACCTGCCGCTGCAATGCGCTGTTGTTGCCCTTCCTGTTGGTAGTTCCGGATTCTCTTCGTCTAATCCCAGCGGACAGCTTCCAGCAGCGATCTTTGAGATTCGACGATCAAGATCTTGAACCACGAAGGGCGCGAAGGTACACGAAGGAAAACAAGCCTATGGCTACCGCGACCGAAGTTCCCGTGACATTAAATAAAGACGAAATCCTGCGCTACTCGCGCCACCTGATCATGCCCGAGGTGGGCATGGAGGGCCAGCAGAAGTTGAAGGCGGCGCGCGTGCTGTGCATCGGCACGGGCGGGCTGGGATCGCCGATGGCCTTATATCTGGCTGCCGCGGGTGTGGGCACCCTGGGGCTGGTGGACTTCGATGTGGTCGATTACACGAATCTGCAGCGGCAAATCATTCATTCGACTGCGGACGTTGGGCGCAAGAAGCTGGACTCGGCGGCCGACAAGCTGAAGGGGATCAATCCGTTTCTCAACCTACGGACGTTCGATACCAAACTAACGAGCGCGAATGCGCTGGAACTGTTTCGCGAATTCGATATCATCGCCGACGGAACCGACAATTTTCCTACTCGATATCTGGTGAACGATGCTTGCGTGTTGACCGGCAAACCGAATGTTTACGGATCGATCTTCCGCTTCGAAGGACAGGCCAGCGTGTTCGCCACCGAAGAAGGCCCATGCTATCGCTGTTTGTATCCCGAGCCACCACCGCCCGGATTGGTTCCATCCTGCGCTGAGGGAGGTGTACTGGGAATTCTGCCGGGGCTCGTCGGCGTGATGCAGGCTACCGAGGTGATCAAGCTGATCCTGGGAGTGGGCGAACCGCTGATTGGGCGTCTGCTGCTGGTGGACGCGCTGGGCATGAAGTTCCGCGAGCTAAAGTTGCGCAAGAATCCGGATTGCCCGGTGTGCGGCACGCATCCTACGGTGACGCAGCTGATAGACTACAACGAGTTTTGCGGCATTCGCGGGGAGGAAAAACCGGTGGCGAATGGGGTCCCTGAAATTCAAGTGGAAGAGCTGAAGCGGCGGTTGGATGCGAAGGAGGATCTCTTCGTGCTCGATGTGCGCGAGCCGCACGAATACCAGATCTGCAATCTCGGCGGGTATCTGATTCCGCTCAATGATCTGCCGAAGCGCGTGAGTGAGCTCGACTCGAGGCGTGAAATTGTCGTGCATTGCAAGATGGGCGGTCGCAGCGCCAAGGCGGTGGCATTCCTGCAGCAGTCGGGATTCAAGAAGGTGGTGAATCTGGCGGGCGGAATCACCGCGTGGGCGGATCGGGTGGATCCGAAGGTGCCGAAGTATTAAGAGCAGTACTCAGTTGTCAATACTCAGTTTGTGGGGAGCGCTAACGCGCTCCCTTTGTGTTGTGCGGCAGATCATTGCTCGATCGTGGCTGCGGGAGGATAATAGCCGGTTCCCAGGCCCCTTCCCCTTATTCTTTGCTGGTCATAACCGGAGAATTCTCGTGAAATTAAACGCATTGCTCTCAGTATTGCTGGCGTTTGTGCCCCTGTCCGCGTTTGGTCAGGCAAATACAATGCCAGAAACGGCAGCACCGGCGGCGCAACAACCTTCTGTGCAAGCGCCGGCTCCGTCTGCGCAACCGCCGTCTCCATCACAAACCGGAGCGAACTACACTTCAGCGAAGGGATTTGTGCTGGAAGACGGGACCCCAGTGAAATTGCGCATTAATCGAAACGTTTCTTCTGCCGATGCGCACGTAGGCGACACCGTGGATTTCGAAGTGCTGGAGGACGTCAGCGTTAACGGCACGTTGGTGATTCCCAAGGGTGGACTTGCCTTTGCGACCGTTACCGAAGCTCAACCGAAACGCCGAATGGCACGCGGCGGAAAACTCGATATCAACATCGATTACGTGAAGCTGGTCAGCAGCGAACATGCAGCGCTGCGTGCTGTTAAGGATATGAGCGGCGGAGGACATACGGGCGCGATGGTAGGCGGAATGGTGGCGACTAGCATTGTCTTCTTTCCCGCTGCGCCATTCTTCCTGTTCATGCACGGGAAGGACATCTCCATCCCGAAGGGAACCGAAATTACCGCGTATGTGAACGGCGACATGAAACTGGAGATCGCGAAGTTTGAGCCCAATCCTCCAGCTCAGCAGATGGCAGCGACGGCCGAACCGAGCGGAAATCTTACAAGCGCGAAAATACAGCTCGAATCGGATCCGTCAGGTGCAGATATCGAACTCGATGGCACCTTCGTTGGCAATACTCCATCGGACGTGCAAGTGGCGGAGGGCGACCACACGGTTACGGTGAAGAAGGCGGGCTTTAAGGATTGGGAGCGGAAGATGAAGATCAGCGCTGGAAGCAGAGTGCATCTGAACGCGGAACTGGAGAAGGTGGCCGAGTCGCAATAGCGCCGTAAAGCTGACTATCACCAGGTTCAGTGAACATGCAGAGATGAAACTGACGCCTGCAACGCAACCGCTCCGCGCGAGATCCTTCGCTTCGCCGGAAGAACGGCTCCGCTCAGGATGACGCCCTGGTGAGTCCAGTGCCCAGTACCCAGCGGCAGTAAATCCATCATTGCAAGTGAGCGCGATCACTTGCGTTTCTGCCCAAACCGCGGATAATAGCGAGTTTCCTTCCCCCTGGAGGATCCATGCCGTATTCCACCCGCGCTTTGCGCTGCTACGCGTTCGTGTGTCTCTTGGGCTTCTTAGCTTCCTTTCTAAATCTTCATGGTGTGAGTGCGGGGGCAGTGGAAAACGCTCCCGCGGCGAACTCCGATCCTACATATCAGGCGCTGCGCAGTCTGACGCTGAGCGGCGAAAGCGTGAGCGTCAACAATCTGGAATTGAAGCGGGATGCGGGCACGTTTCACCTGCGTTCGGGGACTATTTGTTTCGTGGCTCCGGTGGCGGGCAAGGTAACGGGTGCGGTTTTTGTAGGCGATGGGAATTTTATCCTCGATCCACCCGACGCCGAGAAGAAGATGCTGAAGCTGCTGACCAAAGAGAATGAGTTCAGCGAAAACTTCACGCAGATGGTGCTGCGCTTTACCGACTCGACTTATGAAGAGCTCAAACGAGGCGGCAGCGCGGGCGCGTCCGGCTGCGATGCCGGCCCGCTGAAAGACAGCCAGCACACGACCCGGCACAAGCTGAAAACGAATCTTGAATCACGCATTCTGGAAGATGTGCTGAGTCCGGAACCGGGCGGGTTGTTCATCGCCTTCATTCATGGCAAGCGCTACAACGGGCAGGAACTGTATTCGATCGATCCGCATGAGGGCCGCGACCAAGTCAACTTCATGACCTACGACGAGAATAAGTTCGGGGAGTGGGCGTCGTTTCCGATGGCAGCACGCCGAACGGGCTCGGTGGGACATCCAATCGGCATCGAGCATCAGGAGTTGGATACGACTTTGGAGAAAAGCGCGAATTTGATCGGCAAGGCAAAAACGGAGTTTGTCGCGCAACTGAATGGGCTGCGAGTTGTGCCCTTCGACTTGTTCCGCACGCTCCGGGTGCGCAGCGTCAAGACTGAGGATGGCCAGTTCTTGCCCTTTATCCAGGAAGACAAGAATGAAGACGCCGACTTTGCGGTGATTCTTCCCAAGGTGCTGAATGCGGGAGAGCACTTCACCGTCATCACCGAGTATGAAGGGAAAGAAGCGGTGACCAACGAGGGCGGCGGAAATTATTTTCCCGTAGCGCGCTCGAACTGGTATCCGAATAATCCAGGGAGCAGCTTCGGGGAGTATGCGACGTATGACATGACCTTCAGAATTCCGAAGGGGATGCAGATCGCGGCGACTGGGGCACGGGTCAGCGAGCATAATGACGGCGGCCAGAACGTCAGCGTGTGGAAGAGCGAGGCACCACAGACCGTGGCGGGCTTCAGCTTTGGGCGGTTCAAGATGGAACAAGCCAAGCTCGAGAAGCCGCAATATGCGATCGAATCTTTTGCCAATCAGCAGTCTCCGGACTGGGTGCAGGCGATCCAGGGTCGGGTGAACGGAACGTCAGCTCAGCCGCAGCGCGACACCGTGATGATTCCAACCGTCGCGCTCGGAACCATGTCGACTACCGGGCTGAATGAAAAGGCGCTGGCAGAGGGGGAATTGGCGGTGCAACTCTATACCGACTACTTTGGCCCATCGCTGTTCCACCACCTGCAGCTAACGCAACAGACGGCGTGCAATTTCGGGCAGTCGTGGCCGGAGTTGGTGTGGATCCCGATCTGCTATTACTTCGATACCACGGTGCGGCATCAATTAGGAATGGACTGGGGAGACCGTGGCTACTGGAAAGTGGTGACGCCGCATGAAGTGGCGCACCAGTGGTGGGGACACACGGTCGGGTTCAGTTCCTACCGAGATCAGTGGATGAGTGAGGGATTTGCGGACATGTCGGCGTCGTTGTATTTGACGCTGATCGAAAAGGATCCGAAGAAATTCATTACGTTCTGGAATGACGAGCGCGAGCTGTTGCTTGAGCGTGATGCGCAAGGATTCCGCGCCATCGATGCTGGGCCGCTAACCATGGGATATCGGACCAGCAATTCACGGACGGGGTTCGACACGACCCGGCGGCTGATTTATCCCAAAGGCGCTTACATACTGCACATGATTCGCATGATGATGCACGACCGGCAGACTGGCGACCAGCATTTTAAAGAGATGATGCAGGACTTCGTGAAAACCTATTCCGGCAAGTCGGCGACGACGGAAGATTTCAAGGCGATGGTGGAAAAGCACATGACCCGCGAGATGGACCTGGAGGGCAACCAGAGAATGGACTGGTTCTTCGACGAGTACGTTTATGGCACACAGTTGCCAAGCTACAAACTGGACTCGTCATTCGACACGGGACCGGATGGTGACTTAGTGTTGAGTTTCAAGTTGAGTCAGTCGAATGTGGATGAGAAATTCCGCATGCTGGTGCCGATCTACATGGAATTGGCAGATGGCAACATCGCTTTCCTGGGCCGGGGCCGTATCGGCGGGAACACGTCGTTTGAACAGAAGGTGCCGCTGAAGGGGTTGAAGACGAAGCCGAAGCGTGCGATGGTGAATTATTACGACGACGTGCTGGCGTCGAACTGAGGGTCGAAGAATTTCAGATTGCAGATTGAGGCGCCTCCGTGCGGTTTCAAAATCAGCGACCTTCAATCTGCAATCTGTTTTAACGCTACCGGCTTGATCCAGCCTGCATGCCGTCGGTTTCTTCCCCGAGATCGAGCCCGAACTTCTTGCCTTCCAAGCGAATGCCGGCCAGGGTGCTGGTTCCGTCGGAGTTGGTCTTCATCAGCGTGGCATCGTTCTGTGAGGTCGAGCTCAGTTGCACGATCTTGGCGGGAACCTTGGCAACGACGTTCTTGCCCTGCTTGATGCTGACTTCGATATTGGGGCCGGCGCCGTCCCACTCCAGCTTGTAGTCACCGGCCTTAAGCGTGGTTCCGTTCACGGTTGCGGGATGAGTCAATGTCAGGCTGGCCTTGTTGGCTGCGAAGGCGCTGGAGGCCAGCAGCAGAGCGAGTGTCATCACCAAAGATTTGGAAATTGTCGCGAACTTCATGCCTGCTCCTTTTCTCCCGAATGCGTCGGGAGTCGGTTGGGGCGGCCCGGTTCACGACCAGCGCGAGAAAACACTTGTGTTTCCCCACGAATCGCCTACAATGCTGCCGCCGGGGTCAAGCGAACAGAGCCGAAAGGCTTGCGCTTCCGCTATGGGGGTTCTTTCACCTGGGCCGCCAAACCGAGCGTGAAAGAATCCCCAGACCCCGCTGAACTTTCTTCTTCGCCAAAGTCACCTTCGGCTTTGGCATCTCCCTGCGATTAAGTACGGAATGTTGTCGTTCGAAGTTCAACTTCGACGAAGCAGGGGTGATATTTTCTTGGACGAGTTGGGCTGCGGCGCGGTAGCAAGAAAGGCGGAGTAATTCGTTGCAGCGGAATCGCACAACGGAGGCGTGTTTTGTGATCGCGCAGACGGCGGAACCGTCGGTGCGATTAGCTTCGGGCAATGGCGATCAACGGGCGATTCGCCGCGGATAAATCGGGATGGACCTGCCGCATCGACGCCAGCCGCGCTGTGGGCGAGGACGCCCACAGGACAGCCGCCGGCACGGCGGCGCTATCAATTAGTCGGCGTCGCCGTGCTGGCGTTCGACGGACCAGATGCTGGCCTGATCTTTTTCGAAGGGATACACGTGAACCATCCAGTTGAAGACCACAGGGTGGAAGGTTCCGCCGGCCGCGTCGCAGGCTTCTTGAGTCGTGATCGACCCGCGCAATCCGAATTGCGGATGAGGGGCGAGTAATTCCGCTCTCTTGCCGGCCGGCGGCATGCAGAAATTCACGTGTTCGTGCCATTGCGCCACGCTCAGGGGAATGCGCTCGTCGAGTTGATCTTCGGTGAAGCGCTTGGGCGCGGTGTACATCACGCCGATGAGTTTGTAGTCGTCACCATGTTTTTCGTAGAGCAGCGACGTGGGATGTTCGGGATTCCACCGGAATGCCGCCTCAAACGCATATTGATAGTTGGTGAAGTGATACATCTTCTGTGGAATTTCGGGATGAAAGATTTTGAAGCCATCGGCCAGCGCGACGTGGTAGTCCTTGTATTTTTCTGAGGCCTCGCGGGCTTGCTCTACGACCTCCTGGGCGCGGGCCGCATCGCCGGGCCTGGGCTGGCGCAACGCTGTCATCTTCATGTGCGGGCCCATATCCATGTGGCCTTCCATGGAGTGCATGACGTGGGTGCTGGCGTCGGCTTCGTCTTTGTCATTCCCCATGGGCATATCTTTCATGTTCGACATGTCGTGGCTGGACATGCCCGGCATCGATTGCTGGTCGCTGGATGGAGCGTTACTGGAGGTTTGGCTCCAGGCGAAGGCGCAGAGCAGGATTGTGACGAAAAGAAGAGTGCGATTGCGCATGCAAATTTCCCCCAGTGTAAATTGATAATAACCCTGCAACAGGCGAGATGTTTCTGCAAGACCCGATGGATTACTCGGAGTAACAGAGGTAACCAGAGCAAGCTATGTCGCCGAGTGGCACCGCGGTGCGGTTTCTGGTACACCTAGCTGCTTGACTCTCGAGACCATCGTTTTTCTATTTCTAGCCGGAGCGCTGGGGGGCGCATTGAACTCGGTGGCGGGAGGCGGGAGTTTTATCGCCTTTCCCGCGCTGCTGTTTACGGGCGTGCCTCCGATACCCGCGAACGCTACGAATACGATTGCGTTATGGACGGCGGCGGCGGCGAGTGGCGGGGCATATCGCAAGCGGCTGGATGTTCCCGGGCGCGTGATGATTCCGCTGCTGAGCGCCAGCACGATTGGCGGCCTGGTGGGAGCGCTGTTGTTGTTGAGGACTCCGGCTCACACCTTCATGCGGGTTCTACCCTGGCTCACGCTGGGAGCGACGCTGCTGTTCGCATTCGGAAAGAAACTGGCAGGGGGACGAACCTCTGCACTCGAGCATGAAAGCACGAGCGCGGCGCTGGTGGGTGCCACCTTATTTCAGCTGTGCGTCGCGGTGTATGGCGGCTACTTCGGCGGCGGGATGGGAATCGTGATGCTGGCGATGCTAGCGGCACTGGGCATGACGGACATCCACTCCATGAATGCGCTGAAAAGCGTGATGGGATTTGTCATCAACGGTGTCGCCGTGGTGACCTTCATCATCAAAGGAGCAGTGTATTGGCGACAGGGCATCGTCATGATCATTGGCGGCATCGCGGGCGGCTACCTGGGGGCGCATTATGCGATGAAGATGCCGCAGGTCTGGATTCGCTGGTTCGTGGTGCTAGTAGGCGCGGGAATGACGGGTTATTTCTTCTGGATTTCCTATTAGGACTGCGGTCGATCTCAATGCCGCGAAGTTGATGATGAATTCATATAGCGGCTGGCGAAGGTAAGGAATGTCGGCCAGTTTGGCGCGGGCGTGTGGCCGCCGCTGTGCTGGCGGAAGCCGAGATCGCCGTCAATCAAGGCAGTCTCGATGGCCGGAAATTCTGTGGTACCCAAATCTTTTTTGCCCAGAAGCTTGTAGACCGGACCGGCGGCGACTTCAGCTAAGAACATGCCTTTGGCGTCTACCCACCCGTCGCCTGGCACTGCTCCAGCGCCAATAAAAACGGGGCGGGGAGCGCACATCGCGATCAGTTCGTGCGCGTCGATGGGCAAAACTTTTTCAGTCAGCGGACCGTCATACTTCAGGAAATTTCCTGCCATCCAGTGATACTCGCCGGTGCCGGCAATGTTGCCGATCTGCTCGCCAAAGTTCCGCCGCCAAAGTTTGGCTCCGGCTTCGCCCGACGAACTGATGTAGCCGATCGCGAAGCGTTCATCGTAAGCCATGGCGAGAAGCGCCGCTTTGCCGTAGCGGGAGTGGCCTTCGATGCCGACGTGTTTGGCATCGACCGCTTGGTCGGTTTCCAGATAATCGAGCACCCGGCTGGCGCCCCAGGCCCAGGCGCGCAGCGCGCCCCAGTCATCGAGTTTGCGCGGCTGTCCTTGGTTGACAAGCCCAATCACGCCGGCGGTCAGTCCTTCGCCATTATCGGCTTGCACGCTGGTGGGAATATACGTGGCGTAACCCCAGCCTTTCGCGAGCACCTGCTGCTGCCACGTGGGACCGGACGCTGGAGTGAAGAGTTGAGGAAATCGCTTGGTCAGAGCTGCGAGGACTTCGGGGCTCAGGGCGAGTTCGATCACCACCGGGACGGGAGCGCGGGCATTTGCTGGAGTGGTTAAGCTGAGGTCAATGTCAACGTTGATGAATGGATACGAAGAATTATCGAGGTGTCCTTTTAATGTTTTGGTGATGACCGGTACATCGCCGTTCTTATCGTTGGTCGTGCGGAGAATTTTCCACGTCACTTTCGGAGTGTTGCCGGGCACGCGGCCGTAAATTTCACGATCGAAGAACTCGACGATTTGTGGCCGCCGCCGCTGCCACCACATTGCCGCATTTGTGACCTTGCTGCCGTTTTCGAGCACGAGCGGATCGGGAAGAGTTGGATATGGATTCGCCTTGGACTCATCATAATTGGCCGGGTTGGGAGATCTAGGATCTCCGTCTGCGCCGCGGCGCAGTGAAGTGATGTGCAGAAGATCCATGGTGCGCTGGTGATCCTGTTCGGAAGTGAAGTGCGCGGGCGGTAGGGGCGCCGTGGCGGCACTTTGCGCGCTGCATTCCGCTGTGCAGACGTGAACGGCGATGGCCAGTGCGAGGAAAGGAAACAGATCGAATCTCGACGACGATTTCACCGAGCGAGCTCCCGAAGTACGCAGGCTAGCACAGCTGGGCGCATGCGGGAACTATGTTCAGCGTCTTGTTCAGCGTCTTTGGGACGAGAGCTGCAGGCAAGTTGTGTGTGGGAGAAAGAAGAGGACTGACGGAGGTTGCACCACAACTTAAGAACAGAGTCCCGGGAGACCCGGGTCCGAGAAGAGTTTGCAAGTCTTCGACGAAATTCCCCGGAGACGAATTTGATAGGCCCACATTCCGGCGTGGAAACGCATCGAAGCAGGAGGCGATTGGAGATCCCCAAATGAAAAAGCCAGTATCGAATGTCGCGAATGTAATTGCCGCGGCGGGTATGGTATTGGCAGCTACGTGTTCATCACGTCGCTGCCAGACTTGTACCGGTATATTCGAATCAGCACGATGTAGACCGGAGCCGCGGAGCCCACCGTGCGAATCCGGCGTGCCGGGTTTAGCTGTGTTTGGGTGCGGATAGGAAGCGAAGTTCGCCGTACTTTCCGGCCGGGGAATAGCAGCGGATGCGCAGCTTATCTGCCACCATGCGCGAGCCATCGGCAAGAGGGTGGATGCGGGTGCGGTCGTCGTGCTCCCAAACCACGGGCACCTCTTGCACTTTGAGTCCCATTCTCTTTGCGAGAAACAAGATCTCGGGATCGAAGCCCCAGCCTTCGATCTGTTGCAGGGGAAACACAGCCCGGGCCGCGTCGCGCCGGAAGGCTTTAAAACCGCACTGAAGTCCAGCCGAAGCAAAACTCGAAGCAAGCCATTGAAGACCCTTCCCAACACCTGGCGGGCAATGGATTGATGGCGGGTTTGCAGTTCGCCGCGCACCCAACGGGAGCCGATCGCGATGTCGGCGCCGGCGGCAAGAGCATCGAGGAGTTTTGGAGCTTCTTCAATTGGCGAAGACAGATCGGCATCGGTGAAGAGAATGAAATCGCCGTTCGCATGCAGCACGCCATGGCGAATGCTGTATCCCTTGCGGCAGTTTCGGGGATTTTCCAGCAGGTGTACGGCCGGGCTCCTTTGCGCATAGCCGAGAACAATTTCTGCGGTTCGATCCTGAGAGCCACCGTTCACGATGATGACTTCCGCCTCCCAGGGCTACCGGCTGATAAAAGTCAGCACGCGGTCCAGGCTTGCGCCTAAACGGGCGCTTTCGTTGTAGGCAGGAATCACGATGCTAAGCCTGGGAGTCATATTCAATCGGCAGTCCCCTGGTAAACCCTATCGCCGCGGCCAAAGTCCAGAAGATCTGGGACGGCAGCTTCGAGAGCGACCGCTCTCTTGGGCGTGTTGTTTAGATACGCAATCTCTCGATGCGGGTTGTGTTCTCGGCAAAATTGGCCGGAATTGCATGAAGTATGGGGCAAACCGCTTTTAACTACAGGAAATACCTTAGGGTGCGAGTGGAACGTCCATGCTCCAATGTTAAGGCTGTCTCGATGTATTTCGAGATTGTTTGGGATTGGGCCCGATAGGGCGACAATGCTCCCCCTCCATTGCGGTAGTTGTGGAAAGAAGTAGAGCAAGCCGTATTTCGTCTCGAAATATTGTGTTATGCACGGGGCAATGCTCTGTCTGTTCAACGATAGTCCCAACGCCTTTCTCGGGAAGAGAAGATGAAACGATCTGCAACCAATCAGCTCGCGCCTGCAACGCCTGAGACCTTACCTTCCATTGCGCCGAGGAATGGAAAGACCAATGGAACGGGCGAGTCGCTCGACCTCGCCGTCATCCTGGCCAGCCTGCAAAGTATGCGCGACGGCGACTTCACCGTGCGGCTGCCCGGCACGTGGGTAGGACTGGCGGGCAAAGTTGCCGACACATTCAATGAAATTGTTGCCGCCAATCAGCACATGTCGCAGGAATTGAAGCGCGTGGGCCAGGTAGTCGGCAAGCAGGGCAAGACGCGCGAGCGCACGCGCTTCCACGAGTCGCGAGGAGCGTGGGGCGAGATGGAAGTTTCCGTCAATACCTTGGTGGAAGACCTGCTGCGGCCGACGACCGAAATGACGCGTGCGATTGCGGCGGTCGCCCAGGGAGATCTGACGCAGACCGTGCGCCTCGACGTGGATGGCCGTCCGTTGGAAGGCGAGTTCTTGCGCTCGGCGAATCTCGTGAACACGATGATTCAGCAGCTGGGCGTGTTCACCGCGGAAGTCACGCGCGTGGCGCGCGAAGTCGGGACCGAAGGCAAACTGGGTGGACAGGCGCAAGTGCCCGACGTGGCCGGCACCTGGAAAGACCTCACCGACAACGTGAACCTGATGGCCAGCAACCTGACCGGCCAGGTGCGCAATATCGCCGAGGTCGCGACCGCGGTGGCGAGCGGCGACTTGTCGCGAAAGATTACGGTGGACGTGCGCGGGGAAATTCTGCAGTTGAAAGAAGCTATCAACACGATGGTCGACCAGCTGCGATCGTTCGCTTCGGAAGTGACGCGCGTGGCGCGCGAAGTCGGCACCGACGGAAAACTGGGTGGACAGGCTGTGGTGCCGGGCGTGGCCGGAACGTGGAAGGATCTTACGGACTCGGTGAACGCGATGGCCGGCAATCTGACGGCTCAAGTGCGAAATATCGCAGAAGTAACGACGGCGGTGGCCCGCGGCGACTTGTCGCGCAAGATTACGGTAGATGTGAAGGGAGAAATTCTCGAACTCAAAGACACCATCAACACGATGGTGGATCAGTTGAACGCCTTTGCGGGCGAAGTAACGCGTGTGGCCCGCGAAGTGGGTACGGAAGGCAAACTTGGGGGCCAGGCGCAGGTGTTCGGCGTGGGCGGCACGTGGAAGGACCTTACCGATAACGTGAACTTCATGGCCAGCAACCTGACTGGCCAGGTACGAAACATCGCGGAAGTGGCAACGGCGATTGCGAGCGGCGATTTGTCGCGCAAGATTACGGTGGACGTGCGCGGTGAAATCCTGCAACTGAAAGAAACGCTGAACACGATGGTGGACCAGTTGAACCGGTTCGCCGGAGAAGTAACGCGCGTGGCCCGCGAAGTGGGAACGGAAGGGCGCTTGGGCGGACAGGCGAACGTGCCCGGCGTGGCCGGTACGTGGAAAGACTTGACCGACTCGGTGAACTCAATGGCCGGCAACCTTACCGGCCAGGTGCGAAACATCGCCGAGGTGACGACGGCGGTGGCTCGCGGCGACTTGTCGCGCAAGATCACGGTCGATGTGAAAGGCGAAATTCTCGAACTAAAGAACACCATCAACACGATGGTGGACCAGCTCAACGCGTTCGCCGGCGAAGTCACGCGCGTGGCCCGCGAAGTGGGTACGGAAGGCAAACTCGGCGGCCAGGCGCAGGTGCCGGGCGTGGCCGGAACCTGGAAGGATCTCACGGACAACGTGAACTTCATGGCCAGCAACCTGACTGGCCAAGTGCGAAACATCGCCGAGGTCGCAACGGCGGTGGCCCGCGGCGACTTGTCGCGCAAGATCACGGTCGACGTGAAAGGAGAAATTCTCGAACTCAAAGACACCATCAACACGATGGTGGATCAGCTGCGATCGTTCGCTTCGGAAGTGACGCGCGTGGCCCGCGAAGTCGGGACGGACGGCAAACTGGGCGGGCAGGCGCTGGTGCCCGGAGTCGCGGGAACGTGGAAGGATCTCACGGACTCGGTGAACTCGATGGCCAGCAACCTGACTGGCCAAGTGCGAAACATCGCCGAAGTGTCGACGGCCATTGCCAGCGGCGATTTGTCGAAGAAAATTACGGTGAACGTCAGCGGGGAAATCCTGCTGTTGAAGGAAACCATCAACACGATGGTGGATCAGCTCAACGCGTTCGCTGCTGAAGTGACCCGCGTGGCCCGCGAAGTGGGTTCTGACGGCAAGCTGGGCGGGCAGGCGCAAGTCCCGGGTGTTGCTGGGACGTGGAAAGATCTCACCGACAACGTGAATTTCATGGCCAGCAACCTGACCGGGCAGGTGCGCAACATCGCTGAAGTGACGACGGCCGTGGCTCGCGGCGACTTGTCGCGCAAGATCACGGTCGATGTGAAGGGAGAAATTCTCGAGCTCAAGAATACCGTCAACACAATGGTGGACCAGCTCAATGCCTTCGCCGGCGAAGTGACCCGTGTAGCCCGCGAAGTCGGCACTGACGGGAAACTCGGCGGCCAGGCGCAGGTTCCCGGCGTCGCCGGTACGTGGAAAGATCTCACCGACAACGTGAACTTCATGGCCAGCAACCTGACCGGCCAGGTGCGAAACATTGCCGAGGTGGCGACCGCAATCGCTAACGGCGATCTTTCCAAGAAGATCACGGTGGACGTGCGTGGCGAAATCCTGCAACTCAAAGAGACGCTGAACACGATGGTCGAGCAGCTGCGATCGTTCGCGGCTGAAGTCACGCGTGTGGCCCGCGAAGTCGGCTCGGAAGGTCGACTGGGAGGGCAGGCGAACGTCCCGGGCGTCGCCGGTACGTGGAAAGATCTTACCGACTCCGTCAACGCCATGGCCGGCAATCTGACGGCTCAGGTACGCAACATCGCCGAAGTGACGACGGCCGTTGCTCGCGGCGACTTGTCGCGCAAGATCACGGTGGATGTGAAAGGCGAGATTCTCGAGCTGAAGAACACCATCAATACGATGGTCGACCAGTTGAACGCCTTCGCAGCCGAGGTGACTCGCGTGGGCCGCGAAGTCGGCACCGACGGCAAACTCGGAGGTCAGGCGCAAGTGCCGGGGGTCGCCGGTATTTGGAAAGACTTGACCGATAACGTCAACGTGATGGCGGTCAACCTCACCGAGCAGGTTCGCGGTATCGCAAAAGTGGTAACTGCCGTTGCCAACGGCGACCTTACCCAGAAACTCACGGTGAACGCAAAGGGCGAAGTCGCAGCCTTGGCAGAAACCATCAACAACATGACGGGCACGCTGGCGACGTTTGCGGACCAGGTGACCACCGTGGCCCGCGAAGTCGGCGTGGAAGGCCGGTTGGGTGGACAGGCCAACGTCCCCGGCGCTGCCGGAACGTGGAAGGATCTTACGGGCAACGTCAACTTGCTGGCCGACAACCTGACCAACCAGGTGCGCGCCATCGCTGAAGTCGCCACCGCCGTCACGAAGGGCGACCTGACACGATCCATTCAGGTCGAAGCCAGCGGCGAAGTCGCAGAGTTGAAGGACAACATCAACACCATGATCGACAACCTGCGCCTGACGACCGATCGCAACACGGAGCAAGACTGGCTCAAGACCAACCTTGCTCGCTTCACCGGCATGTTGCAAGGGCAGCGCGATCTGGCGACGGTGGGCCGGATGTTGCTTTCCGAATTAGCGCCGCTGGTGAGCGCGCAACAAGGCGTGATTTATCAGATGGAGGGCGAGGAGTCCGGCGGCATGGTGCTGCTGTCGGCATTCGCGGATGACGGCGAGAGTGGTCACCTCCGCAGATTGAGAATTGGCGAGGGTCTGGTCGGGCAGGTAGCGGCGGAGAAGCGCCGCATGCTGATTTCCGATCTGCCGGAAAAGACGGTGCCCATTCGATCGGGATTGTTCCAGTCTGTGCCTCGAAACGTGATCGTGCTGCCGGTACTGTTCGAAGACCGGGTCAAGGCGGTCATCGAATTGGCTTCTTTGAGTGCATTCACCGCCTCGCACCTGGCGTTCCTGGAGCAGTTGACGGCCAGCATCGGTATCGTGCTGAACAGTATTGAAGCCACGATGCAGACTGAAGGCCTGCTCAAGCAATCGCAGCAACTGGCGGCCGAACTGCAGACGCAGCAGAAAGAACTGCAGCAGACCAACGAGCAGCTGGCGCAAAAGGCGCAGCAGTTGGCCGAGCAGAACGTCGAAGTGGAACGCAAGAACCAGGAAATCGAGCAAGCGCGGCGCGCGCTGGAAGAGAAGGCCAAGGAACTGGCTCTCACTTCGAAGTACAAGTCGGAATTCCTGGCCAACATGTCACACGAGCTGCGGACCCCACTGAACTCGATTCTCGTGCTGGGTCAGCAGCTGAGCGAAAACCCGGATCACAACCTGACGCCGAAGCAGGTCGAGTTCGCGCGTACGATTCATGGCGCCGGTACCGACCTGCTCAATCTGATCAGCGACATTCTCGACCTGTCGAAGATCGAATCGGGCACGGTGTCGGTTGAGGCCGAGGAGGTATTCTTCAGCAACCTGCTGGAGATGGTCGCGCGGCCGTTCCGGCACGAAGCGGAGAACCGGAAGCTCGCTTTCGAAGTGCAGTCGGATCCGCATTTGACGCGCAGCCTGGTTACGGATTCGAAACGGTTGCAGCAGGTGTTGAAGAATCTATTGTCGAATGCGTTTAAATTCACCGAGCACGGGTCGGTGAAGCTGTCGGTATCGGTCGCCAAGAAGGGATGGACCGAGGGTCATCCGATTCTCGGCGGAGCGGCCTCGGTGGTCGCATTCGAAGTCGCCGATTCGGGCATCGGAATCGCACCCGACAAGCAACGCATCATCTTCGAGGCGTTCCAACAGGCGGACGCCAGCACCAGCCGCAAGTACGGCGGAACCGGATTGGGTCTTGCCATCAGCCGCGAGCTAGCCAGCTTGCTCGGGGGCGAGATTCAGCTGCGCAGCACGCCGGGACAGGGCAGCGTCTTCACACTATATTTGCCGCTGACCTACGTAGGTCCGTCGTCGGCAAGGCTGGCGCCCTCGGATTTGAACGCGCCAGCGATGCCGCTGAAGCTGGCGAACAGTGTGGTTTCAGAGCACCCGGTCGAGCAGATCGCCGACGATCGGGCAAACCTGCAGCCCGAAGATTCGGTGCTGCTGGTGGTGGAGGACGATCCGCACTACGCTCGCGTGTTGTGCGATCTGGCACGCGATAAAGGATTCAAGGTGCTGGTGGCATTACGCGGCGCCGAGGCGCTGTCGTTGGCTCGCGAATTTCATCCAGCCGCCATTTCGTTGGATGTGTTCTTGCCCGACATGCTGGGATGGACCGTGCTGAATCACCTGAAACAAGATCCAGCCACGCGTCATATCCCGGTACAGATGCTGACGCTGGACGAAGACCGGCATCACGGCCTGGCGCGAGGTGCATTTGCCTTTGTCACCAAGCCCAGCCGACCCGATGAACTCGAGGCGGCTCTGACGCGGATCAAAGAGTATGCCGCTCCCCGGCGCAAGCGGTTGTTGATCGTGGAAGATAACCCGGCGGAGCAGTTGAGCGTCCGCGAACTGCTGGGGTATGACGATATTGACGTGGTCGTGGCGGCGACCGGAGCGGAAGCACTGGAACTGGTGTCGAAAGATGGGTTCGATTGTGTCGTGCTGGACTTGCGCTTGCCCGACATGAGCGGCTTCGACATCCTGGAGCGCCTTCGCGATATTCCCAAGGCAGCAGACTTGCCCGTAGTTGTCTTCACGGGCAAAGAACTGTCTCCGGAGGAGGATGCGCGGCTGCACACACTGGCACGCAGCGTTGTGGTGAAGGGAGTCGAATCACCGGAACGGTTACTCGACGAGACCGCGCTGTTCCTGCACCGCGTGGTCGCCGACCTGCCCCAGGAAAAGCAAAAAATGCTCGACCGGTTGCATCGCTCGGACGAGGCGCTGGTGGGCAAGAAAGTTCTGGTCGTGGATGACGACATGCGGAACATTTTCGCCTTGAGCAGCGTACTCGAACGCCGCGGCATGGCGGTTCTGACTGCCGGTACGGGCCGCGAAGCGATCTCCATGCTGGAGTCCACTCCGGATGTGGCGATCGTGCTGATGGACATCATGATGCCGGAAATGGACGGATACGCCACCATGCAGGTGATCCGGCAGAATCCTTCGTTCCGCAGGTTGCCGATTATCGCGCTTACGGCGAAGGCCATGAAAGGCGACCGGGAGAAGTGTTTGGAAGCCGGCGCGTCAGAATATCTGGCCAAGCCGGTCAATACTGAGCAACTGCTCTCAGCGTTGAGGATGTGGCTGCATCGATGAGCGTCGGACCGAGCAATGGCGGAGCGATAAACCCATCGCAAGATGGGGCGATGAACTCATTTGAGCCGGTCATGACTGTTCCCGACAAAGTCAACATTTTGATGGTGGATGACCAGCCCGGCAAGCTGCTCAGCTATGAAGCCATCCTGGAGGAGCTGGGCGAGAATCTCATCAAGGCGACTTCGGCCAAGGACGCACTGGAAAAGCTGCTCAAAACTGATGTTGCGGTCGTGCTGATGGATGTCAGCATGCCCGACATCGACGGCTTTGAGCTCGCCGAAATCATCCGGCAGCACCCGCGCTTCCAGAAGACGGCTATCATCTTCATTTCGGCGGTCCATCTGTCCGACGTCGACCGGCTCAAGGGCTATCAGCACGGCGCGGTGGACTATCTTTCCGTGCCGGTGGTTCCTGAGGTATTGCGAGCCAAGGTGAGAGTCTTCGCCGAACTGCATCGCAAGAAGCTGCAGCTGGAGCGGTTGAATAGCGAACTGGAGCAACGCGTTGCCGAGCGGACGCGGGAGATAGAACAAAAAGCTTTGGCATTGGAAAGAGCCAATGCGGACCTGGCGCAAAAGAATCAAGAACTGGATGCGATTGTGCAGACGGCGCCTGACATCATCTTCAGCCGGCAACCCGAAGGCGGCAGAGAATATATCAGTGGCCGCTTTTATGAGTACACCGGTGCAGCTCACAACTCTGCGATTGGATTCGGCTGGATGGAATACGTGCATTCGGACGACAAAGAAGCGAGCATCGCGCACTGGGCTCGTTGCGTGCAGACTGGCGAGGCCTACGAGTCGGAGTACCGGCTGCGCGGCGCGGATTCGAAGTATCGCTGGTTCCGCGCGCGCGCCGTGCCGCTTCGCGATCCGCAAGGGAACATCGTGAAGTGGTATGGAACCTGTTCCGACATTCACGACAGCAAGTTGCTGGAGCAGTCGATCCGGGAAAACGCGATCGAGTTGGAACGCCTGGTCAACAGCCGAACGGCTGAATTGAGGCGGCTCTCCAGCCGGTTGATGACCATGCAGGACGAAGAGCGGCGGCGCATTGCGCGCGAAATCCACGATGGATTAGGCCAGGAACTTGCCGCTGCGAAGATGATCATGGATGGAATCCTGAGCAAGGATGCGACTCCAGGGATGCACAAGGCAGCCGCCGAAGCAAGCCAACTGGTGGATCGAGCCATTCAGCAGGTGCGCACCATTTCGCACTTGCTGCACCCGCCTTTGCTGGACGAAGTGGGCCTGGTATCGGCGTTGCGCTGGTTTATCGAAGGACTTTCGGAGCGCAGCGGAATCGAAATTGAACTGGAAGTCGTTCCCGCGGATCTGGGGCGTCTCAAGTCGGAAATCGAGACGGCAATCTTCCGCATCATCCAGGAATCGGTGACCAACATGTTCCGGCACTCGGGCGCCCACAACGGAAAAGTGAGCGTAATCGAAAAGGATGGCAGCATAATCGCCACCGTACTCGACGACGGCAAGGGGATCGAAGAACAGGTGGTTCAGTTGCGCCCGGACAGCCTTGGCATTGGCATTGGCGGAATGCGGCAGCGCGTGAGTGAACTGGGAGGCAGCCTGCGCCTGACAAATGCCAACCCCGGCACTATGGTGGAGGTCGTCATCCCGGCGCGTCGGACCGAGGCGGTTCGGGTGCCAGCTACTGCCTAAGTCATCCTCGGTTAGGCCTAAGTCATCGTCAGTTAGGTATGAGCGGTGAGGGATGAGGTATCGGGCTGAAATCCCCTTAAGAGTTGAGTGCTAAGCGGCACGACTAAAGTCGTGGCTGAAACAGTGCATGGTGCCGATTCGTGAGTCGACTCTTCCTTCGCGCAAGCGATTGGCGCTGAAGGCACTGGCCGCGAAACGGAGGTGAATGCAGGGTCTACCCCTCTCGCCAGTACACGCTTTCTTCTATTTCCCGCCGGTTGCGCGCGAGTCATGCTTGATAGCAGAGGATGCAGGTGAGATGTCCCGCAAGGGAGTGACTGCACACGGCGGCCCTTGTCGGGCCTTTGCAGTTTGACCGGCTTGGAAGCCGTCCTTCGGAACCTGCATCCTGTTTTTCCCGGCGCGGCGGCCGGAATGGGCTTGGAAACGGAGCGGACTCTTCCAGCCCCTGGCTCGGTCGCAAGCGACCATCCCTAAGAACATCCGATCCAGGAGCGGTGATCCAGCCCAAGAGACTGGGATCACCTTCCGGGACTAAATATTTCGATCAAACTGCGCCGCGCCGGCCGATGTGCATGATGATCGAAATCAGGAACAGGATCAGGAATATCACGAACAGCACCTTGGCGATGCCGGCCGCCGCAACCGCTACACCCGCGAAACCGAAAACCCCAGCGATAATCGCTATAACCAGGAACACCAATGCCCAATAAAGCATGATTTTCCCATCCTTTGAATTAGCAATCAGGGGAATCATAGGCACGGGGAGCAGCCGTACCTATCCTTCTGAAACTGTAGGTGGTTAATCCTGGCGCTGTAGCACTGGCGTTAGGGGCTTGAAGAAGGAGCAGGTGCCGGTCCGTCCCAGAGGACCGGCACCCGCTTGGGGGGCGTTGTGTCGAGTAGAGATTGCAGAGTAGAGTGTCCGGCCGCCCGGAACCATACTGTGAAAACTGTATCTTTCGCCACGGGATCCACTACTCAGCGGTTTCTTGGGTCGTGGTGCAGGGGATTTGGGTGGACTTCTTCTCGGGAAAGATATGGCTGCGTTTACTGCCTCTGCCGGATAGAAGCCACGCGGTGTGAACGATAGCTTAGTTTCGCGCACGTCGCAGGTGCTCATTTGGAGCACAGAAGAGGGCAGACACATGAGACAAATTACTTCAATTGGGCTGAGATGTCTTCTCGTGCTGAGCATTTCTTCGCTGTTGGTCGGGGCCACTTGGGCTCAGGGGCAAGACCAGAAGAGTCAATCCGACATTGCCAAACGAATCGATAACTCGGCCAAGGTCTTGGACGAAATTATGGCCACTCCAGACAAAGCGATTCCTGACAAGGTTATGAAGAATGCCAAGTGTATCGCGGTGATCCCGTCGATGGTCAAAATCGCCATTGGATTTGGCGGGAATCATGGCAAAGGCGTAGCAACCTGCCGTGACGAAAACGGCTGGAGCGCTCCGGCCCCGATTACCATCACGGGTGGCAGCTGGGGTTTGCAACTGGGCGGCCAAGCCGTGGATCTGGTGCTGGTAGTGATGAATCAGACGGGCATGGATCACCTGCTGTCGGACAAGTTCAAGATTGGCGCCTCGGCCTCTGCCGCGGCCGGCCCGGTAGGGCGCGACGCCGGAGCCGATACCGACATCAAGATGAGGGCCGAGATGCTCACATATTCGCGCGCACGCGGCCTGTTCGCCGGTATTGATTTGAGCGGCGCTGTGATCAGTCAAGACAAGGATGAAACGCGCCTGCTATATGGGAAGTTCTATCCCTTTGCTGACATCCTGAATGGGAAAGTGCAGCCACCGGCCTCCAGTGAACCTTTCCTGGCTGCCGTGAGGAAATATTCGGAGCAAAGCAAAACGGGCAAGGCGGAAACTCAGGCCGGCGCAACTACTGCGTCCCGCTGAAACTGGGTTTGGGGCTTCGACTTGAGGGAGAGGCCGAGACCGTCCGAAAAAATAAATGCGAGGAGAGAGGGTTCATGTACACGATTCTTTGGTGATTCTCATCTTACTGTTGCTGGGAGCTCTGCCGACTTGGCCATACAGCCGGTCCTGGGGCTATTACCCAAGTGGAGGCTGGGGACTGGTGGTCGTGATCGTCATCGTCTTGCTTCTAGCCGGACGCTTGTGACGACACAGCGCGGAGAAGTTTGCTGTCACTGATATGGGCAAGAATGGTGGGAGCTTATCAATTCCCACCATTTTGCTTTTTGAATTTGCAAAGTGCGCGTGACCAGGTCCATGGGCCACAAGCGGGGAGCGGCAACGAGATCGTTAGGTTGCCAGCGCAAACCTGCCATTGCGGTCACGCATCTATTCGAGGGACGCAAGACGGTTGATTCTGCCGAGGAGCATTAATGTCGAGCCATCAGAATTCTGCCTACAATGGTGAATCGTTTTTTCATTTGCCCAAGCGCAGCGTTCCCCAGCAACGTTACACCAAAGATCAGCGGGTGGTGCGTCTGGCGCCGAAGCCACGCCTCTCCGCTGGTGCGCCCGACCAGATATGGGGGAAGTACAACAACTACCGCGCCAACGGTGTGGCAATTTCTGCCCTGGTGCATCTGGGCGTCGTTGGTCTGCTTTTGAGCGGTATTTTTGTGAGCCACCAAATTGTGCAACGGCAAGAGCATGAGACGGTCACATTGATCGCTCCCTCGCCGGAAGAATACGCACTGCCCATGGCGAAGAAAGTCATCAGCGGCGGGGGCGGCGGTGGAGATCACGACAAGCTCCCCCCTCCGAAGGGAACTCCTCCCAAAGCGGCGCTCCAGCAGATCACGCCCCCGGCCATCGTGATGCACAATGAAAGGCCGAAGCTGACTGCCCAGCCCACGGTAGTGGCGCCTCCGACGGTAGAGGTGGCCGAAAATCACATCCCCCTGCTGGGCACCGTGGAAAAAGCGGTGATGCCGGCAGCGCCTCCATCCAACGGCACGGGCTCAGGCGGAGGCATTGGATCGGGTGCGGGCGGCGGGGTGGGCATTGGACATGGCCCTGGCGTTGGTGCTGGGAGTGGCGGCGGTATCGGTGGCGGCGTGTATCACGTGGGCGGCGGGATTTCGGCTCCGACGGCAATTTCGGCTCCCGATCCTGACTATACGGAAGAAGCTCGGCGAGCCAAGAAACAAGGCACGTGTGTGTTGTGGCTCATCGTGGACTCGACCGGTCATCCCCGCGATATTAAGGTCCAGCGTGGATTGGGATACGGCCTCGATGCCAAGGCGGTGGAAGCGGTTCAAAACTGGCGTTTTCAGCCGGCTGTGAAGGATGGCAGACCCGTCGATGTACAGATCAGTATAGAGGTTGCATTCCATCTGTATTGAGGATGTCAACCAGTCTGTATTGCGAATGTCAATCAGTTTTTTCCTTAAGAATGCACAGTTTCTTTCCTGTAAAGATCTGCAGAAAGCGCGGATCTTTTCTTTTTCATAGGGGCATTTACTTCTACGGGGTTGTACGCAAACACTTTACTCAGAAGTTGCATCTCTACCGTTACAGAGTCTCCTGCAAGGGTTTACAGATGTGACCCGATACAAGGCTCGGCCTGCTTTTCTTACTCTGCATGCATGTTCGCGGGCTTCAGCGGTACGCGAGCAACATTCAGGTACCTGTAAGGAGACCAGCCGTGGCGACTTGTGCAATTTCTGCTACCCAAGCCAATGTCATTCCCGAAAGCACTGTGAAAGGCCGTGACGATTCCCAGATCAACCTGGTAAAACGCGCGCAGGCCGGCGATGAGCAAGCGTTTGCGACTCTGTTCCAACAACACAAAAACCGTGTTTACTCCGTGTGCCTGCTCATGACGAAAGACGTGGCCGAAGCGGAAGATCTGACCCAGGAAGCGTTTCTGCAGGTATTCCGCACCGTGAGTTCGTTCCGGGGAGACGCGGCGTTTTCGACCTGGCTGTATCGCGTAGCGGTCAACACCGTGTTGATGAAACTGCGGCGGCGTAAATCCCCGCCGACAGTTTCGCTGGACGAGCCAGTGAATTCGGACTCGCCCTCGCTGCACCGGGATTTTGGCAAAAGTGATCCGGAACTGATGGGCGTGGTGGATCGCATCGCCCTGCGCCGCGCATTGCAGGAGCTTCCCGAAGGCTGCCGCACCATTTTTGCGCTGCACGAGGTGGAGGGATATCAGCATCATGAGATCGCTCAATTATTGGACTGCTCGATCGGCAACTCCAAATCGCAGCTCCACAAAGCGAAACTGAAAATGCGGGCCTTGCTGTTTCCCAAAACCAAGATCCGCCGGCGTTCGGCGAAGAATTCCATGAGCAGTCAGGACGGCGGAATGATGAGCCTGGCAAAACTGCCCGCGAAGTAGGCGGCGGGAGAGTCTGAGAAGCGCAGAGGAGCTTATTGAGAGTGCCAGGGGCCATTGTCATTGCGGGGCGGGACAGTCAGGAAGCGAAAAGGAAAGAGCTGGATTCCAGCTCACGTCTTCCGATGGAACGCCGGCATCGTTTTCTTGCCGGCGTGGAACTGCTCGGTCAATCGCTGTTCGGCCGGCTGGTTCAGCAACTGGAATGTATGACTTTCGACAGGGTGTCGGTGTTTGTGCATAGTTCTCTGACCCTAGACGTCGATGATGTTTGCGAGATAGGCGCACAGGCTACGACCGAGTTGTGGCGCGGGGCGGAGCGATCGTTGGTCGAAGCTAAAGAGGCAGGCGTCGACAGTGTTCTGCTGGCCCAGGCTGGCGCCTACGTGGAGTTTGATCCAGCAGATTTGATCCAGTTTCACCGCGATTGCGGCAACTTCATTACGCGGGCGCGGGATAAGCGTGGGCCGCTCGATATCTGGGTCGTCGATCCCAACGTTGTGGATGAGAGCAGGAGTCTGCCGGACAGTCTGCAGGACGCGAGCGAGCCGAACTATTGGGTGCCCGGGTATGTGAACCGCATGGAGACGTTGCGAGATCTGCGCCAGTTGGTGGCGGATGGTCTGAGTCTGCGCTGCGGGTTCCGGCCGCGAGGATTCGAGGTGCGGCCCGGGGTCTGGATGGCGGAAGGCGCGGAGGTGGAGCGGGGAGCCCGCATCGTTGCTCCCGCGTTCCTGGGACGCGACGTCAAGATTTCGGAGCAGTGCCTGATTACGCGCTGCAGCAACATTGAAAGCAATTGCCACATCGATTATGGAACCGCGGTAGAGGGTAGCTCGATTCTGACCGGCTCCTACGTGGGGATCGGCCTGGATCTCTGCCACTCCATCGCCGACGGCACTCATCTTCTGAATTTGAGCCGGGAGGTCATGCTCGAGATTGACGATCCGGTTGTGATGCGACAGATGCCACAGAGATCCCGGGCCGAAGGGAATCGCCAGTTCCCGTCTAATTTTGGGCAGGGCGAAGAAATTCTTTCGGCTGGGGAAAAACGTTAATGGTTTGAGCGAGATTGCATGTTTGGCAGTTCAAAATTAAGCAAGTCAAACTTAAAAAGAGGTGGAGACATGTTGACCAGCGGGCCCGTAATCGTAATGCAAGTGCCAGAGCAATTCACAGGAGCCGAGGCACATAATTTTTTGCAAGAGTTGGGTCCGCTGCTCGAGTCCAATCGCCCCCGGGTCGTGCTGGAATGCTCGCAGGTCCGTTCCATGGACAGCGCCGGTGTGGAAACACTGCTGCATTGTCTGGAAGAAGCCCTGAAGCGGGACGGGGACTTGAAATTGGCGTCTCTTTCTCCCGAAGCGGAAGTGATTCTGGAACTTCTACGGGTGGCGCGCGTGTTCGAGAGTTTTCCAACTTCAGAGGAAGCAGTTCGAAGCTTTAACGCAATTCCATTGGATGCACTGCCTCAGGATGTACCCTGGTACAGCACGGCATTCGGCGATCTGGGAGCTCTCAAGGAAGCCAGCTAAATCCGCTGTCGAAATCACGGAGGGGTAGGATGCGACCGTTGAATCGGGGTCTTCTCTGGACGACGAGTTGTGTATTCGCTCTGGCATGTTGGGCAAACGTCTTTGCGCAGGATGCACAACCTCGGGATTCATCGGGCCAGCCAGCGAGTGTCGAAACCCAGCAGGCGGGCACGAACTCCGCGGCGAAGTTAACCGAACTTCCGGACAGTGCCGGGACCACCTTGGCTAAACTACAAGAAACTGCGCCCCAGCAGAGCGATTCTACGCAAGCGCCGGCCCCGCAGCCGTCGAATCAGGAGAATGGAGCGAATCCAGAAAAGCTGCAGCGGCCCGTAGGCACAGCTGCCGCGCCAGCCCCTCCGGTGAGTGGTGTGACGGCGGCGCAACCCGCGGGGGTAGCCATAGCCCCGGCCAAGCAGCATCGAGTTCGCACCATCATTTTGCGAACTGGAGCCATTGTGGGTGCGGCGGTCGCAATCGGGACGGTGGTGGCTCTCACCGAAGCCACGCCCAGCAAGCCGCCAGGCGCACATTAGAGTTTTGAAGGGTTTGTCAATCGAAGAGGCGGGCATTTGTCATGCAGTCCAATGGGATAAAGGTAGTCAGTTTTTCCGGAATTGATGGCGCGGGCAAAAGCACCCAAATTGACGCTCTGGGCGGCTACATCCGCAGTCTTGGCCTTCCCGTCACGGTTCTCACGTTTTGGGACAATATTGTCGCGTTCCCACGATTTCGCGAGCGCCTGAGTTCGAAAGCCTTCAAGGGTGATCAGGGTGTGGGAAGTCCCGACCAACCGATCTCCCGGCGCGACAAGAACGTCACTGCCTGGTATATCACTGCGATTCGCATGTGCCTTTATACGCTGGATTCTTTCAGCCTCGGCGTTGCTGTTTCCAGGTTTATGGATTCCGGGGACCGCGTCATCATCTTCGACCGCTACATTTACGACGAACTGGCAAATCTTCCGCTGCAACGCTGGCTTATCCGCGGGTTTATCCGGCTACTTCTGGTATTTGTCCCCAGGCCCGATGTGAGGATCCTGCTGGACGCGGAGCCGGAAACCGCAGCTGCGCGGAAGCCGGAATATCCGCTGGAATTTGTGCGCCGCAACCGCGACGCATACCTGCAATTAACTCGGCTGGTCGGTGGAATGACCATCATTCCGCCGCTTCCCATCGACCAAGCGGCAGAGATGGTTGAAGAAGTTGTCTCAAGTAAATGCCTGCGAAGAGAAATGAATTCCTTCGATTTTGGATTGCCATTCCCTTCTACCGCCGCCGGCGCAAAGACTACTACCAACCCCTGAGAGCGTTTTCTGTTTCTCCCTGTGCCTGCAACATCTTGTTCTGAAAGCACATCGAATCTGCTGCCGCTTGTCAACGGGAGAGGAATGAAGATCTGTCTGGTTACGACGTTTCCGCCCAGCACCGGCGGGCTGAGTGAATACGGATTCCATATCGCGCAGGAATTGCAGCGCAATCCATTTCTCAATCTGACGGTTCTGGGCGATGACTTGCCGCCGAATCATTCCGAGCCGGAAGGCTTTGAGGTCGTGCGCTGCTGGTCGTTCGATGATGGCAGCAGTGCATACCGCTTGCTTCGCACACTGCGGCAGCTGAAACCGGATGTGGTGTGGTTTAATTTACTGTTCAGCACGTTTGGCCGCAATCCCCTGGTGGCCTTCGCCGGTTTGATGACTCCACTCTTGGCTCGGCTCAGCGGCCGCTACACTCACGTGACGTTGCACCACCTCATGGACACGGTCGAATTGAAAGATGTGGGCGTGCAGCATGAGGGCTTGTACCGCTTTGCGGGGGCAATCGCGACGCGCATGCTGTTGTTGTCAAACTCGGTCTCGGTGCTGATGCCGGGCTATCGCAAGATTCTGAATGACAAGTATGGACGCGACAATGTACATCTGCGCGCACACGGAATTCTGGCCCGCCGTCCCGAGTTCCCGGATTTTTCCCGGCGGGGGAATCCGGAGCAGCGCATTCTCGCCTTCGGCAAATGGGGAACCTATAAGCGGCTGGAACTGATGATGGAGTCTTTCGATCTGCTGGCCGACCGTCTGCCCAACGCGAAGCTCATCGTGGCAGGCGGCGACCATCCCCAAGCCAGAGGCTACACCAACACGATGCGGCAGCTGTGCGCCGAAAATCCAAGGGTCGAATTTCGCGGGTACATCCCCGAAGACGAGTTGCGCGATTTATTCCAAAGCGCGAGTGTTGCAGTGATGCCCTATTCGTCGTCCACCGGTTGCAGCGGAGTGGCGCACCTGGCCTGTGCTTACGGGGTGCCGATCATTTCCTCCGATCTGCCCGACTTCCGGCAAATGGCCGTGGCTGAAGAACTGGCGATCGACTTCTTTCCTCCGGGAGACGCCCAGGGACTGGCGGATTGCATGATGCAGCTTCTGGAGAATCCCGACAAGCAGCAGGCCATGGCCGCGCAGAATTTTTCTGCCGCATTGCGCATGACCATGCCCAACGTGGTGCAGAAATATCTGAGGCATTTCGAGGTGCAGCAACGAGTGCAGACCCTGCGCTACGTGTCTCGTTTCCGGCGGCTGCCGCAATGGATGCCTTCGAAGTCACTGCTGCTGCGCTTCATGACCCGCAATTCGCTGAACTGGGCCAGGCGCTCGGCGGTCTTGTACACCGGATGGAACGGCCTGTCCGACCCTCGCTTACCGCACGGTGACGGTGACGGTCGTGGAAAGCTGAACGGATCCGGAAGCCCCGCTGAGGGTGACGGAATAGCTCTGCGGAGCCGGACTGGAGGCGCTGGAGGCGTTGACCGCGCTGGCAGTTTTTCCGCTGCAGCCGGCGCTGATAATAATCATCATGGCCAAAGCGCAACTCACCACAATGGCCACAACCCGCCGGCGCTGAATCTTGCCAATTCCAACCATTCCCACCAGTCCGAACCCGAACAGCCAGCTGGCGAAAAGGAAATTCCTTCGCTCGCCACCATTCGCGGAAACCGGAGTGGAGAGAATGGTCAGAACGGAGGTGGCGGCACTCGCTCCGGGGGTGACGGAGGCCGGGGCAAACGTACAGCCTAGACCCGCCGGCAGTCCCGAACAGGTCAAGCTTACGGCACTATTAAACGAACCGGAGTGCGGGGTCACCGTCACAGTGATCGTGCCGCTCCCCCCTGTATTCACCGTTACTGCAGAAGGCGTGGCGCCTATGGTGAATGTTCCGCTGGTGCTTGGGGGTGGTGCCGCGCAGCTCAGTGTGAACTTCACCGGGCCTGAAATTTGATTGGTAAGGCTTGGCTTGCCCACGGCCTGCACGTACGAGGTGTAGTTCCCATTGGCCAGCGAGTAGCTGCACAGATTGATGGAACTTGTCCCGACGGAAGACTCGCCCAAAGACATCAGATTCTGGCCGTCCGTGCTGACATAGGCCACGTAGTGGTCGACCGTGTTCTCGTTCCCCTGAATACTCCAGCTGAGCGCCTTGCCTGCAACCGACGCGGAAACTGTGAGGCAGTTGCTGATCCCGGACTCGATCTCGGTGGCTTCCTCATAGTCGTTCCAGGTCACCAGTTGCAGAGCCGGCAACGGATTGCCGGAATTGTAGAGTCCGTTAATCTCGGAGAAGGTCTGCAGCCACGTCTGGCCGCATTGCTGGCCCATAATGCGATCGGAGCCCCAGGATGCCAAAGTGTCGTTGAAGCCTTTGTAGGCCGCGCCCACGGTTTCTTCGTTCGTGAAGGGCATTCCCGTGTCGTAAAAATTGGTCAGGTAGCTCATTCCATAGTCTGTGGTGGTGGGCATGACCCAGGAGTAGCTGCCGCCACTTAAAGCCTGGGTGAAGCCGCCGCTGTTGGAAAACAGAAACACAGGCTGGTCGGAGAGCGCCGCCTGCACCGCGCTCCAATCGATCGAATAAGAATCATCGATGCCGAAGTTTGTAACGACGGGCCGGCCTTGCAGGGTCATGTAGGCGGGCGACGGGAAATATGTCTGCTCGACGTATTGCATCTGGCTGATGAGCGCCTGCTGGGGAGAGCAGCCGGAGCAGGAATCCCATTCAATCGCGCCCTGATCCACCATGATCGCGAAGGTGAAGCCGGGATGCTTTTCAGCTTCGGCCATTACCGCTTGTGTGGCCTGATCGATGTTGTTGCCCGGTCCATACCAGTCGATGATCACGCCATCGATGCCGCGGCTGATCATGTCGGCGATCTGGTTGTGAACCTGCGTGGCGCTGGTCGAGCTGTAGCCGACATTCATGTGGTTCGATTGCCCGAACCATAGCATGAGATGGGCATAGACCTTGGTATTTGCGCCCGCATAGAGCAACGAGTGCACATCAACCTTGCTGACGTTTCCGGCGCCGGCGTTGCCGTTGCTTTGGCTGGAGAAACTATTAGCTGCACTGGTATTGTTCGCAGTTAACGCGGCCAACGTGGTTGTCGGTACTACCGAGTTTCCTGCGACGCACAGACTTGCCGCAGACAGAAGCAGAACTACAGCCCACCAATTTTTAAGACACATCTGTCCTCAGGAGCGGAGTTGCCGAGGGCCTTGCTCTTGCTGAGGCGGTTCAGCAGGGAGGCACGCACGCCTGTAGATTCCTGTGAACCTGCCTGGGACTTTCTGGGACGCGGTGAGCTTAGTTCGAAACGGTGTGTCCGGAGAAGATCACGTTAGTTCACGAACCGTTGGAGTGTCCCCAAATGGGAACGAATCTTGGAAATTTCTTGGCCTGCGTAGGACCTGCAATGCGGCGGTTCTGCAATAGCTTTGAACGCAGCAAGCACGGTCTAACCGGGGACCATGGCGTTCAGGTCTGCTCTATTTCGCTGGGGAATTGATTGTGAGATCGCGGACTACGTAGCGCGAGTCCTCGAAGTTGGTTACAGCCGTGACCAGCGATCCCGGATGCAGATTTTCGTCCGGAGTCGTGGAGGGGTCCAGATAGATTTCGTAGGTTTTGTGGTCGGTGGAGGAGTTCAGAACCAGCAGTCCGTTTCGCAAGTCGATATGAAGGATCTCGCCGGAGAAGGTGTAACGAGTTCCGGGCTGAGCGAGGATCGAGATTTCCCGCGCCACATCGCGGCCATTGCCTTGCGAATCGAAAGTGACCGCAACCAGAGAGCCCGGCACCAACACGCCGGATGAGACCGAGCGATCTCCCTGCATGAATCTGGTGGAGGGGCTCAGGCGCACCTCAATGGGGACCGGGGAGAGGCCATCGCGGAGGGTGAGAGCATTTCGGCTGGGCCGATACCGCAGTACCACGCCCTGGCTTTCGCCGACGGCGGCATCGGCCTTCAGCCGAATGGTGCGGGCAAACACATTGCTGCCGTCCAGAATTGTATCGAGATAGACGCGCTCTCCCTGGCGCAGATCCGCGATCGTCACTTCCTTGGTACCGCGGAATACGCGGGTCCGGGGATCAATCAGGGCTTTCATGAGCCCGCCGCCAAAGACGCTCACCGTGACCTGATCGCGCACGCGATCCAGCCGTTTCAGCGTACCGCCAACCAGGATTGAAGGAGCATGGGGCAGTGGCGGCAAGTCGGGCAGCAGGCTTGCCGGATCCACGTCGATAGCGGCGGCGTCGGACTTCGCGGTATCCGGTTTAATAGGCTCGATCTCGCTCTTCGCCGGATCGGCCACCACGCCGGTATTGTTCTCCGGCTGCAACGTGTCCGGCTGGTTGGGCGCGGGTTGGATGCCGCTCGTAGCCGGGGACACCATGGCTGACGGCGTGGCCCGAGATGGCGCCTGCGCATAAGTCAGGCTGGTCAGGAGCGCGCTACCAACGACAATTGTGATCAAGCGGAGAGTCATGCAAATCCTCATTGGGACGTGGATTTTGATGCCAATTCTGCGGCTGAAGGTAGTCTCAATTCGCTACACCCACGGCTCCGCGACCGTGATTGCCCGGCAAACAAATGTCCCGCTATGCGCATCAAAACAAAGCTCCAGTTGACGAGATCCAGCTTTCACGAGGCGGAAACTTGATGCTCTATAAACGAAGCGTTTTCAGCGGGCTTTTGATACTTGCTGCCATGGCTTCGCAGTGTGCGCTAGCCGGCGATTTGAAGATTACGATTCCGCGGCGGGGAAAGCTCACTCCGGTGCAGCGGCTCAACCGCGAGGGAGTGGAAGCAGTCCGAAAGCACAACTATGGAAAGGCGGAACAGCTTTTTTACAAGGCGTATCTGTTCGATCCCGACGACCCGTTCACGCTGAATAACCTCGGCTACATTTCCGAATTGCAGGGACAGGTGGATCGGGCGCAGCATTTCTATGAACTGGCGGCGGCAGGGTCCAGCGATGCCGTCATCGATATGACGAGCGCTTCACGTCTCAAAGGCCAACCCATGAAGGATGCAATGGCCTTGAGCAGTGAGCCGCTGCAAATCAACCATGCCAATGTGGAGGCTGTCCGCCTTTTGAAACAAGGGCGCGCACCTGAGGCTGATCTGATGCTCCAGGATGCACTGAAAAAAGATCCGCAGAACGTTTTCACGCTAAACAACATGGGCGTCACCAAAGAAATGGAAGGCGAGAATGAGGAGGCCCTTCAGTATTACGAGCGAGCTGCCCGGGGGAGTCGCACTCAGACTGCGGTTGTGACCACCAGCAACGTCTGGCGGGGCCGGCCGGTCAGCGAAATGGCCCAGGAGAATGCGAACAGCTTGCGCCGCTATCTGGCGCGGGCAAAAGAGCTGCCAGAGCAAGTTGCGGAACTGAATCTGCGCGGGGTTTCCGCCGTCAATCGCAACGATCTGCGAGCCGCGGACAGCGATTTTCGTAAGGCATACGCCCTCGATCCTAATAACGCCTTTGCCTTAAATAACATTGGCTATGTGGCCGAACTGGAAGGCGACCAGGAAACTGCGGAATTCTTTTACCAGCGGGCACGCGAGGCGGGAGGAGCATCAGTGACGGTGGGAGTGGCGACGCGACGCACGGCCGAGGGCAAGAAACTGCTCGCGGTCGCCGGCGATAACGATTTGCAGGTCGCGACTAAGGTGGGCCAGGAGCGCGAGTCATTGCGGCAGCAGAATGAGCCGGTGGTGCTCCGGCGCAGGGATAACAGCATCGTGGACGAATCGATCCAGCCAGCTCCGCCGGCGATTCGGCCTGCTCCACAGCAGTAGCAGCAGATTACGAGCCAGTCTCCAGGAAGCGGCCGATATCCGATTCGGGGTCGTAAAAAATATGCCGCAGCAGATTGGTCAGATAGCGTGACAGCGTATTGACGTTGGTCCGATACCAGCAGCAGCGTGTCATCGAGCGCGATAAGCCACAAATAAACTGAAAGTTTTCCAACCCAGCCGGGGGTTGCGCCAGCATAGCGGCAGCCATGCGGTGATTGCCGTCGAGTATGGTCAGCGGGCCGGTGGTGTCGAGGCCGATCAGCAACACCGTGGGGCTGACCATCTTCTGTTGCACGGGGGTGCTCATGCGGTGGAGCTTGCGGAAAAATTCGTCCTCGGGAGAGTTCTGGTCCATGATTCGCAAGCACTCGACCATATCCGAAAGATAAAAGCTGCCCGCTGCCACGCGGCGCCATTGCGCTCGCGGGAAAAAGCGAATCCGCGCCAGATCCTGCCGGGTCAACTCCACATGAAACCATTCTGTATCGTTGGGAAGCTCCCGCCACATTGCTCCCCGGCGCAGAAACAGCAGGGCACGGCGCAAGGAATTCTCACGATGACTTTCCAAGTCCGGGTTGGTGACAAGATGCTCGAACTCCGAACGATAGTCCTCGAACTCGGGATGATGGAATTCACTGCGCAAGAACTCGGCAATCACCTCATGCTCGGTCAAGGCGCGCACGATGGAAAGCTGCGAGTAGGTTCGCAGCACCTCGGGCGAGGCAATCTCGCGGCGCAGCAATGGCAAGGCCACAACCACGAGCAGAACGATCATCAGCACCAATTGCACGAAGATCACCTGCCGCAAGGTTTGATGGAAAACACAAATCCCCGCCACCAGCACGCCGCTGAAAGCTAACTGGACCCAGGACGTGTTGGCGATCTTGCGCGACATCTCATAGGTGATCATCACCGAGCTCAACGAGTAGATTCCGGTCGTGATGGCGTAAAGAATCAGCAGCGCTGCCAAGCCGCCATAATTGCCTACCTCAAAATGAGAGCCGAACAGCGTTTTCCACAAAAAGCTCGGAATCGCCCAGAGTCCCAGGATGAGTATGGTTAAGATTAGAAAGACCATGCCCAGCGACATGAACAGAACCGGACGCGCTTCCCGATCGCTGGAGCGAGCCGCCGCTGAAACTGGAAACATGGTATTCACCACCGACCAGGCGCACATGTTGATCAGGCGACCTACTAGCGAGACGGCAGCATACATGCCGGCCTGATCGGAGGAAAAAAAATGTTTCACCAGGACGATGTCGAAGTTGTTGATGACCACCTGTCCGGAAAAGAAGACGATCGCCTGTAGTCCCTCGCCGAAGGCGATCAAAATCTTGCGAACCTGAAGCGACTCCCGGGTGGGAACCGGCTTGGCGAGAAAGTAAGATGCGATGACCGCGATCACGCTGGCCAGGACCGCTCCCTTCACGCCCAGCCCGAGTTCAATCAATAGATAGGCCCCGCCCAAGCGGACCAATCCTTCCAACATGAAGTTGACGGCCAGCGGTCCGAAGGCATGGACGCCCTGGATATAGCCGCGTCGCACTCCCAGTGGAATGTAGAAGGCGCAGCCCAAAGCGAGCAGCGAGATCAGAACCGGGTCGGGGAGATTCAGATAACGGGTGACCGCGCGATTGAAGAGAAATAAAAGCAGGCCGAGAGTAACTCCGGCGACACAGGCATAGAAGTGCATGCGGAAGAAAATGTCTGCTTTTTCCGCCGATGTTTCATGGCTGGCAACATATTTCGCGCACACCACCTGGAAAGAAAGCGTGATGGCGGAGGCCAGCATCAGCAGGGTGTAGACGGAGGTGGCGTGGGCGAATCCCGCCGGGCCCAGCAAGCGGGCGACAGCCACGTTGTAGATGAGGTTTGTAACTCCGACCAGGCCCGAACCGGCCAGCAAAGTGAGGCTGCCGCCCAGAAGCTTCTGGCGCATGGTCTTGGCCCGTACCGCGGTTGGGCTCACGTCTGAGCTAGCGCTCGACGAAGTCTCGGTCAGGCGGATTTTGGCCAGAAGGTTCATGGGGTAGAAAAGACCGGCCTAGAAAAGCGAGAAATGCACAATGGGCAGAATCGTGTTCCTGGTAGATCCCGGGAAGTCATAAAAGGTTTGTTGCTGAACTCCCACCGAGAAGCGCATAGGGAATGCAACCGGCGTCTCGCCTCCGCCATCTCTTATGCTGCCCCGCAAGCCGCGCACATACGACACCAGGAATTCGCTTTGCGCGTTGTCGTAGGGGTGATACCCCATCCCCCGCGAAAGAACGAAGGAGCCTTGCACGTCCCAGTGCCGGGACGCGCGGACATCGAAGCGGCCTCCGGGAAGGAGCGCCTCGGCAATAGCGTACTGCGTGGTCTGCACCCGCCAGGAGCGCAGGTCTTCGGCCAGCACGGCGGCCGTGACGCGATCGCCAAACTTGTGCTGTAAGCCCGCGTAGGTCGTGGTATTGAAATATTCTTCGACAAACGGGCGGAAGAGCAGGTCCCGCGCCGAGTATCCGGTGATCAACGAGGTGGCACCCCACGGACGGCCTACCGTCAATTCGATATTGCCGAACAGATCGCGGGAATGCAGGTCCTGATCGATGAAGGGTCCGGTCTCGCGCGATCCGCTGCCGGTCACGGTTAGCCAGTTGAAAAATGGACTGGTGTAGATATACAGGAATTGCCGGAACAAATTCTGGCTCATGTAGACGGGCGAGATCGTATCCCGACGCAGCGTGAACTGCAGCCCGCCATTGAAAGTAATTGAGTTCGAACCCAGATGGAGGATGGGAGCAATGCCCCCATTCACGATGGTGTCGAAAGTATTGCGCGGTTGCACTACGCCAACACTCGGGTACAGGAGCGTGCCGGTGGTAAAACTTTGGCCGACGAAACCGGTGATAGCCGGCAGATTGCCAATATTCACGCGATAGTGCGACAGGCCCATGCTCTGGTAAGAATGGCGTGGCGGCGGCAGCAAAGCAGGATTGGTCACCTTCAATATTCTCGTATCGGTGATGTATACGTTGATGTCTTCCAGCGACGGGGTGGCAAAGGCCTCGGGTACGAAGCTGACCCGATCGTTGATCTGGCGGCCCTCCTGATCGGCCTCGGCGTACTGGGAAATCTCGGCCGCGCCGCGGTCCTCCGCGCCGGCAACGGTGCTGGCCTGCGCGAATGCCGCCAGCGAATGAAGCGGATCCTGGCGCTGACGGTATAGATTGGCCCGCGCCATCATGTAGTCGTAGTCATCGCTATATTCACTGGCCGGGCCCAGGCTGGCCAGCGACTCTTCGGCCTTGCGGGTATTCCCTTCCGCGAGGTAAGTGTTGGTGAGGCCGATCCCTACGGTGCGGCTGCTGGCCCCGGCGAGCTGCGCTTTGGTGAAATAGTTCTCTGCCAGATCAAAGTCGTGCATGGCCAGGAAGAGGCCTGCGGCTTCCGCGAAGTCATCGGCATTCACGGGCGAATCGGGGAACATGCGCGCCTCGGCGAAACCCAGGGCAATCTGGCGGCGGGCCTCGTCGTTATGCCCCTGGCGCAAAAAGATCTGAGCGATCGCCAGACGGACTCCGATGCGATCTCCACCGGGGACATCAAGCGCGCGCGAGAAGCGCTCCATGGCGCCGTTGCGGTCTCCCAGCGTCAACAGCGCGTCGCCGGTTGCGGTAAGAACCTCGATTTTGTTTCCACCGAAACGATCGGCGGCCTCAATGTCGCGCATAGTCTGCGCGCGATTCCCCTGCTTGGCGTGGATCTGCGCCAGCAGCGCGTAGATGTGCGGATCGGAAGATGATAGCTGCAGCGCGGCGTTCAAGGGGCTGATCGCTTCGCCGTAGTGCCGCATGCGGTATTCCACGTCCGCGTAGGCCAATTCCGTGACCAAGTCTTTGGGATCTTCGGTCAGGGCAATGCGGTATTCCATGGCCGCATGCGGCAAGTCGTGCCCCTGCCGGAATGCCTCGGCTCGAGCCAAGTGCCAGGTGTGCGACTTGCCCAGAATCTTCTGCGCGGCTTCTAGTTGGCGGAGCGCTGGACGGGCGCGGTGAAGCTGCAGATCGGCAAAAGCCAGGCCGAGATGCGCCTCGCCGAAGTTGGAATTGAGCTTTAATGCAACCTGAAAATCCCTGACGGCCTTATCCGCTTCCTTGAGGTCGTTTAAAACATAGCCGCGATCCGAGTATCCCTCTGCCATTTTCGGATCGCGCTCGAGGGCCAGCGTGTAGTCCTTGACGGCATCTTGCGGGTCGCCTTTGTGGGCATGCACGTTGCCGGCAATCAGCGGGAGATCTTTGTCGTCCTTCAAGATCGGCTCATATTTCGTGACCAGCGCAAAAGCCTCATCATAGCGGCCGAGATAATAGAGATCGTAAGCGAGGTAATCGACTCCTTCGCGATCATTGGGCAGCTTGGCCAGAACTCTGTAACCCTGTTCCGCCGACTGTGCGTAATCCTTCTTGAAAGTGAGATAGCGCTCGCGTTCGCGCTCGACCTGAGGGACGGTGTTCATCTTGTCATTGGCACGTTCCAGCCAGCGCTGCGCCAAATCCAGATTGTGCGATTCGATGGCGGCATTCGCGCCTCCGGCCACGATCAGCGCGTTGGTCGGCATTCTTTGATAGGCATCCTGGTAATTGGCCTCGGCCTCGCGGAATTTGCGCTCCGCGCCATACAAGTCGGCCAATGCGAGGTATGGTCCAAAGTCTTTCGGGTGAGCCGCAATGGCGCGAGAAAAATACTTTTCGGCGCTCTTCGTATCTCCAGCGTCGCGCGCCAGAAAACCCAGGGCAGAAAACGCCTGCTTGTTGTTGCGGTCGAGATCAAGAACTTTCGTAAACGTGGCGCGCGCGGCATCCTTCTCGCCCATCTTCCACTGCAGCGTGCCGAAATTCATCAGCGAGTTCACATTGTTGGGCGCCAAGGCCAGCGCTTCTTTGAGGTCCTTGTTGGCGGCATCCAGATCACCGGATGCAGTTTCCACGGCGGCGCGCAATCGCAACAGCTCAGGGCGCGATTGATCTGAGACCTGCACTTGCCGAACCTGCGCAGCCGCAGCTTGCAACTGCTGATTGGCATCGGCGGTGTCATCGGCCCGGTCGTAGACCTCGTAGAGATTCAGCCGGAGTTCGATGGGATAGAGCGGACCTTCCCGCACCGCAGCCGGCGAATGGCTGAGAGCGAGTTTGTACTCTTGTTCGGCTTCGGGAAAGCGATCATCCGCTTCGGCGATACTGCCCTCGATCGCATGCAGGCGATAGCTGTTGGGATCGATCGTTTTGGCAGCATCGAGGTATTGACGAGCTTCGTCGGGACGTCCGGCATTGACCCACGCCTGGGCAGCGCTGAGATCGTAGCTAATATTTCCCTTAGCGGATTTGGCCAGGCGAGAGTACAACTCCGCTGATTCCTGAGTCTTTCCTGCGAGCCCATAGGTGTAGGCCAGCTCCGCTTGCGTGTCCGCATCCTTGGTCGGGATAACCTGCAAAGTAGCGATGGCTTCATCGTACTTGCCCTCATCAAGTAATTCGCCCGCGACTGCCCGCAGCACCTCCGGATTGCGGGGAGCGCGGCTCTTGGCCCGGTTGAGATATTTGGTGGATTCGTCCGTCTGGCCCATCCGTTGATACGCGTGCGCGATCAGCAAATCGGTATGCGGCGAGGGGTCCAGCGCGTCGGCGCGGTCTAACAGCGTCAGAGCCGATTTCGGATCGGTCGTGAGCATTAGTTCCCCAGCGAGTTGCAGGCTGTTTGCGTCCTTGGGATTGGCTTCCACGACCTGCTGAAGCAAGTTTTGCGCTTCCTGGTCGCGACCCATTTTGGCGTAGGTCTGAGCCAGCCCCGCCAGCCCGCGCACAGAGTTCGGTTTCAACTTGAGCCCGCGGTTGTAAGACTCTACGGAAAGGGAATAATTCTCATTCAGCCGCGCGCAGTATCCCACAAGAAACCAGAGTTCGGGATCCTGCGGCGCCGACTTCGCGGCTTGCTGCGCGAACTGCGCGGCTGCGGCATAGTCATGCCGGGCGAGCGCGGCATCGGCAGCGTGGGCTTGCCGCGCCACTTCAATGCCCGAACCCCAACTGAAACCATTCCCGCTCTGGCCAGAGTCCTCGGACTGTTTCTGCGGCTTGGGATTGGACGAATTGGAGCCACTGATGTCGAACGTCTGGGTCATGCCCCGGCCCCCCAGGGCGAGTACCGCGACCAGGCAAAAGCTCGTGAGCGGAAACCAGCTTTTCACGTGTTCACCACGCTTCTCTAAAAATCTGAGAGGCCCGACACAAGCAAGCCCCCCGCACAGGAAGTCCTGCGGTCCTTCTCAGATGCCAGCTTGGATAAGTAGGTTTGCTTTCGTGGGAATACGCCTCAGCAGCCAGGTGGCCGGAAATCCGCGAAAACCTTTAGAAGCCCTTTCCGAATCCAACGTTAGCTGGTGAAGGGAGTGGGCGTTTTCATGACCCCAACCGACAACTATTCGCGTCCTATTCCGCTGATGGCGATTGTCCTGGTGGCCCTGGCGGTTCATGGACCATTACTGCTCATGCAGCTTCCCTCGGGATCGTTCGACGCGAACTTCCATATTTTTCTGGCTTCTCATTACGCACATCACTGGTTTAATCCCTGGAACGAAAAATGGTTTGCCGGTTTTTCGCAGACCACCTATCCCCCGCTCACCCATCAGTGGATCGCGCTGTTCTCCAACGTGGCCGGACTGAAGATGGCCTACATGCTGGTGCAGTTGATTGCCGTCTTGCTGCTGCCGGTAGGCGTTTTCCGCTTCGCCAAGATATGGGTCGATGAGACCGCTGCCTCGTATGCCGCGTTGGGCAGCATTTTTCTGGGCGCGCTCGCCTTCCTGGTGTATCAGGCCGGTCAGTTGGCGACCGTCACCTCGGCGGCTTTGTACTTGAACGCGCTGCCCTATTTTTATGAATGGGCGGTCGAGATGTCCGGCAGGTCGTTGCTCAAAGGTGTAGCCGTCAGTCTGGCTGCGGCCGCGGCTCACCACGTAACGTTAATCTTCGGCACCGTCTTCTTTGCGGTTCCCGTATTGTGGGTGGCCTGTATGGATGCCGCGGAGGGACGAGGCAAAGGATCTCTGAGCGGAACGATTAGCCGGGCCATAGTGTTTGCGCTGCTGGTGGGCGTAGGCGTAGGCATCGTATTGTTGCCGTATTGGGTGACGCTGATCCAGCACCCGATCCATCAAATGCCGATTCCCCACGACAGCCGGAAGAACTTCCTGCTCAGCCCGGTGACCGGAGTCAATTATTTTCTGATTCCCTATGGCGCGCTGATTCTGGCGCTGCCATTCATCCTATGGCGCGGCGCGACGGTTCGGCGGTTGCGCCCACTCCTGATTGGCTTCTGGCTCGCGTTGATTTTTGGACTGGGCGGCACCACGCCTCTGCCGCGATGGTTGCTGGGTCGCGCCTATGAGATTCTCACCTACGAGCGCTTCACCTTCTGGGCCACGCTGCTGGCGATGCCCATCGTTGGCTTGCTCGCGATCGAGGTGTTAAACCGCTTCCGCGGCAAAGCTGCGATCGGCCTTTCACTGGCCGCGGTCGGCACCATCGGCGCAGCCCTTTTCTGGCTTGATGCCAATCCATTTCGCCCCGCTACAATCATCAATGTCAAACCGATCGACGGATTCTTGAACCGCGATGGGCACGATCAGTACCGCTATTTGACTTTGGGTTTTGGTAATGAACTGGCGCAGGTCTCTACCTACACCGATGCCAGCAGCGTGGATGGCGACTACAACTCGGCCCGCCTGTTGCCGGAAATGACTCGCTACGGCTCGGCGCAGCTCACCAACTCAAAATTCTACGGCACGGCCGGCATGGCTTCGCTGCGCGCCATGCTGGAACACGCCAACCGCTACGGGTTGAAGTTCATCTTTGTGCACGATCCTTACTATGAACCGCTGCTGACCTTTGTCGGCTGGCGCAAAATCGAAACCTTCGATGACGGTCAAGTCACCGCTTGGTCCAAAGAGGATGTTCCTCCCGCACACCGGATCGACTCCGACGCGATGCCGCCCGCCTGGATGGGTTTGATGTGGGGCACGCTTCCGATTGGCGTGAGCATCTTCGCCATCTTCCTGGTCATATTCCTGCCCGCGAAGCAGCGAGTTCGAAAATTGATTCAACCCGTTCCCATGCACGAGCGGGAACGGCATTACGTCGCCTGAGGGGACTCAGATGAAACGTGGTCTGCCGATCGTTCTCATCGTTGTCGTGGTTACCGCTGTTTTGATCTTTCTTGGATTAACTGTCGCCGCGCCTACCTCGGCTGGAACTGTGGGCCTGGTCAGGCGCTCTGGTCTGCCGGGCTTCAGTTCGAATGCGAATACGCCCGAGCAGGCGATGTCCAATTTCCTGGTGGACGTCCAGAAACGAAATTGGGATCGCGCCTTCGCCAGCCTGGAACGAACCAGTCAGGCGCTGACGGAAAAACAGTTCGAGCGGGAATGGACCGGCGCCAATGGCGGACTGCGCTCGTTCTCCAGCCTGGAAGACTTCGACGCGCGTCCGCTGCACGCCGCCGATTCCGATGCCCAAATGCGGGTCCGGCTGCACTGGGCTACTCCTGTCGGTCCGGTGGAAGATGTGCGCGATCTTCATCTCACCAAGCGCGGTGACCAATGGAAGGTAGTATGGAACGAGACGCCGCCTCCCAATGTTCCCGCCCAGGTCGTTCCGGAGAATTACCTGCGCTGGGACCTGGTGACGGGAAGCGCATCTGGAGCGGAGTGGGGATCGCACAATGTCGATGCTCCTCGGGTGCGGATACTCTCGATGAATGCGGTCGATACTGCGGAAGGCGCCGTCGTCATGGGCGAGGTGGTAAACGAAGACACGATTCCAGCCTTCGTGAACGTGAATGCCACGCTGGTCGACGCCGCGGGAAATGTGATCGACGACGAGACCAGCTTCGACAAGATTCTCCACGTGCTCCTACCCAAGCAGGTTTCACCCTATCGCATCGACTTTCCGAATTTCAGCTTGAAGAAAGTAAAAAACGTTCGCATTGATACCAAGGCGGCGCTGGTGCCGGCTTCGTCCGACCCGGTCATCGGTGTGATGAACCGGAAGCTGAGTGAGGACGCGCAAGGCCATGCGGTTTTGCAGGGCGATCTACTGAATCAGAGCGGACAAACGGTCAACATTCCGCACGTGATCGTCAGTTTCTACGATAACAACGGCAAAGTAGTCTGGGTTTCCGATGGCTATGTGGAACACGCGTTGCTTCCGCAGTCCAGCGAGCCATTCGCAGTCGAGCTTCCGAAATCTTTGGCAGGAAAGGTCCAGAACTTTCATGTCGTGGTCAATCAGTACAGTATGGAAAATTCTTAGGCCGGGTTCTTGGATGCTCAGCCTGGTGGTCAGCGCTTTATGCCTAACCGTCGCGCTGTGCGCGCAAGACATAACCCTGCGGGCGCCCTGGGACGCGGTGGCCGGCAAGCCCGCCAAAATCGCCACCACGGGGAGCGGGTCTGCCACCTTCTATCTTCTGGGTCCCTCAACCGCGGTCAAGCGTGACGTGCAGCTGGGCCAGGACATCACGCTCGCACCTGACGAAGTCCAGAGCGCGGGTCGCTATGTGGCGATTGTCTGCGCGGGTAGCTGCGCGAACGCCGATTTCTTTGTGGCGCCCGACAAGCCGGTCAGCCTGGTTTTTCTGGTGCATCCCTCACGCGCGCCGGTGGCTAAGACTGGCCTGATCAGCGGCGTCGCTATGCCGTTTGACGAGTATCACAACCTGGTTCTGACGCCCGCTGCCGTGGATTTTCAATTGAGCGCGAAGAGCGGAACTCCGGTCTCTCACACAGTCGAGACTCACGATGGCGCGGCCTGGTTCCGCATCAGTTCCGGAAAATCGGCCGGACCTTTGCAGATCACCGCGTCAATGAATGACGTAGTAGCGCGCAGGGTGGTGCAACAGGTCGCGTCCGATCCGTGCAACCTGCGCATAAAAGGCGAGCGCACCGCCCAAGGCATCGAGGTGGAAACCGATCCGGTGCGCGATTGCGATGGTAATCCTGTGCCCGATGGCACGATCATCACCTTTACCGCTAAGGGCGGCGATGAAACCAGCACCGTCGACGCTCCCGTGAAGAAAGATGTTGCCCGCGCCCGCATGAGCGCGAAAGGGCCGGTCGTGATCTCGGCTGCGTCTGGTGTCGTGATGGGGAATGAATTGCGCCTGGGTGGGCAATGAGTATGAGAGCTCCTTCGCTGAAATCTCTGTTGAAGCTGCTGTCCAGCGGGATTGTGATCTGCGCGGCAGCGATGTATTGCGCGGCTGCCGATGCAGCCCTACAAGTCACTCTCAATACCACTAAAGCAACTCCCCGGCAAGTTGAGCCGCTGACCGAGCGCGCCGTGCTGCGCGACTATAGATCCGCCTGGACAAATCTGACCCAGGCGTTGGCATCGAATTCCCTCGACCCTCTGAACGGGTTATTTGAAGCGACGGCTGACCAGTGGCTGACCGATGCGGTGAAGGACCAGCAAAGCTCAGGCCTGAGCCGCCGCTATCTCAATCAAAATCACCAAGTGGATGCGGTTTTCTATTCTCCCGAGGGAGACGTGATCGAGCTGCACGACACGGCCGAATACGATCTGGAGATTCTCGATGGCAGCAACACCATTCATAACGAGCATGCCATCGTGCACTACGTCGTATTGATGGTTCCGGGCGCCGAGCGATGGGTGGTTCGCCACCTGCAAGCGGTGCCGCAGTTTTGAGGCTGCGCTGCCGGCGCCAACTGGGGCCCGCAGCGCGGCATCTCATCCGAAATCACATGGAGTTTTTCTTTGTCGAACCGGCTGCTGGTGGTAGCGATTGTGTGCTTTATGGTGGGGTCGGGTTGTACCACGCCCGGCATGCATCGTGCCTTGGTGCAGCAGAACCTGCAGGCCCCCAACAATTCGCCCAAGTTGTTGGCCGTCTATATGCCATGGTTCGGGAATCACAACCATATCGACGTGGGGTATGCCAGTTACGATCCCAATGTCTTGCGACGACAGATACAACAAGCCCGGCACATGGGCATCTCTGCCTTCATTGTGGATTGGTACGGAGCGAACGCTCCCTTCTCCGACCACAATTTCGCCCTGTTACAGGAAGCGGCCGACGACGCCCATTTCCAGGTCGCTCTGCTCTATAACGAAAGCGAAGATGAAGATGCGGAGGCGACCGATGAAGCCATTTCTGCTTTTGACGAAGCCTACAAGTCTTATATCGGCCCGGCCGCGCCGTACCGCCGCGCTTACCTGACCTACAACGGACATCCCCTGATCTTCATTTTTCCCAAGCGCGGCCACATCAACTGGAATCATGTTGTCCAGCGCTGCAGCGATTGGGAAGCTACGCCCTACTTTTTTTATAAAGACGATCCGCCTGGGCAGTACCTCGCGGATTTTGCCGGCATGTACGCCTGGGTGCAGCCGGGGCAACAGGGATGGACTCCCGACGGGAGCAATTGGGGCGAACAATACCTCGAGAACTTCTACAGGAACATGCGCTACAACCACCCCGACAAGATTACGGTGGGAGCGGCGTGGCCGGGCTTCAACGATTCCGCAGCCCAATGGGGTTTGAACCGCCATATGGCTAGCCGTTGCGGCCAGACCTTCGAGGACACGTTGCATCTCTACACGCGCTACTTCGACGCCTCGCATCCGCTTCCGTTCGTCCTGATTGAAACCTGGAACGACTACGAGGAAGGAACGGCCATCGAGCGCCTCAATTTCGCCAAGTGCAGCGAGAACGCACCGTCCACTGCCGCGTCCGAGTGATCCCCACCTCGCGCCGCGACAACCGGGCCACGGTTTATCACATCCAACTCGCGATTGCCAAATCCCCTAGGGATGGACATGCAATGAGCCCTGTGCGCGACTCGACTACCAATCTCCGCTTGTTGTGCGAGCTCTTATTCAACCCCTCGGTATTCTCCGCCTTGCCGCGAACCGGAGACATCTCCAAGTCTCTCCCGGAACGACCAAGCCAGAGTAATGAAGCCGATGGCGACCTGGAAGAACTGAGGACGCTGGCCACGACGAATCACGTGATCGTGCGCGCGTTTCAGCAGCTCCACAAAATTCTGGAGCGCGAAGGAAAATTTGCCGAGGCGGAATGGGTTTGGGATGCGCTGAATAAGGAGGATTCTCGAATTCGGCATGCCATCAGATTCCTGGAAACAATCTGCGAGACGCTCGAGGGTGCCGGATGTTCCGTCACTGTGATCAAGTCGCTGGATCACTGGCCTGACCTGGGCAGCGACCTGGATCTTTACACGAATGCCGAGGCGTCCAAAGTCGTCGCCGTGATGCAGTCGCGGTTTCAGGCGAGCCTGGCCGATCGCAGTTGGGGAGACCGCCTGGCCAACAAGTGGAACTTCGTCGTGCCCGGCCTGCCCGAACTGGTCGAAGTTCATGTGGGGCGCCTGGGACAGACAGGCGAGCAAACCGCGCTCACGCGATCTCTTTGCAGCCGCAATCGCACGCTGGCACTCAGCGGGCACAACTTCCGCGTACCCGCACCCGAAGATCGCATCATTATCGGCACTCTGCAACGGATGTACCGGCACTTCTACATCCGTGTGTGCGATGTTGTGGACAACGCCGCCTTGCTCGACGCGCACGTCGTCGACTTCGGATATTTGCATTCCCTGGGCTCGGCAGCCGGTATCTGGGATGGGATCGCCACCTATCTGACGATCATCTCCGAATACGTAGAGGCTTATCGCGGCTACGGGGTTCCCTTACCGTCTCTGGTGACGGGCTCGGCAAAATTCAACGCCGCCAAGGTTCGTTTTCGCAAGGATTTCCTGCGGGTTCCAATCCTGCCGGATTCCATGAACCTCTACGCGCGCGAGCTCACCACGCTGCTGCTAAGGGGAGAGTTGCGCAATTCGCTCCGCTTGAGCCTGCTGCCCGGTCTCGCCACCGCCGCGGCACTGGAACAAAAACTAACCGGGAGCGACAAAGGGATCTGGTGAAATCATGTACCAAACCGCAAAAAACGCGATTATCTAACGTGGCTCCTACGGCTTTCGCTGGATTGAGCAGCCCTGCAGGCTCACCTAACGTCTAATGAAAAGCGGTGCTCGCAAGACGGGTTCGTGAGCTGGCATCGCGTCGACGAGAGGCGGTTTAGTTCGGTGAAGCTATTTTCGAGCGAAAACTCGGTTCGGCTGCGGGCGGAATGCGCAGTCTCTACTCAGCGAGCTGGAGCTTTCGCGTGATCCAAATTCTTATTGTCGACGACAATCCCGCCGTACGCCGCTATTTGCGGGCGATTCTCGAGCAGCAGGAATCCTGGCACGTGAGCGCCGAGGCCCGGACTGGCGCCGAGGCGCTCCAGTCGGTTCTTCACTCTCCTCCCGATCTGGTTGTCTTGGACTACCAGATGCCCGACTTAAATGGCGTCGACGTGGCCAAGCAGATCTCCGAGATGTTTCCCAAGATCCCGATCCTGATGGTGACCCTTCACCTGTCCAAGCAATTGGCCGATGCCGCTCGGGAAGCCGGTGTCCGCGGCGCCTGTGCCAAACAAGACATCGGGTCGGTGGTGGAAGCCGTCGAAATCCTCCTGCACAACAAAACTTACTTTCCGGTTCTCTCTGCCGGCCACAATGCCTGAAATCGACGACGATAGGGCAAGGCGTTCTGGCAAATACAGGATTCCCTGTATTGGACGTTGCAACTGATGAAGTTAGCCTCTGTTTCGGCAACTCGAGTGCTTCCTCTCGACTCCAAGGTTTTGGCGTGCAATTCACGGTTATTGGTCAGGCTGTCACATCAGTACAGGGGTAGAATGTGGCGAATCGTCTGGTCGGTCTCCCCCAAAGGACCTGAAACGGAATGACAATTCGCATACTGTTGGTTGATGACCACCCCATTGTCCGGCAGGGACTAAAGACGCTCTTGGAGGGGCATTCGGACTGGGAGGTCATTGGCGAAGCTTCTGATGGAGCCGAAGCCGTGGAGAAGGCCAAAGACCTGAGTCCCGATGTGATGGTGCTGGATGTGACCATGCCGCGCATGAATGGCCTGGACGCATGCCGGCTGCTCCGTCGCCAGTATCCGGCGCTCGAGATTTTGTTCGTTACGCAGCACGACTCGCCGCAGATGATGCGCGAGGCTTTGGAAGCGGGCGGCAGAGGATATGTGGTGAAATCGAATGCCGCTCGCGATCTTTTGGCCGCGGTGGAAGCAGTCAGTCAGCATCGTGTCTTTACTGCACTACACAGCCGGAACATGAGCTGATCGGGCTCGATTCTGGCCGAGTTATTTCGTACCTATCGGCTCGGAGAGGGCAAAGCTATGAAGTTGAGAATCTTGTTAGCAGACGATCACGAAATCGTACGGCGCGGCTTGCGCGCGTTGTTGGAAAAACATGAAGGTTGGGAAGTATGCGGGGAGGCCAGCGACGGCCGCGAAGCGGTCGAGAAAGCCCTGCAGTTGAATCCCGATGTCGTCATCGTCGACGTGGGCATGCCCAACTTGAATGGCTTGGACACGACTCGACAGTTGCTGCAGCACGATCCTCACTTCAAGGTCATCGTGCTTACGATTACAGACTCGGATCAGGTCATCCGCGAGGCGCTCGATGCGGGGGCTCGCGGCTTCGTGCTGAAGTCCGATGCCGCTCGCGACCTGGTCTCGGCGGTGGAAGCTCTGCAGAATAAGCGGATGTTTTTCACGCCCAGAGTCAACGATCTGGTGCTCGCCGGCTTTTTGGAAAAAGGGCAAACCGTCTCCAGAAACGAAACTCCGAAGCTGCCTACTCTAACCGCACGCGAACGCGAGATCACGCAGCTCCTGGCCGAGGGCAACAGCTCAAAAGAAGTAGCGTCTCTGCTGAACCTGAGCACGAAGACGGTGGAAACGCATCGCAGCAATATCATGCGCAAGCTGAGTTTTCACTCGATCCGCGATCTGGTTGTGTATGCGATCAAGAACAATCTGATTCAGATTGAACTTCCGCCGCCGCCCAAATCTCCCACAGGTCCGACGGCGGCGTAAAGCCGCTTTCAGACGCCACCTTCAGCAGTGCATCTGCAATCCTGCAGTGGCGCTGCCACTCTCGACCGGGGGGGGCATTCTCAGCGCAGCGTTTCGCCCGGATAATATCCAGTCTGGGTTCGCACCGTCAGCCGGGTGTGACCGGCCCCTCGGGCTTCTACCTGGATCCTCTGATATCCAGTTCCAATCGCCCCGCCAGAATTGTAGGCCAGCGTGTATTGGCTGCGAATGTCGTGCGCGATGGTTTTAGTAATCGCATCCACTTCATCAAGACTCTGCGGGAAGTATGCCGCTCCGCCCGTGCTGAAAGCCAGTTCCTGCAGCGCCTCGCGGCCGGTACGCGTCATCCCCTGATCCGGATCCGGCAATCCGATCGCGTATAGGATCGCCCCCTTGTTGGATTGCAACTTACGCATCGCGTCCTGCAGGGTTTCGCGGCTCATATTGTCCTCGCCGTCGGTGACCACGAGCAGAACTTTCTTGTCCAGCCGCGCATTATTTTTCAGATGCACATCCGAAGCTACCACCGCGTCGTACAACGCCGTGCTGCCGCGGGTTGAAGTCTCGCGCAGTGCGGCTTCCAGCAGTTTCACGTTCGATGTGAAATCCTGATCGAGATACGGCGTCTGGCCGAAGTTTACGACGAAGACTTGGTCCTCGGGATTGCTCGCCTGGATCAGGTTGAGCACCGCCTGTCGTACCCGCGCTCTCTTATCCCGCATGGAACCTGAGTTATCGATGACGACTCCCATCGCGACAGGCACGTCCTCGCGCCGGAACGAAGTAATCGCTTCCGGTTTGCCGTTCTGATAGACCGAGAAATCGCTGCGGTTAAGATCAGTGACCAGGTGCCCCATGTCATCGACCACGGTCGCGTGCAACACGACTTCCTGCACTTCTTTCCTGAAAACAAAACGTCCCTGGTCCTCGGAGCTGGGCGCTTGCGAGATGGACGGCTGTCCCGGTTCCGGCCCGGACTGTTGCACGCTGGCCGGAGGCTCAGAGGTTCTCGGCGGCAGCCCCATCGGGTCTTCATAGCCCGGCGGAGGGGTAGAAGGCGTTTGCGGCTGGGATTGGGCATTCTGCCCGAATGCCGTTGTGCTCAAGGCCGCGCTCAGAGCCACCAGCCCAAGGTCAGTTCCCGCAGAGCGGAGTAAGCGGAGATAAAACCTGCCAGACAACATGAAGTACACCTCCCGCCGCACTTAGATGCAATCCGCCGCCCAGCGGAGGATTCCGTATTTCGGCATCCGCCGAAAGTTACTGATCAATTGAACGCTAAGGGGAATCCTGTATCACCGTTGCGTGCGGGATGCTTTTCTCCGTCCTGACACTCGGAAAAACTTACACGAATGGCAAACGGCATGGAGCGACCAAGTGATGTATCTGCAAGACAATTTCACTTTGGCAAATTGTGTGCTCATGGTGTTGCATCAAACAAATGGGCCGCGATTAAGAACTGTCGCATATCTGCGGAGGTGAGTGTGCTTCGCATTCTGATTGCAGACGACCATGAGTTAGCGCGACGCGGAATCCGGGCAGTGTTGGAGAGCCATCCCGACTGGGAAGTTTGTGCTGAGGCCACGGATGGCCGGGAAACGGTGGAACTGGCCGCCAACGTGAAGCCTGATGTCGTACTGCTCGACATTGGCATGCCGAATCTCAATGGCTTGGAAGCGGCCCGCCAGATCCTGGCGATGACACCGAATGTCGCCATTCTCATTCTCACCATGCACGATTCCGACAATGTCGTGATAGAGGTCCTCCGCGCCGGCGCCCGTGGCTTCCTGCTCAAGTCCGATGCTGGCCGCGATCTGGTTTCCGCCGTAGAAGCTTTGCAGAGCCAAAGGACTTTCTTCACTACTCGTGTCAGCCAGATGGTGCTGAACGGATTTCTCGATTGCGGCGGCCACGCCGCTGCGCGGAAGCTCGAGAGGGGAGAGATGGGCAGTGATGTGCTGACCTCGCGCGAACGCGAAGTCATTCAGTTGCTGGCGGAAGGAAAAACCAGCAAGGAAGTGGCCGTCGCGCTGAATCTCAGCGTCAAGACCGCCGAGACTCATCGCACCAACTTGATGCGAAAGCTCGGCCTGCGCTCGGTCGCTGACTTGACCCGCTACGCCGTCCGCAACGGGATTGTGCAAGTCTTCTGACGCGAAGGTGGATCAGTTGCGACATCCGCCTAAGTCAAAACCATTCACCACGGAGGCGTCGCTGCCCGGCTGCTGACTTTTGTGGCTATGGGGGATGGTCAGTCCTTCTGGCTTACGTGGATTCATTCATATCTGGCTGCTGGTAGTGGCCGTTATTGCCGTGGTCATACGGATTGTTTACGGTGGCAATCCCACGTAGACCGTAGAGAGCACTGCCTACAGAAACGAAGCTCAGCCGGGCTGCAAATGAATAAAGATCGCGTGGAAGGTAAAGCGAAAGACATTGCGGGACGCGTAGAACGCCAGGCAGGCGAGTGGACCAACGACCCCGAAAAGCAAGTGAACGGCGCAGCAAAACAGGCGGAAGGCAAAATACAGAATGCCTGGGGCAAAGCCAAAGATGCGAAGGCGAAACCACCACGGAACGATAGCGAGAACGAGACCGGAACGGAAGAATCAATCCACATTCACCGCAAGGCTTCCTAACGTAAAGACCGGTCGGGCTGTCGCGAGGGCGTTCTGTCCTCGCGCAGCGGCCACCTCGCGACTTTTGCGCAACCTCCATCTACAACGTCGGTTTGCTGGAAGCGGGTGTACTTCGTATTCGGGTTGAGTGCATCACTGTATGTCTTCTCTGCGCCAGGCGGGCTTAAATAGCGGCATAGGAGAAAAACACTCATGGCTACGAAGCCGATACAAGCCTGTTCCGTGGAAAATCCCAAGGCCACGTTTGAAAGCGCACTCGCTGTGATGCGGCAGGGCGACAGCGATCGCAAGCCTCAGGCGGCCATCGCGCCTCGCCAGCGGCTAGTGGTGCCACCCACGCAACAACAGGCGACGGAAAAGCGTGCTCTCACGGATGCCGCGCGGGCTCTGGCGCAGCTTTGGAAAGTCTCTCCTCATCTTGTGCGTTGAAAGGAGTGGAATCATGTTGCGGATGTTAGGAGCTTTTCTGGGAGTGTTTTGCGTTCTCAGCCTGATCGTGCATCTGAATCAATTGACCGTCATATTTGGCGCAACTGGAGCCTTTTTCTTTGCTCTCGACCTGGCTCTGGCTCGCCTCGTCAAAACCCCACGCACTGCCAGATTGCGGGAACCGATTCTCTAGTCTAGGCTGCCGGCGTTCGAGTGTGCGGCCGATCCGCGGAGCTGGGTTGAGGTTCCAGCCGCAATTCGGTGAGTTCGGTGATCAAATTGGCAGCCCAGCGGTAGATATTGCGCTCGCGAATCGTCCGCCGCATACGTTGCATACGGGCTTGCTTTTCCTCAGGGTCCATTTCCAGTGCTACTCGAATCGCGTCCGCCATCTGGTCGGTGTCATAGGGATTGACCTGCAGCGCGTCCCGCAGCTCGTGCGCCGCGCCAGTAAAAATGCTAAGGATTAAAACCCCGCTTTCATCGTTGCGTCCGGCGACAAATTCCTTGGCCACCAGGTTCATGCCATCGTGTAGCGAAGTCACCATGCACACGTCCGCCGCTTTATACAGGGGTTGGATCTCTTGGTGGCTATGCTGCCGGTTAAGGCATAGGATCGGTCTCCACTTGTCGCGTTGGAAGCGCCAGTTGATCCGGCCTGCTTCCGCTTCGATCTCCGCTTCCAGATCGTGATAGCGCTTAAGATGGTTCCGGCTCGGCGCAGCCACTTGCACGAACGTGAATTGACCGAGGTATCGCGGGTACTTCTCGAGAAACCGTTCCACAGCCAGAAAGCGTTCCAGAATTCCCTTCGTGTAATCGACGCGGTCCACTCCCACTCCGATGAAGAGCGCGTCTATGTCCAGGCCCTTCAGCAACGCCGTGCGCGCTTCCGTTGCTGAATTTTCCGGCGCGCTCTGGTCGAGTTCCACGCTGATCGGGAAGGGATGGACCGTGGTCGTATGCTCCCTCCGCTGCACAGTGAAGTGCTCCCGATTGATCCTCGATTCCACGACCTGGTCCGTCGTTTCTAGAAAATTGTTGCAGTGGGCCTGCAAATGAAATCCGATCAGGTCGGCTCCCAGCAAACCGTTCACCAGTTCACGTTGCCAGGGGCAAATGCCAAACGCTTCCGGATTCGGCCAGGGAATGTGCCAGAAAATAGCCACCTTCGCATCCGGCCGTTTCTGCTTGATCATGCGCGGCAACAACGCAAAGTGATAGTCCTGCGCCAGGACAACGGGCCTCTGCGTGTCCTTGATCTCCGCGAGCAGGGCATCGGCGAACTTGCGATTCACGATCTGATACCGCGTCCAGTCCACTTCGCGAAAGATCGGGCGGGTGTGGGCAATGTGGCAAAGCGGCCAGAGGCCCTCGTTGGCGAAACCGTAGTAGTATCCTTCTTCCTCTTCCTTCGTAAGCCAAACCCGGCGCAAGGTGTACTGCGGATCGTCGGGAGGCACTTGCAGCCGGTCGTTGCGATCCACAAAATCACGGTCCGCCGAGCCTCCCCCATGCGCGACCCATGTCCCATGGCACGCGCGGAGCACCGGCTCCAGAGCCGTAATCAGCCCGCTCGGAGGCACGCTCACCTGCACCGAGCGGCCATGCTGCATGTGCACGTAAGGCTCGCGATTCGAAACCACGAAGAGCCGTCCGCTGCCCAGCCTTGCGCTTACATCCGCAGCCAGCCGCTCCGCCGTCCATAGGGATTGCCCCTCCAGGCGCAGGCGTGCTTCCCGCTCTGCGGCCGTGCGCGCGCTATTCAGACTTTCGGCAAAAGTCGCGACCTCCCGCGCCAGGGGACGAAACAGCTCCACATCGGGCACGCCAATTCGCGAAGCCGACACCCGCCCCGTACGTAGCGTCCGCATCCAATTCGCGGTCCGCGCAATCGGGCCTTCAATACTCCAGCGCACGATCAGCAACGTGATCAGCGCAATCAGCACCACATACACCAGGGCGCTGAGGAACGTTTCTCTCCAGATTTGAAGAATCTGCGCTCGGATGTAGCTGGCGTCGTGAACGATGGCCAGTGCCCCAAGGAACTTGTCCTGATGATGAAGTGGAACCACGCAAATATGCAGGGGCTTGTCTGCAATTCGCTCAAAAACATCTGACTCCTGGTTCGTCTTGAGTGTCTGCAGGACCTCCGGTGGAGTCTGGCTGATCAGCGGCTCCAGTTCCGGCGTTTCCGAGACGACCTGCCCCTGCGCGTCATAGACTGCCAGGCCCATCAGGTTCTCTCGATTAGCGAACCGCTGAACCGTCCTTCTTAAGGTTTGGACGGCTCCCCGTTCCAGGTCGCGGTCAACGTTGCCCGCCAGGCTTTCTGCGAGAACGGACGCCCTTTTTTGCAGATCGCGCCTCAGATTCCGCTTGGCGACCAGTGCCTCGTATCCCGAGGAGCATAGAGACACAATCGTCACTCCCACTACCAACGAGACGATCAGCCGCGCGCTGAGCAATCGCATCACGTCCCCAGAGCCGGATAGGACTGGCCAATCAGACTTCGTAATGCCCCCTGTTAGTACCGGCCGACATCGCCCGAGCGTAGCCCCCGAGAACTTTTTGAACTGGGCTCTGCACTTCGGAAGATAGCTGGACGAGATTCGGCATATGAGATCCGTTCTTCGATGCTGCTTCGCCCCGCTTTGGCTGCCCTAAGCACTTATTTGGCTGTCCTAAGCGCTTAGAGGAGCGGGCATCTTTGCCGGCGCGTAATCCCAACTGGCCCGCCGTCAGCCATCGGCGTGGTCTGTACAGGGAACCCTTTATGGACGAGGCATGTAGGTGAAGGTAAAACTGCTACAAGCTTGTGTAGAACCTTCCCCTTGCAAAGGCCACAGATCGGGAAAGGGATGCGCTTTCAACAAGCTTTAATGGCAGAGGAATTGCGCATTGTTTCACCGGCTGCTTCGTCATTCGGAGTAGTAGTCTATGCATCGAACGACGAATCTTCTCGCCGGTGTGGTCTTGGTTTTGGCATCCTTCGCGATGGCTCAGGACCCGCAACCCGCGCATCCTCAGACTCCTGAGGATGCCATGCAGCCTCGCCAGCTTGTAGCCTGGTCCATTCTGCAGAAGCCGCAGCCCGCACCCCAGCCGCTTCCGCCGCCGGATACACCGATTCCGCAGCCCGGCGACGATCAACAGGCCAAGCCTCCGGCTGACCCACAGAGCGAGCATTCGCCCGCGGCCCAGTCTTTCGCCGGCAAGATCGTGAAGGATTCCGGAAAGTACGTTCTCAAGGTGGCCAGCAATACCATGTATCAGCTAGAGGGCGAGGCCGGCGACCTGACTCAATACGAGAATCAGAACGTGAAAGTGGTGGGCACCTTGGATAAGGGCACTAACACGATTCACGTGCTCAAGATTGAGCTGATTTCCTGAACGAGTCCCCCACGTCTGACATTCGGACTGGGGGATTGTAGACTGAGGCGTTCAGATTGAAGATTCCAGAGCGACCCGCTCTTCAACCTGAAGTCTGCAATCTACAGTCTTCGATCTGAGATCTGCTGAACGCGTGACGGCTCCCTCATGCGCCCGTCACAAAGAAATTTTCATCCTTCTTCACTTTGATCGGCTCCGATTCGCTGCTTGCGGTTACGTCTTGCACGAACTCCCGCCGGCGCTCGGCGCCCTTTCGCTCCACTTGCCGGACACGGCGGGTAGGCATCGTGCTGGGCTCCAGGCTTACGATTCGGCCTTCCCGAACCTGGATCTGCGCCCGGAACCAGTCTGTGCGAAACATGCGTCCGGAAGCATAAAACGTCATGGCGGCTGCGATCGGGCCTTCAAAGTCGTATCCCGTGCAGGACAGGATTCTTTTCCCCATATCCGCCGACCAGGTCATCCCGCCGACCAGCGGATCGTTCAACCGGCAGCGCTCGAACGGCATGGCGTGCGAAAGCTTGCGTAATTGCAGAAGCTGTAGCAGGACCGACGCCTTGGCCAGATTGGTAACGACGATCCGGGCCTCTTCCGATGACACCCGTTCCATCTTGATGTGCAGATCCGGGGTCCACTCCCGCTCGAACTCCTCGCGAGCCAGCGCCAGGCCTTTGTCCGTAGCCTCCACGTAGCGCAGCGTCGCGCGCGCCAGGATTATGCTGAAAAACGTGGTCACGATGGTCGCGATGACCGGGATGTAGCTGATCAGGGTACCCCATTGAACGCGAAACGAATTCACCATCTGCAGCGTGTGCATGAACTCAGTGACTCCTGCGGACGCGATTGGGCAGCACGGCCGACGGGATGAGTGTAGAGAGCGCCAGCTTGCGGTTCCAGATGCACTTGGGGATAGGACATGGCGTGGTGGAGTACCGGGACTTTCGTAACTGAGGGCTCACTAAAAGGACACAGGAGTAACAAAGGGGATAAACGGATTTAAGTTATTCGAGCACGCTGTCGTCGAGTTTTTTCCTGCCCCAGTCCGCGGCAGCCTGCACAAAGGCCAGCACCACCGGGTGAGGGTTCTTCTCGGTAGAGGACAACTGCGGCTGGAAGAGCGTGGCGACAAAAAAACGGTGGGACGGAGATTCGATCGCCCGAATTTCCCCTTGTGCTCCCCGCGCCACCACCGGGAAGCCGGCCTCCATGGTCGTCCATTCAAACTCGGGATTGACTTCGAAATTGCAAAAAAATTCTTCCGTCACCGTCTCCTGATTTTTTCCGTAAAAAGACTGGAGATAGGAGCCGGGGCGCAATCGAATCTCCGGAACCGCGCCGGAAAGTTTGGGGGCGTTTCCCTTCCGGTCCGGAACCGTGCAGGCTACGGGATAAATGATGATGTTTTTCGATCCGGAATTGTTCTCGGCGCTGTCCGCGTCAACGATGTTAAGCACATGCCGGGCAAATTCGATAAAGGCATACTGAAATCCGGCGCACGTGCCGAGAAACGGCCAGTCCCGCCGGCGGGCAAACTCGATTCCCTTCAGCATCCCGTCAAAGCTTTTGAAAGGGCTTCCGGGCGAGGCCCAGAGGCCGTCAAAACCTTCGAGAAGTTGGTCGACGCCGTTGCCCGCCAACGATGGCGTGGGCACCCAATGGCTCTCAACTTTCATCTCCAGCTTCTTGGCCGCGTGCTGCAGGGCGTCGTTGGTGGCACGATGGGAGCGGAGATCGCCGTTGAAATCGCCCAGAATTCCGATACGGACCGCGTCACTCACGGCTTCGATTGTACTAGAGGCGCTACGGCCGCCTTTCTCGGCAAATGCTTACCGCGGGGTTAGAACCGTGGTGCGTTGGCGAGTAACCCGGACGCGGTGACTAGCGAGCCACCTTCGCCACGCGGAGGAAGAAGTAAAGACTGAGTACGGCGAGGGTCGGCCCACCCCAGATCATCAGAATGCATTTCCAACCCAGAGCCCGCGCGATTTCCTGCTGGCTGCGCCACGAGATCAGGAAGGTCTTGTTGTTCGTGCCTTTCATCAGCACCACCGCAGGATGCGTATCGAAAGCATCGGCGTGCGAATTTCCATTCGCCCCATTGCCTGACGCGGCTTCGGAGACATTCGGGTCGGCCATGACGAGAACTCCGGATTCCGCCATTGCTGAAACGGGCACTCCCGCTGCCGCCCAGGACGCAGGATTCGAAATCCCCGCCTTCATCAGCGCCGCAGCAATCTTCTGCTGCTGAGTCATATCCGAAGTGTTAACTGGCGAGGGGCCAGAGGAAAGGTGGATGATGTCAGGATCGCGCGGGTTGCGTTGCAGCGCGGGTTGGTTGAGCGGCGAGCCGGGGGCGCATCCAGCGCCAGCGGAATTCGACGAAAACGAACCAGAACCGAAGGTCCGAGGAAATGCTTGAACGTGGAAGGAGTTGATCGGTTCGGCGTCGCGGATCGGATTGGGTGTGATTTCGATTCCGGGATTTTCCGCCAGAGTGCCGAGGATGAAGAGCGCGTTCTTCGGCTTGATGCAGAATTCTTCCACTTTGATTTTGTTGTTGGTCACCACCCCGTGACGAGCCAGGAAGCCGCGTACGTTGCTGGGCGCAGGCTCTTTGGTGGTGAAGAACGAATCGCAAAATTCCTGTTCGAAATCGCGGTGCAATTCCAGATCGGCGCCGCGTGGGTCGACCAGCATTCGCCCCGTATTGTCATCCACAAAGAACGGCACGTGCATGCATTCGCCGGCCACCTTCACCCATTGTTTGTTTTTCCCGCTCTGCTTCCATTCCCAGACCAGCGTACGGTAGTAGTAGCATGCGCGAGCCGTAATCGGGGCGATCATCGTGTAGGGCCCGACGGCAAGCCCGCTGATCTCCACCATGCCCATCGCGGCGCTGCGGATTTTCGAAAATGGCGTATCGAGAATCAATCTCCGTCGCTGCAGCAAGCGGAAACCGTAAATAAACAGCCCGATGCCCGCGCAGATCCCGACCACACACCAAAACTCGGGTGCCTGAGGACTCTGTCGGCGGATGATCGTAGCGATAATCACAGGTGCTTACGTTGGAAGGGCTTTCCTCTTCAGCCTAGCGAATGCGGGGCCCGGCTCGCAGTCAAAAATGGCAGCATGCTCTTACGTTGGTAATGAAATTCGGCAGGCGTAGACGCATTTGACAGGACTTTGACAATTGAAATTCTGGCGCGTGGCACAATTGCAACGATTTTTCACAATTAAGGAACGCGCCATGAAAACTGTCTCCGGCCTGCTCACGATTCTCTGCGGACTGTGGTTTTCAGCTTCGATGCTTTCGTCCGCGCAAACCTCGTACTCGATCACCGACCTGGGGGTCATCAACACCAACGGCTACAGCGTTGCTAAAGGCATCAACTCCAACGCCGAGATCACCGGCGCGGCTGGGATCAACAACAGCAATAGCAGCGATGTATTCCGCTACAGCAACAGTACCATGATTAGCCTGGGCACATTGGGTGGCACCTCCGGCATTGGTAATGGAATTAATCGTTATGGCCAGATTGCGGGGTACTCGCAAAACTCCCAGGGCGCCTATCGCGCATTCGTCTCGAGCGGCGACACTCTGGTCGACATCGGCGATCTCGGCGGCGGCTCCGCCGTCGCCTACGCAATCAACGATGCCGGGCAGGCGGTGGGCTCGGCCGTCACTTCCGATGGCAGCAACCATCCCTTCCTCTACAGCGATGGAAAGATGCTTGACCTGGGGACGCTCGGTTCTCCCGAAGGGACCGATTGGTGGAATAGCGCGCAGGGAATCAATGAAGCGGGCATGGTGACCGGAACTTCCTACGACGCGCAGGGTAACTTCTTCGCCTTCCTCTGGCATAACGGGAAAATGACCAAGATGGGCACTCTGGGTGGGTTATGGAGCCAGGGCTACGCTATTAACAACAAGGGCCAGGTTACCGGACTGGCGTACACGAAGAATGGCTCCGCCCATGCCTTCATCGCCAATTGCGCTACGTGCGCGTTGAAAGACCTGGGCTCCTTTGCGGGAAACACCAGCACAGTTTGGGGCTTCGGGATTAACGACACTGGTGTTGTGGTCGGCCAATCCAGCTACAAGGCGACCTCTCACGCCTTCGTCTATAGTGGCGGGAAAATCAAAGATTTGAACAACATGATTCCCCCAGGCTCAGGCTGGGTGCTCCTCGAGGCCAGCGGCATCAATTCCGCGGGTCAGATCGTGGGCATGGGCACGCTCAATGGCAACACTCGCGGCTTTTTACTGACGCCTCAGTAAAGGGGGCTGTTCTCAGCCGGTCTAGGCCTTCATCACCTTGAGGAAGGCAGTCTGGAAGCGGTCCATCTCTTCCTGTGTTCCCACCGTAATCCGGACGTAGGTGGGCATGATCGGCCAGACTCGCCCAATCATCACATTTTCCTTCGCCATGGCATCGCGTACTTCCTGGCCCGGGCGCTTGGTGTCCACCAGAAAACAGTTCGACTCGGAGGGGATATAAGAAAAACCATTCCGGTCGAGCCACTGAAAAGTCTGCTGCCGGATGGTCGCGTTAATCCGCCGCCTCTCCGCCACCAGCGCCGGATCTTTCAAACTGGCGGTGGCCGCGACCACTGCCGTAATCGGATTAAAGTTGAACCCTCCGCGCTCCAACACTTTCTGCGACAACTCGGGTCGAGCGATCAACAACCCGCAGCGAATTCCCGCCATACCATAAACTTTCGAAAACGTGCGCAGCACGATCACGTCTTTCCCCGCCTTCACCATCTCGATGGACGATGGCATTTCGGTGAAATGGATATAAGCCTCGTCGGCCACAACGACAGAATCTTTCGGTTTATTCTCGACGAGATATTCGATGTCCGCCTGCGCGGTGAGGGTGCCGCTCGGATTGTTCGGATTGCAGATGTAAAAGTAACCCGCGCCAGGGGCAGCCGCGAGCATGGCTTTCACATCGTGCGCGTAATTTTTCGTGAGCGGGACTTTCACCACCCGCGCTCCACTATGCTCCGCCGCCATCATGCCTAACTCAAAACTCGGGTCGGCGGTTACGTAACTTCTCTGCGGAGACGTGAAGGCCAACACGCTCAAGGCCAGGGCCGGAGTCGAACCCACCGTGACCCGAACATAATCGGGATTCAATCCCTCCCTCTGGGCGAAGGTTTGTACCAGTTCGTCGGTAAGCTCATCGGAGTAGCGTCCGCCCCGCGGCAGGATGGCCGCCATGGCGTCGCGAGCCCCCTGCGATGGTCCCAGCGGATTTTCGTTGGCATCGATCATCACGGCATCGGGCGAATGCGGCCGCCGCCGTGAAGCCGCAGCGAGCATGGGCTCGGTCATGATTTGCAAAGCCGTGGCCGTAGCCGCGGCCGCCGAAAAATGCAGGAATGATCGCCGGGAGAAGCGAGGCATGGCACCTCCAGAGGAAGGAGTCTAACAGAGATTGAGTGATTAAGGGATTGAGTGATTCAGCGATTGACCGCGGTCTATGGCCCAATCACCCAATCGCTGAATCACCCAATTTTTTAGTCCTGTTCTTTGCCCGCATAGTAGCCCGCGCGAGCCTGAATCTTGTAGCCCTGTTTGTTCTTGAGCTCAATCTTCCGATAGGAGCCGTCTTTCTTGGTGTTGGTCGGAGTGTATCCGATGTTGTACTGGCTGCGGAGTTCGGCGGCAATCTGGTCGAAAGCTTCCCTCAGTTTGTCGAACTTGTTGCCCACGTTGATCACGCGGCCGCCCGTCGCCTCCGTCAATTTGCGCATCTCCGACTCGCCCGAGTATCCCCCAAAGGCGCCATAAAAGCCACGATCCGCGCAGAGCAGAACATACACGATCGCGTCGGCTTTCTGCGCAGCTTCAATGGCGTCCTGAATTTTCAGCCGGCTGCCTTCATCCTGTCCGTCAGTAAGCAGAATCATCGCCTTGCGGCCCACTTCTTTCGCCAGCATGTCGTGCGCCGACAAATACACGGCATCGTAGAGCAGAGTTCCCGGCGAATTTCCCGTCTGCGGGACTGGCCCGCCACCCATCCCCGGAATGCCGCCGCTGCTGTAGTCGACATTTATCTTCGCCTTGTTCAGCGCGGCCTGCAGCCGATGGGTGTCCCGCGTAAAATCCTGCAGCAAGTCGACCGTGATATCGAAGCTGATGACGAAGGCCTCGTCTTTGTCGGTCAGAATCTGCTTCAGAAACGCCCCGCCGACTTCTTTTTCCATGTCAATTACATTGCGCTGGCTGCCGCTGGAATCGATCATGATGCCCAGCGTGAGAGGCAGGTTCGATTCCGCAGTAAAATATTTGATGGTCTGAGGCTTGCCGTCTTCGGCAATGTCGAAATCGGTCTTCGTAAGATTGGGGATCAGCGCGCCGTGCTTGTCCTTCACATTGAAGAACAGCTGCACCACGTTGACGTTAACTTTCAACGTTTCGGTGGGTTTCTGATCATCTTGCGATGGCTGGGACTGCGCCGGCGGCGCTTGCTGAGAAGACTGGGCGAATGCCAACTGTAGGGCCGGCATGGCCAGCAAGACAGTGAGGAGCAGGAGTCGGTACGGCAAGAGCTTTTTGAGCATCCGGGACACTCGGGTGGTCTTTTGTTAGTCTAATCCTGTAGCCTTAGATGCACCAAATGGCTACCTATTGGCATCCCACAGATGGATGAAGGGATTTTTCCTTGATGAAGCAGTCGAAGATGTCGGTTTACCGGCCCGGATGTTGGCAAAAACTCATGTGGATCAAGCTATTGACGATGGCACTGGTCGTCGGCCTGGCAGCTCCGGAATTGAGGGCGCAAGCGGCCGGAACCCAGAGCCAACAGCAACCTCCGGCTAAACTGCAGTCTAGCGACGACATCCCCGATGCCCCCTCGACGGTGCAGCCCCCACCTCCCAAGCCAGCCCAGAGCGTGGTTGCCACTCCCGGCGCCAATCAGACTACGGAGACGCCCGCGGCAGCTGCGGCGCAGCAGGAACAGAAACCCGCGCCCCCTCCCATGCCTCCAGTTCAGACCATTCCCCCCGGGAGCATGCCCCAAGCCCCCTCGCAGGGCAGCGGGCCCAGGAATCAGATCAATCCCGCGGAAGATCTCTATAAGCTTAGGGTTATCACCAACTTTGTCCAGATCCCGGTCTTGGTGAAGTACAAAGATGGCCGCCGGGTCGAAGGCCTGCTGCCCAGCGATTTCGAAGTCCTCGAAAACGGTAAACCGCAGAAGCTCACTTATTTCACCAGTGATCCCTTCCAGCTTTCCGTCGCCATCCTGCTGGATCTGAGCATGCCCGACGTGACGATTCAGAAGGTGAATCAGACCTATTCGTCGCTGGTCGGCGCCTTCAGTCCTTATGACGAATTCGCTTTGTACACCTATAGCAGCACGGTCAGCCAAGTCACTGACTTCACCGGCAAGCCTGCGCGATTGAGCGCCGCGCTGGATCAAATGAAGCTGGTTCGGGGCTATAACAACGGCCCACCCGTGCTAGGAGGGCCTCTCGGTCCTGAACCTCCCATGGTCAATGGCATGCCGATCGGCAGCTCGGGGCCGCCGCCGGTCATCACACCCCCCAAAGAAGCCCATGTTTTGAATGACGCTATCCTGCGGGCCGCCCTCGATTTGAGCAAGCGCGACCGCACCCGGCGCAAGGTGATTTTCATCATCAGCGATGGGCGCGAGCGCGGCAGCCAGTCCAGCTACAGGCAGGTGCTTAAGGTGCTCGAAACCCACGGCATCCAGGTCAAGGCAGTCGTCCTCGATAGCGGTGCGCTGCCCGTCTACAAGCAGGTGGAAAAGATACATCACTTGTTTGACCAGGGATATGCCGACATTTTGCCCAAATACGTGAGTGCCACCGGCGGCGGCAAGATTCTTACCGAACTCTCGCGCAATGCCATTGAAGACGCCTACGCCGAAATCACCTCGGACGCGCGGAATCAATACACGCTTGGCTATAGTCCGAAAGCGATCGCCAGCAGTTCGGCCTATCGCAATATCGAGGTCCGTGTCCTTGAACATGGCACGGACTTGAATATCTACACCAAGGCGGGCTACTACCCGGTTCCATCGGCCCATTAACCAGCTTTTTTCGAATTTCTGATTGTCACTTTGGGCCGGGGTCACCTGAGTAACCTGCGGGCCATACCCCCCGTATGATATAAAGACCCCGAAGCCTCCAAAAAGGAACAGGTGTGCGCGGCAGCCACGGGAAGTGCTGCCCGCATTCGAGGAAAGTCTTGAGTTTCATCAACTTCGCAGCACGTGAGATCAATTGCAAGATCGTGTACTACGGCGCCGGGCTGGGCGGCAAGACGACGAATCTGCAGATGATTTACCAGAAAACTGCGGACCAGCAAAAAGGCAAGATGATCTCGCTTGCCACCGAGACCGAGCGTACCCTGTTCTTCGACTTCCTGCCGCTCGATCTGGGCTCGGTACGCGGCTTCAAAACGCGCATCCACCTCTATACCGTGCCGGGACAGGTCTTTTACGATGCCAGCCGCAAGCTGATCCTGCGTGGCGTGGATGGAATCGTCTTTGTCGCCGACTCCCAGGAACAGCGCATGGACGCCAACGTCGAAGCCCTCGAAAACCTGATGTCCAACTTGAAAGAGCACGGCTACGACTTCAACAAGATTCCGTATGTGCTGCAGTTGAACAAGCGCGACCTGCCCAACATCCTCGCGGTGGATTTGCTGTCCACCGAACTGCGCAAAAAGAATGAGCCCGTCGTAGAAGCGGTGGCCTTCCAGGGCGTCGGTGTTTTCGAAACTCTCAAAGAAATTGCCAAGCAGGTGCTGACGGAGTTAAAGGCTGGCGGGTAGTTTTTGCAACCTCACCAGCCTTTCCAAGCTTCTCTCTTCCAACTCTAAAATTCAATTCGTAGCGCAACTTGTCCAGTGCGGTTCCCCGCATTCTCTGAGGTCTGCACGGTCGTGATCTGGCCGAAGGTGGAAGAGGTCACGTCCGTCGATGGCGGCGCATAGTTCGAATGGTTGATCAAGTTGGTGAATGTGCTTTCGAACTTCACCCGCAAGTGTTCACTCACGTTGAACGTCTTCGTCAGCCCCCCAGAGATGGCTACCGTTCCCGGACCGAGCAGGCTTCCCACTCTGCAATTTCCGACCGGCCCGGAAGGTTGAGCCACGAACGCGGCCAGGTTGAAATAGTCGGACGGGCTCGGATTGGATAGGTTGCCGTTCCCGATGCAGTCCGGCCGCTGGAATGCGCCACGATAGACGAGATTCAGGTTTCCCGGGTCATAGCTGGAACTCGTGATCGGAGTGAGATATGGACCTGTCTGCCACAAGCCGACGCTGCTGATCGACCAACCGCCCAAGAAAGCCTGCGGAAATGTGCCCATGTGATTGAAAAACCGCCGCCCGTTTCCAAACGGCAGCTCATAGATCGACGAAAGCAGCAGACGCTGCCGTCGCACTGCCGCCACATTGCCTCGATTGGCTGCCAGATCGAAGCGATTCGCCACCGGAGTGCCGTAAATCACTTCCGGAGAAAACGCGGTGGGCGCATCGCCGCCCACGTCGCCCAGACTCTTCGCCCAAACATGGCTGGCCTGCAGTGTAAGTCCGCCGCGGGTGCGATGGTTCAGTTCCGACTGTAAACCCTCGTAGTTCACCGAGCCCTCATTCTCAGACGACAGAATGCGTCCCCAATTCAAGTACGGCTTGGGATTCGGATTCGGCGAAATGGCGCTGGGCTGCACCTGATTCAAATCCACCGTCTGGCTCATGCGATAAGAGTTTGTTCCCACGTAACTGACCCGCAAGGTCGTATCCCGCACCAGTTGCCGTTCCACCGTCAGGTTCCATTGCGCCGATTGCGGATCGCGATAGTTCGTTGGCGTGTTCTGGTAGAAGTCGCCGGTACCCGCAATCGCCACCGGACTCACAGCCGTAGTTACGTTGGGGAACTGGTAGGCCGCCTGTCCGTTCTGTACGGTGTTCGCAGTCGTGCGCACCACCCCCACGCTGATGTTGGTAGTATTGAAGGAAAGCTGGCCCAGGTTGGTCATGGTGAAGATTCCGAACCCGCCCCGGACAACCGTCTTCTCGTCGCCGAAGGGGCGGAACGCAAATCCGAAGCGCGGTTGAAAGTTCCGCTTGTAGAACTCGCGCACGCCCGGCCCCAGTCCTTGCGAACTGGCCGATTCCACCGGCCCGCAGGGCAGCGCCGGATTGGCGACTCCGTAGGGGTTGTAGGCTCCGGCGCAGGCATTGATCGATTGCAGAAAGCCTTGCACCGGAACGTTGCCATCAGGAACAATCACGCCGCCGTTCCGCTTGTCGAACGCAGTCAGATTGTTCAGCGGGCTGACGAACGGCGGTAAAGCCTGCCAGCGCAGCCCGAAGGTCAGAGTGAGGCGCGGGTTCACGCGCCACTCATCCTGGCCGTAAATCCCGGTTTGGATAGTATGCGCCAGAACATCGGGGCCGGATTGTGCGACGTAAGTTTTCGCCGGCAGTCCCAGCAACAGATCGGCGTAGGAAGATTCACATAACGTCGGCGAGGTCAGGCTTGGTGAACAGGCCGGCAGTCCGGTGAGCGCGCCTCCCGAAAACGTGAAAGCTCCGAAATCGTCGGAGCCGCCGAAACTCTCGATATCTGCGTAAGCCACTCGCCTCACATCCACACCGAATTTCATGCTGTGCTTGCCCCGTGCCCATCCCAGGTTGTCGGTGAACTGGATCGTCTGCGATTTCGTGACTCCCGCCTTATCCCGCCCGATCGGGGTCAGTCCCGTATCGCTGAAGTTGAAGGTGGGGTACGCATCGGCGGTGGGATGATCGCTGATGTTCAAGCCTTGCAAGCCCAATTGCTGAATGGCTGCGGCTCCTTCAATGGGGAAGTTGACTCCGATGCGGAAAAGCGACACTCCGAAACGCGCCTCGTTCACCAGCGTGTTGGTAATGGCATAGTTGTGCGAGAAGATCAGATTTCGATCCATCTCGTTATCCATGTCGCTCGGCAGTAAAGCATTCGGCGCGGTGCTGGAGATGTCCTTCGCGCTCCAGCGCAAATACAACGACTGCTTGGCCGTCAGGGTGTGGTCGATGCGGACGTCGTACCCATCGGTGTTGCTGGGCGTCGGACTCTGTTGCAGATAATTCACGCTGGCTTCGGGAGATGTCGGCAGTGGAATCACCCCTAGCAGAGCCGTGGCTACAGGATTGATGCAATCGGGATTGCAGGCAACCTGGTTGTTCGGAAACGGCTGTCCCGTGAGCGGATTCACCACCAGGCTGTTGCTGCCGATGAAGTTCGGATCATTCAAATTTCCCCCGCGCATGGCCGAGGTCGGCACGCTGAGAAACAACGGCGTAGTCAGGCGGCGCCGGTTGCCTTCGTAATCGGCAAAGAAGAAAGTATGCGGGTCGCCCTTGAGCAGCCACGGAATCTTCACCGGACCCCCCAGGCTCCCGCCAAACGTGTTGAAGGCTTTGTGAGGCTTCAAGGGCAGATTGTAAGGGGTCGCGTCGAGCAAGCTATTCTGCATGTACTCAAATGCGCTGCCGTGGAACTGGTCCGTTCCACTCTTGGTGGAGATGGTCACATCGCCCAGCTGCGCGAACTCCGCATTGTTATTGAACTGCGAGACTCTGAATTCGCTGATCAGTTCCGACGACGGATTCATGTTCGCCAGTGCCCCATTCTGGCGAATGTTCACCGTGGAAGCCCCGTCTACCGAATACTGGACCTGGGACGGCAACCCGCCGCCGACCGCGACATTGCCGTTCGCATCCTGTTGCGCGCCCGGCACCGTGTCGAGCACAGCCATCGAACTTGTCGTCGCGCCACGATAATTGACCGGCAACTGTGAGACCTGCAGAAAATCTTTCGTATCCGACAGCGTCGCGCTCTCGGTGTTGATCATGGGCGCCGTATCGCCTACTTCGATCACCTCGGATGTGGCTTTCACTTTCATGGAGAGGTCGGCGCGCAACGTCTGGCGGGCATCGAGTTGCAGCGACTGCAACTTCAACGTGGCGAAGCCCTCAGCCGACGCCGTAATTTCATAACGGCCCGGCTTCACGTTCATGTACTCAAAAGCTCCGTCTGCGTCGGAAACGGCATCCCGGCTGGAGCGTTCCTCAAGACTCGTGAGCGTAATCTTCGCTCCCGGAATCACCATATCGTTGGGATCCTTGATGACTCCTACGATCGACCCGAATATCGACTGGGCTTCAGCAGCAGAAGCGGTCAACCCTACCACCACAACGAGCACCGCGAACATATTCCATCGGCGAGACACTGCACTTACCTCCTGAGAGGTCGATCCGCGACGGAAACGGTGGCGTCAACGTCGACCTCGAGTTGGCAAGTTAGCGGTGAAGACGTAAGGAATGCGTAAAGAAATCCACAAAAGTTTCGAATGGAGGAGATTTGAATTTGAGATGGACTCGCGAGGAAAAGGAATCACGCTGAGCGTCGAGGGTCAGTCGTGAAAAGTCAAGAGGCACGAACGATTGTGGACGACGTAGACATCTCTAGCGTTATACGGCGCTATTCTGCCTGTTCGTTCCATCGCACAACGCGTTTTTCCCGGCTGCTCTTGTGGGCCAGCACCAGGGCACGTTGTGTGCGCAGGAACTGCTCTGGAGGAACATCCAGCGGCGCTCCTTTTTCAATGGCGTCTCTGACATTTGCGTAGAAGCCGCGGTAGTCGCCGCGTTCAGTCTGGATCTTTGTCATCTCGCCGTTCACGCGGCTCAGAATGCCCCAGCGCGCTTCCGGCTCCAAGCCCCAGTCGGCGCCCCAGTCCAAGCCATCGGGGCAGTTGGGACTCCGCAAAATCTCTTCCTGGGGATCCATCCCAAACTTCACCCACGAACCCTCCGTACCGTGGATGAGCAGGTGATGGCTGGGCGCATAAGCGATGATCCGGGCTCGCAATGTCACCCGCAGCCGCGGATACTGCATGATCACATCAAACGCATCGTCCACTTTCGACGATTCGCGCTGACAAAGCGCCGCCACATCAATCGATTCCGGTTCACCGAATAAAACCAGTGCTCCATCAATCAGGTGTGGTCCGAGATCCCATAAAACACCTGCCGCCGGAAAATCCGCCTGCTCGCGCCAGGCTCCAGGCTTAGCATCCAGCCGGAAGCGGTCAAAACGCGCCTCGTACTCGGCGATCTGGCCCAATGCCCCTGAGTGGATCAACTTCTTCGCCGTGAGAAACGCGCCATCCCACCGGCGGTCCTGATACACGGTCAACAGCCGCCCCAGTTTCGCAGCGAGTTGAACCAGTTCCTCCGCCTCTCTGAGAGTCGGCGTCATCGGCTTGTCGACTACCACGTCCCGTCCCGCCTCGAGGCATGCCTTGCTATAAGAAAAATGCGTATCGTTGGGCGTGCCCACCACGATTAGCCCGATGCTCCTATCCGCAAGCATCTCGTCCAGCGTGCGCGCGACCCGCACTTCGGGGTATCTCGCTTGCGCATGATTGGTACGCCGCTCCAGGATGCAGGCTAACTCTATGCCTGCGACGCCGCGAATCACCGGAGCATGAAAAGCCTGCCCCGCCAGCCCAAATCCGATCAGTCCAACTCTCACCATGGTTCTTCCTCACGCACCAACCAAACCACGAAGGGCACTGGTTACACGAAGGAGCACGATTAACTTCGTGAACCTTAGTGACCTTTGTGGTTAGAGCTCTTGTTGTGGTTAAAGATTCTACTGCGCCGCCGGTGCGTAGTACCCACGCCGCGCGCGCACCTTGAAGTTTTTGCGGTCGTTGGCCACGATTTCAATCGTGCGGTAATGCCCGTCCGCCTTGAAATCCGCCGGCTTGTAAGAGATATCGTATTGGCTGCGAAGCTCGCCCTGGATTTCGGCGAAGGCATCGGCGACTTCGCGAATCTGGAAAGGGAAGAACGCGTGGCCGCCGGTCGCGTCGGCAATGCGCTCCAGCACCTTGTCTCCGGCGCCCTTGGTCCCGCTCACATTGGTGGAGATGGTGTAAACGATGGCCTCGGCCCGCTGCGCCATTTCGATGGCTTCCTCGCGGCTGACATGGCTCTGGTTGTCCTCGCCATCGCTGAGCAAGATAATGGCGCGCCGCACCGGCGTGCTCTTCGGCGCCTTCATGAGCTTGTCGCGACAGGCAAAATACAACGCGTCGTACAGCGCTGTGCCGCCCCCGGGACGCAACTCGCGCACTCCATGCGCCAAGGCCCCGGTGTCATCCGTAAAATCCTGCGTGACCTCCGGCGTCACATCGAAGCCCACCACAAAGGCTTGGTCATAGCCTAGGCGAATCGTCTGGTTGAGAAATTCAATCGCCGATTCCTGCTCGAACTTAAAGCGGTCGCGCACGGAGTTGCTGGCATCGATCAGCAGGCCGACCTGCAAGGGAAGATTCGTTTCCGCGTGGAAACTGCGGATCTCCTCCGGCGGCTTGTTGTCATCGACTACGCTGAAATCCTTCTGCTTGAGATCCGTTACCCGGTGCCCGTGCTTGTCGGTCACGGTGAATACCACATTCACTTCGTTGGTGCTGGTACGAAGCGTAGTGACGGCTTGCGAGTCGCCCGCGTCAGCATCTGGAGTTTTTTTCTCCGCTTCACTGGCCGCGTTATTGGTGGCTGCGCTCGCTGGCGGGTGGGTTGCGGCCGCATTCGCCGGGTTGCTTGGAGCGGTCTGGGCCGTCGCATTCACTCCGCCGCAAGCCAGGAAAAGCGCCGCCCCCAAAATCAATTTCGTAAACAAAGTTGCCCCTCTCGTACTGTCTATTATATCCGTCCCTCCGAACCCGTATCGACGCGGATTCCACTGGCAGCGCCCTTCTCCAGCATGGTCCGGAAGCTTTCCAGTTCCGCGGGCAGCGGGCTTTTCAGCGCGAGTTTCGCGCCCGTTCGCGGATGTGCAAGTTGCAATTCAGCGGCGTGCAGAAAATTGCGCGCCAGCGAAATCGGTGCGGGACCGCCTGGCTTGTTCCGAGCGGCGGTTTTCCCCAGTTCGCGCGGCGCCCCGTAAAGGGTGTCACCCACCACCGGATTCCCCAGCGACGCCATGTGCACGCGAATCTGGTGCGTCCGTCCGGTGTCAATGCTTACTTCGACCAGGGTGAACTTGCCGAACGACGTGTCCAGCCGCCGGATCACGCGATAGTGCGAAACCGCCTCTCGTCCGCCGGCGTGCCGTATCGTCATGCGAGTGCGCCGCACTCGGTCGCGACTGATGCTGGCCGAAATTGTGCCGGCCTCCTTCTTTACCCACCCATGCACCAGGGCAACGTATTTCTTCTTCACCTCGCGCCGGGCAAACTGCTCCCCCAATTTCCGATGCGCCTCGTCGTTTTTCGCCACCACGATCAGCCCGCTGGTTTCTTTGTCCAGCCGATGCACAATCCCGGGTCGCATCTCTCCGCCCACGCCAGACAGGCTGCCGAAATGATGGAGCAGCGCATTCACCAGCGTCCCGCGATTGCGCTGATCTTCGCTAGCTCCCGCGCCCGCGTGCACCATCATTCCGGCAGGCTTGTTGATGACGGCCAGGTCGTCATCTTCATACACGATGTCGAGCGGAATCTCCTCGGCCATCGCGCGCAGTGGAGGCCGTTCCGCCGGACCGAGCACAGTAATCCGTTCGCCGCCGCGCAACTTCTGAGAAGCTTTGGCGGGAGCGTCGTTGAGCAGAATCTTTTCGGCGTGAAGAAGTTCCTGGACGCGGGCTCGGCTGACTCCGAGGTAGGAAACGAGAAACTGGTCGAGACGCTTAGCCGCGTCGTCCGATGCAACCGCAATCGTCATGGGTGAAAGCACGGCCACACTGGGGAATGAGTGCCTGGATCCGAACCTGGAGGTCAGCAGTTTACCGCGTTGCCCCAACCGTCCTCACCGGGACCGCCTTGGTTCCGGGACGCAGCCACCAGATCACCCCACCGGCGAGCACCAGGCCGATCGCGATCAGTTGCGTGCCCGACATGGCGCCGCCGAAGACTGATCCGCGGCCAGGATCATCGCGAATGAATTCGAGGAAAAATCGCGCGATGCCGTAGATGAACAAGAACGCGCCAAACACCTGCCCGTCAAACTTCCTGCGCTTCAGCAGCCACATCAGAAAGAAGAAGTTAAACAGTTCCACCGCCGATTCGAATAGCTGCGTGGGTTCGAGCGGAACATTGAGGGGGGTGCCGGTAATCGCATTCGCCAGCGGATTGTGAAACACCACGCCCCACCAGTGATGCGTCTCTTTTCCGTAGCAGCATCCCGCGGCAAAGCAGCCAATTCTGCCGATGGCGTGTCCCAGCGCCAATCCTGGCGCAAATGCATCGCAAGTTCCCAGAGCAGGCATGTGGTGCTTGTGCACATACCACGCCGCGGCAATAAACGCCGCGATCAATCCCCCGGAAAAAACTCCCCCGGCCTGCAACGTCGAAAGGCTGAAAATCTCGCCCAGGTGGTCCTTGTAGGTGCCCCAGTCGTTAATGATGTAAAGCACCTTGGCGCCTATGATGCCGCAAAGCACGACTAGAATGCCGAGATTCCAGGCGTCGTCCCCGTTGTAGCCGAGCCGCTCCGAATTGCGCACGCTAACCCAAAGCCCGATCAGGACGCCCATTGCGACCAGGAATCCATACGTCGGCAGAAAGAACTTTCCGATATGAAAAAGTTGTGGGAACACTTCTCTTATTGGATGCGCGAAGGGGTAAATTCGCTACCTGGCTAGTCTAACAGGAAAGCGCGCGGCGCAAGGTCTGAGGATGGCAGAAGTCATACCTGAAAATGCAGAAGTAACCCTGCTCGCTTCTGCATTCTGACTTCTAAATTTGCGACAAGCCGACCCACTAAGCCGTGTGACGGGGCCGAGAATGAACCCGTCGGTAGACGTTGGGCGCCCGCCGAGACCCTTTAGGCATCTGCGCATGGCGCAGCGTCGCTCACCGGATCCTAGTTCGAGTCGAGCTCCCGTTCATTCTGCATTGGTTCAAAAATCGGTTACCCGCCATCACCAACCCGGCAGGCCGGCTTTCATCTGGATGCTAGGGAAATTCCCTGCGCTTGGCAAGTGGAAGCGCCGAAAAAGATGGCAGGCCGCTTGCAACCGAAGTAATGCCCCGTTTCCACGAAACCCTTGCCAATTCTGACCAGATCCATCATTGCACTCACCGTCCCGATCCAAGTACCTGATTCTGCTGTGCGCCGGTGAGTGTATACTTCCTTGCAACTCGGGCCCCGCGTTCTCGCCGGCCATACGGTGAAACGCTGGAGATTTGTCGAAAGATGTCTAAATTTCGGACCTCCGCATTGGCGGCGGCGGCAAGCCTCGTGCTCCTGCACGTCGGCGTTCTGGTGTTTGCTTATGGCACCTCCACCGCCTCTCTTTGGGGCGATTGGATTGATACTGCGGCTCCCCTGGTCGCGATCGTGGTTTGCTGGCTGGCATCACGCCGCGCCGGTCCTTTCGGCAAGCGAGTGTGGCGTCTGGTTTCTTTCTCGGCCTTGCTCACCGCCGTAGGCCAAGGCCTCTACACCGAATATTACGATTATCTCCACGCGCCTCTGGGCACGCTATGGCCGAGCGATGTCCTCGTCTTCTTCTGGGTTGTTCCCATTGTGATGACGCTGTTCCTGAGTCCTCAGGACGACTTGGGAAGCGGATACGCCTGGCTGCGCATGTGGGACTTTGCCCAGGTTTGTACCCTCGCGCTCGCCGTCGAGTTATCCGAGATCTATGTGCCCTCGCGATGGCAGTCTGGGGGCCAGGCCATGCAGGTCCATGCACTACATGCCGGAATCTTTTTCTACGGCCTGATCGCCTTGAGTTTCCTCGTTCGCGGCCTGCTCAGCATGAATCGCACCGAAAGACGCTATTTCCTGCGCATGGGCGGTTTCCTCGTGGTCTATGCCGTCGTCCTGAATAGCACGCTCTACTATCAGGCCTCCGGCCACTATGAGCAGGGCAAATGGCCTGATCTTACCTGGACTCTCAGTCTCTGCTTGCTCATCGTGATCGCAGCCACGTGGAACGATCCTGAACCCGAAGTCTCGTTCGAGCCGCGTTCCGACACGCTGCAGCGCCTGGCCCATTTTTCTCCCGCGCTCATTCCCGCCCTCGTGTTTCCCATGGCCCTGCGCATCGCCCAGGAACAATTCTGGTGGGCCGCCGTGCTGGTCATCGTATCGCTCGCCGCCGCCAGCGGCCGCATGTTCATCGTGCAAAACCAACTCCTCATCAGTTCCCGCGAATTGAAGAAGAACCTCACCCTGCTGCGCGGCATCACTGAGGGCACCACGGACGCGGTCTTTGTCAAAGATCTCAGCGGACATTACCTGATGATCAACTCCGCCGGCGCGGCCTTGCTCGGCCGAAGCGTGGAAGAGGTTTTGGGTAAAGATGACTCCGAGTTATTGAGTTCTGACACTGGCCCCGAGGTCATGGCGGCGGACCGCAAAGTTATCGAATCCGGCGTCACCCAGACCTACGAAGAACGCGCCGCCGCCAATGGCACCAGCCGGCTCTATCTCGCCACGAAAGGCCCTTATCGCGATCCCCAAGGAGAAATTATCGGCTTGCTGGGAATCTGTCGCGACATTACCGCCAGAAAACAGGCCGAGGAAGAAATCCGCCAGTCCCAGCAGAAGCTGCGTTTTCATTTCGATCACACTCCGCTGGCGGTCGTCGAGTGGGACCTCGACTTCCGCGTCACGGCTTGGAATCCCTCCGCGGAAAGGATCTTCGGCTACGCTCGCGAGGAGGCCTTGGGCCAGCACGGTAGTTTTATTGTTCCGGAAGCATACCGCGCGCAAGTCGATCGTGTGTGGCACGATCTCCTCCACAACGCCGAGGGAGCCGACGTGCCCACGGCGAGATTTGGGCAAAACGACAACATCACCAAAGACGGTCGCCTCATCTCTTGCGAGTGGTATAACACTCCGCTGGTGGATGACTCAGGACGCGTCATCGGCATCGCCTCGCTGGCGCAGGACGTCAGCGAACGCGTCGCTCTCGAAGAACGGCTGCGCCAGTCGCAGAAGATGGAAGCGGTTGGACGTCTGGCTGGGGGCGTCGCCCACGACTTCAACAACCTGCTCACCGTCATTCTCGGGTACTCGCAGATTCTCGCCGACAGCGTTCCGGTCGGCAGCCGCATGGCCGAGAGTACAGCTCAGATCAAATCCGCCGCCGATCGTGCCGCCGGCATCACCCGCCAGTTGCTCGCCTTCAGCCGCAAAACCGTGCTCAGCCCGCGGGTCATCAACCTCAATGACATTTTGCTGAGCCTCGACTCTTTGTTGCGGCGTCTGATCGGAGAGGACATCGAAGTCCTCGCCGTCCCGGCCAACGATCTCGGCTCGGTCAAGGCCGATCCCGGGCAGATCGAGCAGGTGATCATGAATCTCGCACTCAATTCCCGTGACGCCATGCCTCGCGGCGGTAAGCTTACCCTCGAAACCGCCAACGTCACCCTCGATCGAACTTACGCCCGCGATCATCAGCCGGTAAAGCCAGGACGGTACGTCATGCTTGCGGTCAGCGATACCGGATGCGGCATGTCCTCCGAAACCCAGTCCCGCATTTTTGAACCGTTCTATACCACGAAGGAAGTCGGTAAAGGCACCGGGCTTGGCCTTTCCATGGTGTACGGGATCGTCAAGCAGAGCGGCGGATACATTTGGGTCTACAGCGAGCCGGACCGTGGTACCAGCTTCAAAATCTACCTGCCACGCGTGGATCAATCCGCGGAAAAGTCAGCCGACGAAAAACATTCGGCCCCGGTCATGCGGGGCACAGAAACCATCCTTCTCGTCGAGGACGATCCTCAGCTTCGCCAGCTCAGCTCCTCGGTTCTGGTCCACTGCGGCTACAAAGTGTTGGTGGCCTCCACTCCCCAGGAGGGTCTCGCCATCTGCCATGCGAATCATAGCGATATTCGCCTGCTGGTCACCGATGTGGTGATGCCGGGAATTAATGGCCGGGAGTTGGCCGAACAGATTCTGAAAATCTGCCCGAAACTTCGCGTGCTCTACATTTCCGGATACACCAGTAATGCCATCGTTCACTATGGAGTCCTCGATGCAGGACTCTGGTTTCTGCCCAAGCCCTTTACGGTTTCCGCCTTGGTGGCCAAGGTGCGCGAGGTCCTCGACTCCGCAACTCCTACCCCCCCAGCGCTGGGACACGACTAGGCGGTATCTCGTTCTTCCGTCCAATAGCTCGTCCTTTGGGAACGGAGAGTTGTTTCCTGGGAGTGCGCGCCGGCGCTGAGCAATGCGAGCAGAAGCCAGCAGCCAAACTGCCGCGGCCTAGCCCGCCTTGCGTTTTTCTTGCAGGATTTCATCCAGCGCATTGGCTAATAGATGCGCCCGCTTCTGATAATCGGTTGCCCCGCCGTCCTGTCTTTTCTTGAGCAGGTGATACTCGTCGGCAATGTTCAATGCCGCCAGCACCGCTAACCGCACCGTGTCGATCGTATTGGTCGCCTCGGCGACCGCCCGCATTTTGGAGTCTACATATGCGGCGAGTTTGAGGATGTACTCCGGATCGGATCCGCGAAGGTTATACGCTTGATCGAAAATTTCCACCCGCACGCTGGCGTTCTGCGCATCTCTCACCACCTGGTCTTTGGTTGCTGTTGCCATTCCTGGTCTCCATGATCTTTGTAGAGACGTAGCTTGCTGCGTCTCTGCGCGCTTCTAGCTTGCCTCGGCCAGAGACTCGATCTGGGCCAGCATCTTCTCGACCCGGCCGCGAATATCTTCCCGCTCCTTCTTTAACTGCACGCTCTCGCGGCGCAGCCGTACCAGCTCCTCTTCGCGGTCTTCCATCTGTTGGCGCAACCGCTGCGCGTCCCGCTCGGCCGTAGCCTGAGCCTGCTGGGCCGCCTTGTACATCTCTATGGTGCGATAAACTTTCTCTTCCAGCGCCTGAAAATCGTCCGCCGGAACCTGATCTGCTACGTGCTCAACCGCATTGGAAGCCATAAAGGACACAATCCTGGGTAAGATTTCGAACTTCTTCGCAGTATACTCCAGATTTTGTGGACAAATCGGCTCTCTCGATCGCGCTGAGACGATTACTCGCTCCGATAGTTGCATTCCGGAAGCCCCAGGTCCGAATGGTCCTCATTGGATATAATCCTCCAGCGCTCCAGAGGCCCATTATGAAATATCTTGCACTCATCGCCATCGCTTTTTCATCTTTACTTTCCCTCGCTCCCACCGCCGCAGCGGCCAGAAACGAGGTTCAAGTTGTGACCATGAGAAATGCGGTGGGAAAGAACGTCGGAACCATTACCGTGAAAGACCAGGGTCCGGGGGTGGTCCTCCAGCTTCATCTTCATGATCTGACGCCCGGAGAGCACGCCATTCACTTTCACCAGGTGCCAAATTGCGAAGGCTCAGACTTCAGGGCGGCAGGCGGACATTTCAATCCCGATGGCAAGAAGCACGGCTTCGATAATCCCGAGGGGCATCACGCCGGAGACATGAGAAATTTCACTGTCGGTGCCAATGGCAAAGTCAAGGCGAGCGTCGAAGATCCTGACGTCACGCTAAAGGACGGACCGCGCTCGCTGCTCAGCAACGGCGGCGTCGCCATCGTGATTCACGCCCAAGCCGACGATTACACAACCGATCCATCGGGAAATTCGGGGGATCGAGTCGCCTGCGGCGTGATCACGAAGTAAGTCAGAAGGTCATTCCGAGCGCAGCGAGGAATCTGCTTTTCCTTCGTCGTTATCAACCTGACTACGAGCCCACCCGCGTCAATTTCGCCAACCGCCGCGCCGCCCCATCCAGCGTTTCGGGCCGTTTGCAGAATGCAAACCGCACCTGCCGCGCCCCATCCTTCGGATCACGATAGAAACTCGATCCCGGGACACAGGCTACGCCGACCTCCTGCACCAGATACTTCGCGAATGAAATGTCATCCTTGAACCCAAACGCGGAAATATCTGTCATCACGTAATACGCGCCTCGCGGCAGAAAGCACTTGAACCCCGCCGCTTTCAACGCGGGCATCAGATGATCGCGCCTCACCCGGTATCCCTCCGCCAGTTTCTTGTAATAGTCTGCTGTCAAACTCAACGCGGCCGCTCCCGCCTCCTGCAGCGGCGCGGGTGCGCCCACCGTCAGAAAATCGTGTACTTTGCGAATCGCATTCGTAATCTTCTCCGGCGCCACGGCCCAGCCCACCCGCCATCCCGTCACACTGTAGGTCTTCGACATGCCGTTGATCGTGACCGTCCGTTCGCGCATTCCCTCGAGCGATACCATCGAAATGTGTTCGGTCCCGTCGTAAAGGATGTGCTCGTAAATCTCATCGGTAATCGCCAGCACATCGAATTCCACGCACAAATCGCGGATTAACTCGAGCTCCGCCCGCGTGAACACTTTGCCTGTCGGATTATTCGGCGTGTTGAGGACGATCGCCTTGGTGTGCTTGTCGAACGCGCGCCGCAATTCCTTTTCATCAAAAGTCCACTCTCCGCCGTCTTCTTTGGGCGGTCGCAACTTCACGAACTTCGGCTTCGCCCCGCTAAGCACCGAATCCGGCCCATAATTTTCATAGAACGGCTCGAAGATCACGACCTCATCGCCCGCATTGCAAACCGCCAGCAGCGTCGAAATCATCGCCTCCGTAGAGCCGCAGCAGACCGTGACTTCTTTTTCCGGGTCGACCGCGATCCCCTGCCACACCCCCATCTGCCGGGCGATCGCATTACGCAGATTCTTGGCGCCCCAGGTGATCGCATATTGATTGATGTTCGCCTCGATGGCCTGTTGCGCAGCCTGCTTAATTTCCGCGGCAGCGGGGAAATCCGGAAACCCCTGCGCCAGATTGACCGCGCCATAAAGCATCGCCTGCCGCGTCATCTCGCGAATTACCGACTCGGTAAAGTGCTCAACCCGGTCGCTGAGGAAATGCTTGCCTGCCGCGGGAGCATGAACGCCAACTCCGTCACCCCGATGCAGCGCGGTCCTAGGAATGCGATTCCACACCTTATTGTTCGTAGGTCTGTTCGGAGTTAATTTCTTAGATTTGCCAGATACGCGATCCGCCATACCACGCAGACTAGCACATCAGAAACTGGCCGTGACGACGGCTGGGCGCGTATCTGTAGCGCCGGCGTCTCGCCGGCTGTCGCGGGGACGTCCCGTCCCCCCACCGTCGGTTCCTAATTCGCCGGCCCACACTGCAAACAAGCCGCAATCTTTTCCAGTAGACTCGAAGTCGCCTGCCCAGCTTCCTGAGTCGAGAAATCCTGCCCCAGTTCTACCACGGGCACCGATCCGCAAGCATCCCGGAACGATTTCTCAGTTCCTGGCGAAGCGCTCATTTCGGCCCCCACCAGCACGAGATCGAAACGAGTCACCCGCATCAAAATCAGGCCATCGCGCAAATTGTTGCTGGTATGTACGTCATATCCCGCGCGCCGCAGCAGTTCTCGAACGCAGGTCACCACGTCTGCATTGCGGTCGATGCAAAGCACGCTCTTCCCCAGGGACACCGGTTTTTCTGCTTGCAGGGGTGTCCGGTAAAACGCCGCGACCGCGTTATCTTCCGAATCGTGCGCGTCAAACAACTTGGTCAAATGAGAGAGCTGCAGAACTTTCCGCACATGCTCTGGCACATCGCACAATTTCAGATCGCCCCGCGCCTGGCGCGTGCTGGTCAGCGTACGAACCATGGTGCCCAGGCCGCTGCTATCAATAAAGACGACGTCGCCGAGATGGAGCACGATTGCCCGCCGGTCGCGCAGCAGCCAGGTAATGTGCTCGCGCAGCGCTTCCACTTCGCCGCCGGCGACGAGTCGTCCTTTGCAACGGACGATCGTTACCCGCCCCACATCCCGCGTTTCAAGGGTCAGCCGCATCCGTCCTCCGGGGAGGTAGCGTATCACCGAACGGCCAAAATTGTCAGCTTTTTGCGGAAGGGCCTACGTTCCGTATCTCTCCGCGGCCCGCGCCTTCGCTTTGGCCGCCTCTTCTTCTCGATTCTTGGGCGGAGCCGTCGTTTCCAGCGCATACAGAAGTCGCCTTGAAACCATCGTGACTTCTTCGACCGCGGCCGTAAAGGAGGGTTCATTTGCTTTCGATGGTTTGTTGAACCCGCTGATTTTCCGGACGAACTGCAGGGCCGCGGCGCGGATCTCGTCGTCCGTAGCCGGCGGTTGAAAGTTGAACAAGATTTTTATGTTTCGGCACATAGTCGTGTACCCTCATTTTCGCCTACTTTGGCTTTGGTGCGGAATCCCTCTTTCCTGGTGTCATCGTGAGGGAAGGCGCTTTTCGGCCGGACGAGGGTGAATCTGAGACCGGACCCAGTGCGCCGGAAGATCCCTCCATGGGCTGAACTACGCCGTCGTTCGGGATGTCGGAGTATGGCGCGGACCCTCATGCTATAATTCTTTATTCTCAGTTGCTTAGAGCGCTGGAGGACAGTATCGACAAACGTTTTATCCGCATCAACGATCGCATTCGGGCACGCGAAATTCGCGTGATTGATGATGAAGGCGCGCAGCTTGGCATCATGCCGCCTTACGAAGCGATCAAAAAAGCTCGCGAAAAAAATTTAGACCTGGTTGAGATTTCGCCCACCGCGCAGCCTCCCGTGTGCCGCATCATGGATTACGGGAAGTATCTCTACCAGCAGGAAAAGAAAGAGCGCGAAGCCAAGAAGCACCAGAAGACGATCACCGTAAAAGAGGTCAAGTTCCGCATTAATGTGGACGACCACGATTACGAGACCAAGAAGAATCACGTGCTGCGCTTCCTGGATGAGGGCGATAAGGTCAAGGCGACCATCTTTTTCCGCGGACGCGAGATGACCCGCACCGGCCTGGGACGCCAGATTTTAGAGCGGCTCATTAAAGACGTGGAACCGATGAGTATCGTCGAGTTCCGGCCGCGGCAGGAGGGCAACACGCTGCACGCGATCCTGGCCCCGAAGAAGTCGGACAAGGAACGGGAAAAGGAACGACAGAAAGCCGAGAAGGCTGCGGCACAGAGCGCGCCCCGGCCCGATGCGCCCCCGGCGCAGATCGCCAAGCCCGCATCATGAGCTAGTCTGCAGCACAAGTTTTTTTGTCATTCCGAGCGCAGCGAGGAATTTGCCTTTCTTACCTGCGGCGCTCCGCTGACATTCACACGAGACTAACTGACAGCTGACGGCTGAGAGCTGACAGCTGTCTTTCGAGGATTTATGCCGAAACTGAAAACGCACAAAGGCGCCGCCAAGCGCTTCAAGAAGACGGCGACAGGGAAGGTGAAGCGCGGGCATGCGAAACTGCGTCACATCCTGACGTCCAAAGAAACCAAAACCAAGCGCAAGATGCGCAAGGCCGCCTTGGTGAGTGATGGAGATCTGGCCAAGGTGCTGCGCATGATCCCGTACCAGTGAAAAACAGGGGTCAGGGATTAGGGGCTAGGGGTCAGGAAGTACAGTTTTCTTCTGACCCCTAACCCCTGATCCCTGGTCCTTGATTTTCGGCGTGTGAAGAGGCCAGAAACATTCCTACCTCCAGCCGCCATAAAAACGAAAGCAAAAAGGAGACCACCATGCCTCGTGTAAAACGCGGAACCAAGCGCCGCCAGAAACGCAAAAAAATCTTAGACCGCGCCAGCGGATATTTCCTCACTAAATCGAAGCTGTACCGCTCGGCCAAAGAGTCGGTGGAGCGCGGCTTGAAGTTTGCCTATGCCGGGCGCAAGCAGCGCAAGCGCCAGTTCCGCTCGCTCTGGATCGTGCGCATCGGCGCCGCCGCCAAGCTCAACGGGATGAGCTACAACCAGTTCATCCACGGCCTGAAGAAGGCTGGCGTCGAACTTGATCGCAAAATTCTTTGCGACCTGGCGGTGAACGATCCCGCGGGGTTTGCGAGCCTCGCGACCCAGGCCAAGGGCGCAATCGGTACTGCGTAACCAGTCTCTCCTTCAACTGTCATCCTGAGCGGAGCAAACCGATTCGCGAAGCGAGTCGCTTTGCGCAGTCGAAGGATCCCTATTACGCAAACGTCGTCGCTGTTCTCGCCGGGATTTTTTTCCCAGGCTCGGAATAACAAGAGTGGCGTACACCGTTCCCAAACTGACGGACTATTCCGAAGCAGCGCTGGAAAAGGCTGCTGCCGAATGCATCGCCGCCTGCACGGCCGAGTCCGCCGACGTCCGCAATGACGCCGAACTGAGATCCTTCCGCGATCGCTGGATGGCCCGCAAAAATGGCATTCTGACCCAGATCAACGATCTCTGGTTGAAGGGCGCGCCAAAAGAAGCCAAGCGCGAGGCGGGAATTCGTGTGAACGAGTTGAAGGCGCGGATTACGGAGACTGTGCAGCGGGTGAGGCAAGATCTTTCCGCGAGGCAGTTCGCAGGCACGCTTGGTCCGGATCCCCAGGATATCCCGGTTCAATCACCCTACCGGTACGCGACCCAATTCGGCGGCATAACTTACGAGCCGGCAATTGAACCGATGATTGCCGAGACTGATCGCCAGATTTTGGAGAGGCGGTTCGAATCCGAGCGCGTTGACATCACGCTTCCCGGCATCCGCCGCCCCATCGGCGCCGAGCACCCTGTCATCAAGACGAGAGACGAAATCGTCTCCGTCTTTCAGAAACTCGGCTACTCCGTCGCCGAGGGCCCGGTCGTCGAAACCGATTACTACAACTTCGAAGCCCTGAATTTCCCGCCGAATCATCCGGCCCGCGATACGCAGGACACTTTGTTCATCGCCGGCCAGCAACAGAAGCCTCAGCGCGAACGCCTGCTGCTGCGCACGCACACTTCTCCCGTACAGATTCGCACCATGGAGAAGATGCATCCGCCCATCCGCATCGTGATTCCCGGTACCGTGCACCGCAATGATCCGCCCGATGCCAGCCACTCGCCCATGTTTCATCAGATCGAGGGGCTCGCAGTCGACACCAACATCACCTTCGGCGACCTGAAGGGCACGCTCGATCACGCCATGAAGGCGCTGTTCGGCTCGAACGTGAAGACGCATTTCCGCCCCTCATTCTTTCCCTTCACCGAACCCAGCGCAGAACTTTATGTGACCTGCTTCATCTGCGGCGGCAGCGGGAAACGCGGCGGAGATGCCGCGCCGTGCCGTCCTTGTAAGCAGACCGGATGGATCGAAGTCCTTGGTTGCGGCATGGTCGATCCCAACGTCTTCGAATTCGTGAAGGATAACGGCTACGACCCGAAAAAAGTTTCCGGCTTCGCCTTCGGCATGGGCGTCGACCGTCTCGCCCTGCTGAAATACGGCGTGGATGACATTCAGTTGTTCTTTCAGGGCGACGTGCGGTTTTTGCAGCAGTTTGGGTAAAAGAAAGCTCTTAGCTGTTAGCTCTTGGCTTTTAGCTAAAGGCTAAGAGCAAAAGGAAGCTCTTAGCCTTTAGCTAAAGGCTAATAGCTAATAGCTAATAGCTAATAGCCAAGTGCTACATCATGAAACTTTCCGCCAACTGGATTCGCGACTTCGTCGACCTCACGGTAGACGACCACCGTCTCGCCGAAGACTTGACTGACGTTGGACTCGGCGTCGAAGGCATTACCGGCTCCGGCGCCAACACTGTCTTCGAAATGGAAATTGGCACCAACCGCCCCGACGCGATGAATCACTACGGCGTCGCACGCGAGGCGGCAGCGGTTTACGATCTGCCATTAAAACTGCTCTCAGCTCTCAGCTCTCAGCTGTCAGTCGAAGCTTCGCACGACGCGCCATTTCCGGTTACCGTGGAAGAGCCGGCGGTCTGTCCGCGTTTTTCGGCGCGCGTGATTCGTAACACCCGCATCAAGCGCTCGCCCGAGAAGGTCGCGCATCGCCTGCAACTGCTCGATCAGCGCCCGATCTCCAACGCGGTCGACGCCACCAACTATGTTCTCTGGGAGATCGGCAAGCCCACCCACGTCTTCGACGCCGACCTGCTCGAAGGTGGCCGGATCATTGTGCGCAAGGCCCGCGCCGGAGAAACTCTCAAGACCCTCGACGGCGTCGAACGCAAGCTCACCACCGAAGACCTCGTCGTTTGCGACGCAAGAAAGCCTGTCGGCCTTGCCGGAGTGATGGGGGGCTACGACACGATGATCACCGACAAAACCCGCAACATCGTGATCGAATCCGCCTGGTGGGATCCCGGAATCGTGCGCCAGATGTCACGCCGTCACGCGCTCCACACCGACGCCTCCCACCGCTTCGAGCGCGGCGCCGATTTCGAATCCACAATCCCCTCCTGCGATCTCGTCGCCAAAATGATCCTAGACTCCGGCGGCGGCGAACTCATCGGCGACGCCGTCGACGTCGTCTCCAAACCGATGGATCAGGCTCCCGTGCTTCTGCACGTTTCCGAAGTGCACCGCATCCTCGGCGGCAATCTCGATGCCGGAGAAATCTTCCGGCTGCTCAAGCGGCTGGGCTTCACATTGATTCCCGAGGGCCAGAGAGACGCGGAATTCCGCGTTCATATTCCCAGCTGGCGCCTCGATGTCGAGCGCGAGATCGATCTCATCGAAGAAATCGCCCGCCTGCACGGCTACGACAAGTTCGAAAACACTCTGCCGGCCTACAGCGGAGCCGTTGTCGAACTGCCGCACGCGGCCGCGGACGCAGTTTTTCGCCGGCGCGCCCTCGCCCTCGGCTACAACGAGGCTCTCTCCTTGACCTTCATTTCCCACGCGGATGCGGAGAAGTTCTCTCCCGCGGGGAAGGTCCTGGAACTCGAGAATCCCCTCAGCGAAGAAGCTTCCGTCATGCGCACGTCCCTGGTGCCCGGGATGCTTGACATGCTGGCCTGGAATTTAAATCGCGACGTCTCCGAAGCCCGCCTGTTCGAGATCGGCAGCACTTATCAGCTTGCCAGCGGCGAACGCGAAGAACCGAAGCAGGCCTGCCTGGGCGCCACGGCCGCGGCCGTGCGCAGCGCGCTCACGCTTGGGGGCACTCTCGACGTGAGCCAAGGCGAGCACGCGAGCGCCGCTGAAACGTTCCGCGCCTTCAAGGGCGACGTGGAAAACCTGCTCGCTGCCTTTGCCGGTGACGCGACTTACGACCAGGAAGCGGCGGATTATTTCCATCCCGGCCGCAGCGCCCGGGCACGAGTGGACGGCGCAGTCGTCGCCCAGTTCGGCCAGATTCATCCCCAGGTCGCAGCAGTGCGCAAGCTGCGCCAAAATGTGTTCCTGGCCGAATTCGATATGCAGCAGCTTTACCAACTTGGGCTGCGGCCCGTACGCTTCTCCCCACTCGCAAAATATCCCGCAGTCGAGCGCGACTTCTCATTCATCTTTGCCGATGACGTCACCTTCGGCCAGATGCAGAAAGCAGTTGCCGACGCTGGAATCACAGGACTGCGCGAATTCCGTCCTGTAGAAATTTTCCGCGGCGGAGCCATCTCCGCGGGCAATTACTCCGCCCTTCTGCGGGCCCGTTTTCAATCCGCCGACCGCACCCTGCGCGAAGATGAAATCGCCCAATGGTCCGCAAAAATCGTTGCAGTACTCACCGCACTCGGCGGAGTGCAAAGAGCCTGAGCCCAACCCACCGCAAAGAAGCTATCATTTTCCCTGGTTCTCGCCTGCCGGAACCAGCACTGACCGGTCCATCTCCCGCACGCTTCGCAACCCGCTCAGACCCATCGTGATATCAAGGTCTGCCAGAAAATTCTCTACCACATCGCGCACTCCCTGCTCCCCCGCAATCGCCAGTCCCCACACATAAAGCCGCGCCAGCAGCACCGCGCGAGCGCCCAGCGCCAGCGCCTTGATCGCGTCCGCCCCGTACCGGATTCCGCTATCGAATAAAATCGGAATCCGTCCCTGGACCGCCTCCACCACGGCCGGCAGCGCATCCAGAGCCGCAATCGCGCCATCCACTTGCCGCCCACCGTGGTTCGAAACGATGATCGCGTCCGCCCCATGATCCACCGCCGACTGGGCATCCTCCGGATGCAAAATTCCCTTCAGCACCATCGGCAGCCGCGCCTGCGCGCGCAGCCAGTCCATATCCTTCCAGGTCAGCGCCGTATTCGAAAACAAGCTTGCCCACAGCCGAATCGCCGCCACCGGATCCGCCTGCGGCGCCTGCGCCAGCCGGGAGCAAAACACAGGGTCAGTAAAATAATTTGCCAGCCCGTGTCCCAGCAGAAATGGCAAATACGGATGCCGCAAATCCCGCTCCCGCCATCCCAGGATCGCCGTGTCCAATGTAACTACAAGCGAGCTGTAGCCGGATTTCTCCGCCCGCTCGAGCAGGCTCGCGGTCAACTCGTGATCCTTGCCCCAGTACAGCTGAAACCAATGCGGTGCCGCGCCCATGGCCTGTCCGATTTCTTCGACCGGCCGCGACGAAACCGTGCTCACCACGAAAGGAATGCCCATCCCGGCCGCAGCCCGCCCCACGGCAATCTCCGCCTCCGGATGAATAATGTTCTGCACTCCCACCGGCCCCAGCAATAGCGGCGCCGGCAACTGATGTCCCAATAGTTCGACGGTGAGATCGCGCTGCGAAACATCTCGCAGCATGCGTGGCACAATCCGCCATCGCTCAAAGGCCGCCAGATTCGCCCGCGCCGTCCGTTCCCCCGACGCGCTACCCGCCACGTAGTCGTAGGCTTGCGGCGTCAGCACTTCCGCAGCCTTCTTCTCCAACTCCGCGACCGGAATCGGCACCGACAATTTCTTTCCCGCGAGTCCCAGTTGATAGATCGCAAGCTGCCGCTGCATGCCGAGGCTCACCGCGTTTGGATTGGGCACTCCGTGCGGACAATCGGGCATAAGTTTCCTTGAGTTTGAGGTGAAGGCGCGCATCATTGTATATGGAGAGAACGAATAGAAAGCCGGTTTCTAAGAGAGCTTTTAGTTTGGCCGGTTCACGCTTTTCCCCTGGCTGCCGATAAGCAACCCTGTGGGAGACTTTTCTTCAGGACAAGCTGCCGCGCCTGCCCCCGAGCGCCATAACGCGGCTTTTCGCTATGTAGCGCGGCAACCCATCTTTGACCGCCAGCAGAAGGTTTTTGGCTACGAACTCCTGTTCCGTGACGGCCTGCAGAACGCCTTTTCCGGCGATGCTGACGAAGCCTCTCGCGCCACACTCGATCGCTCGCTCCTGATGGGACTCGATGTTTTGTGCGACGGCCGCCATGCCTTTGTAAACTGCACCCGCGACACTCTCCTCAAAGGATTGGTCACTCTCCTGCCCCCCGCCTCGACCGTGGTCGAGATCCTGGAGACGGTTCCTCCCGATCCCGACGTTTTCGCCGCCTGTCGTGCTCTCAAGCAGGCTGGCTACCTTATTGCCCTCGACGACTTCGTGACCGGTGATCCCCGCGAATCGCTCGCGGAAGTCACCGACATCGTAAAGGTCGAAATGCAGCTGACCAGCGAAGACCAGCGCGCCGAACTGATCCGCAAATTCGGTCCCTGGCGCTGCCACATGCTCGCCGAAAAAGTCGAGACCCAAAACGAATTTCTCCGCGCCCGCGATCAGGGTTTCGTCTATTTCCAGGGCTACTTTTTCCGCCGCCCGGAAATGATGAGCACCCACGACCTGCCTGCCAACAAAATGAATTATTTGCGCATGCTGCAGGAAGTCTCCCGCGACGAACTCGACGTCCGCGCGCTCGAAAAGCTCATCAAGGCCGAAGCCTCCGTCTGCTACCGCCTGCTGCGCTATCTCAATTCCGCCGTCTTCGCCATGAACAACGAAATCCATTCCGTTCGCCACGCCATGTCGATGCTGGGCGAGCGCGCCGTCCGCAAGTGGGTGCGCCTCGTCGCCGCCGTGGGCGCCGGACAAGACAACACCAGCGATCTCGTCCTCTCCGCCCTCGTACGCGGCCGCTTCGGCGAACTCCTCTCCCCCCATGTTGCCCACGGCGATTCCGACCTCTTCCTCATCGGCCTGTTGTCCTTGATCGATGTCATGCTGGAAATGCCCATGGCCGAGGTCCTCGAAAAAATCCCGCTCGAGTCCGCCACCAAGTCCGTGCTCCTCGGCCAGCCCAGCCCGCTTCGGCCCATTTACCAGTTGATGCTCGCGCACGAAAGCGGAGAATGGGCCGCCGCCGCCCAGCTCAGCGAAGCCTTGCAGCTCGATCCCGAGCAGGTCGCCCTGCATTATTGGCAGGCGCAGCAGTGGGCGCGCGACCTATCCCTCGCCTACTAGAGTCCCCACCACACCCTTCCAGACATGGCCTCCTGTGCAAAATCCGCCCCGACCGCCCTCTTGCGCCCAGCCCCAAAGACGAGTACCATGGGTTTGTTCTCGTTTAGGCCTCGTTCCCGCGCAGGCCTTCCGCGCCAGCCGTTCCGAGGCGGCGCCTGACGGATCCGATAAACGGAAAATCGATACTACGTTAAAGATTTGAAGTCTTCATTCGTCGAAGAGTGGTTCGTTTCAGAGGTGGGGTTCGTTCCACAGTGTGTTCCGCCGTTATCCGCATGTGCGTTGTAGTAACGAGTGTGCCGGGCGGAGCTGTGCTCGGATTACGCCCAGGCCAATGGGAACTTTGAATTCCGTAACAACTTTGCAATTCGTGTGAGAGGACTATGAACGCAGGACCAGGAAAATCCTCCGGTGGCGGAGGAGGCAGAAGACGGCGTCGCGGACGCCGCCAGCATAACCAGCGCGGCCATCGCGGCCCCGGGCAGGGCTTGAGTCGCGAAAACAAAGACGGCATCTACACCGCGCCCATGGACCACAGCTATCGCGCCGCTCTGGCCGGAAACAATAACAACGGCCATAAAGCCGGACGCCAGCGCCCCGGCTTCGCCACCCAATATCCGCAGCCCGAGCCCGAGCCAGTTCCCGCCGGCGAAGAAGCCAATTCCCGCATCTTCGCTTTCATTGAAGATCTCTTCTTCATGGCCAAGATTCAGGAGACAGCCCGCAAGCTCAATGTCAAAGTCGAGTTCGTCAAGACCGACAAAGACATGGCCGACAAGCTGCTGCAGAATGGCGAAGAGAAGCCCTCGCTCATCATCTTCGACCTGAACAATGCCAACGCGAGGCCACTGACCCTGATTCCCAAGCTCAAGAGCAAGCTGAAAAAGGGAACCTCGATCATCGGTTTCCTGTCCCATGTCCAGGGAGACCTCAAGCAGAAGGCGCACGAAGTGGGCTGCGACATGGTGCTGCCGCGCTCAGCTTTCTCACAGAATCTTCCGCAGTTGCTGCGCCGCCACGGCGCTCCGGAAGACGCCGAACCGTTGGTGCAATAGTTTTTTTTCGGGATCTGCCCGTCACGGCGCAGAGGGAGGCCAAGGAAGGCTCGGAAACGGTGCCTTCGTGAACCCTCGTGGCCTTTGTGGTTTAAGAATTGAGCACCTCTGCGCCCACTCCCAAAATTGACGCCGTCCAACTCCCGCACCTAGAATCGATAGGAAGTCGACCTTGTCCTTACAACCGTTTCTCACCCATGCCACTTTACGAATATCAGTGCAAGAAGTGCGGTCATCGCTTCGAAAAAATCCAGAAGTTTTCTGACCACCCCGTAAAAAAGTGCCCCCAATGTGGCGGCGCGGTCGAGCAGGTGATCTCCGCCCCCGCCGTCCAGTTTAAAGGATCCGGCTGGTACGTCACCGACTACGCCAGGAAATCGCACACCTCCGCGTCCTCGGACAGCGGCAGCAAAGACAAGGACAGGGACAAGGATAAAGATACGAAGGAATCCAAGAAGGACGACAAGAAGCCGGAAAGCTCCTCGAAAGAGACCACCAAGAAGGCCGACAAGCACAAGTAGGCGGGATCTATCTACGCCGCGTCGGCTGACCGATTGCAGGGATCCTTCGCTCGGCTAAGGATGACAAGCTGTACTGGACGTTAATCCTGCGGGACGACAGCTCTGCCCATTGATCACTGGCCCCTTAACCCCTGACCCCTGCTACTTCATCTCCCTCTCAAAATGCTCCACAATCATCGTGAACAGATGCACTCTCGCGTCTTTCCCCGCAATGCTATGGGTCTTGTTCGGATAGATCATCAGCCGGACTTTCTTTCCCGCATTGATGAGCGCAGCGATCATCTGAACGCTGTTCTGAAAGTGCACGTTATCGTCGCTCGTTCCATGCACCAGCAGCAGCGCCCCATGTAGCTTGTCGGCGACCTTGCTCACATCGGACTGCTCGTATCCTTCCTTGTCATCCTTGAGCAGTCCGAAGTAGCGCTCCATGTATATTGAGTCGTAGTTGCGCGCGTCGGTCACCGGAGCCACGGCTACTCCGGCGCGAAACCGCTCCGAATGCGTCATCGCATACAGCGTCATCGAGCCGCCATTCGACCATCCCCAGATCGCAACTCGATCGTTATCCAGCTGCGGATACTCCTGCAGCAACTGATCCAGCGCCGTCAGTTGATCCTTCAACTCCACCGCGCCGAACTCGTGCCGGATAGCGGTCTGAAAATTCTTGTCCCGCCCCGGCGTGCCGCGATTATCCACCGCGAAAATCGCGAATCCCTTGCGCGCCAGAATTTCATCAAACGCGCTCGGTACCCCCTTCATCACCATCTGCGCCGCCGGTCCTCCATAAATATTGATGATCAGCGGAATTTTCGCGCCCGCTGGAGCATCGGGCGGAAGCAATAGTCGCCCATACAGAACCGTCCCATCCTCTGCCTTGAACTCCATATATTTCGGCGCCCGCACCCCATACTCCGCAATCTCGTCTCTTGCCTTCCACACCGGACTGCACGATCCTCCTACGGCGCACAACGTAATGCTGGGGGATGCATGCGGCCCGGAATACATATGCGTGTAGTGCGTGCCGTCGTCGCTGAAGTTGGCCATGTGCTCGCCTTCTTCGGTGGTCAGCGCCTTGAGTTCTGACCCATCCAACCGCACCGAAAATATCTGCGTCTGCCGCGGATCATCCTTGTTCGCTGAAAAAAACACCGTCCCTGCCTTCTCATTCACTCCATCAATTCCCAGCACCTCGTATTCGCCTTTTTCCAGCTCCCGCTCCAGCTTCGCATCGGCCGCCATCGGATTCTGGTTGTCATAGCTATAGAGATAAATATGCATGTTGCCGTCGCGCCAGCTCGGCCACAGGATTTGCGGCTTCGTCTGCAAAAACCGCACCTCCGCGTTATCAAACTCAAACCATGCTCCCGGCTCCGACTCGCTCAGCACAATCCGCGACTTCCCCGTCTTCGCATCCACGAAGTACAAATCCAGCTTGTCCTGGGTCCGGTTCAACAACTCCGCCCAGATCACGCCGTCGCGCACCCAGCCGAATCGCGGGATATACGTATCCTCATCGTTGGTCAGCGAAAGCCAGCGCACCTTTCCCTTATCCGCGTCCACCATCCCCAGCTTCACCACCGGATTCGGATCGCCCACCTCCGGATACTTCTGCGCATCCACCGTGGGATGCTGCTGCATCCAGTCGGTGATCGGATAGGTCGGCACCTTAGTCTCATCCATATGCAGGAAGACGATTTCTTTGCTGTTGGGCGACCAGAAATAATTGCTGCGCACCGCCAATTCCTCCGCGTAGACCCAATCGATGTCCCCGTTCAGAAGATTGTCGCTCTTGTCCTTAGTCAGCTGCTTTTCCGTGCTGCCGCTCACCGGATGCACGAACAGATTGTGCTGGCGCACATACGCCACGCGCTTTCCATCCGGCGAAAACTTCGGATCTCCACTCGGTTCCGCTGCCGACGTGAACTGCACTCCGGTCTGCGTTCCCAGGTCATACAGCCACAACTGTCCGCGTGAATCGAACAACAGATGCTTCGAATCCGGCGCCCACCCATAGGCCGCCACGTGGTAGCGCGTCAGCCGCTCCTTTTCCCGCTCGTTCTTGACCTTGTTTACATCCGGATCGAGCGACGCCAGTTTGTCCGCGCTCACCAGAACTTTCTTCTCTCCCGTCGCCACGTCCACACACCACAACTCGCCCTTCTCTCCCGTTTCGTCGCGTTGCACGTAGGAAAGCCGGCTTCCATCCGGACTCCACTCGATCGTTTCAGGACCGCGCCCGGTCAGCCCTCCGGGCTGAAATAGCGTGTCGACAGTCAGCGGTTTGGTAGGCGCATTCTGCGCAGTGAGCAGCTCGCAGCCAAGAACGCTGAATAGTGCAATCAGGACAAGGCAATAGAAAGCAGTAAACTGTCGTTTCACCAGTCAACCTCGCAGGAAAGGTAGTAAAAAGGACTCCGAGCGAACGAAGCAGTGTAACACCGCACCGCCCTGCGCCTGCACCCAGCGCAAACGCCCGCATCGGATTGTTTTGTTTCGAGTTTCCTCTGTGTTCCGCTGTGTCCCCTGTGTTCAAACTTTTCCTTGGGACGCTTAAAACCGCGCCAAATCGCGCTCCCCCGCATGTTAGAATCATTACAGCCGGATGCTCCCAGAAATCGAAAATCTGCTGAAACTGCAAGATGCGGACAAGGAAATCCGCCGTCTGCAGGACGAAATCGCAGAACTCCCTAAGCGCGTTGCCGCCATCGAGCAAAAGCTGGCCGGCACCAAGGCTGAACTGGAAAAGGCTCAGGCCGCCATCAAGGCCGACGAAGCTTCCCGCCGCAAGTACGACACCGCCATCTCCGACCTGCGCGGCAAAATCTCGAAATACCGCGACCAGTCCTTAGACGTAAAGACGAACGATCAGTACAAGGCCCTGCTGCACGAGATCCAGTTCGCCGAAAAAGAAATCGGCGCGAACGAAGACAAGATTCTGGAGTTGATGGTCAACGCCGACGCGCGCGAAAAAGAAGTCAAGGCCGCGCAAGCCGAACTAAAAGCCGAAGCCGCAGAAATTGAAAAAGAAAAGGAAGCAGCCCGCCAGCGCACCGCCGAAGACGAAAAGCTCCTCGCCGAATGGCGCGGCAAGCGCGACCAACTCCGCTCCAGCGTCGATGAAAATCTGCTCCGCCACTACGAACGCGTTTCCAAATTCCGCGGCAGCGGCATTTCCGAGGTTCGCAACCAGAAATGCATGGCCTGCCAGGTCATGCTGCGCCCGCAAACCTATAACGACGTCCGCTCCGGCAAAGAGACCGTGGTCTGCGACTCTTGCCAGCGCATCCTTTATTTCAATCCCGCCGACGAACTCGTCGACCAGTTACCCACGTTGCACCGCCCCAAGCGGCATCATCCCAAGATCGACGCTCCGCAAGCCTGGTACTACCGCCCGGAATTTGCCGCCGACGGCGAAGTTTTTCTCTGCCTCACCAATGCTAACGGCCAAGCCAGCCGCCGCGTCTACGACATTCACACCGGTCGTCTCCTTGGCGATATCCTGCTCCGCGAAGGCGACTACCGTCAGGCTTTCCCGGAAGACATCACCGGAGCCACTCGCCTCAACGGCGGCTGGAGCGAAGAAGAACTCGACGGCTTCGGCGCCGAACTCCCCATGGTGATCCTCGACTCCCTCAATGCCGATCTCGACCTAGCCCGCCACGAAGCCTCCTCCGGATCCCACGCCAAACCCGCCGTCCCCGCCGCCCCCACCGAACAAGCCGCCAGCTAAGGGGCCCCCAGCGCCGTTTTCCGGCCCATCACACACTTTCCGGTAGTGGTGCCGGTTCGCATCAAACGGCACCAGTACCCACTCTCCACCTTCATTGACTTGCCCCCGCATCCCGCCTAACATTCATCGATCTTCTCCCCAACGACCGGATTTACCCATGATCGGCCGGACTATCTCGCACTACCGCATCCTTGAAAAGCTAGGCGGCGGTGGCATGGGTGTCGTCTACAAGGCCGAGGACACCCGGCTTCATCGCTTCGTTGCCCTCAAATTTTTGCCCGAGAAAGTCGCCCAGGATCCTCAAGCACTGGCCCGTTTCCAGCGCGAGGCCCAGGCCGCATCCGCGCTCAACCATCCCAACATCTGCACCATTCACGATATCGCCGAGGAAGGCGGCCTGGCCTTCATTGCCATGGAATACCTCGAGGGCCTAACGCTCAAGCATCGCATCGCGGGCCGTCCCATCGAGACCGAAACCCTGCTCCCGCTCGCCATCGAAATCGCCGATGCCCTTGACGCCGCCCACTGCAAAGGCATCGTCCACCGTGACATCAAGCCCGCAAATATCTTTGTCACCAAGCGGGGTCACGCCAAAATTCTCGATTTCGGTTTGGCCAAAGTGGTTGCGTCGGCAAGTTCGAGTGGCGGGCCAGACGCATTGTCCCAGGAAACGATCGAATCCAGTGCCGATCATTTGACCAGCCCAGGCTCGGCTCTCGGCACGGTTGCCTACATGTCCCCAGAGCAAGTGCGAGCCAAAGAACTCGACCCGCGCACCGACTTGTTTTCCTTTGGCGCAGTTCTTTACGAGATGGCCACCGGCTCCTTGCCTTTTCGCGGCGAAAGCTCTGGCGTGATCTATCACGCCATCCTCGAGCGCGATCCGCTTCCACCCCTCCGCCTCAATCCCGATCTCCCTCCCAAGCTCGAGGACATCATCGTCAAGGCGCTGGAGAAAGATCGCACCCTCCGCTACCAGAGCGCCGCCGAGATGCACACCGACCTGCAGCGCTTGAGACGCGACAGCGAGTCCGGACGCAGGACGAGCCTGGAGGATACGGGCAGGGCAGAAACTTCCAGATCCTCTCCGTCCAGCCAGGAATCTGGACGCCGTGGCAGCCCTTCAAAATCGGCCGAGCAAGGCTCCGCGCCGCAGGTACTTGCCACGCCGCGCCCATCCGCCAGCGCCGCCTCGTCGGATCATTCGGCGATCCACAGAAGCGGCACGATCGCAGCCGTCCTGTTGGTCCTGGTAGCCGTCGCCGCCGGGCTCTGGTGGCGTTCCCACCAGCCTCCCAAGCTGAGCGAACGCGATACTCTCGTCCTTGCCGATTTCAACAATGCCACCGGCGAGCCGGTATTCGATGAGACCTTGAAACAGGCGCTCCGCGTTCAACTGGAGCAGTCGCCGTTCCTGAATGTGCTCTCCGATCAAAAGGTGAGCCAGGAACTCAAGTTCATGGGCCGGAGTGCGGATACCCGTTTGACTCCCGATCTGGCGCGGGAAGTCTGCCAGCGCTCCCAGAGCAAGGTGGTTCTGAATGGTTCCATTGCCAGCCTGGGCCGGCACTATGCCATTGCGCTCGAGGCCCAGGAATGCCAAACCGGCGACTCACTCGGCGGCGAGCAGATTGAGGCGGCCAGCCGTGAGGAAGTCCTCAACGCTCTCGGTGCGGCCTCCACCCGGCTGCGCAAGAAACTCGGCGAGTCGCTCGCCTCGGTGCAAAAATACGACACGCACATCGAGCAGGCGACCACCCCCTCTCTCGATGCTCTCCAGGCGTACAGCGCAGGCATCAAGGCTCACAGTCAGACCGGGGACATAGAAGCCATTCCATTTTTCAAGCGCGCCATTGAATTGGATCCGAACTTTGCTATGGCTTATGCGCGCTTGGGCAATAGCTATTGGAATCAAAGCCAGCCGGCGCTAGCCACTGAGAACGTACAGAAAGCCTACGAGCTGCGCGACCGCGTTTCCGAGCGCGAAAGGTTTTACATCGATGCGCATTATTACGATCTGGTGCTGGGCGATGAATCCAAAGCCATGCAAGTCTACGAGCTCTGGCAGCAAACCTATCCCAGCGACGTCGTTCCCTACTCCAACCTCATGGTCATCTATAAGAGCATGGGCCAGATCGACAAGGCATTAAACATTGCCCTGGAGCAGCTGCGCATGCAGCCGGAGTCGCCAATCGCCCACGGCAATGTCGCCTCCACCTACCGCGGTCTGAATCGCTTCGAAGATTCCAAGCGCACGCTCGACGATGCCGACGCCCGCCACCTGGACACCGATCAGCTCATGATGAATCGCTATCTGCTGGCATTTCTCGCTGACGACGCCGGCCAAATGCTGCGCGTGTTGACTACCGCCGCTGGTAAGCCGGGAGAGGCCGATGTCGCTTTTAGTTTGCAGAGCGACACCGAGGCGTTTCATGGACGATTCAATCGCGCGGCGGAATGGATGCGGCGCGCCATCGATGCCTCCCGCAGCAATGGCGATCTTGAGACCGCCGCGAGCTATTCCATCGACAGCGCGCTGGAGGAAGCCGAGGGCGGCAGCATCGATCGCGCTCGCCGCGACATCGCCGCCGGCCTGGCGCTCGCTACGGACCGCGATATCTCAGGTGGACGCGGCTTTGGCGCTGTCGCGAACCGGGGATATAACCCGGGCTCACGCCCTGGTTGAAGCGCTGCGCAAGGATCATCCCTCCGACACGTTGCTCAATAATTACTGGCTGCCCACCATCGAAGCCAGTCTCGCCCTCCAGCAGAAAAATCAGGCTCGCGCCCTCGATCAACTGCAAACCGCGGTGCCCTATGAACTCTCCACTGGCCTCTGGGGATTTCTCATGTATGCGCCTTACCTGCGGGGTCAAGCGTATCTGATGGCAAAAGATCCGAAACCAGCCGCCGCCGAGTTCCAGAAAATTCTCGATGACCGCGGCTTGGTCGTGAACCGGATACTCGGATCGCTGGCGCATCTCGGCCTCGGCCGGGCGTACGTCTTAGCCGGCGACCAGCAAAAAGCGCGCGCCGCCTATCAGGATTTTCTGGCGTTGTGGAAAGACGCCGACCCCGACATCCCCATCCTCGAGCAAGCCAAAGCCGAGTACGCAAGATTGCAGTAGATCAATGCCGTGCCCTGTTTTGAAAGGGCGCGGCTTCCAGCCGCGCCGTAAGTGCAGCAAAATAAATTGCGGCTTTAGCCGCTGAGGCAAATTGCCACTTAAAACAATCTCACTGCCTTAGCTTGCTGCACTGCCGAAATCTCGCGTAACCTCGTCAGCACCGCGTCCGGCACCTGCCCGTCCACGTGCACCACCGCAATCGCCTCCCGCGGCTGATTCGACTTTTCCACGCCTCGCCGTCCCAACGAGAAATCCGCGATGTTGATGGACTCCTCTCCCAAAATCGTCCCCACCTTCCCGATCACGCCCGGCACGTCGCGGTTCCGCAGGTAAATCAGATTGCGCTCCAGCGGAGCCTCCACATCGATCCCATCCACGTGCAGCAGCCGCGGAGCGTCCCCATGCAACACCGCTCCTTTGACCAGGTGTTCCTCCGTTGCAGTTTTCAGAAAAATCGACAGCACGCTCCCCGCGCCACCGGTCGAGCCCTTAACCTTGTGCGACTCCAGTACGCGCAACCCGCGATCATGCGCGATGGTCGCCGCATTCACCAGATTCGCTTTCTCCTCCAGCGCCTGGTTTAGAATCCCTTTGATCGCCCCATTGCGAATCAATTCCGTCTTCCACTCGGCAATGCGCCCGCCGTAACGAATCGAAATTTCTTCCAGCGATCCTTCCGACACCTGCGCCAGAAACGCTCCCATCCGCTCTGCCAGCACGATGTAAGGCTGCATCGCCGCATATTCTTCCGCTGAAACCGAGGGCACATTCACCGCATTCTGAATGACTCCATGCTTTAAATATTCTTTGACCTGCTGCGCGATCTGCACTCCCACCGCTTCTTGCGCCTCGGCCGTCGATCCGCCGACATGCGGCGTGAGCACCACATTCGTCAGCGCCAGCAGAGGCGAATTCTTCGGGGGCTCTTCGACAAACACATCAATCGCTGCCGCCGCCACGTGCCCGTTCTGCAAAGCCTGTGCTAAATCCGCCTCATTCACCAGTTCCCCGCGCGCGCAGTTCACCAGCCGCACGCCCTTCTTCATCTTCGCGATGGACGCCTCGTTGATCATCCCCGTCGTCTGTGGCGTGAGCCCAACATGCAGTGTGATGTAATCCGCCGCCGCGTACACTTCTTCCAGCCCCGCCAGCCGAATGCTCTGTTCCTTCGCCACCGCCACCGACACAAACGGATCGTGCCCGATCAATTCCATCCCAAACGCTCGCGCCCGCCGCGCCACTTCCATCCCGATTCGTCCCAGCCCGATGATCCCCAGCATCTTCCCGCGCAGTTCCGTGCCCTGCAGGGATTTTTTCTCCCACTTGCCCGCGTGCATCAGCGCATCCGCCCGGCACAGATGCCGTGCCATCGCCAGCATCATCCCCAGCGTCTGCTCGGCAACGGCGACGGCGTTGGCCCCGGGAGTATTCATCACCGCGATGCCCTTGTGCGTGGCCGCTTCCAGATCGATGTTGTCCACGCCCACCCCCGCCCGCCCGATCACGCGCAGCTTGTTCGCATGCTCCAGCAGCTTGGCGTCGGCCTGCACCGCCGAGCGCACAATCAGCGCATCCGCCGACTCCAGTTGCTCCGCCAATTTCCCGTCGAGTTGATCGGACGTCAGCACAATCCACCCGGGCTCCTGCAACTGCGCCACCGCCGACGCCGAGATCTTTTCCGCCACAATGATTTTCACGAAGTTCGCAGTCCTTCTTTCGGTCGACCGTTTGGAGAGGTAGATAAAACCAGTATGTGAAGACGCCGCCCTAGCCTGCGCTGAGCGAAGTCAAAGTCGAAGAAACTGTCCGCCGGCCGCAGGCTACAACGCCGACGCCACGGCCTCCGTGCACCGCGCGTAGACTTCTTGCGCCGCCCGTACCGCCGCGCCATATTCGACATCTTTGCCAGTCACGCGCGCCAGCACATGTTCCAGCGCTCCCAGAATCCCAATCGTATCGAGGTAATCGTAGTACCCGATATGCGCCACGCGAAACAACTTCCCCTTCATCTCGCCCTGTCCATTGGCCACGACCGCGTCAAACGATTCCCGGAACTCCTTCACGATCTTCCCGGAGTCCACGCCTTCCGGCGAGCAGATCGCGGTCAGCGCCGCCGCCGGAGCAGACGCATACAACTTCAATCCCAAGGCCTTTGCTCCCGCCCGCGTCATCTCCGCGCAAAACTCGGCGTTGTTGACCAGTTCCTCGCGTCCCTTCGCCAGATCGCCTTTGCCCATGCCGCGCACAAACTGCAGCGCCGCGTCCAGCGCGGCAAACAGCGATGTCGCCGGCGTGTATGCCGTTTCCCCCTTCGCCGCCGACTTCCGTTCCTTACGCAGATCGAAGTAATACCGCGGAGAAGTGGTCGTATCCATCCGCTTCCACGCCCGCTCGCTCACTGCACAATAAGCCAGCCCCGGCGGCATCATCAGCGCCTTCTGCGATCCGCCAATGATCACGTCCACGCCCCAACCATCGACATCGAGATGCGTTGTGCCCAGCCCGGTGATCGCATCCACCACCAGCAGCGTGTCGTCGCCCAGGCCGCGCACGATCCTGGCAATCCCTTGCACATCATGCCGCGCCCCGGTGGAACTCTCGGTCGCCTGCACAAACACGGCGCGTACATCACGCGTCACCTTACTTCGAACCTCATCCAGCGAAAACGTCTGACCATACGGAACGCTCAGCACGTCCACATTGCACCCGAACGCTTTTGCCAGCCCGGTCCAGCGCTCGCCAAATTTTCCCGCCGTCAGCACCAGCACCTTGTCCCCAGGCGACGTGAGATTCGATACCGATGCCTCCATCACGCCCGTGCCCGAACAAGCCAGTACCAGCACATCATTCTTCGTGCCGACGAATTCCTTCATGTCGTCCAGCACGCGCTGGAACAGCGCCTTGAAATCCGCCGTCCGATGATGCGCGGTGAACGCAGCCATCGCCGTCTGCGCCGCCGGCAGCAGCGGCGTCGGCCCAGGTGTAAATAGACGATTCTTATGCAACATAGGCAGAGTCCTTATGAGGGGAGTAGCTCACTAGTTTACCGGAAACCACGCGGGGTGCCCCACCCTCGTCGCGCCTTCGGCGGCAGCGTGGAGATTTTGACTTTTTACTGAAATCATCGTGTGGGGAACCAGGAGCAGAAAATCGCCGTGGTAGAGCGGCCCTTCAGGGCCGCGTGGACGAATAGGAAATACCCCGGGCTTTAGCCCACGGGGGTCACCATCTATAATTCCTCCTATGCCCCTGGTCGACCAAATCCAGAAAGACATCGTCACCGCCATGAAGGCGAAGGACGAAGCCCGCCTCTCTTGCCTGCGCATGGTCAAGAGCGCCCTGCAGCTCAGGACCGTCGAAAAAATGTCGCCGCTCGACGACAAAGAGTCTCAGGCCGTCCTCTCCACGCTGATCAAGCAGCGCAAAGAATCGATCGAGCAATTCACCAAGGGCGGACGCCAGGAGATGGCCGACAAAGAAGCCGCCGAGATCACCGTCATCGAAAGCTACCTGCCCAAAGCCGCCAGCGAATCCGACATCGCCGCCGGAGTAAAAGCCACCATCGCCGAAATGGGCGCTCCCACAATGAAGGAAATGGGCACCGTCATGAAGAACGCCATGGCAAGATTCAGCGCCGCCGGCATGCGCGTGGACGGGAAGATGGTCAGCGAGATTGTGAAGAAGGAATTAGCAGGGAAGTAGCGGGCTTGTGTTTGTAGCTGCGGATCGAGTTATTGGGATGATTGCCGTCAAGAGGTCAGTCTGTGAATATCGCCGCATTATTGGCGCTGATAGTGATTCTGCTCTTTCTTGTGTGGTGTGAGCTCGGCAAGATCAACAGCCGACTGAAAGAAAGGTTTCCCACCGAGAAAGAACAGGATTACGAGTGGTCCCAAAAGGACCCTATGGGCCACTGGGAGGCGCATAAACACGACCACGATCAGAAGGAATAAAACCTAACAGGCTTAGTTCCATGCACTGCGTCCTTGACCTAGATTTAGATTTCTTCGTGTCACCTGCCGCCCAGAACCGCGAGGGTAGGGGTCGGCTTCCAGAGCATTCCTTCTCAGTCGCGAGCCCCGACGATGCAAGGCGGTTCCTAGAACGCTCATGTCATCTCAGCACATCTGCCCGCATACCTGGGCGAGGTTTTTCCTGCCACAAGGACTCGTTCAAGGTCTGGCGTCGTTGGATTGCGGACGGGATACTCGAGGCCCCATTCGAAATCGCTCACGTCGACGCGCATTCGGATCTCGGCTGCAGTAGCTGGATTTACCTGCTCTCGGACCTGCTCGCAAAACCGGCAGACAAAAGGGCCCAGCCGAAGTTTGGTAAGAGCTACCTCAACTCAGCCAATTACCTGCTCTACGCGATCGCAAATCATTGGGTTAGCCGACTTACCTACATCTACCCGGCGGCGCGCGGGGAATCGCCCAGTGGTGTCCCGGACGACCTGCCGGACTACGTCTTCCATAATGAAGATCCACACTCTGGTCGGATTCAACTGCGGTGCTACAGTACCAAGGACCTCAGGAGCGGCATCATGACGCAACCTCTCCGCGTCGAGGACCCGGTTTCCTTTTCCTACATGCGTTCAGCCCAATTTACGACCAAGGGAATTACGCACATCGTTGTGGCTCAATCGCGCAGTTATACGCCAAGGTCCGCGGACCGTTTATTGCCTGTCATCGCAGAATATTTCAACGCGACGTGATGATGCGGGTTTACTTGCTCCTCTGCAACTCCCGATACGCCTCGCTCTTCGACACCCCCCGCTCTTTCGCCACTTTCTTCAGCGCGGCTTTCTCGTCGACTTTTTCTTCTGCCATGATCTGCTCTACGCGTTGCCTCACCGACAAACGGCGGGCGGGGTCGCGCGCCTCCACACGAGCATCGTTCTCTTCGGCTTTGCCGATCAGGAGCGTGATCTCGCCTTTTACTGCCTCGCGCGCCTTCAAGTTTTCCAGCACTTCGGCGGCGCGACCGCGGAGGAATTCTTCGTGCAGCTTGGTCACTTCGCGCGCGACCACCACATGGCGGGCATCTCCTAGAACCTTGACAACATCGGTGAGCGCTTCGACAATGCGATGCGGAGCCTCATAAAAAACCTGCGTCCGCGGAGAAGTCTTTACCGCCTCCAGGGCCGCCCGCCGTTCGCCGCGCTTGGCCGGCAAGAATCCGCTGAAGCGAAACGAATCGGTAGGCAGGCCGCTGGCCACCAGCGCCGCCAGAAACGCCGACGCTCCCGGCACCGGCACCACCGGCACATGATGCCGGATCGCCAGCGTAATCAGCCGGTACCCCGGATCCGAAATCCCCGGCATCCCCGCATCCGTCACCAGCGCCACGCTTGCGCCCTCCCGCATCTCCTTCACCAGTTCCGCCGACCGCGTCATCTCGTTGTGCTCGTGATAACTGGTCGTCCGCGTCGCGATCGCATAATGATTGAGCAGCTTCTGTGTCTGCCGCGTGTCCTCGCATGCGATCACGTCCACCTCTTTCAGCACGCGGAGCCCCCGCAGCGTGATGTCCTCCAGATTTCCAATCGGCGTCCCCACCAGATACAACGCGGGCCGCGCCAGCAATTTCGCGTCTTCCATGGCCGGAGTCTACCACCGCAGGGGATCGCGGATTTTAGATTGCAGATTTCAGGTTGAAAACAGCCCGATCTGCAATCTGAAATCTGCATTCTGAAATCGAATTTGGCGTGACCTTTCGATGGTCCGGCGCATTATGCTAATTGGATACGTCTGGAGACGCACCATGACCCCAGCCGCCTTCCGCAGAATCGCGCTCTCCCTCCCCGAAACCGAAGAGCGCCAGCACATGGAACACCCCGACTTCCGCGTTACCGGAAAAATCTTCGCCACTCTCGGCTACCCCGACAAAACCCGCGGCATGGTCAAGCTCTCACCCGAAGATCAACACAATTGTTCCAAGGACCATCCCGCCGCCTTCGTGCCGGTGAAAGGCGCCTGGGGACGCGGCGGCGCCACCAGCGTTATTCTGAAAAATGTCGACCAAGAAACTCTCACCAAAGCCATCCATGCCGCCTGGCGCAACACGGCTCTCGGACGCCTGCTAAAAAACCAAAACGCCTGATGAATCTCAAAAGGCGGCAAGCCCGCCTTCGTGTATCTTAGTGACCTTCGTGGTCATCGATCGTGAATTGCGAAGCAAGCGCAGCGGCTCCCGCGGTGCTCCCCCCGCAATTTAGTTAACTATGGTTTATATCCTGTTATATACTTACGCTAACCTTGGGAATCCTGATTCGACTTCGCCCGAATGACTGACCACAAGCCAGCCTTGAAGCCGTTGACGGCGACGCCGACCGACCTGCTGGCCGCAACCACTCCTGCCGGCGTCGTCATTACCCACGAAGACATTGATCGCGCCCACGATCGCGAGCGGGTATGGGAAACCCGCTCCCAGCGCGGCTTTTTGCCCCGCGCACGACTGCTGTGGCTGCTGATCGGCCCCGGCATCCTGGTCATGCTGGGAGAGAATGACGGGCCCAGCATGCTCGCGTACGCCGCAACCGGAGCGCGCTTCGGCATCGGATTCTTTCTTCCGTTCGTTGTACTCACCTTCCTGATGGCCTGCGTGGTGCAGGAAATGACGGTGCGCCTCGGCGCCGCTACCCATCGCGGCCATGCCGAACTCATCTTCGACCGCTTCGGGCCGTTCTGGGGATGGTTTTCCATGATCGACCTGATGGTCGGCAACTTTCTCACGCTGGTCACCGAATTCATCGCCATCCGCGCCGGCCTGGGATTTTTTGGCATTCCTCCTTTTATCTCCGTCCTCGCTGCCTGGCTCGTCCTGTTTGCGGCGCTCATGGCCCACCGTTACTGGACCTGGGAGCGGGTCACGCTTCTCGCAGCCATGTTCAATCTCGTGTTCGTGCCGGTGGCGCTGCTGACGCATCCGCACTGGCACGCCATCGGCAGCTCGCTGCTCACCTGGAAGCCGCTCCCCGGAGGACTCACGCAAGAAACCGTGCTGATCCTGCTGGCTAATATCGGAGCCACGGTCACGCCCTGGATGCTTTTCTTCCAGCAAAGCGCCATCGCCGACAAGGGATTGACCACCCACGACATCCGCTTCGGCCGCATTGATACGGTGCTGGGTGGAGCTCTGGCAGCTTTCGCTGCGCTGGCCACCATCGTCGCTACCGCTCCCTTGTTTGCCCACGGCATGGCCGCCGGCAACTTCGAAGCCGCCGAATTCGCTCAGGCTCTCCGCCCTTTCGTCGGACAATGGGGATCGGCGCTGTTCGCGCTCGGAATGTTCGAAGCCGGCATGGTTGCCGCCGTCACCATCTCAACTTCGTCGGCCTATGCCTTCGGAGAAGTCGCGCACCGCCCCCACAGCCTCAATCTCCCCTTTCGCCAGGGGAAATCTTTTTATCTGGTCCTCATTCTCGAAGCAGCTGCGGCCGCAGGGCTCGTGCTGATCCCCGGCATTCCGCTCGTCTACATCGTGCTGGTGGTGAATGTAATCGCGGTGCTGGCGATGCCGCCCGCGCTGCTGTTTCTTTACCTGCTGGTGAACGACCGCGAAATCATGGGCGACCTGGTCAGCCCGCGCTGGGCCAACGTTCTCGCCTTAGGCGTTGTACTGATTCTGATCGCCGCCGGCTTGCTGTTCGGCATCAGCGCAGTCGATCCCCACGCATTAGCCGCATTCGGAGGAAGTTAGGAAACGAAATCAGGCAGCAGCAGAATTAGAAGAACTCGACGCGAAGAAAGCAAAAGAACGTAAGCCCAGGCGGCGAAAGAAAATCTTGCAGCGCGGAAAATAATTCGATATGGAAAACGACTCCAACTCGTCCCCGGTCGACCTGAGCTCCATCGTCGCCTCCCTCGAACCCGATCAACTCATCTCCGCCAAAGAAAAACTGCACTGTCCCCGCCGTCAGCTCACGGGCACCGAAATGATTTTGTTCTGGGCATTGAGAATTTATCTCGTCTTCATGTTCGCAATCGTTCTCTACCAGGTCTTCACCACGGTCAAATAGCTTTCTTGGTGGCTCCGTGCCTCTGTGGTGAATCCCCGCCAAACGCATTACACTAATGGTTGCTGGTCCCATAACGCACGCGGTGCGCGAATTCATCCTTCCAAGGAAGACATCATGTCTGTGAATAGCTTCAACAGCCGCTCCTCTTTCAAAGTTGGAAAAAAGGAATACGAAATCTACCGCCTCGACGCGCTCGACCAACAAGGAATCTCCACCGCGCACCTGCCCTTCTCGCTCCGCATTTTGCTGGAGAATTTGCTGCGCACTGAAGACGGCCGCAACGTAAAGAAAGAAGATGTGCAGGCTCTCGCCCGGTGGAACAGCAAGTCAAAGCCCGACAAAGAAATCGCCTTCACTCCCAGCCGCGTTCTGCTGCAGGATTTCACCGGCGTCCCTTGCGTAGTCGATCTCGCCGCCATGCGCGACGCCATGCAGCAACTGGGCGGCGATCCCGCGCTTATCAATCCTCTTCAGCCAGTCGAACTGGTCATCGATCACTCCGTTCAAGTCGACGAATTCGGTACCGCCAATGCTCTTGAAGTGAATGCCCTCCTCGAATTCCAGCGCAACAAGGAGCGTTACTCGTTCCTCCGCTGGGGCCAAACCGGATTTAGAAATCTGGCCATCGTCCCGCCCGACACCGGCATCGTCCACCAGGTCAACCTTGAATATCTCGCGCGCGTCGTCTTCGTGCACGAATCCCCCGGCAAGCGCGTTGCCTACCCCGACACCCTGGTCGGCACCGACAGTCACAGTACGATGATCAACGGTTTGGGGGTTTTGGGGTGGGGAGTGGGTGGAATTGAGGCGGAGGCGGCGATGCTGGGGCAGCCGGTGTCGATGCTGATTCCGTTAGTGGTCGGGGTCAAACTGAGCGGAAGATTGCGCGAAGGGGCGACTGCTACCGATCTGGTTCTCACCGTCACCGAAATGCTGCGCAAGCATGGAGTAGTGGGGAAGTTTGTGGAGTACTTCGGGCCGGGACTGCGTGATCTGTCGTTGGCCGATCGGGCGACGATTGCCAACATGTCTCCGGAGTACGGAGCGACTTGCGGAATTTTCCCCATTGATAAAGAGACGCTGAAATATCTGCGGCTGACTGGGCGCAGTGAAGAGCAGATTGCCTTGGCTGAGGCGTATGCGCGCGAGCAAGGACTGTTTCACGACGAGAAGACTTCCGAGGCAGAGTATTCCGAGTTGCTCACGCTCGATCTCGCCAGCGTTGAGCCGAGCCTTGCCGGGCCCAAGCGTCCGCAGGATCGCGTGATCCTGTCGCAGGCCGGGGAATCGTTTCACAAGGCGCTGCCTTCGTTGATCAAGCCCAAAGCCGCGGCCAAAACCGCGCCTTCTTCTGCCGTGAACAAGACCACCACCAAAGAACGCTGGGAGCAGGAGGGCGGGAGTCCCGCTGCGATTGGCGTGGAAGATCCGAATGTGCACGAACACGTGCCCGCTTCGGTGAAAGGCGCGCTGCAGCACGGCAGCGTCGTCATCGCGGCGATCACCTCCTGCACCAACACTTCCAATCCTTCGGTGTTGATTGGCGCGGGACTGCTCGCCAAGAAAGCAGTGGACAAAGGCCTGACCGTTCCGCCGTGGGTCAAGACGTCGCTGGCTCCGGGATCGAAAGTAGTCCGCGATTATCTGGAGAAGGCGGGGTTGATGCCCTATCTCGAGAAGTTGAAATTTCATCTTGTGGGTTACGGATGCACAACCTGCATCGGAAACTCGGGGCCGCTGCCGGAAGAAGTCTCGAAGACCATCGACGAGAAAGACCTGGTCGTGGCCTCGGTGCTGTCGGGGAACCGCAACTTCGAGGGGCGCATTAACTCCGAAGTGCGCGCCAACTACCTCATGTCGCCGCCGCTGGTGGTGGCGTTCGCGCTGGCGGGACGCATTGATGTCGACCTGCGCAAAGACGCGCTGGGCAAGGGCAAGGACGGGCAGCCGGTTTACCTCGCCGATCTCTGGCCAACCTCGCGCGAGGTGGAAGAGACGATTCAGCATTCGATTTCCTCCGACATGTTCTCGAAATCCTACGGCGAAGTTTTTCAGGGCGACGAGCGATGGCGGAGCCTCGATGTTCCCAAGGGCCAGACCTACGCCTGGGACGCAAAGTCCACCTACATCCGGCGCGCTCCGTACTTCGACAGCATGGATGTGAAGCCCTCGCCGGTCGAAGAGATCAAGAAGGCGCGGGTGCTAGCCGTGCTGGGCGACAGCGTCACCACTGATCACATTTCTCCGGCGGGCTCGATCAAGAAAGACAGCCCGGCAGGAAAATATCTGCAGGAGCATGGAGTGAAACCGGCGGACTTCAACTCCTACGGCTCGCGCCGTGGCAATCATGAAGTGATGGTGCGAGGCACGTTTGCCAATGTCCGGCTGCGCAACAAGCTGGTGCAGACCGAAGGCGGATTCACGCGTCATCTGCCGACCGATACCGAGATGTCAATCTTCGACGCCTCGGAAAAATATCGTGAAGCCGGGACGCCGCTGATCATTCTTGCGGGCAAAGAGTATGGTTCGGGCTCGTCGCGCGACTGGGCGGCCAAAGGCCCGGCGCTGCTGGGCGTGCGCGCGGTGATCGCGGAGAGCTACGAGCGCATTCATCGCTCGAACCTGGTCGGCATGGGCGTGCTCCCACTGCAATTCCCCGTCGGCCAGAATGCGGAGTCGCTCAAGCTGACGGGCGAAGAAGTATTCGAGATCACCGGCATCCGGAACCTAGTCGAGAATTTCGCCGCCGGCAGCAAGGTGAAGGTGGCTGCCAAAGTCCGGGGCCAAGATCCGATCGAGTTCGAGGCGCTGGTGCGTATCGACACGCCCCAGGAGGCGCTCTACTACGCCAACGGCGGGATCCTGCAGTATGTGCTGCGGCAGTTGCTGGCGACGAAGCCGCAGGCGGTGGGAGTCTAAGTCGAATCGAAAGGCCCCACGTCTCAGAAGCGAGATGTGGGGTACCTAGCCTGTCCCCCAAACAAATGGGTCCAATCTGTCCTACTGGACCACTTGTGTAACCGAGGCCGAACTCTTCGTAATATTGGAATCCCCGGCAAACGTCACGGTGACAACGCTTGATCCTGCGGCCAGAGACGAGATTGTCAGGGTGGCTTTACCGCGGCTGAGTTGAGCTGTGCCTAGCACGGTTTTTCCTGTTGTAAAGGTTACCGGGCCAGTGGGCGTGACGGTGGGTGATGTGACCTGTGCGGTGAAGGTAACCGCCTGACCCAAGCTGGATGGACTCGGCGAAGACGTGATCGTGGCCGCGCTCGTGGCTTGCAGCACCGTCTGGTTCAGGATCGGCGACGTACTCGCCAGGTTGTTGGCGTCGCCCTGGTAGTTAGCTGTAAGCGGATAAGCGTCCGCGTTAAGGTTCGATCGAGTCAGGATAGCGACGCCGCTGCTGTTTAATGTTGCCGACCCGATGTTGTAGCCATCCCAGATAAAGTTTACTTATCCAGTCGGCGGAACGGGTCCCGAGGTAGTTACCGTCGCTGTCCAGGTAACGGCTTGGCCGTAGATGGAAGGATTAAGGCTGGAGGCAAGCGTCGTAGAGGTTGTGGACTTGGTGGTGGAGTTGACCACTTGCCGCAGTCCGGGCGAAGTACTGGCGGCGAAGATGGAATCCCCAGGACCGGGTGGGCTCGGGGCTGCTGCGCATCACCCACGAGTTCCTGGCCATGATGCTGGGGACGGACCGTCCCAGCGTGAGCCTGGCGGCGGGCGCGCTGCAGAAGAAAAAGATCATCGAGTATTCGCACGGGGCGGTGAAGGTTTTGAATCGCAAGAAGCTGGAGAGTTCGGCGTGCGAGTGCTACAGCGTCATTCAGAACTTCAACGCGGAGTCTGTGACGAAATAGGAATGCCTCCAGGGCTGAAGCCCGCATTGTTGGGGAAGTTGAACGGCTCGACTGAAGCCGAGCCCTTTCAAGACTGATTGATGAAATGGCTTGCCGGTATCGCCGTCAGAATTCTACGTGGGCGCGGAACGTGGGGACTACGACTGGGCCGCGATCGCGATTGTAGCCAGGGTCATTGATGTGCTGGACGCCGGGGGCTAAGTAGATGCCGCGCCAGACGTGGAGGGTATAGAAGGACTCGACGATGTTTTCGCGGCCGTAGTTGAGATGTCCGTCGCCGAGCAGGAAGCCGAGACCGCCGGCGGCGAGATAGTTCTGGTGATCCTTCTTGATGGCGTTGCTTACAAAGGCGATGCCGGCGCGATCTTGCTGGCGATGCCACCAGGCGCCGTGGGCGACGATGCCCTCGGCGAAGGTCTGATCGACTTCGGTGTAGGCGAACGACTCGGTGCGTCCGTCGTCCCAGCCGAAGCGGGCGAAGGCGGCGAGATATTGTGCGAGGCTCTGCTCGAGGTTGATCCCGAAGCCGTACTTGTGGGTGATGTGCCAGGGGTGGTTAGTAATATCGGGTGCGGTGTGGGCCGCCGCGGCTTGGATGACCTGGTCGCGGTAGATTCCCATGTTGGCGGCGTTGGTGTAAGCGAGGAGGCGGACGACGCCGGGCTTGGCCGGAATGACACCGTGACGGAGTTCGTATTCGAAATTTTCGGCGTGAGCCTGCCAGGGCTTCCAGACGAGATCGATGCCGTTGGCGACTTTGGGCATGAGGGCTTCGGAGACGCGGAATCCCCAGTTGCGGTCTTCGAAATCGGCGGTGGCGCCGACGGTGTAGCCGCGCGTATCGGCGGCGTAGTCCCAAGCGCCGTTGTTGTCGATGGTCCAATTCGTAAATTGAAAGTGAGTGTCGGAGCCGGCTGAGTTGACGTCGAAGAAATCGGGCAGGCTGAATTTGCCGAAGCAAAGTTCGAGGCGGCGGCGCGGCAGTTCCGCGAACAGCGAGAAGGGATTGCGCTCGTTCTCGACCTTGTCGTGGCTCAGAGCGAAGACATGATGGATCTCGCCGCGGCCGAGGTAGGGAGCCTTGCTCAACAGCGGATTGCGGACGATGTCGAGATCGGTATTGCCCGCCAGGCCGAAACCCAGGCTGAGGGCGGAGCCGCCGGCTTCCTCGACGTCGGCGATGAATTCGGTGGAGTCGTCGAGGCGAAAGCCGGTGTAGAGAGTCATCACGCGGGAGGTGGCTTTTTCGTAATGCGGGTTCAGGCTGTGAGGGCCGCTGTAGAGCGCGGGGAACTCGGGGTGGGTCTGGAAGATGAAATTGGCCTGTCCGGTGAGCCAGAAGCGCGTGCTCGTGAAGCGGGGGAACATTGACTGCGTGCCTTCGTCCGCGGGAGGGTTTGCGGGATCTATGTCGGGCGCTCCGCTGCGCTGCGCAGGCGGTGTAGCATCGGTTTGCTGCGCAGGCGCAGGGGCCGGCGACAGAAAAGACATGAAGAGCGCGAGAAGAAGGCTCAACCTCACGAGCGCGAATTTAGCATGAGCTTGCATTTTGCTTGGTAGGTCTTGCTTGGGAGTCCCAATCCTCGCGTTGAACGGTGGCGTAGAAAGATTAACAAAAGTATATTGTAAAAAGTTAACTATAGTTAACTAAAAATTGGTCGTGCGCCGATCAAGGGAACGGACTGCGATTCCTAGCCTTTAGGCTGAATCGGCTAACGTAGCTCGTCCTGGTTAAAGGAATGTTACTGACGCGGTCAGAGGGGTTCGCTGGTCGCTGCTGTGGATCGCTGATTTTTGAACGATTGTTGGAAAATCGTCAGCGGCGGGCTTGCAGTCATCCGCCAACGATCAAACGATCAGGAATCTGAGTTCCGCGTTTGACAGCGTTCCGCCTTAGCCCCTAACCTGATTTGCTCTGGATTATGAAGGTTCTGGTCTTAGGTGGCGGCGGGCGCGAGCACGCGCTGGTGTGGAAGCTGCGGCAGTCGCCGCGGATTACGCAGCTTTACTGCGCGCCCGGGAATGGCGGCATCGCCGACGACGCGGAGTGCCTGCCCGCGGATCTCAAGAATCTGGATTCGATTACGGGGGTGGCGGCGCGTCTGCAACCGGATTTGACCCTGGTGGGGCCGGAATTGCCCCTGACTTTGGGCGTGGTGGACGAGTTCAACCGGCGCGGATGGCCGGTGTTTGGCCCGACGCAGGCGGCGGCGCGGCTGGAGTCGAGCAAAAGTTTTGCCAAGGAATTTCTAAAGCGGCATCACATTCCGACAGCTCCCTTTGCGATTTGCGATTCGATTGAGCAGGTGCGCTCGGCGCTGGGGCATTTTCATGTGCCGGTGGTGGTGAAGGCGGACGGTCTGGCTGCCGGCAAGGGCGTGGTGATTGCTCAAAGCAAGGAAGAAGCGGCCAGTGTGGCGGCGGAGATGCTCAGCGGCCGAATGCTGGGCGAGGCCGGGACGCGGGTCGTGCTGGAAGAATGTTTGAAGGGAGACGAGCTTTCGTTTCTCGTGTTCAGCGACGGCGAACGCGTGGCGCCGCTGGTTGCGGCACAGGATCATAAGCGTGTGGGCGATGGCGATACCGGTCCGAATACGGGCGGCATGGGCGCTTATTCGACGGCCGATCTGGTGGATCCGGGCATGCGCGACTGGCTGGTGAATCACATTGCGCGTCCCGTGGTGGCCGGGATGAAAGCCGAGGGCAGCGAGTTCAAGGGCGTGCTCTACTGCGGGCTGATGATGACGGCGCGCGGGCCGATGGTGCTGGAGTTCAACTGTCGTTTTGGCGATCCGGAGACGCAGCCGATTTTGATGCGGCTGGATAGCGATCTGACTGAGGCGCTGGAGGCGTCGATCGAGGGTCGCGTGAGCGAGGGCGATTTTAAATGGTCGCCGGATGCGTCGGTATGCGTAGTCATGGCGTCGGGAGGGTATCCGGGGACCTTTGAACAGGGAAAACGAATTGATGGATTGGAAGAAGCAAGGGCGATCGAGGGAGTGAAAGTGTTTCATGCGGGAACGTCGCGGCGGGATAGGGTTTATTACACTGCCGGGGGACGGGTGTTAGGCGTGGCGGCGCGGGCTGGGGATTTGGGGACTGCCGTCGAGCGCGCTTATGCGGCTTGCGGGAAGATTTCGTTTGCCGGAGCGCATTATCGGAAGGATATTGCGGCGAGAGCGGCGCGGAAGTAGCGGAACAGGTTTCATAGTTTCAAGGTTTCAAAGTTCCAAAAGGGATCCTTCGACTGCGGTTGGCTTCGCCTTCGCGAAGCCAACCTCCGCTCAGGATGACAAATCCAGAACATTTTGGGGAGAATAATAATGAGCAAGCCACAGGTTTCAATTGTGATGGGGAGTGATTCGGATCTGGAGATCATGCGCGAGGCCGGGAAAGCGTTGGAAGGGTTTGGGATCGCCTATGAGATGGACGTGACATCGGCGCACCGGTCGCCGGACCGGACGGCGGAGTTCGCGCGCAAGGCGGCGGAGCGCGGGGTTCGCGTGATCATCGCCGGCGCGGGCGGGGCAGCGCATCTGGCGGGAGTGATTGCGGCGCATACGACCTTGCCGGTGATTGGCGTGCCGATTCCTTCGACTTCGCTGAACGGAATGGATTCGCTGCTGGCGACGGTGCAGATGCCGGCGGGGATTCCGGTGGCGACGGTCGCGATCGGGAAGCCAGGGGCCACGAACGCCGGGATTCTCGCAGCGCAAATGATTGGGCTGGCGGATGCGGCTGTGGGGAAAAAACTTTTGGAACACAAAGAGAAATTGGCACGAGGGGTCGAGGAGAAGTCGCGGAAGATGAGACAGGGCCAAGACTGACATCAGGGTCAGAGACTCCTGCCCTTGTCCCTCCAAAAACGGTGGAGCAACCCTCAGCTGAGACCACCTCTCGCGAAATCGGCGAGAAGTGGGGTACCCCACGGTTTTCAAAGCCGTAAGACTCAAGGTCCCTCCACTAGGCTCGCATTCGCTTCGCTCCGGTCGGGATGACAGGTTTGCTTGCTCCGGTCTGATGCGAGGCTAGGGCTCTACGTCGTCTCCCACCTTGCGGTACTTTCCCCCGAAGAACAGGAGTGGATTGCCTTCGCGCATGATGACCTCTTCGACTTCGGCGATGAAGATGGTGTGGTCGCCGGCGACTTGGGCGGAGTGGAGGCGGCATTCGAGATAAGCAAGAGAACCGTGGAGTATCGGGGTGCCGTGGCGGGTGCGGTCGAAGCGGGCTCCAGCCTCGGCCTCGGCGTTTTCGTGGGTGCGCTCGGGACGCGCGTAATACTCGGAGATGGCGCGCTGGTCCTCCGAAAGAACATTGATGCCGAAGCGCTTCTTGGCGTGCAGGTGGGCGTGAGTGCGGGTGCTGTGGTCGACGCAGACCAGCACCAGCATGGGATCGAGCGAAACCGAGGCGAAGGCGTTGGCGGTCATGCCATGCACCGTGCCATCGAGGTCGACCGTGATGATGGTGACTCCGGTGGCGAAGGCTCGCATGGCTTGGCGAAAGTCGGTTGAGGTCAGGGGCATCTTTCAGAGTTCAGATTTCAGATTGTAGATTGCAGATTGAAACACCTAAACCTGCAATCTGCCATCTTCAATCTGAAATCAGGGATACGCCCGCTACATTACCACGGCGGGGCGTTGTATCATTCGATTCAACGTGAAGTGGGTGGCTGCAATTTCGCGCCAAGAGGCGATCCGGCTGATAGGCTGCGGTGACGACGAACTGCCGTTGCTGCTCCAAGCCGCGCGGGACGCGAGAGATGCCTTCAAACCGGGCGCCATCACTTATTCGAAGAAAGTCTTTCTCCCGCTGACCAATCTCTGCCGGGATTATTGCGGGTATTGCACATTTCGGCGAGACCCAGGAGGAACGGGCGCGCATACTATGACTCCGGACGAAGTGCTGGCAGTAGCCCGGGCCGGGGAAAAGCTGGGCTGTACCGAGGCGCTGTTCAGCTTGGGCGATAAGCCGGAGTTGCTGTTTCCAGAGATGCGCCAGACACTGCGGCGCCTTGGGTACAAATCAACGCTGCATTATCTTGAAGCGATGTGCGAGCTGGTATTGCGGGGAACGACTCTGCTGCCCCATCCCAATCCGGGATTGCTGAGTGCGGAGTGGATTGAGCGGCTGGCAACCGTCTCGCCCAGCATGGGGCTGATGCTCGAGACTACGAATACGGCGCTGCTGGCGGGTGGGGCAGCGCATGATCATGCTCCCGACAAGGTTCCGGCCAAGCGGCTGCGCACGATCGAAGAGGCGGGGAAGCAAGGCGTGCCGTTTACGACTGGTCTGCTCATTGGAATTGGCGAATCACTCGAGGATCGCGTGGACACGCTGCTGGCCATCCGCGAGTTGCACCAGCGCTATGGGCATATCCAGGAAGTGATCGTGCAGAATTTTCGGGTGAAGCCAGAGATCCGGATGGCGCATTGGCCGGAGCCTCGGCACGGAGAGATGCTGCGGGCGGTGGCAGTAGCTCGGTTGTTACTCCCGGAGGTGAATATTCAGGCTCCGCCGAATCTCTCTGCGCCATACTATGAAGAGTTGGTGGATGCGGGGATTAACGATTGGGGAGGAATTTCGCCGCTGACGCCGGACTTCATCAATCCGGAGAAGCCGTGGCCGCATCTGGAGGAGCTTGGGATGCGGACCGAGGCCAAGGGATTTGAGTTGCGGCAGCGGTTGCCGGTGTATCCGGAGTTCGTGGCGGCAGTGGTGGAAAAGACGGGCTTGTTGGCGGATCGAGTGCGCGCGGCGGCGGGCGAAGACCGGCTGGCGCGGAGGGCTGCATGATTTGCGTTTTGAGCGGCGGGACCGGTGGCGCGAAGTTCCTGGATGGGCTGCGCCAGGTCATGCCCCCAGAAGAAATGACGATTGTCGTCAATACGGGCGACGACCTGCTATGGTGGGGGCTCTATGTTTCTCCGGATATTGATTCCATCACCTATGTGCTGTCGGGGATGCTTAGCCGGGAGCGCGGGTGGGGCGTGAAGGGCGACACTTTTCTTTGCCTGCAGGCGATGGGGCAACTGGGCGAGCCGACGTGGTTTCATACGGGAGATCGCGATCTGGCGATGCATCTGTTGCGGTCGCGACTGCTGGCCGAAGGTAAGACGCTGCTGGAAGCTACGCAAGTGATAGGGGAAAAACTTGGGGTCAAGGCGCGCGTGCTGCCCATGAGCAACTCACGGGTGGAAACGCGCGTGGATACTCCCGTGGGCGAGTTGAGCTTTGAAGAATATTTTGTGCAGCGGTGGTATCAGGATCCGGTGAAGTCGGTGCGCTTTGCGGGGGCTTCGGATGCGGAGCCGGCGCCGGGAGTGATTGAGGCCATTACTTCCGCCGACGCGGTCATCGTGGCGCCCAGCAACCCGGTGACCAGCATTGGTCCGATCTTAGCGGTGCCGGGGATTCAGGAGGCGCTGCGGCAGGCGCGGGGGAAAATTGCGGCGATCAGCCCGATCGTGGGGAATGCGCCGGTGGCGGGTCCGGCGGGAATTCTGATGGAGGCCCACGGGCTGCCGTGTTCGATTGGCGGCGTGGCGCACGCTTACGAAGATTTTCTGGACGTTCTGGTCTGTGATACGCGCGATGCGCGGGCGGCCGAGGTGCTGCGGCGGAATGGATTGCGAGTGCAGTGCACGCAGACGATCATGCGCAGCGCGGATGACAAGGCGGCCCTGGCGCGCGAGGTGCTGGCCTGCGTGGCCCCGGAAGCGGCTCGCGAGAAACCCGCAGATGCGGCTCGCGTGCCAGGCTCGGACACCCAACCGTGATTCTGGTTCCCATCAAAGACACCGCCGCCGCGAAACAGCGGCTGGCGCCGGTGCTCGATCAGGCTTCGCGTACGGAGTTGGCACGGGCGATGCTGCACGATGTGCTCAGCGCACTGCACAATTGGGAAAAACGGCCGGCGGTCGGGATCGTGACCGGAGATTCGTACGCCAGCCGCCTGGCGTGCGAGTACGGATTCGAAGTGATTCCGGACCGGGACAATCCTGGCGAGACTGGCGCGATCGAGATGGCGACGCGGGTGTGCGCGGATCGCGGGGAGGAATACACGCTGGTGATTCCAGCGGACATTCCGCTGATACAGGCATGGGAACTGGAAGAAGTCATGCGGCAGGCTCCGTTGGAGGGGAGCGTGCTGGTGCCTGCCGGTGATGGGCGGGGCACGAATGCGGCGCTGCGCCGGCCAGCGAATTTGTTTCCGCTGCGCTTTGGTAATGACAGCTTCAAGCCGCATCATGCGGCGGCGCAGGCTACGGGCAAGCCATGCGTGGTGCTACAGCTTCCGGGGATTGCAGTGGATGTGGATAATCCAGCCGACCTGCTGCAACTGATTTCGCTGCCCGGTGAGACACGCGCGCAGAAACTCGCGCGGCAATGGAATCTGACCGAACGATTGCAGGCTGCGGGAACGTTGTGAAACGCGCGTCGGCAGTAGTCGGCGAAGTACGTCTCATCCCGATTATCGTTCCAGCTGAGATTCGGCCGGGAGATTCTATTTCTGAAAAAGTTCTGGAGTCTATGCGGCGGAAGCGGCTGAAATTCCAGGTGGGCGACATTCTCATCGTAAAACACAAGATCATTTCAAAGGCTGAAGGGCAACTGGTGGATCTGGCTACGATTCAGCCGTCTGCCGAGTCGGTGGAGTGGGCGAAGCAGTATGACCTGGATGCGCGGGTGATCGAGCTGGCGCTACGGAAGAGCCGGGCGGTGATCCGGCGGAAGAATGGAGTCCTCATCACTGAGACGCAGCACGGATTCTTGTGCGCGAACAGCGGTGTGGATGTTTCGAACGTCGACGGGGGAGCAAGCGCGGTGCTGCTGCCCGAGGATGCGGACCGATCGGCGGCGGAACTTCGGCGTTCGCTAAGAAAGAAAACTGGGATTTCGCTCGCCGTGATCATCAGCGACAGTTTCGGGCGGCCCTGGCGCGAGGGGCTGACCGATTTTGCCATCGGGATCGCGGGAATGAAAGCAATGCGCGACGATCGCGGGCGGCGGGATGCGCACGGATACAAGCTGAAGGCCAGCGTGGAAGCAGTTGCCGACGAGGTGGCATGCGCGGCCGGGTTGGTATGCGGGAAGCTGAATCGCGCTCCGGCTTGCATTGTAAGAGGATTCCGTTACCGTCCGGGGACTGGCGGAGTTCTGGAATTGCTGCGGCCTCCAGAGACCGACCTATTCCGGTGAGACTTTCGCTACACTAGAGGAACGCGCAGGCGGCTTTGCTGTCGCGGCGAGAGACGCAGCAAGCTACGTCTCTATGAAGTGGAGAGGATTATGCACGGCGACCTTTCTCTCTCGGAGCTGGAAAGCTTCCCTTCCCTCGACTGGCCTGATATCGCTCCACGCGTGAGTCGTGCCTTGCGTGGATCCCTGGAAAAAATTCTGGAAACGCAGAATGGGGCCGACCTTTCGCTCGACCAGTGCTATGCGCTGGCGAACTCCGAGGGCGACGATCTGCTGGGTCTTCTCATCGCGGCGAACCTGCTGCGGGCCGAACTTGCGGGGAACATCGTTACGTACGTGGTGAACCGCAATATTAATTTCACCAATATTTGTTTTGTGGGATGCAAGTTTTGCGCGTTCAGCCGGGGACCGCGTGAATCGGACACTTACTTCCTCACGCTGGCGCAGATGGGGCAGAAAGCGGTCGAGGCATGGCAGCTGGGCGCGACCGAAGTTTGCATCCAGGGCGGGCTGCCGCGGGATCTGCCCAAGTTTCATTATCGCGACATTCTGCGGGCGGTGAAGACGGCGGTGCCGCAGATGCACATTCATGCCTTCTCGCCGATGGAGATTGTGTACGGAGTGGAGCTGACCGGAATGCCGCTGGCCGACTATCTCTCGATGCTGCGGGACAACGGCCTGGGCACACTGCCGGGGACGGCTGCCGAAATTCTGGATGACGAGATTCGTCATATTCTGTCGGCGAACAAGCTTTCCACGGCGCAGTGGGTTGAGGTGATTCGCACGGCGCACCGGTGCGGCATTCGTTCTACATCTACGCTGATGTACGGACACGCGGAGACGCCGGGGCATTGGGTGCGGCAGATGCGGCTGCTGCGCGAGATTCAGGACGAGACTGGAGGATTTACCGAGTTTGTGCCTCTGGGATTCGTGCATCAGAACACGTTGCTTTTCCATCAAGGATTAGCGCGGTCGGGGCCGACGCTGGCCGAGCATCTTAAGGTGCATGCGCTGGCGCGGGTGCTGCTGGCGGGATCGATCAACAACATTCAGGTTTCGTGGGTGAAGCTGAACCGCAAGCTTTCGCAGTTGTGTCTGCACGCCGGGGCGAACGATTACGGAGGCACGCTGATGGAGGAAAACATTTCGCGCGAGGCGGGAGCGACGGCGGGCCAGTACACCAGCCCGGAAGATTTCCAGGCGCTGATCCTGGAGGCGGGGCGGATTCCGGCGGAACGCAATACGACATATTCGCGAATCCAGATCAAGCTGACTCTAGACGACTTCACGGCGGAACAATCGCTGGAGGCCGAATTCGCATGAGCACGAACGACTCCACAGGGGCGCGTCCCATCGCGATCATCGGAGGTACTGGGCCTGCCGGGATGGGACTGGCGCTGCGCTGGGTGCGGGCGGGAGAGACGGTGATCATCGGTTCGCGCGAAGAAGAGCGCGCGAGAATGGCGGCGGCGAGCATTCAGCGGAGAGCAGGCGAGCCGGCAAAAATTTGCGGCATGGAAAACAGCGCGGCCTGCGCCGTGGCCGACATCCTGATGCTGACGGTTCCGTTTGAGGGGCAAGCTTCATTGATCAAGAAGCTGAAGGGTTCGATCACGCCGGGCAGTATTCTGATCGACGCGACCGTGCCCCTGGCGGCGGGAGTTGGAGGGCGCGCCTCGCGGACTCTCGGGGTCTGGCAGGGGTCGGCGGCACAGCAGGCCGCCGAGCTCGTACCCGAAAACGTCAGCGTAGTCGCCGCTTTTCACAACGTATCGGCGGATTTGATGGGCGGAGATAATCCGCTGGATTGCGATGTGATTGTGTGCAGCGACGATCCGGATGCGGCGCAGCTCACGCGCGAGCTTGCCGCCAAGATTCCGGGGGTACGCGCGATTGACGGTGGCAAGCTGGAAAACGCCCGCATCGTGGAGCAGATTACGGCCCTGCTCGTCGGACTGAATATTCGCCACAAAGGCCACAGCGGCATCCGCATCACCGGGCTGCCGCCTACCGCGTACCGCTAAGCGCCTGCCGAAGGAGCCTGTAGTTTGAGCCAGAACCAGAACCTTGACGCGGCGCGGCGGTATCACAGCGGGACCAAGCATTCCTATCTCAGTATCCGCATGCATCGGCACATGCTGGACTGGGAGAACAAGCCGCTGCTGTTCAAGATTTATCCCACTCTGGAAGTGACACGGCTGCCTCGGGATTTTCAGGAGACTGGCGTGGCGGCGCTAACCGCGATTGCGTCGGCGCCGAGTACACAGCAAGGAGAAGCGATAGCGGATTTAGAGACGCTGGCGCAGTTGCTTTTCTTTTCTGCGGGGGTCACAAGAAGCAAGAAGCACGAGGGCGGGGAGACATTCTTTCGGGCAGCTGCTTGCACCGGCGCGCTCTACGAAATCGATCTATACGTGGTCTGCACCGACTTGACGGCGAAAATCGGGCCGGGGCTGGGGGCGGGGATTTATCACTTCGGCGCGGCAGAATTTGGATTGCGGCAATTACGGGCGGGAGATTTCCGGCAGGCAGTCGCGGCTGCAGCGGGGAATGATTCATCGGTTGCCCACGCACCTGTGACTATTATTTGCACCGGCACTTATTGGCGCAACGCGTGGAAGTATCATTCGCGCACCTACCGGCACTTCGGGTGGGATAACGGGACAATTCTGGCGAACCTGCTGGCGATCTCGGCGGCGATAAAGCTTCCGGCCAAAGTCATTGCGGGATTCGTGGATGCGGAAGTGAACGCGCTGCTGGGTCTGGAGACAAAGCGCGAAGTCGCGTTCTCCGTGGTCCCCATTGGATATCAGAAGGAGGAAGCGCCCAAGTCGCCCGAAGTTTCCGCGCTGGAGTTGCAGATCGTTCCTTACTCCAGAGAAGAAGTGGACTATCCGGCGATGCGGAAGATGCATGAGGCCACATCGCTCGACTCGGTGGGCGAAGTGGAGGCGTGGCGAGGAAAGACACCGGCGCATGACGATCCGGCAGGCAAGGGAGAGACCACGTCGCTGCGGTTGCCGGAGGAGTCGCAGCTTCCTCGCGACACGATCGAGCAAGTTATCTCGCGGCGGGGATCGACGCGGCAGTTTGCGCGCGATCCACTGACCAAGGCGCAGCTTTCTCTGATTCTCGATCGCGCGACGCGGGGAATTCCGGCGGATTTTCTCGATCCGTGGGGAAGCCATCTCAATGACTTGTATTTGATTGTGAATCATGTGCACGGGCTCGATGCCGGGGCGTATTTTTATCACTGGGAAAAGAAATATTTCGAGCTGCTGAAGGCGGGAGAGTTTCGCGATAAGGCGGGCTATCTGGGGCTGGAACAGCAGATTCCGGGGGATGCGGCGGTGGATGTGTTCTTTCTGGCGGATTTGAAGAAAATTCTGGAGCGCTACGGGAATCGGGGATACCGGGCGGTGCAATTGGAAGCGGGGATATTGGGGGGCAAGCTTTACCTTGCGGCTTATGCGCAGGGGTTGGGGGCAAGCGGGTTGACGTTTTACGATGACGACGTGGTCAGTTTCTTCTCGCCGCACGCGCGCGGGAAGAGCGCGATTTTTCTGGTGGCGCTGGGACGCAGCGCGGTGCGGAAGTAAGCTCGGGGTCGCGAGTGTCGCGAAGTTAAGGATTACTTCCGGTTTGCTTGTCATGAACGAAGCCGCTGGCGCGGCGGACGCTGCCGCGTGGGTTGTGTCGGCAGTTCTGATTTTCGGCTCAGATAAATTGTGGGTCACAAGGAGGTGTCCCTGTGACCCATCTACGCAAAATAATGCTGGA